>Ga0209517_10002193_pt1 | contig 28006 bp, 26 predicted proteins | sample PeaSoiMetSII2010_FD_187695 | JGI IMG/M metagenome (GOLD analysis project Ga0209517, IMG submission 187695) | Peat soil microbial communities from Weissenstadt, Germany - SII-2010 (SPAdes) (version 2) | ecosystem: Environmental > Terrestrial > Soil > Wetlands > Peat | place: Germany...
CATGTATCCAGATGTTCGCTTTCACGCTATTCACTCGAAGTAGGAGCCGTATGCGGTAATTCCGCACGTACGGATCTGCGCGGGGGGTGCCGGGCAACCGGCATTCCTACCGCGACCAGCCTCCAGGAATCGCCGGTCGTTGGGAAAAAGGGATCAGGCGAGACCAATGAGAACCCCGCCGAAGGGAGTGCATGTGTCTTGGGCATGGTGGAACGGTATCTTGCCTTGCATCCGCACGAGCAGGCAAATCTCTCGGTTGTTCTTTTCAACTGCGATTCTTCCCGGCTCCCCCAAGCCGTAGTTGACAAATTCGGTGACCTCCATGAGGAAGACGAAGATGTGCGGTGCCAAATCATTCTTCGTCATACCGATCATGGCCAGCTTCGAGATCTCTACCGGGAAATCCTCGAATCATCAGACTCCAATGTCGATGCCTTCAACGCCAGCGAGGCGACCCAGGATTTTATGGCGAGACTGCGCATTGGCATCCTAGTGGACCAGGCGCCCCCACCAAATCCGAAAGACGGCTGCCCGTATGACATCGTTTTTTCCCAAGATGTAATCGCCAGGCACGCCCAGGTAGAATGGTATCCAGAAACCGCCAAACCACTTGATTTGGAGTGTCTGGTCCCCCCACGGTGGTCTCGGCGACGTCCCGCCGCCAAAGACGATATGAAATCAGTGGTCTACCTCACCTGCCCGGTCCGAAGCCCAGAAGGGTGGGCCTTCCTGAGCGCGCTCACCACCTTCTTCAAGGGTGACTGGAATGAGGACGAAACCCAACGGCTTATCCCTGCCCGGCAACTTGATTTCCGTGATAGCGTGACAGCACGTATTTTTGAGGAAACGCATAACCTTGGGAGCTGGGTGGTAAACTACGATGAGTTGCTTGATCGTCGCCAGCTCCTCAATCAGGGCGTGAGAGTCATTCGCTACAAACAGTCAGCCACCCAGGGCCGAAATCTGATCGTGTCTTCCAATGCACCACTGGGGCTGCTCAGATCGATGGTCCTCACTCGGATCAAGGATCTCAACCTTGGCCTGGAAGAAAGTGACTATCTAGAACTGGCCGACCGGTTCATTGCTGATGCCAACGATATTTCCGGTGACATAGTACTGCGCGCTGCCAAACGCGGGCGAAACGCCAGTGAACTCCTGGGAATAGTGCTCAGTCGATTCCTTGTCCGTAAGGAACTCGGACGAGAGCGCTATTATGGATGGTACTTCTTGGATGATTATGCCGAATGGTTGGGACAGCGCGAACAGCAGATCGCTGACATAATGGCGCTCAGCCCCGAACAGCTTCCAGATGGGACCTTGCGGCTCGCACTCGTTGTCTCTGAAGCCAAATATATTGACTTTTCAAACCTGGCAGCCAAGCGCAAAGAATCCCAGAAACAGGTCCGCGATACGATAAAGCGGATTCACGAAGCTGTCTTTGGCAATCCGCAGCGTCTTGACCGTGACCTTTGGCTGGCTCGATTATCAGACCTTATTCTCGATGGAGTGCAATTTCCGGCAAGCGCCGGGATCAACCTGACCGACTGGCGAAGAGCCATCCGCGATGGTGAGTGTGAAATCTATGTCCGGGGCTATTCGCATGTCTTTATCTCAGGCCCCACTGATTCGGGAGATTGTTCTTCTTTCTCTAAAATCTCCGGAGTCGAAGATTCATATCAGGAAGTCTTCGCCAGACCGCACGTCCGTGACCTGGTCCTTAACTATTTCAGAGACGAAGATCCGGCCAAGCTTCGTGAGGATATTTCAAGTCAAAAAATCTGGGAGCAGCGAGTTTACCGGAAACCCACCGACCGAAACGCCCCCGAGAGCGATGACAAAAGAACTGACCGTAAGGGAAGCGAGGAGGAAAGCGTCTCGCCCACTGAATCGAAGCCCTCGAAAGAGGGTGCTTCACTGCCAGATAAGCCTACTGACGAGTCGCTCGAATCGAGTACCGGTCAAGACACGGCGGAGCAGGAACCCCCTGCTAACACCAGTTGGGCGTATCCGCACGTTCAAACGCTCATCGCCGCCGCCAGGCATGGGGAGGACAGCGCGCAAGATCAAGAATGGCTCAAACAGATCGAGTTCCGCACTCGCGCTGCGTTGCAGCAATTCCAGCTCCAGGCCAAGCTGGTAAAATCCACCCTTACTCCAAACTGTGCACTCCTGAAATTCGCTGGCAGCTCAAATCTTACCGTTGAACAGGTTTTGAAGCGAAGGACAGAATTCCTCACAACGCATGGCTTGAATGTTGTTTCTGTTCGGCCAGAGTCGGGAATTGTCTCCATTTCTGTTGAGAGGCCGTCCCGAAGGATCATAACCATCCAGGAACTTTGGGCACGGTGGACACCCAAATCAGCCGGAGAAAATCAGGAGATCCTCATCGGCGTCAGAGAGGATGACGGAAATCTTCTCTTCTTAGATCCAGCGTCACAGCATGCGCCACACACGCTCATAGCTGGCTCCACCGGAAGTGGCAAATCCGTACTGATGCAAAACATTATTTTGGGCATCGCAAGCACTAATACTCCAGAGCAGGCGCGCATAATTCTGATCGATCCCAAGCAAGGGGTGGACTATTTTCAATTTGAGGGCCTCCCCCACTTGCACGGCGAACTGATCGACGCGCAGGACCGATCTCTCGCGGTATTGACTGAACTTGTATCAGAAATGAATGAGCGTTATGCCAAGCTTCGTTCCACCAGGGTTCCAAATCTCGCCAGCTATAATCAAAAAGTCTCCGAAACGGAAAAACTCCCCGTAATCTGGCTGATCCATGACGAATTCGCCGAGTGGATGCTCGTGGATGAGTACAAACAACTGGTCACTTCCAGTGTTGCTCGTTTGGGGGTAAAGGCTCGCGCTGCTGGAATCCACTTGGTCTTCGCCGCTCAAAGGCCGGACGCGAATGTCATGCCAATGCAACTCAGAGCAAACCTTGGGAATCGACTGATTTTGAGGGTTGATTCGGAAGGGACCTCGGAGATCGCGTTGGGAGAACCAGGGGCCGAAAGGTTACTCGGGCGCGGCCATCTGCTTGCCAAACTCGAAGGCACGCCAGGTCTCTGTTATGCTCAAGTGCCTTTTGTAGGATCGGAGTTTATGGGAGAAGTGGTTCAACTTATCGAAAGAGTATCTCCTCTCACTCGTCGGGAGGCGTGATGTCCTGCGAAAGTTGACATCATGCAAATCGGTTTTATAGCGCAAATGGGCCACCTTTCTGATCTTTGATGTCGAGAGGCGTGAGCACCTACCGAACTCGTCTCTGGGTACAGCACATCTCATAACGTCCAACAGATGCCTCCAAGGCCCCCCTGGCTCCCTTCAGACATGTCCTTATTCTTCTTCGCAGTTTTCCGTTATTTCAAGTCGCACGGAAAGAAACGTTGAACAAATATGGGAAGCTCAAATAGAAGATCCTGAGCAGCGAGGGCCACTGAATCAAAAGTTGTCTTTTTTAATGTCCGCCTAGACCCTGTTCACATTGTTTCCCTGCTCAACGCTCCCGGAGCTGCACCAATGGACTCGATTGAACTCCTATCTGTACGTCCGTGAGAACCGGAGAGATGCCGCTTCCTTCCGCAAACGGCAAACGGGGTACGGCAAACGGGGTCGCGCCACGACAACTCCCTAAATACACAACTGCCTAAATATACTTGACAATAGTAAAAAAACAGGCCACTTTATGGTCTTAGACGTGCATTTTTAGTATCTAAAATGGCCATCTAAGCATAGACGAGCCCCATAAGCAGTGCCCAGTAGGGGAAGGGGTCTCCGTTTGACCATTTGTACAGGGCTTACGAGCGAGGAACTGAATTCCGGACTGTGAGCCTGCCCCGGTAGCGTATTTGGTCCGTGGACTAAGCTCGGCCTCCTAAATTCCGTCATCCGTCATCAATCCAGGCATTTAGAACCCGAATTCGCCTGTGACATCGGGTACTTTCTGAAAACTCCGCAATTATTACCCATGCAAATCGCCGGATTTTACGCCTGTGAGCGTTTAGAACGGGCATTCGCTTATGAATTCAAGCACTCTCAGATAATTCACAAATTACTCACCCTCGATATGTCGCCTTTCACCGTCACTGATCGCCATCTCCAGTCCGCTGCTTCCCGCTCAGCCGTTCGCAGATAAATGGTACCCGTTCACCACAGAGACACGGAGAACACGGAGAAAAGGCTGAGAAGAACGGTTTGAGTTTCGGCCATGCGCGCAGGGCGCACAAGGCCGAGCGCTCGCGCATGCGGCGGGACTGTCCGCCGCAGCGCACATGTTATTAACTGCAGCCTCTGTGTCCTCGCAGCCTGCCCAGGTAGTGCTTTTGGGCCGGGGGTGAACGTTTACATTAACTAGTCGGAATGTTTTTGCGGGACGCATCGCCATGCGTGATGGTTTCAATGATCTTTGTAGTTATCGATTTTGGAATGGTAATTCCTTAAAATCGCGCTTGTCCGGGACCTGCCATGGGCTTCTCTTTTGCCCCGGGAGCCATATAGGTCAGGTACTATCGTGACGCGCCAGATCCGAGACATGCTCAACAAACAGTTTGGCATTTGAAATCCATGGAATGACATCCGCTTCCTTGAAATAGACGAAATCGATGTAATCGCCTTCCTGTCTCCGTTCAAACAGGCGGTTATAAATTCGAGCCAACTCCATGGGTACTTTGCCTGTTTTCACATAGTGCCTGTTGAAAAGGCTGCGAACGCCGGCATGCTTCGAAGAAGCCAGGCCGTTCTTGGCGAGAAGTGCTGAGATCGCGTAAAAACACGCATAATAAAGGCGGTTCACGCAGGCATTCCACCGTCCGGCATCGGCTAGCAATCGAGCTTCGTCCAAGGTCTCATGCGCCCTGTCAAGACGGTATGAAACGAAATCACCGCTCCGTTGCCTCACAATCTTTTCCCTTCATGCTCAACTCTTTGACGAAACGGCAGGGAACGATATGTTGTACTGTTCCACTCATCGCGACTGCGTACAATGGAGGAAAGAACGGCTTCGGACTCCAACTCGAGGTCGTAGAGCCGGTCCCGAATTCGGTCTATGCGTTCTTCACTCACCGAACCATCCACCAAAATCAGAAAATCCCAGTCGGAATCCGAGACCGCGCTCCCACGCGACCGGGAACCGTATAGAATAATGTCTGCATCGGGCTCCACTTCATGAACGGCTCGTTTCACCTGTTTAAGCAGTTCCCCTGTTTGCATTTCAACTCTCCTCGCGTCATGGCCAACCTTCAAATCCGTCAGATCAAAGTTTAAGCCACACGGTATGGGACTGCAAGCACCATGTGGTTTGAATTCCCAAATGCCGGAGGAAAGCATTGTTCGAGGCCGAAGACAAACGCCTTGACCGCTGTTCACTATGCCTTTCTTTGTCATCCATCATGGCATTTAGGACCCGAATTCGCCTGTGACATCGGGTACTTTCTGAAAACTCCGCAATTATTGCCCATACAAATAGCCGGATTTTACGCCTGTGAGCGTTTGGAACGGGCATTCGTAATTCGTGATTCCTAACCCGGACAACCCGGAATCAAAGACAAAGGCCTCACCGCAGAGACGCAGAGCACGCGGAGGAAAGAAATCGTTTTCTCTTGCGATCTCGGCCATCTCTCAAGATCGACCGTGGCCTCTCGTGCAAACCACCGGATTTTAGGAGTTGTCGATCGGCCAGTTCGATAAAATTCCGCCGCACAGTGACCAAGTGTGCAGGAACTTCATTCCTTTTGTTTTTGTCCCTGCTATCTGTTTAATTTGTTTTTCTCCGCGTCTCTGCGTCTCTGCGGTGGAGTTTGAAGACCCGTAGAGAAGGCTGAGGGTGCGCGGAGAAGATTTTTCTGCCAAAAAAAGCACGTTTTTCAATTTTAAGCACCTAATTGGTCTTCTTTTTGCCGCTTCTGGTTGCCGTTCCTGTTGCCGCTTCTCGTTGCCGCTTCTGGTTGCCGTTTTGCAGACCTAAACCTGCCGGTACATAATAATACCCGGCTAAAACGAATCGGGGGGTTGCTGGTTTGAATATATCCGGAAGGAAAATGTTTCTTTTTCTGTTTTTTCTGTGCGATGATCGATGCTGTTCCATCAGGCGGCAAAATCAAGAATGTTCAGTCAATCCGCGTAGTTGGGAATTTAGACTTCGAAAGTGGCCTGTATTAACAGCAAAGACAGCCGATTTGCGCTGTTTTCATCCGCTGTTCGCAGCCTTGAACTCGGATACAATTTTCATTGAATTCCGATTGTATTTACAATGCAAAAAAGGAGACGCACCTTTCGGTGCATCTCCTTTTCTTGAATCAGGCGATAGGGACCCGGTTATTTTTTGTCGCCAGTTGCAGCGCCGTGCAGCTTGACTTCAACTTTTTCGTCAAGGCCTGCATAATATTCCTTGAGAATGACGAGTACTTCGTCACGGCCGAAATGATCCGGAATCGGAGTCCCTTCCGAAAGTCCTTTTCGCAGTGCGGTACCGCTCAAAAGAACGCGGTCTGCCTTGCCGTGGGGGCAGGTCCTGAGGGATGCCATGCCGTCGCATTTGTGGCAGTAGAAGGTCCAGTCGATTTTGAGAGGCGTGCACAGAAGTGCTTTTCCACCCGCCGGCTTGGGGATCTTGTCAAAAATGGTCTGGGCTTCGAACATGCCGTAGAAATCGCCCACGCCTGCATGGTCGCGGCCGATGATCATGCGGGAGCACCCATAGTTCTGGCGGAAGGTGGCATGAAGAAGGGCTTCACGGGGACCGGCATAGCGCATATCCAGCGGATACCCGCCCTGAAGAACCTTATCTTCCACGAAGTAATTCTTAACCAAAGCGTCAATACATTTTACGCGGACTTCGGCGGGAATATCGCCCGGCTTCAGGTTGCCTACCAGGGAGTGAATGAAAACGCCGTCGCAGACTTCGACCGCGATCTTGCACAGATATTCGTGGGAACGGTGCATGGGGTTGCGAAGCTGAAGAGCGGCTACTTCGTTCCAGCCTCTTTCAGAAAAAATCTTTCTCGATTCAGCCGGTCTCATGTAAACGCCCGGATATGCGGTGGGATATTCGGCCTCACTGAGCACCTTGACCGGGCCGGCCAGACTGACGGGCTTTTGCTGCATTACCATCTGAACGCCGGGATGATCATCTTTGGCGATCTTCCAAAACTCTTCAGTAGTCTTGGTGCCTTCTCCCATATAGACTTTTTCGCATTCAAACTTCTTGTCGGCCTCGGTCATCTCAAATTTCTCGGTGACCTTCATGGTGGCCATGAATTCTTTGCGCTCCGGATCAAAAAGAGCGATTTCTTCACCGATTGCGATTGAGGCGGCTTCTTCCTTGGATGCGGAAAGGGTTACAGGAATGGGCCAAAAGGTACCGTCTGCCAGAAGATATTTTTCGCAAACACCTTTCCAGTCGGCCTTGGTCATGAAACCGGTAAGCGGACTGAATCCGCCGATGCCCATCATGATCAGGTCGCCTTTTTCACGGGGGCTGACGTCGATTTTTTTAAGGCCTTGTGCTTTTTTCAGTTCAGCTGCCAGTGCCGCGCCTTCGAGCAAACAGCAGGTCAAGCCTTTTCCGCCATGAGGGGGCAGTAATTCTGACATTTGTTTTATTCCTTTCAACAAAAAAACCTCCCGGCCCACAATACCGGCGGCCAGGAGGTTAGTTAGTCAGTGTATCACCTTAAACCGCAAGATTAACGATGGGGACCTTCTTCATGGTCCACTTGTCGGTTTTGGGATCATATACGGAGTTTACGAAGCACTTCCAGTTCTTCTCGTCCATGTCGGGGAAGTCGGCGCGGAAGTAATATCCTGGCCAACGGCTCTCTTCACGGAACAGAACATGGCGTAGATGGCTTTCCGCGATCCACATGCGGTGGGTGTTTTCCCATACGCGGAGCAGTTCGTGGAGGTCAGCTGCGGCCAGCTTTGTAGAGTCTTCCTTCAGCATGACAAGAAGTTCCATGCCTCTTTCGAGCAGTGCCTTGTTGGTCGTGAACTGTGCGGATACGCCGCCGCAGTACTCGTCCATCAGCTTCTGGAGGCGGAACATGAACATCTTGGGCTTGATGAAAGCCGGGTTGATGTCCGGGTCGCTGGAGTATTTCACATTTGCTTCGTAGAGATCCATAGGGGCAAGGATTGTCTTCTTCATCGCCTCGACTGCCGCCATGTCAACTTTAGGCATGGTGTTGTTGTCAAGGATGAATGCGATTGCGCCCTTGGCTGCAATACGACCTTCAGCGTGAGAGCCGGAGGAGAACTTATGGCTCGATGCGCCGACGCCGTCTCCAGCGGAGAAAAGGCCCTTTACTGTGCACATATGGTTGTACACACCGATGGAGTCCCACTGCTTCTTGTACTCGGCAGGCATAACGTCTTCGGGACCGCATACCCAAGCGCCGGAAGCGCCGGAGTGCGAACCGATGAAGTAAGGTTCGGCGGCGGCGATTTCAGAGGGTGTCTCTTCGGGCTGGATGTTCATACCGGCCCAGAGCAGCGACTGGCTGATCGTCATGTCGAGGAAGTCTTCCCATGCTTCGCTTTCGAGTTCTTTCATCTTCTTCTTGAAAGCCTTGGGATCGTCCTTGTACTGAGCGGCGATATTGGCTATGGCCTCGTTCGTTCTCATGTAGATCGGGCCTTTGCCTGCCATTACGTCTTCCATGCCGAGCCAGTTGCGCAGGTTTGCCGGAATGGGTTTAGCCATACCGTAAGGCGCCCACTTGGGTAGTTCACCGGCGCGGGTTACCATGTATTCCTCGCCCATCGCGTTGGTTGCGCGGGCCTTGAAGAGCAGGAACCATGCGCCAACAGGTCCGTAGCCGTCTTTGAACCGTACAGGAATGAAGCGTACTTCCTGGCAGGTCATTTCAGCGCCGGCTTTGATGGTGAAATAAGCGGTCGAGCCGGAATTCCAAGGGGGATACCATGCGCGGCCAAGACCTTCGCCGACGGACCGTGGACGGAAAACGTGAACGGCGCCGCCCATGCATGCGATCGTTGCTTTGGCCTTGAATACGTAGAACTTGTTCTCGCGTACGCTGAAGCCAAGGGCGCCTGCGACGCGGTCTCCGTCCATAATGGGTTCAACGATGAAAACGCGTTCGAAAAGCTCGCCATTGCCACCCATCTCGGCGAGGGCGGTCTTCGCTGCTTCTGCAACGAGAACCTTGTAGGATTCACCGTTGATCATGACCTGCCAACGGCCTTCATGAACGTACTTGCCGTTTGCATCTGTCCAGATCGGCAGACCCCATTTTTCAAAAAGGTGAACAGAGGAGTCAACGTGACGTGCGATGTCGTAGACCAGGTCTTCGCGGGATACACCCATGAGATCCTGGCGCACGTATTTGACATAATCCTCCAGGGTATTGTCGCCTGCTGCCCAGCCGATGTACTGATTGATGGCCGAAAGACCCATTGCAACAGCGCCGGAACGATCCATAGCGGCCTTGTCGACGACGGTAACCTTCAGTCCATTCTTTTTCGCCCAGTATGCAGCTTCGAAAGCTGCGCCGCAAGCCGACATTCCACCGCCGATTATCAGAAGATCGGTTTCGACCGTTACGGTTTCAAAATTTGGCATATCGTTTTCCTCCTTCAGCAAGCGATTATTTCTTCAGGGTCGGCATAGCCGTTGCCCCAGCAGAAGCCGGTTCTGTACACAGTACGTTTGACTTGATGTCATCCGATCCGGTCGCGTAGCCGCCAAGCGGTACAGCTTTTCCTTCCGGGGTGGTCCGGATGGGGAATTTGAAGCGCTTTACCACGCCATTGCGGAATTTAACCGTCCACATAATGTCTTCGGAGCCGCGGAGGGGAACAACTGAGGCTCCCATCGGGACGAAATCAGCATAGGCACGGACATCAATTGCTTGCTGAGGGCAGATTTTTACGCAATTGTAACATTCCCAACACATTTCGGGCGCTCGGTTCCAACCCTTCATCTTTTCTTTGTCGAGAACCATCAGATCATTTGGACAAATGTACATGCAAGCAGTTTTATCCTGTCCTTTGCAACCGTCGCATTTCTCAAGGATCACGTAACTTGGCATAATTTACCTCCTAAAGGATAGTCGAAAAAACGCCCTGACCAACAAACCCCAATTTATCGCGAATTCCTGCACCTCCTTCCTTACATTGTCTGTCCACAGGGGAATAGGCAAACAGACTTCTCGAATTGTGGCTGTTCCGTAGACAGCTATAATCTTGCTCGGAGATTTCATTTCGAGGTTGTCTAAATTTACATCCCGGTTAAAACGGCCTCCTGGCTGGCAGGTTTGTGCGAAAAGTTACGCACGGGTACATATAGGAAGATACTACTCCTGTCAAGAAATTTATGCGGCGCTCCCCGGCAGATCTTAAAATATGTCCTTGCCGGTAAAGGACTCGAAGCAGGTGCTCGGAGCAGAATACCTCCATTCTGATCTCCTTCTCGCCAGCACCCACCCTTCTAGCACGTTTCGTTTTTATGTGCAAGCTCGTGCAATCTGTTTTAATAATGCTGACTGTGGTAAAGAATAATCCGGCCTTGGCGTCCGGCCCGGGGGTATCGGATCGACACTAATCGAATGATGAGCCGGGGAGAACCTTTCGCATGAGAGAATTTTGGAATTCGGCAATCGGCCGCAGGATAACCGTCCTGGCGGCTCTTTCCATCCTGCTCACGGGTTTTGGTACTGCCGGATACATTTTGGTCCAGAATTACTCATTTACCGAAGCTCTCTACATGACAATCATAACCCTTTCCACCGTAGGTTTCGGAGAGGTGCACCCGCTGGACGACAAGGGGCGTATTTTCACAATTGTTCTGATTCTGCTTGGCGTCAGTTTCGTTGCTTTTTCGCTGGCCTATTTCAGCCAGATTTTGCTCGACGGAAACCTTCTGGAAAGTTACCGGAGGCACAAATTGAAAAAAAAGCTCGATCAACTGAAAGACCATTACATAATCTGCGGCTATGGGGAGATGGGCAGGATAATCGTCGAGGAGCTTCACAAACATGAGGTCCAATATGTAATTATAGAGTCAGATGAATCAGTTCTTGTGCGCTTGAGGGAAAGGAATTTGCTGCATATCGGTGCAGACGCGACGGATGAAATCAATCTCATTGCGGCAGGCATACTGCGTGCCCGAGGTTTGGTTTCGGTTGTCAACAAGGATTCGGAAAACGTTTTTATCGTCCTCACCGCGCGCGATCTCAACAGGGACCTGGTCATATTCGCGCGCGCCGACTCACCCGGTACGGACAAAAGGCTCCTCAAGGCCGGCGCCGACAGGGTTGTTTCCCCATACGTCATCGGAGCGAGCAGGATAGCGCGTAACATACTCAGGCCCACCGTGGCCGATTTTCTGGAACTTGCCCTGTCGGAGGAGGGACTCGAACTCGGCATGGAAGAGATCCGTATCCCCGAAAGTTCGAAACTGGTGGGCATGGAGCTTATCGGTTCAGGCATAAGGGGTCGTTATGACTTGATCGTAGTGGCCATAAAACGTGCCCATGGAGCGATGATATTCAACCCGGCGCCGCAGGAGAAGTTCCAGGCCGGGGATATCCTGGTGGCGATCGGAGCGGTTGAAAACCTGTCGCATTTCGTGAAAGAACTATAGACAGGAGCGGGGAACGAGAAGTAGATATAGCGACTGTGTACATGCGGACGGCAGGGGACCGCCCCTTGCCCATTGAAAAGACCCTGAAATACACTCAAGCTGAAGGAGGTCCGTACATGAGTTATGAAAATATTCTTTTCGAAATTCACGATGGCGTGGGGGTCCTGACGTTTAACAGGCCAAAAGTCCTGAACGCTCTTAATCCCCAAACCCTTGATGAAGTCGCAGATGTGATATCGCGTGCTGCCAGGGAGGACGCGATTCGTGTATTGGTGCTTACCGGCGCGGGAGACAAAGCGTTTGTCGCGGGCGCCGACATAAACGAATTTCTGAAGTTCAACACCCTGAGCGCGCGTTATTTTGCAGAAAAGGGCCAGGGGATTTTCTTCGAGATCGAACAGCTTCCCAAGCCGGTTATAGCGTGCGTTAACGGCTTTGCGCTCGGGGGCGGCTGCGAGCTTGCAATGGCCTGCGACTTTATCTACGCTTCGGAGAAGGCCAGATTCGGCCAGCCGGAAATAAATCTTGGCATTATCCCCGGGTTTGGCGGAACCCAGAGGATTTTGCGCCTCATTGGGCGCGCCCGGGCCAAGGAACTCTGCATGAGCGGAGAAATGATCGATGCCCGGCAGGCCAAAGAGATTGGCCTTGTCGCAAAAGTCTTTCCCGCCGATCAACTTTTCGATGAAACAATGAAAGCCGCACGCATGCTTGCGTCCAAATCCCCTGCGGGGCTTCGGAGCATCAAGAAAGTTATAGATTGCGGCTCCGACATTGACCTCAGGAGCGGGTGCGCTCTCGAGGCTGAAGCTTTCGGTGTCTTATTCGGGACCGAGGACATGCGGGAGGGTGTTTCGGCTTTCCTGGAAAAACGCAAACCTCAATTCAAGGGCAGTCTGACAAAGTAAATGCATCCTATTCCAAGGAGGTACACAAGATGAATTTCGAGCTGACGGACGAGCAAAAGATGATTCAGGAGATGGCCCGCAAATTTGCCGAGCGGGAAATCGCGCCTGTAGCTGCCGAACTGGACCGCACCCATGCCCATCCCGCCGAAATATGCGCAAAAATGGGGGAACTTGGTCTAATGGGAGTGACAATTCCCGAACAATACGGCGGAGCCGGCATGGACTATATCTGCTATGCTCTGGCCATGATCGAAATATCCAAAGCATGCGCTTCGTGCGGTGTCATTATGAGTGTTTGCAACAGCCTCTATAATTTCCCGGTATATACTTACGGCACCGACGAGCAGAAGCTGAAGTACCTGAGGCCGGTTGCAAGCGGCGAAGCCCTTGGCTGCTACGGGCTGACCGAAGCGGGCGCCGGGTCTGACCCTGCGAAAATGTTGACCACAGCGGTTCCAAAAGGCGACGGATGGGTGATAAACGGGACCAAACGGTTCATCACCAACGGCAATGTCGCCAAATACTGCGTGCTGGCTGTTGTCACCGACAGGGCCGCAGGGTACAAGGGCATCAGTTCATTCATCATAGATTTCGAAAACACACCCGGGTTTCATGTGGGCAAAGTTGAGGAAAAGCTCGGAATTAACGCCTCCGGAACCGCGGAATTGGTATTCGAGGATGCCTGGGTTCCGGCCGAAAGTCTGCTGGGCAAACCCGGCGAGGGTTTCAAGCAAATGCTCACCACCCTGGATGGCGGACGCATCGGAATTGCCTCGCAAGCCGTTGGTATTGGCAGGGCTGCCCTGGAAGCCTCGATAGACTATTCTAAAGCCCGCGAGCAGTTCAATCAGCCTATAGCCAATTTTCAGGCCATCCAGTGGAAACTTGCCGATATGGCTACCCAACTGGATGCGGCTGAACTGTTGATCCTTCGTGCCGCATGGCTTGAGACCAACAAAAAGCCTTACGAAAAAGAAGCGGCGATGGCAAAGCTGCTGGCCTCGGATACCGCAATGTGGGCCACTGTGGAGGGGGTGCAGATTTTCGGCGGATACGGGTACTGCAAAGAATACCCGATGGAAAGGCATATGCGTGACGCCAAAATCACCCAAATCTACGAGGGTACCAATGAAATAATGCGCCTGGTTATTGCGCGCAATATCATTAAGAACAGGTGAAAGAGACGGGAAAATGGGAAATCAGATTATAGGAAAAACAATCGATGAAATCAGTCTGAACGAGATTGCGGAATTTTCAAAGACAATCTCCGAATCAGACGTCTACCTTTACGCCGGTGTCACAGGAGATCTAAATCCGGCTCACATAAACGAAGAATATGCGCAGGGAACTTTTTTCAAGACCAGGATTGCGCATGGCATGCTGGCTGCGGGGCTCATATCGGCTGTTCTGGGAACGCGTCTGCCCGGTCCGGGTTCGGTGTATGTAAGGCAGGAGCTTAATTTCCTCGCACCGGTCAGAATTGGCGATACAGTTACCGCGCGAGTTGAAGTCATCGAGATCATGAGCGAAAAAAAACATCTCCGGTTGCGCACTACCTGTTCCACACAGGATGGGACAATTGTGCTTGACGGCGAAGCCATAGTGAGTCCACCCCGTCCGAAAAAAGTCGTGGCCGGGAAGTAAACGCTTATGCTCAAAAGATTTGGGCGGCAAGTGATTGTGCCGCCCAAATTAATGCTATCCGTGTTACTTACGTGTATAGAGACGACCCATTATTCCTTTCTTTTCCGGCGCCGGTTCGGGCAGTCCCAAATAGCGGCAGATCACCGCTTCCACCTTGTCCTGTGAGGTATTGGAGCCTTCCACCACGATCTCGTCGCCAACCATGATAGCCGGAGCAACGGGGAGGTCCAGTTCGAAATATTCATCATTCTGGTATTCTGCTATTGGTTTGGACGTGACTTCGATCTTGATACCCTCGTATTTTTCGCCCAACCTGGGCATCATAGCTAGGAAATTCATTCACGGTTTTCCATTGGGTTCATTCAAGAAAAAACTAACCGTCAACATCTTGTTTCTCCTTTTCTTGCTTATCTTGCTTAATTTCAATCATACGGCCAAGGAATTGATCCGGCGGGAGAAAATCCACCAGGCGCAGCCCTCGTTTCTCCTTACCGCAGGTATCCAGAAACACTATTGTCGGGACCCCTTTCACCTCGTATTGCCGGAGCAACCGCTCATAGACAGGGTTACCGCTCCTGGTCACATCCACCTTAACCATCACGAAGTTGCTCTCCGCCTGGTTTACTACCGAAGCATCGTGGAATGTGACTTCCTCCAGTTCATTGCACGGGGTGCACCATGTGGCATAGAAGTCGATGATGACCGGTTTGTTCAGTTTCCCGGCCTCTTTCAGAACCTCATCCGAATAGGGCTTCCAGGCAACGCCGGGTCCTTGCATCGACCATGTCGTGACAAGAAAGGTCGCAAGAACCAGGCATGCCACACCCGTCCCGCCCTTAAGCCAGGGGAAAACCAGGAAGTTGGCCTGGTTTTTATCCATCCAGCCAAGGTGCAGCCCTGCAGCCAGGGCTGCAAGGGCAAGCACGACGGGTCCCCAGTGGCCGGGGATAAGAGGCTTTATGAAGTGGACGGCCATTGCGACCAGCACCCAGCCCATAAGTTTTCTTACCCAGATCATCCAGCCACCCGAGCGGGGAAGTTTTTCCATCTGTCCAGAGAACATGGCAAGCAGAAAGAGCGGCAGTCCCAGGCCCAGGCTCAAGGTGAAGAATATCAGGAACCCCAGCCATGGGCTTCCCACGCTCGCAACCCAGGTGAGAAGCCCCAGCACGAAAGGACCGATACAGGGAGCTGCGACCACCCCCAGGGTTAGCCCCATGAAGAGGCTTCCGAAATAGCCCGTGTAGGATTTTGTGGCAGCCCGGGTGAGGCCGCTTGGAAGTCTCATTTCCCACAACCCGAAGAGGCTCGTCGCAAAAAAGACAAGAACCACCGCCACGACAATAAGGACAAAGGGATTTTGGAGCATCGCCCCCATGAGGCCGCCTGTCAAGGAGGCAACCACCCCAAGTACCGAGTTGGTGAGGGCAAGGCCCATCATGTAGCACAGACCGTGGGCTACGAGCTTGCCCTGGCCCTCTCGTCCCTTTGTAGCCTGGCCGCCAAAGTAGGAGATAGTAATGGGGATCAGGGGGTAAACGCACGGGGTGAGGTTTAAGGCCATACCGCCTGCGAAGATGCCCAAAAGGGTCCAGAGCATGGCCCAACCGTAGAGGGGGCCCGGTGCTTTGGGTTCTTCGCTTGTTTGAGCCAGGCCTGCGGGGGCGCTTTCAACGGGCATTCCCCTGCCTTGCCATTCAGGATAGCCGTACGGGTCACGGTAGACGTTTTTATAGCCAAGTTCTACGGCCACACGGGCCGCCGAGTCGCTGCGAACTCAAGTGAGGCCCGCTCAGTAGAATACGATGGTGCGATTCCTGTCCGGTCCAAGGAAGGTTTCCATCGCCGATGTTTTGCGCCACCTTGACCACCAGGTCGGCTCCATGGGAAAGTTCACCGCTCCCTTGAGGTGTCCTGTCCGATACTCCCAATCCTGGCGGGTATCCACGATAAGAAGGCTTTTGGAATTGTCCCGATATTTCTCGGAAAGCTCATCGGAGGTGATGATATTGTACCCGCCGGCTTTGGCCTCGGCTAAAATATCGCCCCACGATGCCCGCCCGGGTGTGACGGCGCGGCTGGAGAACCAAACGGCTCCGGCCGTAACCAATACCGCCGCTATGGCTATGAACGTTATTGTCCTGTTTTGCATAAAAACCATTTTCTCATTGCGTGTAGCTTTGAGATCTTAGAGCTTTCCCTCACGTTTGAGTTTTGAGAGGAGAAATGTCGCCCCCCTCTGAGAGAGTCCAAGCTTTTCAGCAAGTTCTCCAGCATTAAGAGGGCCGTGCTTATTGACAAGTGAGATGATCTCCTCTTCGAGTTCCTCGAACCAGTCTTCGAAGAGCACCAGGAGATCCGGGTCGGTGATCGCCATAAGCTGCCTTGACTGAGCGACTTTATCCACCAGCCTCTGGCACATCTGCGTTGGGTCGACACCTTCGCCCATGCACTCGGCCAGTCAGAGATGCACCAGGCTCGATACCTTGTCTCCCCCGGATTCCCCCATGAGGTCCCAAAGGAATTGCGAACGCGCCTCTTCACCCAACGCTGAGAAAAGCACTTTCAACACTTTGGATATCGCGGCGAGTGCTTCCTCCGGATCCATGCGGGCAACTATTTTCAGCATCTCTTCCATGTGAATTTGATCACCCCCTTTTTAAAATGTCTTCCTCGCGGTTAACAGATCGGTTGCCACAGTGCTCAGCGTTCGAACGACATCAAGGATTCTGGGGTCAACCAATTCGTAATAGATAAAAGGACCGTTGCGCTCGATCTTCACCAGGAGTGAACGCTTTAGCTCTTTGAGGTGATGGGAGACAAGGGGCTGGGAAAGACCGAGTTCTTCAACGATGGCGGAGACGGATTTCTTGCCCTTGCTAACACATAGGATGATCCGCAGCCGGTTCTCGTCTGAGAGGCTCCTGGCAAGAAAAGCGACCGACTGAAAGTGCTCGTCTCTCAGTACGAGCGCGTCCCGCTCCGGTTTTTCGGAATATCCCTCACTGTTTTCACGTGAATCAAAACCGCTTGACGACTTTATCGGGACCGCCTTTTCCATGGAGAATCATCCATCCTGTTCTATGCCGGGCCGGGCAGTGTGCCCGTTGCGGCGACCATAGAAGCGAAACAACATATTGATAACTATTTATATGTACATGCGTCCAATGTCAACAACGAATTCAATACAGCGACGAAGATCGATGCGTTTCTCCCCCCAGAGAAGCTTTTTTCATCACCCTGCTGGAAGAACGGTTCGCCGGGAATGCGGTCAAGTTGAAGTGCGATGAAATGATTGCCTGGAACGATTGTTCACGAATTGTTCACGAATTGTTTATAAATTGTTCATAGATTGTTCATGGCGTTCTGAAGCGCGCCCTTAATCCATAAGGCCGCTCGATTGTTCGATGTATTTTTTGAGGGCAACAGCATTGTTGTGTTCCGTGTCGTGGGCGCTGTAAAGGAGCGTGACATTTCCCTGCCCGGCCGCGTCGATTATGGTCAGCAAGGCCTGCCGCCTGGTATCCAGTTCGGCAAAGTAGAGGTCCTGGAACTCACCCCATTTTTGCGGGTCGTGTCCGAACCAGCGACGGAGCGTATCACTGGGGGCTGCGTCCTTGAGCCAAGCGTCCATATGAAGGGATTCCTTCTTCATCCCGCGAGGCCAAAGACGCTCGACCAGAAATCGAGTCCCATCACCTGATTCATAAGGTTCGTAGACGCGCTTCACCTTGACCATCGCTTTCTCCTTTCTTGTGTGAGGGCGTCAGTCAGGGAGACTTTCGTTTGTCGACCTGATATGGCAATCTGAATATTATAATAATGACGGGGCCATACTCATGAAAGGATCAGGCGGGGCGGGTTCTTGAAAAGGATTGCGAGACAATGTCGGCAGCCTGCTGAAGCTGGTCAGGGGCTGCATGGACCCTGCAATCCGGTCCCCATGCATTGCAGGCACAGCAATTCGTCCGGCGCAACGAATGTACGGTAGGGTGTTCCGCAAGCCGGGCATTGCCGCTCAGCCCCCTGAGGAATTCCGAGTGGCTTGACGGGACGCCGATTCAATGCAAGCCGAAGAAAAGCGGGTATCGCCTGTGCGACCGCAGCCCTCGGCATTTTGGAAGATCCACGCGCACGGTCGTGAAAGTGGATGGGAATCTCCTTAATGATCAGTCCCTCGCGCGCAATACGGGTGATGCAGGTCATGAAAAAGCTATAGCTGTTGGCGTTGACCGACTCGACCAAACCGGGCGGAACGCGGTCCAGGCGAGCAGCGCGAAGAGCAGTGGTATGCTCGGCTACGGGGAGCCGCAGGACGAGGCGGGCGAGGCTGTTTGCAGTTTGGCTCAAGAAACGCCGCCAGCCCTTGTAATCGGTACGTCCGCCGGCGCAGAACCGCGAACCGACTGCTACGTCGGCGCCTGCGTCCAATTCGGCGAAAAGGCGCGGCACATCCTGCGGGTCGTGGGACAGGTCCGCATCAAGCGTGACAATGCTGGAATAGCCGTGGACCCGCGCATAGAGCCATGCCAGCTTATGGGCGGACCCGACGCCGAGCTTGCCCGGTCTGACTATAACATGAACCCTCGGTTCGGTTGCGGCAACGGAGAGCAGATACTTCGTTGTGCCATCGGTGGAGTTGTCGTCTACGAACAATAAATCGGATCGCACCGGCAGCGACAGGATCTCCGCAATAAGCGTCTCGATGGTTCCTTGTTCGTTATAGGTCGGGGCAAAAATCAGCTTATCTTTTTGTGCCATTCAAACAGCCTATGGGTAGAATCCTTATTGACGCCCGAAATAAAGGTTTCCGTACGGCTGGAGCGGAACCAAACAGGAAGGAAAATCCTGAATCAGGTACTAAATTGGAGATGACGGGGAACTGCTTCGACTCCATCTAAGCGGCCTAAGTACTTGAATTCTTAACTTCCGTGTCAGTCGCACGTTCGATGTTGTGTAACGGCTTTGTAAACAGGCTACTATGAAGTTTTAGTGTTTTCAAGAACCATCTTCAATGTGCTTCGCCTTGCAAAATAGCCCTCCCTATGGACTATAGTGTCATAGTCAGGATAGCCTCATTGGCCAACTGGTCACACCGTTCATTCTCCGGGTGTCCGCTGTGTCCTTTTACCCAACGCCAATCGACCTCATGCTGCTGATTGAGGGCATCCAGTTCATGCCACAGATCAGCATTCAGGACTGGCTTTTTAGCAGCAGTCCTCCACCCGTTGCGTTTCCAATTGTGTATCCACAGAGTGATCCCATTTTTCATGTACTGAGAATCCGTGGTCAAGACGACCGTTGAGGGTACTTGAAGCGATTGCAGAGCTTTGATAGCTGCGGTAAGCTCCATTTTGTTATTGGTGGTGTGCGGGTCGCTCCCGGACAGCTCCGTAACCTCACCATTCTTGATTACCACTCCCCATCCGCCTGGACCCGGATTGCCCTGGCAAGCACCATCCGTGAAGATCAGAATCGGTTGGCCTTCGGCTCTTTGTCCCAGGGGTGAGGAATCACCATCCAGTGTGATATGATCAGTGACCTCGGAATGCCTTTTATGCAAGGGTATCCCTTTCCGCATGTCATCGATGCTGAGCTTGGACTTACCAGCAAAAAGCCTCTCATAAAGCTCGGGCGTAAACTTCCATGCCTCCAGCATTTTGTAGCCCTGGTCGTAAAGAACATAGATGAGTATGTCCCATGCGATTGACTTAACTTTTGAGCCGGCGTTCCATACGGCACTTCCGGGGTTACCGCTTGGACGATTGGCCTTGACTTGGATTCGCTGCCCATCAGCGGCCAGGAAATCATAGCCACTGGATACTGCAGTCCGCTCCCGCAGACAGTCTGCATATTCAGATTCAGAACAGCCAAGGAGCATTGCGGCATCGTACTCGGACACCGCAGCCGTCACACCTGCTTGACCGGGGAAGCAGCCATACCGATCCTCCCAGCGAAGGACCACATTAACCAGTTCGTTTCTAAGACTCAACCCGCACCTCTCTTATCACTCTACCTCTGATATCCCGGCGAACCCTGCTTCTAAAAGATTCCTGGCATCCTGCTCCTTTGCAGCCTTCTTCTGTTCATGGTGGCGCACGAAAGCTACGAAGCTCTTAAACCCATCATTTAGAGTGTAGCCGAGCTGGCCGATGGTTCGCGGGGGGATTTCCTTATAGGCACGCTTGACCTTGCCTGAGGCCGCACTCTCGTCAAACCCTATGTTCGCATCGCTCATGCTTCGGAACATTCGCACCATCTCAAAGGTAAAGCCTCTGTCCGAACTGAAGCGGTGAGGGTAATCGTCCAAGTAGAGGTGCATCCCTGCCACCACACTCGCACACTGCACAGGTGAGAAGTCCTGGAAAACCGTTAACATCTCCCTCGCCGCCTGGACGCCATGCTGGTTCACGGGCCGGCCATGTTCGGAGTCGCTGACGATGCCCCCGCAGTAATCCTTGAGTATCTCCACCAGCTTGTTGAGACCCGCCACTATTTTGCCGCTGCCATCCCTTTCGATTATCTTTTGGACCCTCACTACACAAGGTTTTATCTCGGCGGCCCTGATGCTCTCTTGTTGTGGATCTCCATGCCGCCGCTTCCTCTGGGAATGTTGGGCACACAGAGAGCCGAACTGTCCAGAGGCGGCGTTATTACACACGCTGCATTGTCTCATTCTTTGACTCCTTGGAGTATCGCCATCGTGATGGACATACTTATAACCTGTTATTCCCAAGCCCGGAACAACTCGAATCTCTACATGGGCGGGATTTGTTTTATACGGGATTATGGGGTGTGCGAAAAAAGGGGGGCGGGGGTATCAATCCTTGGGGACACTTGCCCCCGATAAGAACCGATTTCGTAAAGCCCCCAAATTTCTAAATGCTTGATGTTATTCGATGGAGATGATGGGGTTCGAACCCACGACCTCAGACTTGCGAAGCCTGCGCTCTCCCAGCTGAGCTACATCCCCGATGTCTCCTAAATACCCCCTTCCGCATTCGCTGTCAAGAATCACCGGCAAATCTCCGGCGCAAAATGGGGTGCAACTCTAACGATTGCTCTGTGAATCACAATTGATGATGCCGGCAGGAGGCGATGATGTTCTCTTAAGAACAAATTGAATCAGTTATTCATGTCTCTGTGAAACACCTCAAACAAGGAAAAGGCTGGGGGAGCTTTCTTGCTGCCGCCGAAGGCCGCGGCAAACCTGGCTGGCGGTCCCACCGCCCGCCTCAAAACAGCCTCTTTACCCAGACGAGGTTCAAGGCGAGGCTGACATCGTACTTGCAGAAGCGCTCTATTCCGGCATTCTCGGGTGAGGTGTGCCTGATGGCGAGTAAACGGTCGAAATCCCTTTCTATGACGATATTGCAGAAATCGACTGGAACCGAGCGCACCAGTCCCAGTTCCTCTTCGTTCCAAAGAGTATTGGCGATGTCTCCGACCCCGGTCTCCATCATAGCGGTTCCGCAGACCTTGAAGCCGGCCCCGCAGCCGCAGCGGTGAATCGAGTCGAAGTCGGTCGGAATTGAATGGCCGTTATCGCAGAAAGGGCAGACTATGATGTGGGTTCCGTTCGCCCGTCTGGGAATACTTGAAGCTAATGACCAGAACGGCCCTTTGTTTTTGGATTTCATTTTGTGCCTGCCATATGAAATTGAGCGCGCGAGCCCGTAAGAACCAAGCCGTAACCGGCGCCGGCGTTTCGGCTTGAAATCGAATCAAAAATTTGACATAAAAAGATTAATCTCTCTCTTAGCTTTTGCAAGCTGTCAAGTCTTAAACAGGAGCACATTTTGGGCGGAATTCATACCTCTTCGGACAAGGTAAAGTCAATCCTGAAAATACTCGATCAAGTCTATCCCGACGCAAAATGCTCTCTCGACTTCCATGACCCGCTCCAGCTTATGGTCGCGACTATTCTGTCGGCCCAATGCACAGATGAGCGGGTAAACAAGGTTACACCGGCTTTGTTTGAAAAGTATCGATCCGCCGGGGCATTTGCCGAGGCCCCCCTGGAGCAATTGGAACAGGATATCAAATCAACGGGGTTTTATCATAATAAGGCCCGGGCTATCAAGGAGTCGAGCAAGGTCCTTGCCGATCAGTTTGGCGGCCGGGTGCCCCGGGAGCTGGAAACGTTGATCAAGTTGCCCGGAATAGGACGAAAAACGGCAAATGTAATATTAGGCAATGCTTTCGACATTGCGGCGGGAATCGTGGTCGATACACACGTGGATCGGGTATCGGCCAGGTTTGGTCTTACCCGTGGAAAAGACCGGGAAAAAATTGAGCGGGACCTTATGGCCTTAATCCCGAAAGAGAAATGGATTAAATTCTCTCATCAGTTGATTCAGCACGGCAGAAGAATTTGCATCGCCAGGAAGCCGAAATGTTCCATCTGCCCGTTGCGGCCCTTCTGCGACTACGGCATGAAAATGATGAGTGAGGAATGATGAGTGAGGAATGATGAGTGAGGAATGATGAGTGAGGAATGATGAGTGAGGAATGATGAGTGAGGAATGATGAGTGAGGAGTCAGGGTGGGGAATGAGGAGTGGGAAAGTGGGCATATTGGAACGCACCAAGCTGTTTGCATTGCGGATTATTCGGCTTTACTCATCCTTGCCGAAGACGACCGAAGCTCAGGTGATTGGGAAGCAGCTTTTGCGTGCCGGAACATCGACAGGCGCACATGTTCACGAAGGAAATCGGAGCCGGTCGGATGCGGAGATGGTCAGCAAGACAGAAGGGGCCTTGCAGGAACTGCAGGAAACTATTTATTGGCTTGAGCTTCTTGGCGATGCCGAAATCGTAAAAGCTGAGCGACTCGTCGACTTACTCAAAGAAGCAGATGAGCTGACTGCGATCCTCGTTACCAGCGTCAAAACTCTCAAAGCAAGGAGAGACAAATGACATTCATCATTCATAACTCATCATTCATCACTCATATCAGCATTTCCTTGAAGAATTCTTTTGTTTTTGCCTCAACCGGGCAAGTTGTGGTCTGAGCGCCAAGGGTCCATTCGATTCGGAGTTGCGCTTGTTTTGGCGAGTTGCTGTATGTGGCTGAGAGAACCGCGGCCAACTCGATATCGTCAGGCCCATCAGGGGCCAAAAGCAGGCATGTGGGACCTGCAAAGTTGGCGGGCCGCAAAAGGATATCATACGCTCTGGCCAGGGATTGGAGCCTATTGTTTTCGCTTAGCTGCCGGCCGACCATGCAGATCGTTTTGCCAGGGAGCAAAAAGGCGCGGCCCCACTTAATAATCTCAACTTCCTCAACAGTAGCGCCGGGGCGTATACCGAGCAGCTTGCGGAGCCGGTTTGAAAAACCCTCGCTTGTAAGCATGCAGCCGCCTCCCGGCTGCGGATAATCGGTCAGGCCGTACTTTTGGGCCAGTTCCTTCTGCCGCCTCCGGGAACGTCCCTGGATGTCGAGCAGCATATTTCTGTCAACAAGCCCCTCTTGCTCCACCACTGTAACAGGCAAAAGTCTTGCGCTAAGGGGGCGAAGGATTCGGCCGGCAAGTCCCGAGAGCTTTTCAACGCTCCTGAGGGAATCGCGGCGCTGACTCATAGGGCGCTGTGCGAGCACCTCGCCCGTGAACAGAAAGTCTGCGCCTTCGGCCTCCATCAGTTTTGCGGCTTCCCTGAGCATAAGCCCATGGCAGTCGATACAGGGGTTCATTTGACTGCCGTAACCGTACCTCGGGTTTTTGAGCATCTCCAAATGGACTTCGGAAATATCGAGCGCCCTGGTTTCAATTTGGGTCTTTTCCCCCGCTTCAATCCCTTGGAAAGGTCCGAAGAACGGGGTTACAAAAGTGATTGCAAGAAGCTCGATTTGCTGGTCCTGAAGCACTTTCACTGCGAGCATGGAATCGAGGCCGCCCGATAAGAGTCCTATACCTTTGGCTTTTTTCCGTGACACGGACTTTCACCTCGTGGCCTTTACAGGCGTCCCATCCGGCCTCGGCACGGAGGGTATCATCTTCTGAGGTTCTCCAAGTATGAACTCGCCTTTTTCTATCCAATCTTTGAGTACCTGGGCGATTTCCTTTGCGCGAACATAACTTGAGAGCGGCACGGTCGGGATCTGCCTGCCTTCGATGCTTATGGTTCCGGAGCGCAGTTGGGCGTAGTTGACTTCACAAATCGGGTCTGGCCTTGTAAAGCTGTAGTCCTTTACCTGGGTAACGATCTGTTCGTCGGAAACGCCGGTAAACAGGGCCATTTCCTCATCCAGTATGGGTATGGGAATTCCGACACCGACGACAAGAGAGCACCCGTAGCCCAGAACGCTCGCGCCCATGAGCCACCTGGGACTCATCTCCTTGAGATCGCCCATCAGCATCAGAGTGCCGGCCGGGCTGCGAGGGGTCCCATTCGAAAGCCGGGGGGTTTCAGGTTTGTGCTGGGTGCCGTGCCAGGTTATGAAGCCCTGAGCGCCTCCCAGAAAGATTCTGGTCCCCAGGCCCAGCGTCCTGTAATATGGATCGTTGAGCAGGGGACTGAGCTGACCGGCGGTGCAATAGTTGGCGTTGCCAAGGTTGGGCTTCAGAGTGCCCATGTATGTGTAAATTGTTTCCTTGGACAGATTAACTGCACAATTGTAATTCTGATAGGCGTTTCGCGGATTGCACAGCGTAGCGTATGGGAGCTCTTTCAATGTAAATTGTTTTTCGAAATGGCGATTGGGATAGCAGTCGGTTCCGTAGCCTTCCGCGCGAAGGAGCACGGGTTTTCCGCTTACCAGGTCCTCAATGACGTGCCCGCCGCCGTATTCGAACGCGCCGGGATGAATTTTATTCAGAGGGTCGTCGGCCGAAGGTTCGGTTGCGCCGAGATAGATATCCACAGCGGCAAGGCCTGCATAGGCTGGAACATCGTTGAGCCAGACCTTTGAAGCCTTTATTGGAGGATTGGCATGTCCGAAGTTTATGAAAGCGCCCGAGGAACACATGGGAGCAAAGGTCCCGGTGGTGACGACGTCCACCTCCTTTGCAGCGGCGGCAGCCCCCTTCTTTTTCACTATTGCGGTCATATCCTCCGCCGTAACCACGACTGCTTGTCCTCTGCGTATCTTTTCGTTTATTTGCTGGTAAGTTTTACGTGTTCCCATTATCTTTGCCCGATCCCACCGTTAGAAAGAAAAGCCATGGCAAACCTGAAAAAGCCGTGACATGATAACCTAATTATTAAATTCTTCAATCCCGCATGCATTTTGTTCTTGAAGAATTCAGGATAAACGGTTTTCATTGCGGGTTGGATATCAAAATTACTGGAGAAAAGTGAGTATGTCCGAACAAAAAAACGATGCGTTTGAAAAACAGGCCCCGTCCGCGCCGGTTCGAAATCCGTATATCATGAATTTCCTCAAAGCGCTGGCGGAAAAAAAGGATGAACAACGTCAGCCCGATGATCTAAAAAAGTTGCTGGGTGATATGTACCGGCTCTTCGAATCCATGCTTGGACAGAACATGGTGAAAGCGCTGCCCGAGGAGGTGAAAAATCAATACCTCGAAATGGCGGAGGATTTGCCGAATCTGAACTACGAAAAAATAGGCGACGTTTTTGACACAAACGTCAAGAATTACCAAGAAATCATGAAGAAGACCATGAAGGAGTTTGCCGAGATTTATATTAAAAACAGTCAATTCAGCCCTGAGCATTATCCCGTCAAACAGGCTTCGGAGCAATAGAGAGCCCTTACGCAGGGTTGCTTGAAAATCGAAGAAGGATGCCGGAGGGCGCAACTTCCGGCCTCGGATGCCCGGCTTTCGGATATCTGATGCGTGAGATCCGGATTTGCTCCGGTCACCGATATCCGATGCGCGGCTTGCCTTTAGGCGCTCGCCTGTTCTTCGTGAGGATGGCCGGTCTGCATGTGTTTTTTTAGTTCATTGATGAGCAGATTCATTTCCTGCTCGCGTTTTTGTTTTATCTCTTTCCAGATATCCTGGCAATGTTTGCACTCGGTTGAATCTTTCAGATAAGCACCGATTCTGTATATCGTCTTTGAATCTTCGGCGATTGCCTGAATCAGGTCGTAATTGACATTTTCCAGCATGCTTTCTCCTTATCTCTCGCATGGACCGGGATTGGATTCACGTTGGGAAAAAGTCGAAGTTTTTCGGTGACTCAATTTTAAAGATAATCAAAGAACCGTCAGTGGACAGTGGCTAAATAAACAGCGCGCCGCGTGGCCGGTGGACAGAAAACACTTTTCACTTTTGCCTGGCGCAAGGGAAGGGTACTTGCCGGAGTTGATCCAAATTGTTACGCTTTAGACCATCTAAGAACATGATGAGAGGAGAATGAAGTGCAGGAAGATAAGACTATCTGCCCGTATTGCAATCTTAAGATGAGCAAATGGAAGACCCCGCCCATGTCGACCTGGAGCGCGGAATATTTTTACGTTTGCTTCAATGACAAATGCTCTTATTTCGTCAAAGGCTGGACGCACATGCAGAAATCAACCGAGGTCGGAGCCTCTTACCGGCACAGGTACGACCCCGACACCGGCTGCTGCGGTCCGCTCCCTGTCTGGTCTCCTGACGCCGGCAAAGACTCGATTTTCGAGTAACTCCCCTGGTCAAAAAAGAGGGTGAAGGGTGAGGAGTGGGAAATACCACCCTTCTCTCCTCACTCTTGCCTCTATTCCGGATTCGATTCATCTGCTCTTTTAGGTTGAGGCTTTGCTGCTCTGCGCCTCAGCGTTGAGTTTTTCCTGCAACGCGGCCTGCGCCGCTGCAAGTCTGGCGATAGGCACGCGAAAAGGTGAACAGCTAACGTAATTTAGTCCCAGATTGTGGCAAACGGCAATAGATTTTGGATCACCGCCATGCTCTCCGCAGATACCCACTTCCAAATTGGGGCGTGTTTTTCGGCCCAGCTCGACCGCCCATAGCATTAGTTTGGCCAACCCTTTTTCGTCAATGCTCACAAACGGATTTTCAGGCAAAATCCCCTGCTGAATGTAGTCGATCAGGAATCCCTTTTCAGCATCATCCCTGCTTATTCCATAAGTGGTCTGAGTGAGATCGTTGGTGCCGAAGGAGAAGAACTCGGCGTACTCTGCGATTTCATCGGCGGTGAGCGCAGCCCGCGGGACCTCGATCATGGTGCCGAATTTGTAGTCGATTGTTACTTTATGGTTCTCCATGACTTCTTTTGCAACTGCCTCGAGGGTCTTTCTCTGCGTCTTAAGTTCGTTTACGTGGGCGGTGAGAGGGATCATGATTTCGGGGTGGACGTCGACTCCCTGTTTGGCACACTGACAGGCGGCTTCGAAGATGGCCCTGACCTGCATCTGGGTCAACTCGGGCATCATTATTCCGAGGCGGACACCTCGCAGACCCAGCATGGGATTAGCCTCGCGCAGAGTCTCCACACGCCGCAGGATGCGCTCGTCTTCTTCGATCTTGTGCAGGAGTTCGTCAATTTCCTGCAAATTCCTTGCGTGCATCATGCGGATCTTGCCGTCGGTAAGCTCGCTCATGAGTTGTTCGAAGCTGGGGAGAAATTCATGCAGCGGTGGATCGATAAGGCGGATGATCACCGGCAGTCCGTCCATGGCCTTAAAAATACCTGCGAAATCTTCCCGCTGGAAAGGCAGCAGTGCATCCAGCGCTTCACGGCGTTCGGTCGGCTGGTCGGTCATGATCAACTTCTGCACCAGGGGAAGGCGCTCGGCCTGGAAGAACATATGCTCGGTGCGGCAGAGGCCTATGCCGCCGGCGCCGTATTCGCGGGCTCGTTTGGCGTCCTGGGGATAATCGGCGTTCGCCCAGATGCCAAGATGCCGGAACCCGTCCGCCCATTGAAGCAGTTTCATCAGCCACGGA
>Ga0209517_10002195_pt1 | contig 27998 bp, 25 predicted proteins | sample PeaSoiMetSII2010_FD_187695 | JGI IMG/M metagenome (GOLD analysis project Ga0209517, IMG submission 187695) | Peat soil microbial communities from Weissenstadt, Germany - SII-2010 (SPAdes) (version 2) | ecosystem: Environmental > Terrestrial > Soil > Wetlands > Peat | place: Germany...
CCAGCAGTACGACAAGATTGTGAGTGTGGGCATGTTTGAGCACGTCGGGGAAAAGCTCCTGCCGGAGTACTTCCGCCAGGCCTGCAGTTTGTTGCGGCCGGGTGGTGTATTTCTGAACCACGGGATTGCCTACTCGGCTAACTACCATAGGCGGGGGCCATCCTTTACTGATCATTACGTGTTTCCCGACGGCGAACTGCTACCGATCAGTACAAGCCTTCGAGCGGCGGAGCTAAGCGGCTTCGAAGTTCGGGATGTCGAAAGCCTGCGTGAGCACTACGCCTTGACACTCCACCACTGGGTCGAGCGGCTGGAGGCCCGTGCGGCGGAGGCACGTCGGATCACGGACGATACTACCTACCGGATATGGCGCCTGTACATGGCCGGCGCGGCCCATGGATTCCGCACTGGTCGCCTGAATCTGTACCAGACGCTGCTCGCTAGCCCGCGGCGCGGCGACGGTGGTTTGCCGCTGACGCGGGAAGACTGGTATCGCGTCTGAGACACAATCGATCCCACGTACGATTGAGAGAACGCGCGTAGTTCAAACGCCCGTGGTAATTTCTTTCTCCAATCCCCTTTCCAATTTCGGATTGCTTCCGGTTCTTTAGCGCGTGACCGTGAACTATGGCGAGAATGCAGTGAGGGTGGTCACGAACGCTCGTGAGGGACGAGCAACATCCAGGTTTCGAAAGTCGCAAAACGCTGGGCACCCGGCCCTCAGCGTGGAAGCGTGCCACTCAGCCGTCCAATCCTGCCTTGGGGTACAACATGGCCATTGGATTGGCGGGCCCGTAACCCTTCCCAATCGCGAGGCCGGCGCGGATGGCCGCGGTGATGAAATCTTTAGCGGCCGTCACGCTTTCTAGAACTGTTTTCTTGTGGGCCAGATTGGCCGCAATCGCCGAAGCGAAGATGCAACCGGTACCGTGCGTGTTCTTCGTGTCGATACGCTCAGCGCGAAACTCAGTGAATTCACAACCGTCGTAGAGGACGTCGGCGGCTATGTTTTCCAGATGACCACCCTTGACGACGACATTTTCCGGTCCAAGGTCGCGAATCGCCCGGGCGGCTTCTTTCATTTGCGCAAGAGTTTTGATTTCGCGCCCGGTGAGCGCCCCGGCTTCATGCAGGTTCGGCGTGACCACGGCGGCTAGGGGCAGTAATTTGGTCTTGAGAGCCGCGATGGCATCGGCCTTCAACAGAGGAGAGCCACTCTTGGCGATCATCACCGGGTCTACGACCAGCGGTCCTAACTTGTGTCCGGAGATTGCGGCTGCCACCGCATCGATGATTGCGGTGCTCGCGAGCATTCCTGTCTTTACCGCATCGCAGCCGATGTCGCTTACGCACGCTTCGATCTGCTTCACCACGAACTTCGGCTCGATCTCCAAAACGCCGTAGACCCCGGTCGTATTCTGTGCCGTGAGAGCAGTGATTGCGGTCATGCCAAAGGCGCCTAAAGCCGAGACCGTTTTCAAGTCGGCCTGAACCCCGGCCCCACCGCCGGAATCGGACCCTGCGATGATTAGAACGCGAGGAATCTTCATCACTCACCAGCCTTCCGGTTGCCAGCCTTCCCTTGGCGAAGTCGCGCACCGGTCATATCGGCCACCCTTCCATCTTCCAAGCCATCTCCCAGAACTGCCACTCATAGCGGCTGCTGGTGAGAAACGCGGCCTCCAGCTTCCGCAAGTTGCGCTCAGGCAATCCGGCGGCAAGACTATCGAGCAGGTCCCGGCACCACTGCGCCAGTTCGGCAAATTCTCTGGAGCTGTACATCTCGATCCACTTGCCATAACCTTTGTCGCTGGGGGCGGGTTGCGCGGCCAGGCGCTGGCCGATTTCGCTGAAAGCCCACATGCACGCTAACAACGCTGCAGCCAACTCGGCGAAATCGCCCGTCGCTGCTACACGCAACAAGAAATCGCTGTAGCCCCGAGCGGTAGGCGCAGGGAGTTCTTGTTCGAGTTCCTCGCAGCTGATCCCGAACTCGGCGGCGTAGGCTCGGTGGAGGTTCATCTCGGTTTCCACGGTTTCCTTGAGCAGCGTCGCGAAACGGTTCATCGTCTCCAGGTCCGGACTGCGCGCGGCGGCCAGAGCCAGCAGACGCGCGTACTCGATGAGGAACACATAATCCTGTCGCAGCCAGAACTTGAATCTCTCCAGACTCAGCGTTCCATCGCCAATGCCTCGTACAAACGGATGCTGGTGTTGTGCCTCCCAAATTCCAGCCGCTTTTTGGCGCAGCCGCTCGGTGAATCGCTCTGCCATAGGTTCTCGCAACTCTCATCTTACTCCGCACTTCAAGCGCGGCTGGATTTGCAAACTGCTGGACTTCGGCTCGTCCTGGCCGCAATCACAAGCCCTCGTGTGCTTGGTCACAGTGCGAGGTGTTCCATCGCGCGTATCCTTAATAAGTAGGAAATTCCATGTTCTCTAATCGATACGAGATCGTCTGGGAACAAGTTTCGGAGCTTTCCGGCACACGCGCGGAACCTCTCGACTCGCTTCGTCCCATGGTGGCATCCGACCACGCGCCCGTCTTTTGGAGTGAAGGTTTCGGGCTGGGGGGCGAGCTGGATCAAGCCATCATTGCCCGTTCTGCCGAAGTCAAAGCGGCTCTTTACGGTGGGCGAGTCTTTGTCATTGTTCCGATCTATGTGACCAGCATCTGCGCGGAGCAGTGTCTCTATTGCAATTTTCGCGGAGGAAACAAAGGGATCGGGGTCGAGCGCAGGCGATTGACGGATGACGAACTCGAACAAGAGGCGACCTTTCTCATCGAGGAAAAGGGGCTGAGGGTTCTTGAGCTGGTCTACTCCACCGATCCGCGGATGCGAGTTGATGCGATGTGTCGTCACGTTGAACTGTTGCGGCGTGTGCTGGATCAACACGGTGGCGGTCTCGTCGGACTAAGTGCCGAGGCATTGGAGGAAAGCGATTACCGTCGCTTGATCGATGCGGGGCTGTGCTGGTCGGTGCTCTGGCAGGAAACCTACGACAAGGCTCGATACGCCGTACTGCATCCCGGTAGGACCAAGAAGGCAAACTTTGAATACCGTCTGGACGCCTATGAACGCATGCTCGCGGCTGGGGTTGAGCACGTCGGGATCGGAGTGCTCTCGGGCCTCGCAGACTGGAGAAGAGACTGGGCCATGCTGATGCTGCATGAGGAATACCTGCAGCAGCGCTGCGGAGGCGGCGCCACCATTCTCGGCACTCCCCGTCTGAAGTTAGCTCCCGGAGCCCTTCTTCAAGAGTCGCCTTACACGCTTACTCGCCAGGAGTTTCTGGTGACGATGGCTCTTCATAACATGTTTTCGCCGACGACCGCAGCCTTTGTGAGCACGCGAGAAGACTGGGAGCTATGCGTTGAGATGGCGAGAGGAGGCGGCTGTCTCTTCACGCTTAACTGTTCCACCACACCGGGTGGTTATTCACTGCAGCACGGTGGATGCCAGTTCACGGCTCACTCATACGATGCGCCGATCTACTCCACCAAGCTCAAGTCCGAAGGGCTCGACCCTGTTTTCAATTGGAGAGCCGGAGATTTATCCGGCGACTACCGGCCTGATGCGGCGGTTTGTGGAGGCGCTTCCAAGCGATAGCACCTGGATTCTTAGCAGAGAACGCGGCACTTTAACCACAACACGAACTGAGACTGGTTGTGCGGCCCGTGTGGGGCGAACACCATGCCGATCATCGCGAGTTGGGACAAACTGACGTCCAAGGCGAAGCAGGCGGTGCAAGCCGCCAACTATCTGGCCTCCAAGCGCGGCAACCCCGAGCTAATACCCCTCCATTTGCTCGCCAGTCTCCTGGCGGACCGCGAAGGCATGGTGGTACCGGTGTTGAGCAAGATTGGCGTCGACAACCAGGCAGCGCTGGCGGAGGCACGGCGCCAGATCGACCGCCTGCCAGCGCTTTGGGCCGGCGGCGCCTTGAAGGCTGAGCCCTCCTCGGCCGCCAGCGCCGTCCTCGAGCAAGCTTTTCACGAGGCCGCCGACCTCGACGATGAGCACGTCTCCACCGAACACCTGCTATTGGCCATCATGGGCCTCGAGAGCGATCCCGCCCAATCCCTGCTGGCGCGACATGGCGCCAGTCGCAATGCCATCCTAATGGCGCTAACCGCCGTTCGCAGCCCCCAGCAGGCCGCGGGCCCAACCCCAGAAACCAAATCTGGAACGCTTGAACTCTATGCCCGCGATCTTACCGACTTGGCGCGTCGCGGCAAGCTCGACCCAGTGATCGGTCGCGATGACGAAATCCGGCGCGTGATTCAAGTGCTATTGCGCCGCACCAAGAACAACCCCGTGCTGATTGGCGAGCCCGGCGTGGGCAAGACTGCCATCGTCGAAGGTCTGACCCAGCGCATCGTCGGCGCCGATGTCCCCGAGTCGCTCAAGACTAAGCGTCTGGTAGCCCTGGATCTGGGTGCGCTGGTGGCTGGCACCAAGTACCGCGGCGAGTTTGAAGATCGCTTGAAGGCGCTGCTGCGGGAGATCGAGGACTCGCAGGGGCAGATCATCACCTTCATTGACGAGTTGCACACACTGGTTGGCGCGGGAGCGGCGGAAGGCGCAATTGACGCGTCCAATATGTTGAAGCCGGCACTGGCGCGCGGGGAGTTGCGAGCCATCGGCGCCACCACCCTGAGCGAGTACCGCAAGCACATCGAGAAAGACCCGGCGCTCGAACGTCGCTTCCAGACTATTTTCGTGGCCGAGCCCAGCGTCGCGGACACCATCGCCATCTTGCGCGGCCTGCAAGAGCGTTATGAACTGCACCATGGCGTTCGCATCAAGGACTCAGCCCTCGTAGCCGCAGCCACGCTCTCGCACCGCTACATCGCTGATCGCTTCTTGCCCGACAAGGCGATCGACTTAGTCGACGAGGCCGCGGCCGCGCAGCGCATGCAGATCGACTCCGTGCCGGTGGAGATCGACCAACTCGAGCGCCGCGCCAAGCAATTGGTGATCGAGAAGCACGCACTCGCACGGGAAGACGATGCCAATTCGCGGAAAAAGCTGCGAATCCTGGAAAGTGAGCTGGCCGGAGTCCAGAAACAAGTCAACGTCCTGAAGGCCTGCTTAAAGAGGGAGAAGGAAGCGGTCAGCCGGATGCACGACCTCGAGCAGACGATCAAGCAACTGAATTTGCAGGAGCAAACAGAGTCCTGCGATGCCGGATCGCCGAAGGCGGGCAGCGACCGCCATGCCACGCTTCGCCACGCTGAGCAGGAGATGCGCAAGCTTCAATCAAAACTCGACCGGCGCAGCTCGCGCATGCTCAAGGAAGAAGTGGATGAAGACGAGATCGCACACATCGTTTCTAAGTGGACCGGCATTCCTGTGTCCAGGATGCTGGAAGGCGAGGTGAAGAAGCTGCTCGAAATGGAAGACCGGCTGCGCCGCCGCGTGATCGGCCAAGATCCGGCCTTGCAGCGGATTGCCGACGCCATCCGCCGTGCCCGCACCGGGCTCTCCGATCCCAAGCGTCCTATCGGCTCGTTCATCTTCTTGGGGCCGACGGGAGTAGGCAAGACCGAACTAGCCCGTGCCCTGGCCGAGTTCCTCTTTGATGACGAACGTGCCCTGGTGCGAATCGACATGTCTGAATACATGGAGAAATATGCGGTGTCGCGGCTAATCGGTGCGCCACCAGGATATGTCGGCTATGAAGAAGGCGGCCAACTCACCGAAGCTGTGCGCCGTCGTCCTTACTCGGTCGTGCTTTTCGACGAGATAGAAAAAGCCCACCAGGATGTATTCAACATCCTGCTGCAGATCATGGATGACGGCCGCCTCACCGACGGGAAGGGCCGCACCGTTGATTTCCGCAATACTGTCCTCATCATGACCTCCAACATCAACTCGGAACAGCTCACCGCCGACTGGTTGCGCACACAAGAGGATTCTGAGCAAGCACGCAAGCAAGTGATGAAGGCGCTGCGGGCACACTTCAAGCCTGAATTCCTCAACCGCGTAGACGACTTCATCATCTTCAACCCGCTTGGCACAGATGAGCTGACCAAGATTATTGACCTACGGCTGGAGGAGGTGCGGCGTCTGTTGGCCGACCGCCAAATCACCCTGGAGTTGACCCATTCTGCCAAGGAACTACTGCTGCGCGAGGGCTACGATCCCAACTTCGGCGCGCGGCCCCTGAAACGCTCGATCCAACGGCTGGTACAGGATCCGCTGGCCGTTAAAATTTTGCATGACGAGGTGCACCACGGCGACCACATGGTGGTAGACGCCGAGCAGGGTAAGATGAGGTTTGTGGCGAGCCGCCAACTTGGCGAACGGCCCATGCTGTCGAATACCAGCATCCCGTCATAGAGTCCGCCGTTTCTGCAGGAAGTAGTTCCCCGTTGCTAGAACTTCACTAAAATGTGATCGATAAACTGCTCGTCTCTTCGCAAATCTGGGAACCATACGGTACTGCCCTGTGCTCCGCACGCGGCTTGCGCAGCGCCGAGGGCCGCCTGCGGCCGGATTCTCGGCGAGCGATCCTGGAAACCGCGAGCGCGCTGGTCGCACTTGATCGCCGCGACCTCGATGCGGCGTGGCACCGGGCACACACCGCGCTCGAAGCACGTTAAGGGTGCCGGGCACCTCCCGTCGTTGGCGCGGTGGGGCTAGCGTCTGCTATTTGTGAGATGGGTTGTAACCGCGCAAGCGCCCCTCCGTTGATTCCGCGGGTGATGAGCGGAGAGAAGAAATCAACAATCTTCAACTTTGGCAACCGAGAAGTACGTAATTCTTTGGGAAAATTGTTTCCTCGATCGGAGCTGGCCCAAATAGAAGGAGTAAGTGAGGGGAGACGCTTGATCGGAAGATCGGCGAGTCCGGGAAGAATCGCTGCCAGATGTTGCACACGCGCTGATCCGGCGCGCAAGGCAGAATCCCGCTCTACGCGAGGAAGATTCGGAGGCAACTCCTGGCGGCCTGGATGTTTACAGGATGTCTTTGTCGAGCGCGGTGCGGGCGCCTGCTCACCCTCCGCCTGTTCTATCACTTCACTGACGACCGGCTCAGGTTCGAACAATTGCATTTGCGCCTGCGAAAGTTTTTCGCCGCCCGCTCCGTACTTCTCAATCCGCATCAACCGCAGACGCTCTTCCAGCACACGAATCCTCAGCTGCGCTACTGCAGGCGGCTCTTCAGCTGTGCGATGAGTTCCAGATCGGCCGGCGCTGAAGGGATGGGAGGCGCACTCACAATGGGTTACTGATTTACCAGAGTCGATCGAAACGTTCAAGCAACTCATGCGGCGGCATGTCCTTCTGGTGGAGCCCGCCGGTACCACCGCTTGTGCTTGGTTTTGGCCAGATCAATCCCACCCAATAGTAAAGAGAGCTCTTCGTGAGTCAGGACGACCTTGCCCTGCGCATCACCCGATTGCGGCCAACTGAAGCGTCCTTTCTCTAACCTTTTCGCGCAAACCCATAGTCCTGTTGCATCCCAGACCAGCACCTTCAAACGATTACGCTGGGCGTTGCAGAACAAGAAGAGATGCCCACTCAGCGGGTCACACAACAGTCGATCCCGCACGAGACCGTAGAGCCCCTCGAACCCCTTGCGCATGTCAGTGGTTCCGGCTGCTAGATAAATCCGCGTGGCTGAACCCACTCCAAACACGCCTTACACCCGCTCCAGTGCACTCACTAGGCGCTCGAACGTATTCGCATCAAAATCACGCTGAACTTCGACCCGGCGACCGCCCGACAACACCACAACTAGCCCGCAACTCGTTTCGCGCTCCGCCGCCAATTTCTTTGTGGCTAGCTCCACTGGCACCAATTGGCCGTCTGCAGGAACGCTTCTCCTTTTCCCTTCCACCGCCGTTTCTTCAGATGCCGATCAAGCGTGCCGAAGCTTAACCGCCGACTGCGACAAAACTCGCTCCGCCGCAGACCGCTGCTCATGAATTCCGCCACTAACTCCTGAACTTCCGCGCCTGTACGTCGTTTGTGTGCTGAAACCTTCTATTTTACACTCATCCGGAAACTTCAACACAAACCGTGTCCCTCGAACAGGTGTGTTGGTCAAACGCTTACGGGTTTGAATGAAGTTAGCGCGACGGCGCGGTTTCCTCTCGCCGATCCAGTTTTCCTGAAGCGCGTGGAAGAACATCAGTTCCGTCAGAGTGAACAGATGGCGCTGTGGTCGGTGCGCGCGGTGATCAATGCCGAGAGGTCATACCAGTCTGCACAGGGCGGCTTTGCCTGCACGCTTTCTTCTCTGGGAAGTGCAGGCAAAGAGACGGGCGCCACAAAGCGCGTCTACCTTTATGATTCGCAATTGGCCGGCGGAAAGAAAAACGGCTACACCTTCGCCATTTCGGGATGCGATACGTCTCACTACCGCGTCGTGGCGGAGCCTGAGGCGGCGGATTCCGGTCAGCGGTCGTTCTGTTCGGATGAAGGCGGCACGGTGCGCGCGTCCGCCGATGGAAAGGCTGCCACCTGCCTAGCCAGCGGCGAGGTCGTGAAGGAGAAAACTCCTGCCGTCCGCCTTGGCGGGGCCGGCACTCCTCCTCAAAGCAACGCTGCTTCTGGTACGTCGAAGCCTGAACAGCGGATCCGCGTTTCTCAGGGCGTCGCGGAGGGGCTCATCGTTAGCACGCTGCCGCCAATTTATCCGCCACTGGCGCGACAGGCAAGAATCCAGGGGACCGTGGTGGTCAAGGCGTTGATCAATCAGACGGGCGACGTCGAGAGCGTCGAACTCGTCTCGGGTCATCCCATGCTGGCTCCGGCCGCACTGGATGCCGTGAGGCAATGGAAATATCGGCCGTTCCTGTTGAACGGAAAAGTCGTGGCCGTGGAAACGCAGGTCATGGTGAACTTCACGCTGAGTGAACACTAGATGGCTTGCATTTCGTGAAATGCAGAGGCTAGCGAATGCGATGGGAACGGCCAGAAACCAGCGGGGGTCAAAATCCCCACCCTCGTCCCTGCAAAGAACGCAGGGACGAGGGTGGGGCACCCGTTCCGCTCAGGATGACACGGGGGTGAATACTGTTATTTTCTAAGCAGCGTTCAACTACACCAGGCCCTGATCCAGCATCGAGTTCGCGACTTTCAGGAAGCCCGCGATATTGGCGCCGTTCACCAGGTTGCCTGGCGTGCCGTACTTCTCGGCCGTTTCGAAGCAGTTTTTGTGAATGGCAATCATGATCTTGTGCAAACGATCATCGACCTCTTCGCGCGTCCAGGAGATGCGCATACTGTTCTGCGACATTTCCAGTCCGGAGGTGGCAACTCCGCCGGCATTGGCGGCCTTGGCCGGTCCGTAGAGGACTTTGGCGTCGAGGAACGCTTTGGTGGCTTCGAGGGTGCTCGGCATGTTCGCTCCCTCGCTGACGACCTTGACGCCATTCTTTATTAGGTTCGCCGCGTCCTTTGCGTTGATCTCATTCTGAGTGGCGCTCGGGAACGCGCAGTCGGCCTTGATGTTCCACAGCCAGTTGTGGTCGAGCTTCTTGTCGGTGGCGCTGTAGATGGCCTTCTTGAATTTGTTGGCGTACTCCTGGATGCGGCCGCGGCGGTTGTTCTTCAGCTCCATGATAAAGGCGAGCTTGTCGCGGTCGATGCCGTCGGCATCGTAGATGCTGCCGTCGGAATCGGACAAGGTAACCGGCTTCGCGCCCAGATCAAGCAGCTTCTCGACGGTGTACTGCGAGACGTTGCCGCTGCCGGAGATCAGACATACTTTGCCTTCCAGCGTGTCTTTGCGAGTCTTCAGCATTTCGTTGGCGAAGTACACGCAGCCATAGCCGGTGGCCTCGGGACGAATCAGCGAACCGCCCCAGGCTAGGCCTTTGCCGGTGAGAACGCCGGTGAATTCATTCCGCAGGCGCTTATATTGGCCAAACATGAAGCCGATTTCGCGTCCGCCCACGCCGATGTCGCCGGCGGGAATGTCCGTGTCAGGGCCGATGTGACGGCAGAGCTCGGTCATGAAGCTCTGGCAGAAGCGCATTACTTCGTTGTCGCTCTTGCCCTTGGGGTCGAAATCCGAACCGCCCTTGCCGCCGCCCATGGGCAGCGTGGTGAGCGAATTCTTGAAGACTTGTTCGAACGCCAGGAATTTCAGGATGCCGAGGTTCACCGAGGGATGGAAGCGCAGTCCGCCCTTGTAGGGGCCGATGGCGCTGTTCATCTCGATGCGGAAGCCGCGATTGACTTGCACTTTGCCCTGATCATCGAACCAGGGCACGCGGAACATAAGAACCCGTTCGGGCTCCGTAATACGCTCTAGAATCTTGGCTTCGTGATACTCAGGGTGGCGTTCCAACACGGGCCTCAAGGACTCGAACACTTCCATGACGGCTTGGTGGAATTCCGGTTCGGCTGGGTTTTTGGCTTTGACGAGGTTGAGAATTTGATTGGTGTAGTCCGCCCCAGCTTTCTTGGGCGGTTCCATCACTGTGCTCATAGGCGTGCCTCCGAATTTTATGCGCTACGGATTGTCAAAACAAAGGACACCGCAGGAATTGCGGCTGTATTGATTAGATGCCTCGAGGAGAAGTTTTGCCGTGATAGGCATCACCCCATTTCGTGACAATTGGACGCAAGGCTATGTGCCTGGAACACCCTGCGCTGGAACAGGAAACCCCGTGGAATGTGTCCGTTAGCGATTGTGACAAGTCTACCTCCCGGAACCAGATTTTACAATAGTCACTTTGACTCGTGTAGGGACGGGCGCCCTCGCCCGTCCAAGCCGAGCGCAGCTCGGCAGTGGCCCGTGGTCACGGCAACTCTCGATTCGTAAGAAGGAACATGCGTCAGAACAACATGTGTCAGAACCATGTGCGCTTGCGGTATTCTCGATAGGCGTCGCCGAACTTCGCTTCCAAAGCGGCGGCCTCGCAGCGCGCGCGGATGATCTGCATCGGAATTAGCACCGCCAGAATGACCAGCAAGCGAGGCCGCCCCACCATGAGAATCATCCCTACCACGGCAAACATTCCGAAAGGTAATTATCCCTTGACTGTAGGTACGCAATCTGCTACGATCTTACTTGAAAGTAGGTAAGGTCATGGCACACAACAATCGCAAGCCGAAGATGCTCCCGTTCACGCTGAAAGACTTTCAGAAGCAGTTCCCAGATGACACGACCTGCCTTGAATGGCTGAAAACCTACCTGTACCCGGACGGCATCTTTTGCGAGGCGTGCAATGCGGTTACAAAGCACCATCGTGTTGTGAGCCGTCCGTCCTACTCTTGCGATCATTGCGGCCATCACGTGCACCCGACCGCCGACACGATCTTCCACAAATCGCCCACTCCGCTGACCACTTGGTTTTATGCGGTCTACCTCATGGCACAGACCCGTTGTGGCATCTCGGCAAAGCAGATTCAGCGCGAGACTGGCGTCACCTATAAAACCGCGTGGCGCATGTTCAAGCAGATTCGCTCCATGTTGACCGACGAAAAGAGCGGACCAATTGGCGGATTCAACCGCAAGGTCGAGATGGATGAAACCTATTATGGAAGCCGCTCTAAAGGAACACGCGGACGCGGAACCGAGAAGACTCCGGTTGTTGGCATGGTCCAGCGTAAGGGACAGGTTCGCGCCTTCGTCGCCGCCGATGTTAAGGCCGACACGCTGCATGGATTGATCAAAGAGCATGTCCTTCCGCGATCCCTCGTGTTTACCGATGAGTTCCGTTCCTACAATGGAATTGATGCTCGCGGGTACACGCACCAGAGAATCAATCACAGCGAGAATATCTACGTTTCTGGCGAGGTTCATACGAACACGATTGAAGGATTTTGGTCGCTCATCAAAACTGGAATACGGGGCGTTTATCACTCGGTTGGCCGCCACTATCTACAGACCTACCTCAACGAGTACAGTTTCCGTTACAATCGGCGCTTCGACGTGCAGCCGATGTTCGTTAGCTTCTTGCATCAGGTAGAGAAGCGGGATGTGGTTGTGCGTCAGAGTGTTCCGATTCCAGAGCCGTTCTGACTCGGCTTTGGTCATTACGGCAGGACTAGGCATAAATGTATTTCTGCCTATGGCCCAGAATGTCCTTGCCAAAACGTTGGTCCCAATCGCGTGAGATGGCTTTAAGTTCCACAAGTGATTCGTCAGACAGTCGGCGTACAGTCCCGTCTTTATCGCAGCGTACAATTTCCAGCCCCCCGATGGCACCGCGACCAATCTCGCCAGCAGAAAGAATGAGGTGGGCGGCAAGAGGAATCAACTGGTCAATCGGCAACAATGATGGTGCCCAAGATGAATAGTAGCGTTCTCGCCAGAACACAGCCGAATTCATTGTGTCACCAGCGAATATAGCGTGATCTTGACGCCGACAGGATGCTCCCTTTTGCAAATCAAACAGACCTGCGTAAAGGTGGAATAACTTAAAGTCCGGCCCAGCAGTCGCAATGATGCACTGGAATTGTCTTCGCCTCTCGGGTAATTGATCCAGTAATCTATTTGCAACAGTTTCGGCTCGGGTTTCCGGTGCGATCCAATCGTCAGCGTCCAATTCTTTGAAGAGGTCGTGAGCAACCCGAGTTGCCAATTCCATGCTTCTAGCGCAAGCTATTGCTACTCCCTTTTCATAGTTGATTTCAATTTTGGTACTGTTACTAGTATGTCGAGCACTGGCATACTGAGTCGATTCACTATTTCCCCAAAGTCTGTCGCCAGCGATTAGCACCCCATCCGTCGCCACCATACCAACCTGCATCGTCATGGGAATTTCCTCCTCTACAGACGGAGAAAACCCTATAGGACTTCCAGGGAATCGTAAAGAAGGTGACAGGTCGCCGTGGACCTGCCGGTTATCGATATGCAATCGCTCTATTTAATCTTGGCCCATGCAAGTTTGAAGCACCCGACCGCTAATGCCAGCGAAACGAGAATCCAGATCGCGTCTTGAGCAGAGTTTGGCAGCACAGATGGACGCCCTTGGATACTCACCACGTGCGTTGTAGTGAGTAATCCCATCGCAATCAGATCAGCAGCGCACCAGAGTATCCACGCGACCACGATACGCTTGAATGTCAACATGGCTATTTCGTAGTTGCTGTAGTGATCTTGCGACTGGCCTTCTTTAGCGCAGCCTCGAAATCTTTCTGTGTGAATGGTTGCTCATCTGACTTTCTCGCGCTATCCGCCCCAGGAACACTGCCGCGATGTCGCCCTAGATCCTCTTCAGATGCTTCTCTATATTTGGTCATAGCAGGTTGGTTCAGTATCTCTGAGATTTTCATTGCGGGAGTGACGATAGCAATTCCCAGATTCACTCCATGTTTTCGATCATGCTGAATCAGAGGTTTGTTTATCTCCGACTCTTTGATGTCCCAGTGCCCCTGCATCAGTCCGAGCAATTTGTACGGGCCAGGGCAATTCACTTCGGTGAGTCTCCCTTGGAGTTCTAGCTTGAATGTCTCAGTACGCCGCACAAACACTGGAGAACCACTCAACCCCCCAATAGATCGCCCCTCTACTAGGTACAAATCGCTGAATCCTAGGTCGGTTTGGATTTGCTCGTCTGGGATCATCGCAATGTTTCCGTGTCGAACAAGAGGCATATTGCGATGTTGTCCGGGTGCCGGTGTGAAAAGGCCCGTAACAAAAACCTCATCGCCTATGTCTACCCACTTGCGGGATGCAATATCTTCTTGTGTGACGAAATTTCTTGTGAGCACAGCTGTGCGATAGGCCACGTTCGGTTGGTCTGCGACTTGGAGTACCGCAACGTCCGCGTTCTGATCCGTAGGATGAAAGTACCAATAAGGAAAAAAGTTGGTTAAATGAGTCTGCCCGCCATCCTTGCTGTTGACCAAAATGTACGGAGGTCTATCCTTCAAATCTAGAGCTACGTGTTTCGCGGTCACAAAATAAACATGCCGCAACTCTGGGAAATGTTTGGCTGGTATCGAAACAAAGAATCCCGTGGCAAGTAGGTCGCCAAATACGTTCCCATGTTCGTCTTGATGAACAACTTCACCGATAAATGCAACCGATTTCAGAACCTCATCTGGAACGCGCACAGTAGGATCGTACCCCTTTTCGACGTAGAAATGTCCCGGCGATAGGGTAACAGTATCCCGTGTTTTAGTACCTACAGTCAAGGGATGATTACCTTCCGAAAACATAAATAGGATTGCGGATCCGCGAGTAGATGCCGCCGGTGACAAGCTCATTCGCTTTAGGAACCCAGGAGAACGATCGCCCCAGTGTGTAGCGGGCGAGAATCACGCCGCCGAGGCCGATCAAACCGAGCAGCAGTCCGAGCCATTGCGTCAGCCCGCGTCTCTGTACGGACTGAAATACAAAGCCGAAAGCCCACAGGCCCACAATCAGCGGCAGCCAGACGTGCCATATCGTTCCACGATCCATCTTCACACTCTTGTCCAGTTCTAATCGACGAATCCCTGGCGCACGGCATGGATGAAATCGGTGTAGGCGGGCTCTATGCCGGACGCGCGCATCTGCAAAGCGATCTGCCCGCGATGATACGCGGAGTGAAAAAGTGCGTGCGTCAGCACGTCTTCTACGCGGCTGGACCATGGTTCGCCCTTGCTGTTGCGGTATTCGACTCGGTCGTCGAGCGACATGGGCGGGACGTGCGTCCCCAGTTGGGTCGTTAACTGCGACGTAAACTGCATAAGATAACTTCGCCAGGCCGACGACATCTCGTCGGCCAGCGCCATGCAGTCCTCAATCGTTGAACCGGGCCACACCGGCATGCTCTGGCGCTGCTTCAAAATACGTTCGAGCCAGAGCTTCTGCGCCGAGAGAATATGGGCCATGCGTCCGACCGTGTCCGGGGAAACGGACCCGGCAGCACGCATCGCGGCGAGGCATTCGCGATTCGCCCAGTAATCGTAGGCAAACATCCGAAGAAAATCCTTGATGTCCACAAACACTCCCTTCGACGAGACGCGGCGCAACGCAGAGTGGCAGCCGCGTTGCGACTGGCTGCACACCGACGATACGATGATAGACGTAGTCGCGCCCCTCAATATCTGCTCATCACCAACACCGGCCATTTACATTCCATTCACATTCCCGTTTTATGCTAGCTTCTTTACAGTTACTAGCTGGTCTCGCATGGCGCGAGTTTCCATGACTCGAAAACAACCGTCCGCAGCTCCACGAGGGAAGCGGCGCTCGACTTCGACGCGATCCCGAGCGGCGGAAGCTCGCGCCCGTCCCGCTGACACCCGCAACCAAGACTTTTTGGAAGATGAACTCCCGTCCCTGGTCGTCCGGGGCTGCCTGATCGCCCGCGACGCGGTCTTCAATGTCAGGGATTTTCTCGCGGACGGTTCGCGTCTGGCATTTCTCGCGATCAAGGATTGCGAGAAAGAACTCGATCAGATCGAGCGCAAGATTGACGAGCAACTGCCCGAAGCCATCACGCGCGTAGGGGAAGCCAAGGCGCGTGAGTTGCTGGCGTGTTTGAAGTTCATCACCGACCTCGAACGCATCGGAGACCTCGCCTACAATGCGGTCATGCAGCTGCAATCGCGCCGCGAAAAATTACCGGCGGCGGATTCCCGTCAGCTGATAGAGATGGCTTCTCTGCTGTGCGCAATGCTGGAGCAGGTTCATCAGGGCTTCATTAAGCGAGACGTGTCGTACGCGCAAACCGTCCTGCAATCCGACCCGGAAGTGGACCGCCTGTGTCACTCCTTGTTTCACCGGCATCTGGCCGAGCCCAACAGTCCGAGCGGGCAGAAGAATTTCGACATCCTGCTCGCCGCCCAGGCGCTGGAGCGCGTCGGCGATCACGCCAAGAATCTCGCGGAAGAGCTTTATAGTTTAGCCGAAGGCCGATCGCTGCGGCACAATGCCAGAAAGCTCTCGACCGCGTAGAGGAAATTTGCTCGATGCTCTGCTAACGGATCGGGCCCAGGCCAGTCTTACTTACTCAGGAGGACGCCATGAGCCGGTTGCACTTTCTCCTCATTGCACTGACAATATCCAGCCTTGCCGTCGGAGTGGCGGCTTTTCGAACGGTTGTTCCCGCGGTTTCTAACGCCGGGTTGGTCATTCCCGCAGCGCCAATGCTGGAGCCGCGCTCGGGCCACACCGCAACCTTGCTGCCCGATGGCAAAGTGCTTATCGCCGGCGGCATGCGCCGCAACCAGGATTTCTACCGCTCTACTGAACTTTATGATCCGGCGACGGGCAAGTTCCAGGGAACCGGCGAAATGAGCATTGCCCGAGTGGGACACATCGCCGTGCTGCTGCGATCGGGGAAAGTGCTGATCGCCGGAGGGTGGATCGGCCACGGCACCACCGACTCCGCCGAGTTGTACGATCCCGCGACAGGGAGGTTCACCGCAATCTCGAAGATGACTACCAGGCGCGCTGGGCTGAGCGCCACACTGCTGACCAACGGCGATGTGCTGCTGGCGGGCGGTGGCGATCATGACGGTCCCGATGGCGCAATCGGCTCGGCTGAGATTTTCCACGGCGACACTTTGCGCTTCCAGCCCACCGGTTCGTTGCACCGTCCTCGCTCGGGCCACACGGCTACCCTGCTCCACGACGGGCGGGTTCTGATTGCCGGAGGCGGCAGTGGAGGGCTGATCGCGGCTGCAGAGTTGTATGACCCGAAAACCGGGACTTTCAGCCAGACCGGCAATCTGATCACGGCGCGCCACAAACACACGGCCGGCTTACTCCCGGACGGACGCGTTTTGATTGCTGGCGGCTCCGACGAGCGAGACTGGCATGGGACGATGAGCAGCGCGGAAATTTACGATCCCCGCACCGGGAAGTTCACGGCGACGTCGTCCCTGAACGACAGCCGCTTCAAGCTGCCGAATGAGTCAGTGCTGCTGGCGTCAGGGAAACTACTAGTTGCAGGCGGAAGTCGAGAGGTTGAGATTTTTGATCCGGCGAGCGGGAAGTTTCTGTTGGCTGCGGGGCAGATGAACGACGAGCGACATTTTATGACGGAGACGAAGCTGCGCGATGGCAGCGTGCTGCTGGCGGGCGGATATCCGAATAACGATCAGGCTACGGCGCAGACTTGGATATATCGTCCATAGTTGCCTTGTGGACGGTCCGGAGACTTCCCGCTTCAATGGAAATCATGCGACACAGTTTCTGCGCGCGTAACGCGGAGCGGCGAAACTTTTTCCGCACGGATGTGGATCACATTGTCCTGATTCTGCAAAATTCCCTCGATCATCAGGAAGCGCTCGGAAATCAGCAGCGCTCGATTCTTCTGCAGCATATCGGGAGCGACAATCGCATTGGCGATCCCCGTTTCATCTTCCAGGCTCATGAACATCATTCCCTTGGCCGTCCCCGGACGTTGGCGGGCAATCACGCATCCGCCGATTCGCAATCGGCGTCCGTTCGGCAGGTGCGCCAGATCGCAAGCGCGATAAATCCCCATCTTTTTCATTTCTGCCCGGCGGTACTGCATGGGATGAGGCCCAACCGTCAGCCCGGTAGCGCGAAAATCCGCCATCAATCGCTCTTCGTTCGTCATGGCCGCGAGCGGAGATTCCCCATCAATTTCCGGAAGCTCATCCAGCAAAGGCCCCGACCAGCGCACCGCCCGCTCCACCTGCCAAAGTGCATCGCGACGATGAAAGACTTTTTCACCACGGAGACATCCTACTTGGAGCGCCGGGCGTCTCCACCCGGCCAGAGGAATTCCTGCGGGGCCGGGCGGGGACGCCCGGCGCTCCACAAAACGGTGCCTCTGTGGTGAATTCCCAATCGCATTCAGCGCCCCAATCTCCGCCAGCGTCGTCAACTCATCCTTGCGCAACTCGGGCACGCGACGAGCCAAATCCTGCACCGAAGCAAACGACGCCAGGCTGCGCTCTCGAACCAATGCCTGCCCCGCCGCTTCGCGCAGCCCGCGAGCATATTTCAGCCCAAGACGCAGAGCAAGAATGTCGATGCCCAGCAAGGCAGCACTTTTACTGGCCACTGGCCACTGGCCACTGGCCACTGTTTCTAAACTGCACTTCCAATCTGACCGCGTCACATCCATCGGCAGCATTTTCAATCCGTGACGCTGCGCATCTTTCACAATCGTCGCGGGATGATAAAAACCCATCGGCTGATTATTCAGCAGTGCCGCCGTGAACGCTGCCAAGTAATGGCATTTCAAATAAGCGCTGGCATACGCAATCAAGGCAAAGCTCGCGGCATGAGACTCCGGGAATCCATAAAGAGCAAACGAAGTAATCGACTGGATGATCTGCTCCTGCGTCTCACCAAGGATTCCGTTGCGCGTCATGCCGGCACGCAACTTTTCTTCGATTACTTTCATTCTTGCCTCGGAGCGTTTGAAGCCCATGGCGCGGCGCAACTCCTCCGCTTCGCCGCCGGTAAAGTTGGCGGTGATCATGGCCATGCGTAGCAACTGCTCCTGAAACAGCGGCACGCCCAGCGTTCGGCCCAGCACCGTTTCGAGCGACGGATGCGGATACGTGACCGCCTCTCGCCCCTGCCGCCGCTTGAGAAATGGATTGACCATATTCCCCACGATCGGTCCCGGCCGTATGATTGCCACTTGCACCACGATGTCGTAAAATTTCGACGGCTTCAGGCGCGGCAGGCACGCCATCTGCGCCCGGCTTTCGACTTGGAACATTCCTACCGTGTCGGCCTTTTGCAGCGTGGAATATACGATGGGGTCGTCCGCTGGAAGGTGCGCCAGATCCACTTCTTCGTGATAATGATCGCGAATCAGTTCGAGAGAATCTTTCAGCGCCGCCATCATGCCCAGGCCCAGCAGATCGACTTTGATGAGGCCCATGTCCGCGCAGTCTTCTTTATCCCACTGCACCACCACGCGGCCCGGCATGGAAGCCGGCTCCAGCGGGACGACCGAATCCAGACGGTCCTCGCAAATGACCATGCCGCCCGAATGCTGCCCTAAATGCCGCGGCAGGTCCTGTACGGCCAGACACAACTCGAAATATTTCCGAATTCGCGGATGCGCAAGATCGAGCCCGGCATCGCGCAGACGGCGGTCGAGCGCATCATTCTCGTCCTTGAATTCCCAGGTTGCGACCGCCGCCGAAATTCGCTTCAGCGTGTCTTCGTCGAATCCCATCACCTTGCCCATTTCGCGCGCGGCCATGCGGTTTCGATACGTGATCACGTTGGCGGTCATGGCCGCTCCGCGCTGTCCATAACGTTGATAGACATATTGGATTACGCGCTCCCGCTCGTCGCCACTGGGCAAATCGAGATCGATGTCGGGCCACTCGCCGCGTTCTTCAGAAAGAAATCGCTCAAACAATAATTCCATGCCGATCGGATCCACCGCCGTGATGCCGAGCGAGTAGCAAACCGCGCTGTTGGCGGCCGATCCGCGGCCCTGCACCAGAATGTTCTGTTCGCGGCAGAAACGCACCAGGTCCCAGACAATCAGGAAGTATCCGGCAAGATTCAGCTTTTCGATCAAGCTCAATTCGCGTTCGATCTGCCGCCGCGCGCGCTTCTTCAACTCCGCATTCGCTCGCCCATACCGGCTCTGCATTCCTTCCCGCGTGCGCTCCCGCAGAAACGACATCATGGTTTCCCCGTCCGGCACGGGATAACACGGAAACTCGTATCCCAGATCGTTCAGCGAGAACTCAAGCCGTGAGGAAAGTTCAACCGTGTTTGCGATCGCCTCCGGAACATCCGCAAAGAGCGCTCGCATGGCCGCGGGAGACTTGAGATGACGCTCGGCATTGCGCGCCAGCAAACGTCCGGCAGTGGCCAGCGTGCGATGATGCTGCAGCGCGGTGAAGGCATCCGCCAATTCGCGCTCCCGAGGCGTGGCATAGTTCACGCCATTGGTCGCGAGTAGCGGCAGCTGCAAAGACTCTGCGATCTCGATCGCAACCCGGTTTCTGTACTCTTCTTCGCGATGAAAATGACGTTGCAATTCGACGTAAACATTGCTTGGGCCAGAAGTAGAATGGCCAAAAATCTCCGTCAGCCGCTTCACCGCTTCGAATGCCGCTTGCGGCCCACCTTGCCTGAGCGCCGCAGCCAACGGTCCTTCTTCTCCACCAGTCAGGCAAATCAAACCGTCGGCATGCTCAATAAAATCGAGATCTGACGCGCAGGCTCCTTCTTTGCGCCCAACCCGCAATTTCATTTTTGTAATCAGGCGGCAGAGATTTTGATATCCAGCGCGCGAAGCAACCAGCAGCGGGAGCCGAAATTCACCACGGGGCTGCGAGCTACGAGCTGCGAGCTGCGGGCAACCAGTTTGCTCGAAGATCGCAGCTCGTAGCTCGCAGCCTGAAGGGTGTCTCCGTGGTGAAAACGCAGTGCACGTCACTTCCGCTCCAATATGCGCCTTGAGCCCGGCCTTTTTTGCGGCGAGATGGAAGCGCGGCGAGCCGTACACTCCGTCGCGATCGAGTAATGCCATCGCCGGCATTCCCAGGCTCGCACACACCGCGATCAGTTCCTCGGGAATCGAAGCCCCTTCGAGGAAGCTGAACGCAGAGCGGGAATGGAGTTCAACGTACATCAGTTTGCCAGTTGTCAGCTTCCAGTTGTCAGTTGCTTTGACTGGGAACTGACAACCGGCAACTGCTCCTAGTCATACGTTCCTTCTACGAACCAGCTTCCACTTAGCTTGTCCTGCACTAAGCGATACAACACGAGTCCAGCTGCCGGTTGCCAGTTGCCAGTTGTCGGTTCTCTTTCATTAGACTGGCAACTGGGCACTGGCAACTGGCAACTGCTCTCGGCGGGTACGGCGATGTCCCACTCCTCGCGCGACCAGCCTTCCTGCTCCGACCAGTCGCCGGAAGAGCGCCAGGGGCCGGCGGTCCAGACGATTTCGCCGGCGATGTCCTCGCGCTCGAGGCATCGCATCCGCACCGGCTTTGCTTCGCGCAAAGTAACGCTCGCGCCGAGCGGCGGACGAAACAGGCGCAGAGCGATTACCGCGCTCATTGTTTCCTTTGCGTTTTCTTCAAGCTTTTCTCCGACTTGGCATGCGCTGTCATTTTCTTGCATGGACTTATCCTTCTTTCGATTTCCAGACTCGTTCACCTCATGCTTAACTTTATTTTTAAATTGGGGCTCTGCGGACGCGGGCTCTCCGGGCGCGAAGTGCCGCAGCGCAAACGCGCCTTCACGATGTGTATCCAGTAACTCCACTGCCCCCACTCTTCCTTCGCCGACTATGCCTGCAATGCGCGCCAGCGTTAGCTCCAGTTTTTCGGGCTCGGGAAAAACCGGCTGAAACAATCCACTCTGCAGAGCCCGCGGGCGCGCCGGATCGGCCGATAAATGAATCTTCACGATGGGCGCTCCCGGCGGATGCGCCTGCAAGTCAAGCTGCAATAATTTAAGAAACACTTTCGCGTCCAGCATGGGCGCCGGCAGCCGCAGCGTGCGAGTGAACTTTGGGGCGCGTGTCCGGGTGGGCGGCTGGGTGAACGATACACAACCGTTCGGCTGTGTCGCCGCAAGTTCCAGATTCAGATGCAACTCCTGCGCCGCCAGCGCGCGTGCGCTCAATCGTGCGCACACTTGCCCCAGCATGCGGTTCAGCAAAAACGCCAGCGGTTCCAGCAGCACGACGGGATATTCCAGATCCACACTCTCGGCAAAAATCGGCCGGGGTTCCAACACGCGCAAGTTGCGCGACGCCGCGCCCCGCGCCAGTTTTTGCAGATGGAGCCCCTGCTGTCCCAGGCGCTCGCTGACCGGAACTTCGGGAAGAGCCGCCAGCGCCCGCAGCTTGCGGATGCCCCAGCGATCAAACGTTTCCACCCAGCGTGCGGTCTCCTCCGCATCGGAAGAAAAACTTTCCAGCAACACATCCACCGGCAGATCTCCCAGTCGCTCTGCTTCGCGCCCTTCAGGAATCAAAGTGAGGCCGGGAAAACCGCGGGCGGCGAGCAAAGCAGCATCCGGATTCGCGGCCACGGCAAGGTTCGCCTCGAGTTTCATCTGAGAAACCCGCTGCGCCAAATCGCGGGTAATCTTCGGCAGCGGACCTAGCAATGGTTCAAGTCCGGCAAGGTTCAGAAGCACGGTGCCGGGCGACGTGTCTTCCACTTCCGGAGAGAACGATTGCGCACAATCGAGCAGCGCAGCGTGTGCCGACGTCTCCTGCGATTCCGAACGTGCGCGCAGCACCAGGTTTTCCCATGCTTCGAGTTGCGGCTTGGTCGCGCCTATCTCCACGCCCGTTTGCCGCGCTCTTTCGTTGAGCGCCACCACCTTCTCCAGCGGAGGCCGTCCGGTGAGCACCGCGACCGAGCGGACGCGCAACTCTGGCTCAAAGCGAATGATCGCTTGTACAGGAAAATCGGGGATGAAGATGCAGGCAAACATGGTAGTGCAGCTCTCAGCTCTCAGTTGTCAGCTCTCAGTAAAGGCTTATGCTTTAAATCATGACGACGAAGATGACGATAAGGGTTTCTGAGTCTGGTAACTGAGAACTCGTGATTTCGAACTTGCGGCATAAACTATCCCGCCCATGCGGCTCGACTTTTGAAGCTTGCCGTCGATTGCACCGGCTTGCGTTCTGATTTTCTTTCCAAGCGCGAGCACAACAACTCGGCAGTGATCTCGAATTGATCCAACAATTCCGAATGCGGCAATTCCGAATGCATCGGCGGATTTCCTGAGACCTGAGACCTGGCACCTGAAACCTTCACCAGCATCGACGAGCAACTCCCTGCAATCGGCTGCTGTTCCAGAACCAGCAGTGCCGTTGGCGTGTGCTCAATCGCGCGGCGGAAGCGGAACCAGGATGCCAAAGGAATTCGCCGTGCGCTCTGCACCGGAACATCTCCGAGATCGAGAGCGATCATTCCGAAACCGTTGCTTTGCAGGAGCAGATCGGTGACTTTCAGCATTTGCTCCAGTTGCGATTCCCAGCGCCGGCCTTCCGGATTTTTCCATCGATTTTTCCGTCCCGAAAATTCCCCGGTGCGGGAGCCTGCTCTGAGCGGGTTGCGAAAAAATGCTGTTTGGGGAAGGGCCATAGAACCGCAGCGGCTAAAGCCGAATCCGTCTTCAGCGAATTGCGGTATGCCTGAAGGCATACCCTGATACGAGTCGCATGAGGGCAAATCCCGATACGAATCGCCTGTTTTTTCACGGCCGGTTAGCGCAGCCGAAGGATGTTTACGCGAGGGATATTTTTCTCCGCAGCGCACCCATAGCAAACGGCTCATCTCCATGCCCGCGGCCGCCGCCGATGCCGGATCGAAAGCATCGCTTGCATCCACCAGTGCGCAAACTTCTCCTCGCTCGGTGGCGCGGGCCAGCGCGAAAAGCAACACGCTGGTTCTTCCCGATGAGGCCGTGCCGCAGATTTCCGTGAGGCATCCGCGAGCCAGACCGCCGGTCAGCAAGTCCAATTGCGGAATGCCGCTCGACACCATTTCCGGCGCCGGACGCACATCGAGGCGCGAAGCGGGAACGACCGCTGCCAGCTTTGGTATGGCGCCGACCCGGGCCAAAATCTCCGCGGTCGAGCGCGGAGAAGACCGTAGAGAAAAAATAAAAGGGCGGCTCATGACCGCCGATGAAAAAACCGGAGAGGCAGACATACTTTCTCACATTGTCAGGGAACACGGGGCAGGATCAGCCCGGGCGAGCCGTTAAAATTCGCCTTTTATTCGCCTACATGAGTATCCCATCTCCGGCCTGCTGTTGTCAAGGAGGTTCGTTCAGAATCATGAACTAGCACTGCAACTTGAAGATTTAACAATGAATTGCGGAGAAATTTTCGGGAGCGAAATCGCCTTGCGAAGCGGTGGTCCGCTTCAACCCCACCCGCACTGTATTAGAACGAGCTTTTGTTATAATCGGACTTCATCGCAATCCACCGGCGTGGCGCTATCGTCTAGGGGTTAGGACGGAAGATTCTCAATCTTCAAACCCGGGTTCGATTCCCGGTAGCGCTACCAAACCTTCCTCGCAGGCTCATAAACAGAGGCGTTCGCGCCGCATTACCGAGGTTACCTACTATTCCACCTACTATCAGCTATGGTAAAAGGGCCGCTAGAGGCACTATGGCTAATCTGGCAGTCCGCATCTACGAGAGCGTCCAAACTGCTCATGGCAAGAAAAAATGGGTACCAGTTGAGATTCCGTCGCGGAAACCCAACGGATCCCTTTATCTAAAGCATAATCGCCACGGCGATTTCTACATCCGGTGGTATCAGGGATTGGATGACAAAGGGCGTCCACGCCAACACTGGAAGCAAGTGAAGGGCATGAAGTCGCTGGGCCCGCATCCCAATCTGGAGCACGCTATTGCCGCCGCCGAAGCCAAGGCTTGGGAGCTTCAGTATCCCGAGCGAGTCAAGGTGGAAGTGCCCGTCAACGGACGGCTCAGCCTCTCTGCTGGCATTTATAGCTACCTCGACGATATGAGCAACAACGCCAAGACGGTGAAAGAGCATCGTCATGCCCTCCGTGAATTTGAGGGTTGGACCCCGGCCAACTACGTCGATGAAATCACCCGTGCTCAGCTGCTCAAGTGGAAGGACCATTTGGTCAGGAAAGGCAACGACGAGCTGACAGCAGTATGGAAGGTGATTCGGGTCAACAAATTCTACAAGGCCATGATGAAACTGCCGCATGGTGCGGGGCTCGTGAAAACTACTGAGTTCAAGGCGGTGCTGCACCGGAAACCGCAGATTGAGGTCTATTCTGCGGAAAACCTGAAGAAATTCTTTGCAGCGTGTGATGAGCGTCAGTTTGTTCTTTTCCAGCTCTACTACAAATGCGGGCTCCGCAACAAAGAACTCGCGCACTTGGAGTGGATTGACATCGACCTTACCCGGCGAGAGGTCATCATCCGGCAGAAGCGCGTTCAGGATGGCGATACTGAGAAAGTTTGGGGACCGAAGCATGGCAGCGAGGGGAAGGTAGCGATTCCTGCCGAGCTGATTCCACGCTTGGAGAAGCTCAAAGCAAGCAGCAAGGACACTCTGCTGTTTCCAACACGTGAGGGCCGAGTGAACATTAAGCTGCTCGATCAGTGCAAGCTCGTCGCCAAGCGAGCAGGTTTTGATGAGAGAAAGTGGAATATCAAGTCGTTCCGCTCTACGTTCGCGACCAATCGGCTCCGGAATGGTCATTACGACCTGGCAACAATCCGCGAGCAGCTACGCCATCGGGACCAGAAAAGCATTGAGCATTATCTGGACTATCTAAGCAATGAGGAGTTGATCAAATCGGGCAAGGTGGACGCTGGCTGGGATGCATAATCTGGACGCAGGCTTCAAGAACGGCCCGTGCCCCGGCCCAGAACCACCCGCTCTGCCGCTTAGATGCCGGAGGACACATTTTCATCATCTTTTGGTCTTGTACCCTCCTTCGGGTACTTCAGTTTTCGCAATAGATCGCCTCCCTTAATTTGTCCTTTCCTTCTCTCCCGAAGCAGGTAGAGTACCTCGAGTTGTTTACTATTTGTGTAACAGGAGGGAAGAACATGGCAAACAAAAAGACTCGTAAAGTGCGTCCGGTTGCTAAGGCTCGTCCTAAAGCAAATGGTCGGAAGAATCCGAAGGCGGTTACGACTCAGACGATGCCAAAGCGCGTTGTCAGTCAGAATCGCTCGGAAGGACTCCGGCTGTTCAAGCTCGCAGGCCGTCCGACCAAGGAACAGTTCCGTCTCGTCTACGGGGAGAAGGGACCTCGCATGACGTGGGACCAGCGGGCAGCTGCCGGGATTCCTGCGGAGAAATTCCAAGCCGCACTGGCGAAAGCAGGCAGGTGAGCGGGATCAAGTTCAGCCCCGGCTCTATAGTGGCTACTCCGGGTGCTCTCGCGGCATTAGAGGCCATCCGGAGATGATCCCATGGCCCTATCTGGTCCGACACATCGCAGGAGACTGGGGAGACGTGGACGAGGACGACCACCGCGAAAACCAACTCAGTCTCATTCACGGGTTTCGGCTGCTCTCGGCTTACACCCTTAAGAGCGGAACCAAAATCTGGATCATCACGGAAGCGGACCGCAGCGTGACCACGATCCTGCTGCCAGAGGAATATTGAGATGACTCCGCAGCGATTTTTCCCCACCACCCCTAGAACCCACCCGCTCTGCCGCTCAGATGCCGAGAGAGGCACGATCACGACCCGTCAGGACCCGTAACCGGTGCAGGTCACGATCGGGGCAGCAGTCATCCATGGTGCTCTGATTAGGGCCATTCTGAGCGTCAATCCCCAGCCAAAACGGTAGGGGACGGTAGGGCAGGAATCGGCGGCTTAGTGGGTACGACCGGAACACCCGTCGGCGACAACCGGAAGTTGTTCTCGTATTCAGGGAATATCTCAGCCACCTTGTCTTGCCGCACGTATCTATAGTGAACCCATTTCGTAGCCGGATTATTCCGCCGCGCACGAGCCTCGGCGACATCTTTCGGAATAATGAAAATTCTCCTACCGAGCTGATCCGCGCCGGGCAGGAGAACGACTGCCCACCAATCGAACTGGGCGGTGGAATCGAAATCCACAAACGTGTCGCCACCACGCTTGAACGTTCTAGACCTTGCGTAAATTCTCTGCGGCACTCCGACCTTAGGCTGCGCGATTATGTCGTAATCAGGCCAGTTCGCGGGCATCAGAAGCGCAGGAACGCCCGCGAGCGTGACTTCAGCCGCGACGAGCATTTCGCAGGCATCGCCCATCTGTTTGTTTGTGTACTCTCTTGGAGTTTTCGCTCTTGGAGTTTTTGCTTTCGCCATCTTAGTACACCTCCTCACGGCAGGATGACAACCCACCGCGTTCCGACTTTCCTCACCCGAAGAATTTCTTGGTTGGTTTTCAGCGTGTATTCGCCGTCGCGAATCTGGTCGCCGCCGCGGGGCTTGACGACCAGCGAATAGTGCTTCACAAGCTTGGGCGGGTCTTTTTGACCACTGGGAGCTAAGCGCTGATTTCCGCTTGGGTTCCTCCGCTAGTCCGGTTTGTCAGCCGATCAGGCCCCTCGACTGAAGTACCGTTGAGATGAGTTGTAGGCGTTTCCGCGTCAGGTGCGCGGCTGGGCAACATAGAAGAGCACGGCGAAGTAGTGACAGATGCTTCCGGCCAGCACAAAGAGATGCCATAACGCGTGGAAGTAAGACAGGCGGTCGAAAGCGAAGAAGACTATGCCCACGGTATAGAGCAGGCCGCCCAGCGCAATCCAGACTATGCCGTGCCACGTGAGAGCGTGCAGTAAAGGACGCATCACGAACACGCCCAGCCAACCCATTCCCACATACACAACGACCGACGCGATGGGGAAACGTCCTATTGCGAAACTCTTGAACACAATTCCCAGGATGGCGAGGCCCCACACAATGGCGAAGAGAAGCCATCCCAACTGCCCGCGCAGCGACACCAGAGCGAAGGGAGTATAGGTTCCGGCGATCAGGAGATAGATTGCCGAATGATCAATGATTTGCAGAACGTGACGCGCGCGGGTGCGAACGAGCGAGTGATACAGAGTAGAGCAGACATAGACCAGCACCAGTGTGCAGCCAAAGACCAAGCAACTGGCAATCTGCCAAGCCGTCCCACCCACCGTAGTGACCACCAGTACAACCGCTCCTGCGAGAGCGAGCGCCGCCCCGATGCCATGCGTAACGGAGTTCGCGATGATGTCGCCCAGCCTGTGTTCCTTGACCATAGGAAGATGATAAACATCATCAGGGTGTTCAGCAGGTAAGAGCCCTGCAACAACTGTTCGACAAAGGATTCTAGCCAAGCAAGGTACAGAGCCTGAAGACGTCCAGAACGAAAACTAGGCATCCTGTCGTCCAACTCCCGTGTTGCCCGTGATCCGCCCCGATGCACTGGGGCTCAGTCCCAAGCGTCGGCTGGACTTCTAAGCAGGTACAATGGAAGCCATTTTCAAGAGGTGAGCAATGGCGCTTGCTTCGGGAGCCAAGCTCGGGCCCTATGAACTTGCGACCTCAATCGGTGCCGGTGGCATGGGTGAGGTATATCGCGCACACGACCAACGACTCGGCCGCGACGTTGCAGTGAAAATAATCCCTGTGTCCTT
>Ga0209517_10002197_pt1 | contig 27989 bp, 25 predicted proteins | sample PeaSoiMetSII2010_FD_187695 | JGI IMG/M metagenome (GOLD analysis project Ga0209517, IMG submission 187695) | Peat soil microbial communities from Weissenstadt, Germany - SII-2010 (SPAdes) (version 2) | ecosystem: Environmental > Terrestrial > Soil > Wetlands > Peat | place: Germany...
CGCAGACTCGACCTGGCCCCACCTTGGGCCGACCGGTTCATCTGGGGGACTATCCCCCTCGATTGCGGCCCGGTACTTCTCCTCATGCCCTTCGGATTCCATCTCACGGTGGACACCCTGCCCTCCGGAGTACAGCAAGCGGTGGCTTCAGGTCGGTCTTGGCTGTGTCCAGCTTTCGCCTTCGTGCCCGTTTAGACGTCTCCATACCTTCCGCTCCCCAGCCAGCGAGGCTGCGAACCCCGCTTTTGGATATGGCGCCCCTCATTTGAGCGCCAGAGGGACTTCAACCCTCCTGAACAACGCGCTGCTCAGCGCACCGGTAATTGGCTGGGTTTGGCTCCCGACGATTCACCTCTTCTGCTTCGCGACACGGGCACCCAGGAAATCTACGCTCTAGACTGGGAAGCACCGTAGCCGTCTGCTTTCACTCGGGGCTGCGCTTCCAAGACCTCCTGGGCCACATAATTTTCCGCAGTAAGGTCGCGCCGCTCTTGGCTCCCCCGTTTCTAACGCGCCTCCAACGCGATTCCGTTGAGTAAATACGCAGTTGCGGAATCGACGGATCAAATGAAAACACGGTAGCCCAGCCCCTGACCACCTCTTCGATTGTGCCTTGTGAAATGCGCTTCCCGGAAACGGCCTGCTTCCAGATAACTGTTGCAACCAAGCGTTTGCGCTCACGACCGGGACTGGGTAGTCCGGGTTACGGGCAACCCTGAAATAATCCCGAGGTAAGGGTTGCCGACGATTTGCCCACAACCTCTCGTCGTCGGCCAGGATGGATAACGGGTGGGAAGCCCACTGCAACTTTGAATTTTCGATTGCGCTGCACCAAAAGGTCCAGGAGAGAATTTTATTTATGGCTTGCGTCGCGCTGTGATAGGTACCATAGCGACGAAGAATGGATCGTCCCTACATCGTCGATACGGACTAGCAGATGAGCACCCAACGAGGAGAGGTTCCGGGTATTCGGGGCGAAGGATCGAGCGTGCTTGGGCCGAGTATTGAAGCGCGCATGAGCCAGGGGAAAGCTCTGCGGGAAAGAGTTTCCCGGACTTCCCACGCCGAGTGGGCCGCTCCCACCGCCCGCCCCGATCTCATCAAGGTACTGCAGCACTCCGACCGCGGCCGTGTCCCCGAGCTCTTACCGATCCGGTACAGCCGGATGCGGCAATCGCCTTTTGCGTTTTTCCGGGGTTCGGCGGCAGTGATGGCGTGGGATTTGTCCAAAACTCCCGCGACAGGAATTCGCGTGCAGGCGTGCGGCGATTGCCACGCAGCGAATTTCGGCGGCTTTGCGAGCCCCGAGCGGCGGCTGCTGTTCGACATCAACGATTTCGATGAAACGCTTCCGGCGCCGTGGGAATGGGACGTCAAGCGCCTAGCCGCGAGTGTTGTCCTCGCGTCTCGTGAACTCGGCATGGGCGGCGGGCGTTGCGGCGATGCCGTGCTTAAGATGGCGGAATCGTATCGTCAGCATATGCGCGAGTACGCGCAAATGCGTGCGCTTGAGGTGTGGTATTCGCATATGGACGCCGAGGTGTTCATCGAAGAAGCGAAGACGGCGGCGGCGAGAAAACGCTGGCAGCAAGTGGAGAAGGAAGCGCGGCTCCAGACAGCAGAGCACATATTTCCGAAAATCGCGGACGTGATAAACGGGCGGACGCGGATCGTGGATCATCCGCCACTGGTGTATCACCCACGCGCCAGCGAGTTGATGCGGAAGCGCGTGACCCAGATGTTCCACCGCTACCGCGAGACGCTTCCGGGAGACCGGCGCTTGATTTTGGACCGGTACCGCATCGTGGATGTTGCGCGGAAAGTGGTGGGAGTGGGCAGCGTAGGAACGCGCTGCGACGTGGCCTTGCTGATGGCCGGTGAGCACGACCCGCTGCTGCTGCAATTCAAAGAGGCGCTCCCTTCGGTGCTCGAGCCGTACGCGGGCAAGAGCCGGTATGCCAATCACGGCGAGCGTGTGGTGACGGGGCAGCGCATGCTGCAATCGGCGAGCGACGTGTTTCTTGGGTGGACACGCGACGGGAAAGGCCGCGACTATTATTTCCGCCAGCTCCGCGACATGAAAATGAAGATTGATCTGGAAAATATGACGAAAGGCGACTGGCTCGAGTACGTTGAGATCTGCGGCTGGACGCTGGCGCGCGCACACGCGCGGACAGGCGACGCAGCACTGATTGGCGGGTATCTTGGGACAAACGACGCATTCGATTCGGCCCTCACGAAATTTGCGGCCTCCTATGCCGACCAAGCCGAGCGCGACCATACGACCTTGGTGAAAGCGATCCGTGCCGGGCGGCTGAAAGCACGAGACACAACAGCCAGGTTAGCCGATTTTAAACGACGGTGATTTAGCATTCTGGTCGGTATCGAACAAGAGTGTCACTAATCTACTGGACGAGTACAACAGCTTGTGTCACCGGTCGCTTCGCACTACACTTTCCAACCACGTTCCGAACCGCTCAATTGTCCGCGAACTCACAAAACGGAAACTTCCCCCTGACGCACTACTCTGTCGTATTGGCTGCGCAGAGCGATGATCCCGCCGCGCGCTCGCGGGCGATCGAAGCTATCACTGCCGCCTACTGGAAACCCGTCTACAAGTACGTGCGCGTGAAGTGGAATATTACCTCAGAGGATGCTGCCGACTTCACTCAGGACTTCTTCACCCGCCTTCTGGAAAAGGAATTTTTAGATTCTTACGACAGCACCAAGGGTCGCCTGCGGACGTTCCTACGCACCTGCGCTGACCGGCTTTTTATGAAGCAGGTGCGGGACTCTCACCGGCTCAAACGTGGCGCCGGAAGCGGACATTTCCCTCTCAACTACGTGGAGGCCGAGCGAGAGCTGGAGAATGTCCCCAACTCCGAATCCCCGGAAGACCGCTTTGAGAAGGAGTGGGTCCGCAGCCTCTTTACCCTCGGCTTGCAGCGGCTGCGGTCCTGCTGCGAGTCCGAGAGCAAGATGATCCACTTCGAGCTGTTTGAGCGTTACGATCTCGAGGACGCGGATCCCAAACCGTCTTACACCCAGCTCGCCGCGGAGTTCGGGTTGGCTGTCACGGATGTGACCAACTACCTCGCCTTTGCCCGGCGGGAGTTCCGCCGCTGCGTCCTCGATCAACTACGGGAGATGACCGCCACCGGCGAAGAATTCCGCCGCGAAGCCCAGGCACTGCTTGGAGTGGAGGTCAGGTGAAGCAACTCTCAGACAGCGTGGTCGCCAAGCTCAGGGCTGAGATGCAAGTGCCCGACCTCGATGGAACGCGCTACAGTGTTGTGCGGCAGCTAGCTCGTGGAGGCATGGGCAGCGTGTGGCTGGCCGAGGACACGGTGCTGAAGCGCCGGGTAGCGCTTAAAGTGCTCGATCTTGTCGCGCCCGCAGACGATCTCGCCGCGCGGCTTCTCCAGGAAGCGCGCATTCTGGCGGGCCTCGAGCATCCCGGGATCGTTCCTGTGCATGACGCCGGCACCCTGGCGGACGGCCGCGCGTTCTATTGCATGAAATACATCGAAGGACAGACTTTGGCGCAGCACATCGCCAGGAAGGGCCTTCCCGACAAACTTCGGCTGCTGGAACGCATTGCCGAGCCTCTGGATTTTGCACACGCCCGCGGCTTCATTCACCGCGACTTGAAGCCCGAAAACATCATGATTGGCGCCTTTGGAGAGGTGCTCGTGATGGACTGGGGGCTGGCGAAAGTTGGCGCGACAGGTCTGAAACTTGCGGAAAACGAAATCGCTACCGTTGTGCGGCCGACGCAGAACTCGTTGCGGGTCACCGGTCAGGGCAGTGTTCTCGGTACGCCCGGCTACATGTCGCCGGAACAGGCGCGCGACAGTACTACTGAGGTAGACCACCGCACCGACATCTTCTCGCTGGGTGCAATCTTGTGGTTCATGTTGACCGGAACGACGCCGGGAGAACTGCCCGCAGGCACCGGCAGCATGCCTCGTCCATTGCGCGCAATCTGCGAGAGAGCCATGGCTGCCGATCCCAACGCGCGTTACCAGTTCGCTGGGGAGATGACCGCCGATATCGGACGCTACCTGAGTGGCGCGCCGGTTCTCGCCTATCCGGAAGGCCTGCTCGAGCGCGCGGGCCGACTTTACACTCGGCACCGCACCGCCATAGTCCTGGTTGCAGCTTATCTGCTCATGCGCGTTCTTTTTATTATGTTGGAACGCCGTTAAAGGAATTTCCAAAAACGGGTAATACCCCAGTAGAGGCAGGAGGTTGAACTATGAACAAGGTTCTTCTGGGCCTAGTGTTGGGAGCAATTCTGGGCGCCATCGACGGGATGACCGCCTGGTTCACGCCGGAGGCGCGCGCCCAGATCGCCGGCATCGTTATCGGGTCCACAATCAAGGGCATCATTGCGGGCCTCCTCATCGGGGTGTTCGCTCGCAAGATCCAGTCGCTGGCACTGGGCATTGTCTTCGGTCTTGCTGTGGGCCTGCTGCTGGCCTTCATCGTCGCCCAGATGCAGCACGGTTACTATTTCCAGATCATGCTGCCTGGCGGGATGGTGGGCCTCATCGTCGGCTACGCCACACAGCGGTACGGGCGTGGGCCACAACGGCAGCGAACTTAGGGGCAGCGGGCGGGTTCGCCCAGCCCCGAGGATCAACCTGATGCGCAGACTGAGTTTGCTCGTCATTACTGTGTGTTCCCATCCTAGTACAAGCGTAACAATCCGCGATTGTGGTCGGGTGACGGGCAAACCTGAAGTAATCCCCAAGGTAAGAGTTGCCGACGATTCGGGAGGTATCGTCCCATCTATGCCCACAAGGGCGTTTTATCGGGACTGAACTGCCAGGTTCAGGATAGGTTCTGTTTTGCTTGAGCCAAGGATGTGGACCTCTCGCCCGCGATCGGACTTTTTCTGTCGAGCTGCAGCAAGGGGCCGCCTGCTGATGCCAGCTGCGAATTGCTCGACCTGGTCTGCGACGCCTTTGGCACCGGCGTATTGTCGCATCGATTCTGATACTCGCTTCGCTGAGTGACGGTAAGCCTCGTCTTTCAATACTCGGTTTACGGCAGCACCGAACTCGACTGCATCAATCGTCTTCTCTCCGTCCGCTCTGGTCACCGGTATCACAATCTCACCTGCGCCTAACGCCACAAGGCGACGTGCATTATTTTCGCGTTCTGTGATGGTCGGTACGATCACCGCCGGAGTGCCGGCCTGCAATCCTGTCATCCCCGAACCGTGACCGCCATGATGCACCATCAGGTCGCAACGCTCAGCCATGGCAAGGCCGGGCAGATAGGCGGCGTGAGTAAAGTTTGGCGGCAATGCCCCAACTTCGCCCGGTACTCCCCGGTACCCAGTGGTCAGCACAACATGCACTGGCATGTCGCCAAGGCCTCGATGGCCGCTCGAATCACCACGATGGAATCGATCGGCGTCGGAGCGTTGCCGTATCTGGGATTGCCGGAATAAACCCAAATCAGCGGTTTGTGGCGACTCAGTGCATCGACCCACTCGGGCAGCAGGGCTTTTTCCGGCTGCCAGACGATTGGTCCGACGTATTGGACGTTCGCGCTGACCGGTAGCGGTTCCGTTTCCGGAGTACCGAGGATCAGAGAAAATGAAGTGAATCTTGCGACCGGACAACCCGATGTTCTGCCAATGGCGGCAATTCATGCGCCTTGCCCTAACGCCGCTGACCTGCGTATTGTTACGGAGTGAAATTTCCGCGATGTAGTGGCATTCTCCTTCACTTCACTTCTCTGCCCGGCCGCTTCGGCATCGGTGATCTAGGCCCCTGCGCCTGCGAATTCGCGGACTTCCTCTTCGCCGCCGGACAGAAGTTGTGGCAAGTACTGCCGCTGAATCCCACCGGATACGGCGATTCTCCGTACCAGTGCTTCTCCGCTTTTGCCGGCAACCCGCTGTTGCTCAGTCTTGAGCGCTTGCGCGATCAGGGCTTGCTCCAAGCGTCAGACCTGGACCTGGCTCAAACGCCGCCATTTCCTGAAGACTTCGTCGACTATGGGCCGGTGATCGAATTCAGGATGGCGATCTTACGCCGGGCGGCGCAGGTTTTCTTTGCCGACGGTTCCCGCGCCGATCGTGCGGCCTTCGACCGTTTTTGCGAGAGCGCCACTCCGTGGCTCGACGACTACGCGCTTTTCATGGCCTGCAAGGATGCGCACCACGGAACGATCTGGACCTCATGGGACGCGCAGATTCGCAAGCGAGACGCGCAGGCTGTGAGCGAGTGGTCAAGGAAACTGGCGCCGGAACTGAAGGCTTTCAAGTATTGGCAATTCGAATTCTTCCAGCAGTGGGAACATCTCAAGACCTATTGCCAGCAGCGCGGCATCCGTTTCATGGGCGACGTCCCGATCTATGTTGCGCACGACAGTGCGGACGTCTGGGCTCATCCCGATCTGTTCTATCTCGACGATCAGGGCAGCCCGACCGTGGTCTCGGGCGTGCCGCCGGATTATTTCACCGCCACGGGACAGCTTTGGGGGAATCCTATTTATCGCTGGGACTTGCTGGCGGCCAGCGGATACAAGTGGTGGATCGAACGCTTCCGCGCCTCGCTCGCGCTTTTCGATACGGTGCGACTCGATCATTTCCGCGGCTTTGAATCTTATTGGGAGGTTCCCGCCGGCGAAACGACCGCCATCCACGGTCGCTGGGTCAAAGGGCCGGGAGAAGATTTTCTGTCGGCACTGCAGAACGCATTTGGCGGATTGCCGATTGTGGCGGAGAATCTGGGCGTGATCACGCCGCCGGTCGAGAAGTTGCGGCAGCAGTTCGGTCTGCCGGGCATGAGTCTTTTGCAATTCGGGTTCGGCACTGATCCGCAGGGTGCATCGTTTCGTCCGCATAATTACAGTCGCGACCTGGTCGCCTACACCGGCAGCCACGACAATGACACGACGGCGGGCTGGTGGTCGAGTTCGGGCGCCGGCGACAGCACACGCACTCCAGAGGATGTCCGCAAAGAGCACGACTTCGCTCGCGCGTATCTCAACTTCCATGACGATTCCGAAATCAACTGGGTCATGATAAGAGCGGTGTTGGCGTCGGTCGCTGATGTTGCGATTGTCCCGTTGCAGGATGTGCTGGGCTTGGGCAGCGCGGCACGCATGAATCTTCCCGGCACGGTCCGCGGAAACTGGAAATGGCGTTATCGTCCGGGCGCATTGAGCGGCGAGTTGAGCGCGAGACTTCGATCCTTGGTCACCCTTTACGATCGGTAGGAAGAATCGTCAATAGAAAGAATCCATGGACAAACCACCACGCACGTTCTGGCAGATTTGGAACATGAGCTTCGGTTTCCTTGGCATCCAATTTGGCTGGGGATTGCAGATGGCGAACATGAGTGCCATCTACGAATACCTGGGCGCAAGGGCCGATCAGATCCCGATTCTCTGGCTGGCCGCTCCGCTGACGGGATTGATCGTGCAGCCGATCATCGGCCAGGCCAGCGACCGCACCTGGGGCCTGCTGGGCCGGCGCCGACCCTACTTCCTAGCCGGCGCGATTCTAAGTTCGATGGCGCTCATACTGATGCCGCGCAGCTCCGCACTCTGGATGGCAGCGGGTCTGCTGTGGGTTCTCGACGCCTGCATCAACATCAGCATGGAGCCGTTTCGTGCGTTTGTGGCCGACCTGCTGCCGGAATTTCAGCGCACCCGGGGCTTTGCCATGCAGAGCCTCTTCATTGGGCTGGGCGCGGTCATTGCCTCGGCACTGCCTTACCTGCTGACCAATGTTTTTCACGTGACGGGAAACAGGGCGGCGGGAACGATTCCTTTCACCGTGCGTCTTTCGTTTTACATCGGCGCCGCGGCGTTCCTGGGCGCTGTACTTTGGACCATTGTCACGACGAAGGAGTATCCGCCGGAAAATCTGGCGGAATTTCAGAAACAGAAGGCCGAGCGCGCAGGCATCGGCGCAGGTGCGCGCGAAATCGTGGCGTCAATCCGCGAGATGCCCCGTACCATGCGGCAACTCGCCTGGGTTCAGATCTGCACGTGGCTGGGATTGTTCTGCATGTGGCTTTACTTTCCGGTGGCGGTGGCGCGCAATGTTTTCGGCGCCTCCGACACGAATTCTCCTCTGTATTCCGCAGGAGTGGAGTGGGCGGGCGTTTGTTTCGGGATGTACTCGCTGGTGTGTTTCGGATTTTCGTTCCTGCTGCCCGCGCTCGCCCGGCAGTGCGGGCGCAAGGCCACCCACAGCTTGTGCCTGATATGCGGCGGCTTAGGACTGCTTTCCGTGGTCGTGATTCACAGCAAGTATCTGCTGTTGCTCTCCATGGTCGGAGTCGGGGTTGCCTGGGCCAGCACGCTTTCGATGCCCTACTCCATTCTTGCCGGATCGCTGCCCCATGGAAAGACTGGAGTCTACATGGGGATCTTCAACTTCTTCATTGTGATTCCGGAGATTACGGCATCGCTCGGATTCGGCTGGGTCATGGGGCATCTGCTGAACAACAATCGGATATCCGCGGTGGTGGCGGGCGGAATCTTCTTCATGCTGGCGGCGGTGCTGACGCAGCGCGTGGAGGACCTGTACGACCTGCGGCATCCAAGCAGTTCGCTGCCGGGCAATGCCGTCGCGGCAAAGTCTTAAACTCAACTTGAACGGGAAATCGAGCCAGTGGAGAGGTCGTCTCTCGTTGTCATGAAAACCCAACGCACGGTCGCACTCTCGCTGCTTCTGGTATGCCTGCGCCTACAGACGGTCTCAGCCTTGCCGCAACCGGCCACCGTAGCTGGTATAGGCAGTCCCGTGGTTCAAAAGATCGAGCCGCCCAACTGGTGGGTGAACGACACGCCCGAGCTGACGCTGCTGCTCACCGGTGAAAATCTGAGTGGCGCTCGCGTGGAAAACCCGGCGAAGGGTCTGACTCCGCTAGGCTCGGAAGCTTCTGCCAACGGACACTATCTCTTCGTCCATCTGCGACTGAGCCCCGATCTGCCGTCGGGAAACGTGCCCTTGCGGCTGACCACTTCCGCCGGATCGACGACAGTCTCGCTGCCGCTGCTGGCTCGTGCCGACTCGCGCGGCCGCTTCGAAGGTTTCTCTCGCGACGACGTCATTTACCTGATCATGCCCGACCGCTTCGCCGACGGCGATCCGTCGAACGATCGTCCAGCGGGTTCGACCGGCGTGTATGACCGCAGTCAGCCCAAGGCGTACCACGGCGGCGATCTGCGCGGCATCCGCCAGCACCTGGACTACCTGCACGATCTGGGCGTGACCGCGATCTGGCTCACTCCAGTCTGGAAAAACACCGACTCCGACTACCACGGCTATCACGTCGTCGACTTCTACGCCCTCGACGACCATATGGGATCCATGCAGGAATACCAGGCGCTGGTTGCCGACGCTCACCGGCTGGGCATGAAGGTGCTCATCGACTACGTCGTCAATCACACCGGTCCGCATCATCCCTGGGCCAACGATCCACCGACACCCACCTGGTTTCATGGCACGCCGGCGCACCATCTGGAGCCCGCGTATACGTTCACAGGGCTGGTCGATCCGCACGCTTCGCCGCGCGAGTATCTCGCCACGCTCAACGGCTGGTTTGCGGGCAAGTTGCCCGATCTGAATCCGGACGATCCCGAGCTCGCCCTCTACCTGACGCAGAACGCGATGTGGTGGACGGAGACCGCGCAGCTGGATGGATTCCGCCTGGATACGTTTCCGTATTCCTCGCGCCAGTTCTGGAGCGGATGGCACGAGCGAGTGCGCCATGTCTATCCCCAGATCAACAGCGTCGGCGAAGTGTGGGACGGCGATTCGACCATCACATCATTTTTCGAAGGCGGACGAAAGCAGTTCGATGGCATCGACTCCGGCCTCGCCACGGTCTTCGACTTCCCGCTCTGCTTTGCCTTGCGCGACGTGGTCATCAAGGGCGCACCGATGGAGAAGATCATCGATGTTCTTCGGCACGACGAGCTCTACCCGCATCCGGAGATGCTGGTCACCTTCATCGGGAATCACGACGACCGGCGCTTCGTGAGCGAAGAAGGCAGCAACCCGGCTAAACTCAAAGCCGCATTGTCGCTCCTGCTGACGTTGCGCGGGATTCCGCAAATTTATTCCGGTGACGAAATTGCGATGCCGGGCGGCGACGACCCCGACAACCGGCGCGACTTCCCGGGAGGTTTCCCGAGCGATCCGCGCAACGCATTCGCCGCCAGCGGCCGCACCCCCGAACAAGAGGATGTATTCGCTTACGTGCAGTCGCTGCTGGCGTTGCGCAAGAACCATGCCGCCCTGCGTACCGGAAAGCAGTGGCACATCGGATGGGACAACAATTACTACGCTTTCCTGCGCGATTTGCAGGAAGAGAAGCTGCTGGTCGTGTACAACAACGCCCCGAAGACGCTCGAACTCAATATCCCCGTCGATAACACGCCGCTTGAAACCGCGCACCACTTGCAGACGGTGTTTGGGAATGTCTCCGCGGAACTTGTAACCGGCAAAGTGCGCGTCTCACTGCCAGCCCAGACCCTCGCCGTGTTCAGCGTGCGTTAGTGGATAGGTGTCGTAACATTTTGATTTCGCCGGCAATTTCCAGCTTAAGCTCGAACTCGCAGGCTTTCCTCTTTTCCTGAACTGAGCGTATGATCCTCCAGCCGTTAACTTACCCAGTTTAGGAGATGACTATGAAGAAACTCTACGGGCTCGTCGTTTTCCTGTTGTTGCTCGCGCCTGCGTTGTTCGCGCAGGAGCACTACACCGAAGGCCCCATCTGGCGCGTTCAGTTGATCCGCGTGAAACCCACTCACATGGATGAATATCTCACCAGCCTGCGCCATTCCACCAAGCCGATGATCGAGGAAGAAAAGCGGCAGGGGCTCATCATGGACTACAAGGTTTTCTTCAAGGAGACCAAGAACAGCCCGGAGGATTGGGACATCTGTGTGGCCATCGAATACAAGAACTACGCTGCCATGGACGGACTGGCGGCAAAAGGCGAGGCGGTTCGCGACAAGATCCTGGGCGGGAAGCAAGCGGCTCAGCAGTTGTCCGAGAAGCGCGTCGAAATCCGGGAGATCATCAGCTCGGAACTCTTGCAAGAGATTTTCCTGAAATAGCGGGCGAGATCTTGCGATCGCAGGGCCGCGTCAAAGACACGGCCCTTGGTTTTGCTGCTAGCCTCCGCCGGATGCGCAAATGTTTTCGGTTGCTCCAGTTCCGGTCTGCGGCCGAGAACGTTCTCGCCGATCAAACCGGCAAACGCCGTGGCCGCGGCGTCTGCCGAGAACAGCACATCCGTGTCCATTGGAAGCCCCTAGGTTTTTGATGGGCCTGCGCGACCTGAGAGAGTTTTTTCAGAATGCCGTCTTTGATGACTTCCTCGCCGGCGGGTATGCCTTCATTGTCTTGTCGTCGCGATGCCGAAGATCGGACATTTCCGAATCCGGGCATCACTTCTGGTAATCCAACTGCTTAAATGTGCAACCTCACATGTATTTCTTCCCGCAAAACGCTAACAGCGACTGCACGCGATAAGAGGTGACTGAGTATGACGGAGGAGGCAGGTCCCAAGACAATCGAAGACGTGCCGAAAGCTGTCTCAAGGCGCAACTTCATCAAAGGTGTCATCACCAGCGGCGTGGCAGTCTCCTCCGCGAGCTATCTGTTTCGCGCCTCTTCTCTCCTCCAGGGCCAGCAGTTGGCTGCCGGCGTGGGCGAGCGGCTGATTACTCTCAACGTCAACGGTCAGCAGCGGCGTGTCGATGTCATGAAGCAAGAGACGTTGGCGTGGACGCTGCGCTACAAGCTGGGCCTCACCGGCACTAAGCTGGGATGCGACCGCGCTGAATGCGGATCTTGCACCGTCCTTATCGACGATATTCCGTATTATTCGTGTTCGGTGCTTACACACACAGTGCGTGGCCGGAAAGTTATGACGATCGAGGGTCTGGCGGGCGCCGACGGAACGTTGCACCCGGTACAGCAGGGCGTGGTCGACGAACAAGGGTTTCAGTGCGCGTTCTGTACGTCCGGCTTCATTATGGCCACAGTGGGATACCTGAAAACCAATCCCAATCCGACCCGCCAGGAGTTGGCAAACGGCATCTCGGGAAATCTGTGCCGCTGCCAGGACTACGACAAAATTCTTACCGCGTTGATGCGCGGCGCCGAGAATATGCGGAGGGCTAAGCTTGGATAACAAAAAAGTTGTTGAGACTGCCAAAGCTACGGAGCGCCAGTACGGAGCTGGGTACAAACTGATTGGCAAGAACTACCAGACCCCCGACCTCTATGCAAAAGTCACGGGCAACGCAAAGTTCGCTGAAGACTTTCGCGCAGAAGGCATGCTTTTCTGCAAGCTGCTGCTCAGCCCGATGCCACATGCGCGGGTAAAGCGCATCCATGCCGATGCAGCGCTCAGAATGCCCGGTGTCAAAGCCATTCTTACAGCGGACGATCTCCCCGCCCCGGCCGATACCCTTACTGACAATGGCACGGTGATCAAGGCCAGCAAGTGGGGCGAACGCGGTCTCACCATGGAGCCGCTTTATCAGGGTGAACCGATTCTTGCTGTGGCCGCAGTCGACGAACTCACCGCCGCGGAAGCCATCGAGAAAATTCAGATCGATTTTGAACCGCTTCCGTTCGTGGTCGATCCGCTCGACACCCTGCGACCGGGTGGTCCCAATCCGCGAACGGATGGCAACGTCTGGACCCGGCCTGTCGCGCCCGGTTCGCAAGGTCCAGGTGCACCCGCCGTCACAGAGCTCAAGTGGACCAAGGCCGATTTCGCGGAGGAAAGGCATGGCCGTCTGCCGATGGGCAAGACTCCCGACGAATGGTCGTTTGGCGATCTCGATTCCGGCTTCAAGAATGCGGCGCTCGTTCTTGACGAAACGTTCGTCACGCCCGACACCAGCCATCAGACCCTTGAGACCCGCAGTGCCATGGCTTACTGGCAGAACGGCAAGGTCTACATTCACACCGGCACGCAAAGCACCGCGCAAACGCTGCCCGCGATCGCGCGTTGGTTGAACATCAATCCAGATAAAGTTGTTTTCATCAGCGAATACACCGGAGGCGGGTTCGGCAGCAAGATTACTGGTGGGGTGTCGATGATCATCCCTGCGCTTCTGGCCAAGAAAACGAATGCTCCGGTGATGATGCGCATCAGCCGCGAGGAGGAGACCTTCATCGGACGCGCGCGCCCCGGTTTTCAAGGACGGATGAAAATCGGCTTCTCCAAAGAGGGGCGGATCACTGCTCTCGACATGTTCGTTATTTGCGACAACGGTCCCTACGACGCAGTGGGTGATGCTCCCTCATCGGGCCGCATCGTCTCTCTGTTGTACCAGCCACAAGCCATGCGCTGGCGCGGGGTGACGGTGATGACAAATACGCCGCCCCGCAGTGCGCAGAGTTCCCCGGGCGGACTGCAGGGGATTGTCATCATCGAGCCGGTCATTGCGAAAGCTGCGCGCAAGCTCGGAGTTGACCAAGTGGCGATCCGCCGCATCAACTGTCCCGAGGGCAAGGCGCCGTTCGGACCACCAGTGCAGGGGAAGCTGCAACATGCTACCAGTGCATTTCTCAAGGAAGCACTCGACCGCGGCGCTGAGCAATTCAAATGGAGCGAGAGAGTTGCACGCACTCCGAAAAGGAGGGGCACGAAAGTTCGCGGCGTCGGCGTATCGCTGAGTTGTTACGTGGGCGGCACCATCGGATTCGACGGGCTGCTCGTCATCAAGCCGGATGGCCGGATCACCTTCCAGTCTGGAATCGGCAATCTTGGAACGGAGTCGGTGATCGACGTTCACCGCGCGGGCGCAGAGGTTCTGGGCGTGCCGTGGGAGAAGTGCGACGTAACGTGGGGCAACACGGCAAAGAATCTTCCTTTCACCTGCGTGTCCGGCGGCAGCCAGACAACCCACGCGATGACGCGGGCAGCGTATGCGACGGCGATGGACGCAAAGAAGAAGCTCCAGGAAATCGCGGCGAAGAAGCTCGGCGGCAAACCAGAGCATTACGAAGTTGCCAACGAACGTGTTTTCCGCAAGGGCGGTGGCGCCGGTATGACTTTGGCGCAGGCGGCGAAACACGCGATTGAACTGGGTGGCGTCTACGATGGCCACGAGGCGCCCGCCGATGTCCACAAATTGACGAAGGCGTCCGTGGCGGCGTTGGCGGGCCAGGGCCTGGTGGCAGCAGCTAAGGATAACTACCCTCGTGACGGCGCCACGTTTTCCTACGTCGCCAGCTTCGCCGAGGTTGAAGTCGATGTCGAAACCGGCAAGTACTACATCGTGGATTTCCTCGCCTCCGGCGATGTCGGGACGGTGATTCATCCCCGCGCGCTGGGTGGCCAAATGCTCGGCCGTTCGACGCTGGGCATGGGCCATGCGGTCGGTCAGAAATGGGTGTTCGATCCGCACTACGGCGAGATGGTTTCCAAACGATTCCACCACAGCAAACCGCCGACGATTCTGGATGTGCCCGTCGACATGCAATGGACGGCGTTGGACATTCCGGACCCGGAGACGCCGGTAGGCGCTCGCGGTGTCGGCGAGCCGCCGGTTGCAGGCGGGTGCGCTTCCATCTTGAACGCGCTCTCGGATGCGCTCGGAGACGAGGTTTTCCAGCGTGCACCGGTAAACGCCGACACGATTCTGACGTCGCTCGAAGCGGGCCGGCCGCTGCAACATCCCCTGATGGCCCACATTTGATGGAGATTTGAAGGAGAGTTATGGCTGTCATACGAGACGTAATGGCCGCTTTCGAGCTGTATCAGCCGAGTTCCGTTGCCGATGCCCAGAAGCTTCTCGAACAGCACGGACGCGATGCCTGGGTGCTGGCCGGAGGGCTCGACAGCTTCGACTGGCTCAAGGATCGAATCAAGAAGCCTAAGGCTGTGGTCGATCTGAGCGGAATCGAGGAACTGCGGGGAGTCCGCACGACGGCTGACGGGATCGAGATCGGCGCCATGACCACGCTCACCGAAGTGGTGAATCATCCCATTATCAAACAGAAGTACGATCTGCTGGCGCAGAGCGCGGAACTGGTGGCGTCGCCGCAAATCCGCAACCAGGGAACGCTCGGCGGCAATGTTTCGCAGGACACGCGCTGCTGGTATTACCGGGGCGGTTGGCCATGCTACCGTGCCGGCGGCAACATTTGCTATGCCGATACGCCGGAAGGCCGCAACCGCGAGCATGCGATTCTGCACGCCGACCGCTGTGTTGCGGTGAATCCCTCTGATTCAGCGCCGGCCCTGATCGCGCTGGACGCCAAGTTCGTCATGCGCACGCCCAAGGGTGAGCGGGTGGTGGATGCGGAGGATTACTTCATCGGTCCCGACATCGACATTACGCGGCTGCACATCTTGCAGCCCGGAGACCTGCTTACGGCCATTCGCATTCCGTCCACCTGGGCGGCCACGTAATTCTATTTTGAGAAAGTGCGAGACCGGAATGTTTGGGACTTCCCGCTCATGAACGTGGCCTCAGCCATGGTGACATCGGGGGACAGGATTGAACGCATCCGAATCGCTGTGAACGCCGCCGCCGCACGTCCGTTGCGGTTAAAGGCAGTCGAAGATGCAGTTCGCGGCAAGCCGCGGAACACGGCAACTGGCGAGATGGCGGGGAGACTGGCCGTGCAAGGAGCGGTCCCATTGCAGTTCAATGCCTACAAGATCCCGCTGATGAGAAATCTGGTGAAACGCGCCATCAGTGGAGTCGAGGAGGCAAGATGGGCTTCTTAGAGTGGGCCACGAATCCGTGGGGGCAAAGTGTCCCGATCCATATTGCCTGGTTCTTGATCTGGGTTGCGGTGATTGCAGGGCTGCTCTTCCTGATCGTTCACGCCACTTGGTTGAGGTATTTCGCCAAGGAAAAAGAATTTGCGAGCGATGCTCCTTCCGAAGTCTCCGCGCAGCTACCCAAGCACGTTCCCCGACATTCGCTGGTGGCACGGCTGTTTCACTGGATCATGGCAGCCTCCATGTTGACGCTGCTGTTTACAGCCTTCCTCCCGAAGGTGGGCATCCAGTTTCCCTGGGTGACCTATCATTGGATCGCTGGCGCCGTGTTGACGGTCGCAATCGTTTTTCACGTCATTCACGCGTCCTTCTGGCTGGATTTTTGGTCGATCTGGCCTGATAAAACGGATGTGGAAGATGCACGGAAAAGGGTTCGGCGGTTTTTCGGAATGTCCGCGCCACCACCGCGAAGGTTTGCCAAGTATCCCCTAGAGAACAAGCTCTTCCACGGCGTCATCATCTTGTGCGGTCTGGCGGTGATCCTTACCGGCATTTTCATGATGTTTCGCGTTCGTACGATCTTTTTTCCCCGGAATCCGTATCTATTCAGCGACATGACCTGGGGCCTGATGTACGTGCTGCACGGGCTGGCGGGCGTGGGACTGATTGCGCTGGTAATGATGCATGTCTATTTCGGACTCCGGCCAGAGAAGCTTGCGATCACGAAATCGATGATCTTCGGCTGGATGGACCGCGACTTTTATCTGCAAGAGCATGATCCCCAGCGATGGGTGGTCGAGACTTCTTCTTCGTCATCTTCTTCACCATCGACATCCAACCGGGTAGAAGGTCGAGGGCTGACCGATGCTGGCTGAGATCTCGAGTCGTTGCAACGCTGTGGAAGAGTGCTACGAGTTCATGCTGGCCTACGCAGCCCAGGGGCTCCCCAGTGACCAAGGCAGCAAATCGGGTGGACAAGTCCGTGAGTTTCTGCATCGCGCCGTGAAAGCCTTGGCGGGGCTTTCGGAGACTTGTGCGATGGCAGTCAAAGAGGAAGGCCTTGAGCCGGCCGACAAATACTTGGCGTTCTTTGCGGTGCTCGATCGTGACGCTCGCGATTCTCTTGCCGCCATTGAACTGGTTCTGGCCCAACCCGCCATCAGTTCCCAGTTGATGGACAATCTGAACGCTTCCATCCATCTCCGCGCGCTGCTCACCGACTTGTTTCTGGTGGGTGAGATCGTGAGGAAGCAAGACAAGACGCAGGCCGTGTCAAGTGCTTCAACGCTGTTTCATCCGTAGGCCGATTGCGGCTGAGCCCTTAGACCTTGGAAACGCAAAATAGTTTACACCCGAGGTTTGAAATCCCTCTCCAGCCTCTACCTTCCCAGCCTCCGGATTACCCCTCACCGGTGTTATCCTAAGCGGGATCGCGCCGCAGGGGCTTTAGCCTCTTCATGTCCAATCCAGAGACGTCCAATCCAAGCATGTGCGAACCAAATATGTCCGATCCAAACGCATCCAACCCGGGCACTCCGGAAGCTACGCCAGCCAAGGAGCCGGCCGAATCAGTCCCGGCCGAATCATTCAAAGACATTTTTTCCGAGTACGAGCAGAGTCATTCCCGCAAGAGGGAACCCGGCGCTCAGGGCCGCGAAGGAACGGTGATTGCCGTGACCGCCGACTCCATCGTTCTCGATATCGGATTCAAGACCGAAGGCGTTCTGCCGCTGACGGCGTTTCCGGCGGACAAGCCGCCGAAGCCCGGCGACAAAGTGCAGGTCACCATCAAGGGGCGCGATCCGGAAGGCTACTACGAACTAACCCGCGGCAAGGTCGAGACTCCCACCGACTGGGCGTCGCTGGAGAAGGCCTTCGCCGAGAAGTCGACGATCATGGGCACAGTAACGGGCGTGGTCAAAGGCGGCTTGAGCGTGGATGTGGGCGTGCGAGCCTTCATGCCCGCTTCGCGCAGCGGAACCCGCGACGCGTCCGAAATGGAGAAGCTGGTCGAGCAGGAAATCCGCTGCCGGATCATCAAACTCGACGTGGCAGAGGAAGATGTGGTGGTCGATCGCCGCGCCATTGCTGAAGATGAAGAACGCGCCGGCAAGGAGCGCCGCTATTCGGAACTCAAAGAAGGCGACACCGTGCAGGGCGAAGTCCGTAGCCTGACCGACTACGGCGCGTTCGTCGATATCGGCGGCGCAGACGCCTTGCTTCATGTCGGCGAAATTTCGTGGCGTCGCGTCAACAAGCCCTCCGACGTGCTTGCTACGGGCCAGCAGATCGAAGCCGTGATCATCAAGATCGACTCGGACAAGCGGCGCATTGCGATCAGCATGAAGCAGCTTCAGCCGCATCCGTGGGACGCCGTCGCCGAAAAATACAAGCCGGGCGAACGGGTGCGGGGCACCGTTACCCGGCTGACTGATTACGGCGCGTTTGTGGAACTCGATCCTGGCATCGAAGGTCTGATTCATATTTCCGAAATGTCGTGGGCCAAGAGAGTGAGAACTCCAGGTGACGTGGTGAAACCGGGCGAGACCGTTGAAGCCGTGATTCTCGGAGTGAACGCGGGAGAACGCCGCATCTCCCTCGGGCTGAAGCAGGCGCTGGGCGATCCCTGGGCCGGGGCTGCACAAAAATTTGCGCCGGGCACAGTGATCGAAGGGCCCGTAACCAACTTGACGAAGTTCGGTGCCTTCGTGCAGCTTACCGAAGGCGTTGAGGGGATGATTCACGTCAGCGAAATCAGCGCGGAAAAGCGCATCAATCACCCGCAAGAAGTGCTGCGGGCCGGGCAAGTGGTCAAGGCGCAAGTGCTCGCGCTCGACACGGAAAAGCGGCTCATACGCCTGAGCATGAAGCAGTTGGTTCCAACCGGACTGGATGAATACCTCGCCGAACATAAAGAAGGCGATATCGTCACTGGCCGCATGATCGAGGTTTCCGAAGGACGCGCACGCGTGGAGCTTGGCGAAGGCGTCCAGGCGACGTGCCGTATCCCCGAGGAGCGCCCAGCAAAGGAAGACAAGCGCGCTGAAGCGTCGTCTTCATCTTCATCTTCGTCAATGCCCGATCTATCGTCGTTAGGTTCCATGCTGCAGGCGCGCTGGAAGAGCGGCGCAGCCGCCGATGAGGCTAAGCCGCAAGCCATGCGCGCAGGGCAGATCCGCAAGTTCCGGCTCGCTAAGCTCGACCCGGCGACAAAAAAAATTGAATTGGAATTGGAGTAACGCTGGACCTGCCCTTGTTCGGACGACAAGCCCAATGAATTAAGCCTTGCTTGTTCACGCGCAGTAGGTAGAGGGAGAAACGATGGACGATTTCCCGGCGTTCATGAAGCGTCCTGCCAACAGGATCGCAACGAGCAGTCAAGCGACTCCCGGAGTAGAAGGCTACGTCTTTGACGGAGTGGACGGGAGCCAGATGGCATTCTGGACTTGCCGCGAAACGGCCTTGTCCACGCCACATGTGCATGAGTTCGACGAATACATGATCGTCGTGCAGGGCTGCTACACCCTGATTATTGATGACAAGCGCATTCCAGTCCGAGCCGGTGAGGAGTACTTCATCCCGAAGGGGCTCCCGCATAGGGGTGAACCAGTGGCTGGCACCAGGACCATTCACGCGTTCGGCGGACGACGCGCCGATAGGACCGATCAATAGGCTGCATCCCCGGCGTTGTCAGATGAATTGATATGTTACTGCCGACTAACTGCCAGAGTTAGCCATCATTAGTGCGAACAGCGCGGGCAAGTAGATGATCGTCGCCCGCAGCAAGCGGCGAGCCGACGGTTTCGATGCTGGCGCCGTTGCCGGCAGTTGCGGATGCGCCATTCCTATGGACACGCGGAACAGGGCCGCGCCCATCAGGAGGGCCCCAACCAAATACACGCGTCCCGCCATTCCCATCGCAACCGGCAAAACACTCACCGGAATCAACGCTCCGGAATAGGCCAGAATCCGCCACACCGTGGACTTTCCATCGGAATCCACCACTGGCAACATGCGAATGTCGCCTTGCGCATAGTCCTCGCGATAAAGCCATGCGATCGAGAGAAAATGCGGAAACTGCCAGACGAACATGATGGCAAAAAGGATCAGAGTCTCGGCTTCCAGTTTTCCGCGCACCGCCGTCCAACCCAGCACCACCGGCATCGCTCCCGGAAAAGCGCCAACAAATGTGCACACCGGGGAAACTTTCTTCAGCGGTGTGTACGCCGCCAGATACACCACTGCAGTCAAAAACACCAGTAACCCAGTTAGTAAGTTGGCATAGATCGCCAGATATGCGGAACCGCCCAGAGTCAGCGCCAACCCGACTGTGGCCGCGTGTGCCCTGGTCATGCGTCCCGAAGGCACGGGGCGTAGCGCAGTCCGGCGCATCCGCGCATCCACGCTCGATTCGAGCACTTCATTCAGCGCCGCCGTTCCGCTCGAAACCAGCGCCACACCCAACAGGGCGTGGAGCAAGCCCAGCGACCACGACGACACGCCCAACCGGTGCGCGCCAAAGAAGTAGCCGCACCACGCCGTAAGGACGATCAAGGTCGTAATACGCGCCTTGGTCAGTTCGGAGTAATCGCGCAGCAGAGAGGCGAATTCTTGCAACATGGACCCCACACTCGCCCGTTGGCCCCTACCGCCCTCATCCGGCGGTTTAGCTCAAACCGGCAGTCATCGAACGCATCCCCACGGAACCGACCAAAGCACGTCTCAAAAATTCGTCACGGTCCGCTTTTCCGAGATCTTGCTGGTTTTTTTGAAACCGGGCTCTTCAAAGACAGCATTGGTATCGCGCTATCGGTTCAATGTCAAGCCAAAACTTAAAACGACAGCGCGTCTTGCCATCAGATGCTCGTACCAAACCCACTCCTTGGCAACTAGCAACGGCAACTACCAGAGGCAATCTGGCGACGGCAACTTAATGACCGCCCGCAGGGCTGGCAACGGTGAACGTCTCGGGCGGATCAAAATAACACTGATGCCAAAGAGCTGCGTCGGTCAACCTGCCCGCCTTCCATTGCTGAACTGTTGGGAGCGTTGCGGCGATCATGCCGCCATCGACCGAATCGAAGATCAACACGACTCCGGACAACTCCTGCGATTTTGCCGCCAGTTCCGCGTAGTTTTTGTCGAGCAAAGACTTGGCGAATTCCAGTTTCGCCGGCGCGCCGCTATTCTTCTCGTTTTCCTGGATCTTTTGCACCGAAATGATTTTCACGTTCCTGCCCCGAAGTGGCTCCCAATCCCCCGGGAAGGGCGCAGTTTCTTCGCGCGTCACCTGAAACAGATCGGCCGCAACCGGTGTGGCACTCGCGCCGGCCGTTGGAATGTCCGAAATGCCCTCCGGCATCTCTAGGCTCGTGCGCCAGATCCATCCCCGCGACAAGCCAGAAATCCGCACGTGAACCCAGTCCGCATTGAAATCCAACATCTCAAATTCGTCGTGCGCACTCGCCAGAAACAAAGTCTTGCCATTCAAGCTGGGAGTCGCGACCACCGGAGTTCCTGATTTCTTTATGGCGACCAGATTCTTCGGATGCGCCTGGTTCTTGAGCACTTCCTCCAAACTCGAGGCCTCCGCCTGCAAGCTGGTCGGTGTTTGCTCTAAAGGCTTCTGCGAATTTTTCGAATCCGCCAGTTGTTGACCTGACAAGCCCTTCTCCAACGAAGACGAGAACGTGCGCCCGGTTTCCGGCAACCTCGGCATCGGCGCCGAGATGGCCGGTTCCGCAGTGCCCTGGTCCGCAATTCCTTTTCCCGCAATCGCTGGCCGCTTAGCCGACGCCAACGGCGGAGCGACCACCGGAAAACTTTCGCTAGAACTCCCGCCCGGACTCGTCGCACCGGGGCTGATCGCCAGTAGATCGGTCAACTGGTCCAGAAGGTCAGATTCGAGCCGGCCATTCGAAGTCAGCAGTTGGTATCCCGATCGAGATGGAATCGAATCCGGGTACCATGCCGTCACCTTCGTGCTCACCCGCACCACCGATCCGCCCGACGCAGTCGAGCTCACCTGCACGGCAGATTGGTAATACGCCCGTTGGTAACGGTTCAAGGGATGATCGCCCGGCAGAGCGAATCCTTCCAGCCCCGGCAGCCGTCCACTCATGGACGGTTGCAACTCCTTCAGCGCTTTTTCCACCGCGCTTTTCGACTGACGGTAGGCGCGCTCGTACGGACCTGCTTGCGCGCTGCCGCTCTGCGCCGCGGCCATCGGAAGCACGGCCAGCAGAAACGCAGCCCACAGCGTAGCGCGAAGTAATCGGCGAGGAATTGACAAAGTAGCGACTGGCAAACTCCGCCCGGTCATGGTACCTGCTCCAACTGGTCCCGCCGAATCCATCCGTGCTGTCCGTCGTGCGTCTCGACCCCGTACCAGTAAGGCGTTGAAATCAGAATCAGAACTTCGACGCCAGGGTCCAGTGATTTCAGCGTGCTCGCGGTGTGGAACGGAGCGGACTTGAGCGGAGCCCCGGGCTTCTTGACCAGCCGTTCAACCTGCTGGCGCAACTCCGCAACGTGTTGTTCCAGCGATTCAGTGGGCTGCTCATACGCCGCCGACGGTTGCGACATCGCGGTTGACTGTGACGCCGAGGCTGTTACCTCCTCGCTATTCGTGCTCTCGATCGACTTCGACGTCGATGGCGGAGTGCTCAGCAGAACTGTGTCGCTGCCCAGGCCGAAGTTTTGCTTCGCTAAGCGTTCCTGTTTCGCTTGTAAGGCCTCGGCGGTTTCCTTTTTCATCAGCTCAACCGCTGCGAGGTGGTCCTGGATGTCCTTATACTCGGCACTTTCCACCGAGCCGTTCGATTGGTGGACGCTGCGCCGAAAATCTTCGACAAACAAAGCGTCAATTCGCAGAACGGTATTTTTGTCGCCCTGCGGCTGTACCACGTACCGCACGGCCAGCGTTCCAACATCGCCGCTGTCTTTGAAATTTCGCGGATCCAGCGCCTGCTGCCGCACCTTGTAAAAGACCTTGCCTCCTTCTGTCCATGCCGGAAACACCGGCGTTGACGTGGCCGCGATCGCTCCCGCGACGTACTCGTCTTTGTTGTATTCTTTCGTTCCCCGGATAATCGTGTTCTGCGCCACGTCTTCCACAACCTGCGCGACTTCGGGCTCCGGTAGCGGAACATTGACGATCAGGCCTGCGCCGTACTGAAGAACATCTTTTTCGCGGCCATGCCCGGGGATCGCCGTCGCAGTGAGGAGAAGAAAAACCGCGGCCACCCGAAGACAAAGCGGGATCTCAAACACATCTCGATGAGACGCAACCCAACCATTCAGCCCCTTACCGCGAAAACTCTTGCCCCAGCTCACGACCCGGCTCCGGTGTCCCTGATGCACGAGTCTCATACGCTGGGTAGATTGCTGTCAACTCCCACTGGCAAGCACCCCGAGCGCCATTCCTTGGCTCTTCTCGGGGCACCGTGTAAACAATTTGTAAAAAAAATCTTACAACCCTATTGCACTTCGGCACACGCGGTAGTACTATCCACCGCCTAGGTGGGGTGGTCGCACTTATCGTGCAAAAAGTTTTAAAGTTTTGGGGGTTCTGCTGGAACGCAGGAGCCAGGCACTGGTCTTTAGTTCTTGATCGTTGCTTGGCTACCGTCGTTTGCGCGTTGTGGGGAATTTCGCTTTTGCAAAATCTATGAAATTGGCTGAGGAGTGCAGCATGCGTATGTGGGCGCAGTCTCATCTCTGTCAGAAGCCGCAGCGGGTGACTTCTGTCCTCGCCGCTGCTTTCGCATTGGTCTTTTTGATCCTGGGCGGCAGCCAGTCGGCGAGCGCGTTACCTGCCTTCGCCAGAAAGTATGGCCTGCGTTGCTCAGCCTGTCATGAAAGTTGGCCGATGCTGAATTACTTCGGCCAAAAGTTCAAAGACAACGGCTACCAACTCATGAATGATCGCGATGCTCCGATCTGGCAGAATCCGGGATACTGGCCAGTCACCTTCCGCATCACTCCGATCTGGCACCGGGTCAGCACCGGCAAAGTAGCTGTCGACAGCGGCACTGAAGGCGGTCAAGTCGAGCAGCGGATCACGTCGTCGGGGTTCGACCTCAGCGGCCTCGATTTTCACACCGGCGGCACCCTGGAAAAGAATTTTTCCTTCTACGTGCTTCCTTCCTCCGACAACACCGGCGCTTTCCACTTTGAACAGGTCTTCGCGCGGCTCGACAACGTCATGGGCAGCCCATGGTTCAACGTGAAGCTGGGCAAGTTTGAACTCGACAACCTGCTCTCTGAAAAGCGCATCCTTACCCTTAGCGGTAATGGCGGCATTTACCAGCTCTACCACTTCATTCCAGCGGGCGACGGCAACATCTTCGGGCAAATGGGAGACAATCAACTCGGCGTCGAGGTCATGGGGCACTCCGCCAACGATCGCACGCGCTATTCCGTGTCGCTTGTGAGCTCGAACGATGGGTTAGTCGGCTTACCCTACGGCGCCGAATCCTATTCGACATTCATTACCGGCAGTCAGGCGTTCGATGCCGGCAAGCTCGGTGTGCAACGCCTCGGCTTCTACGTCATGGCCGGCCAAGCACCGACCACCTGGCTCACCAGCGGCGGGGCGCCGATTGGAGGTTCGGGAACCGGAAACAAGGGCTACAGTCGCGAAGGCTTCTTCGGACAGTTTTACTTCGGCCAGCATTTTGATGTGCAGGTGGTCACGCAGCATGGTGAGGACAGCGCGTGGTTCGGACAGGGCTATGGCGATTTTGTCGATGCGGCTGCGTCAAATCCTGGTATTACCACCTGCCCCCCCGTTTGCAACAACATTCCGGGCACGCAGCTTGCCCAGGGGTCGCGCAACCCGACTTGGAATGGGGTTCTCGTGGAACCTCACTATGTCTATAGTCCGCAGCTCCTCTTCCTCGCAAGATATGAAACGATCAGAATGTCGCAGCAGTCGACTCCCGGAACACGCTCCGACCTCGGCAATATCACGACCTACACGGTTGGCTATCGTTACAACCCGTTCATGACGAGCCGGGCGGGATTTGCCTGGCATAACGAGTTCAACCTTTTCCATCAGGACGGCACATCGCCGCTCAGCAGCACGAATATCAACACGAGCGAGCTATTGCTGGGATTTGACTTTGACTTCTAACCACCAGGATGATCCGCTGACGAACTCGATTCGCCAGCGCTGACTTCGGTTTAAGGGTGCTGACTATGAACAGCTTGAAGCCAATGCGCTTTATCGGCGCGATTCTTTTCACGGCGACCTTGGGACTGGTCGTCGCCGCCGGGTTCCCAGCTCGGGCCTCTGCCCAGGAGGCGCCCGATGTAGGGCCGACGCCGCGTCTCGTGGTCAAGCCCATGGAGAGCCATATAGGGAATGTCACCGGGCATGCCGCTGCCGCGAAGTCCGACTACCGCCGCTATTGTGCCGGCTGTCACGGGGATCTGGGCGATGCCAATGGTGAGAACGCGGTTTGGCTGGATCCGAAGCCACGCGACTTCACGATCGCGACTTTCAAGTGCCGCTCCACTCCGACCGGCACGCTGCCCACCGATGAAGATCTCTACAACACGATCGCCCGCGGCCTCACCAACTCCAACATGCCGATCTGGAATACCTTCACTAAGCAACAACGCGCCGACCTAGTGGCTTACATCAAGATCTTCTCGCCCCGTTGGGAAAAGGAAAAAGCCGGCGACCCGATCAAGGTTCCCGCCGAGCCTCCGGTTACCCTCGAAAGCATCGCCCACGGCAAAGCGCTCTTCACCAAGCTCGAATGCTGGAAGTGTCATGGACCGGCCGGGAAGGGCGACGGTCCGTCCGCCGCGACCCTCACCGACAGCAAAGACAATCCGATTCGTCCCTATAACTTCGCCCTGGGCAAGGACGACTCGCGCTTCAAGTGCGGCGACACCAATCAGGATATTTACAAGATCTTCATGACCGGCGTGGACGGCACGCCCATGCCTTCCTTCGCAGACGTGATTCAGCCCAACGACGCCTGGGATCTCGTCCATTTCCTGCGCACGTTGCAGATCAACCGTCACGGCAAGGAGAACGAAGTTCTGTCGGCTGCGCACGGAGTGATTCCCCCGTACGTGGATAGAAACCCGGCGCCAACAGCCGCTCCGGCCGATAATAAGTCGCCCGGTGGTGGCCAGTAAATGAATGCCAAGACCCGAGGAGGGAGTACTCAAATGCGTACCAAGCAAACGCTGCTAGCTCTTTTGATGCTGCTCGTCTGTTCGTCCCTGATGTTCGCTGGAACGGTTAGCGGCAAGGTGACCTACACCGGCACGCCCGCCAAACAAAAGCCCATCGATATGGGCAAAGAACCGAGCTGCGCCAAGCAGCATCCCACACCCGTGACGAACGAAACAGTTGTGACCGGGCCCAACAATGCACTGGAAAACGTGGTGGTGTACGTTTCGTCCGGGGCTCCCGACGATGGCCAGGTTCCGGCGCAGGCTGTCACCTTCGAGCAGAAAGGCTGCCAGTATCTTCCGCACGTTCTGCCCATGCACGTCAACCAGGAACTCAAGATCACCAACGACGACCAAACTTCGCACAACATTCACCCGCTGGCCAAAGTGAACCGCGAGTGGAACAAATCCCAGCCGCCCGGCACGCCGCCCATTTCCGAAAAATACGACAAGCCCGAATTCATCTCGGTGAAGTGCAATGTCCATCCTTGGATGCACGGCTACTTCGCGGTGCTTACGACCAATCACTACGACGTAAGCAAGGGTGGAGGGGACTTCAAGCTGCCGAACCTGCCTCCCGGCAAGTACACCATTACCGCCTGGCATGAGGACTACGGCACTCAGACTGCCGACGTCACCATTACCGGCAACGAAACGAAAGATGTCAACTTCACCTTCAAGGCAAAGGCGTACTGACGCACCGGCGGCGGAGATGAGTTCTCCGCCGCGTGCGTATTTAAGGGCAAGCGGAGGTAACCAATGGGAAAGATTTTTGCAGTCACAATTGCAATTATCGCGATTTTGTCGGCCATCCCCATCGTCATGAATTACTGGGGACCTCCCGCGGATATTTCCACTCACGGTTCGGCGATCGACGAGCAGATGCACGAGACCATGTGGGAAGCCGGCGTCTCCTTTCTCGCCGCGCAGTTGGTCCTCGCGCTTTTCGTGTGGCAGTTCGCAGGCCGCGGCAAGAATGACAAGCTCAAGACCTTCCCCGGCGGCGCCAAAGGCCTCGTCATCGCCGCTTTCCTTTTAGTGGGAACGGAGATTCTCGCCCTCGGCGTCATTGGCCAAAAGGCCTGGGCCACGGTTTATTTTGCTGCGCCTGACAAGGATGCCCTGACCATCCAGGCCCAAGCCGGTCAGTTTGCCTTCTACTTCCGCTATCCCGGTCCGGACGGTAAGTTCGGCACTCTGCATCCTGACAAGATTGACGAAGGCAACCAGAATTTCTTCGGGCTCGATCCCGAAAACGACGTTGCTTCTCGCGACGATATCGTTGCCGGTGAACTCGCCGTCCCGGTCAATCGCCAGATCAACCTGCTGATGCACTCCAAAGATGTCGGGCACTCGTTCTATGTGCGCGAACTCCGCATCCAGCAGGATTTTGTCCCCGGTCTCGACCTCGCAGTCCACTTTACCGCGACCAAGACCGGTCAGTACGAAATCGTCTGCACCCAACTCTGCGGACTCGGCCACTACAACATGAAGGCGTATTTGAACGTTCTGTCGCAGGAAGATTTTGATAAATGGTTGAAAGACAAGGCGGCCCAGTAACCCGCCAGTTTCGTATCAGGGTATCGCTTTAGCGATACCGCAAGTTCGTCGTAGTCAGACGCCCCTTTAGGGGCGGGGCAATCGAATATAAGACCACCGGTCAATCGAATCTGTTAGTTCAGCTCTTTACTCGAGGTGAGTAAATGCCGGAAGCAGCAATGTCGCAAGCAGCAGCGCATCACGGTCCTCCCCAAGGTTTCCTGCGGAAGTATGTGTTCAGCCTCGATCACAAGATCATCGGCCTGCAGTACTACGCCCTTGCGCTGGCCGCGGTCTTTATCGGGATGTTCCTCTCCTGGCTCATGCGTTTTCACCTCGTCTGGCCAAACGCCGCCATTCCCGGTCTCCAACTGTTCTCCAAGAACGGTGCGCCCGGCGGCCTAATAACGCCCGAGTACTATCTCTCCTTGCTCACCATGCATGGCACGTTGATGGTTTTCTTTGTGCTCACCAACGCGCCCTTCGCCGCCTTCGGCAACTATTTCTTGCCCATCC
>Ga0209517_10002199_pt1 | contig 27978 bp, 25 predicted proteins | sample PeaSoiMetSII2010_FD_187695 | JGI IMG/M metagenome (GOLD analysis project Ga0209517, IMG submission 187695) | Peat soil microbial communities from Weissenstadt, Germany - SII-2010 (SPAdes) (version 2) | ecosystem: Environmental > Terrestrial > Soil > Wetlands > Peat | place: Germany...
TCAGGAAAAAAAATACGCCAAACCGCTGCCGCATTTGGATGAGGAGAATCGGCCCTGGTGGGAGGCGCTCAAGCGCCACGAGTTGTATCTCCAGAAGTGCCGCGATTGCGCCGCGATACGGTATTATCCCCGCGCGCAGTGTCCCGAATGCCTGTCGCCGCGCACCGAATGGATCCGCGCATCGGGCCGCGGCAAAGTGTATACATTTACTGCTACCTGGCAGAATCAGGCGGCGGGATTCCGGGAGTCGATCCCCTACGTGATGGCCTACGTCCAGTTGGACGAGGGCCCCAAGATGCTCACCAACATTATCGACTGCGGCCCGGAACAGGTTAAAATAGGCATGCCCGTCGAGGTCGTATACGAGGACGTCACCGCCGAGGTGACGCTCGCGAAATTTCGTCCGGCGAGGTGAGGCAATTTTTCTTGAGTACTATCCTTGATCTGCACAGTCACAGCGAAGCATCCGAGGACAGCCGCGCACCGGTAGAGGCCTACCTCAACTGGATCAAGCTCAGACGGCAGGAGCGGCCGCTGGATGGAATCGTCCTCACGGAGCATCGCCAGTTCAACCGGCACGCCGACTACCGCGCGCTCGAAGACAAGTACGGGATGCTGGTCTTGCGGGCCTCGGAGATCGAAACCGACTACGGCCACATGCTGGTGTTCGGCGTCAACGACGACATCACGCGCCGCTTCGACTTCGCCGACGTCCGGCTGCCCGCGCAGCAGGTGATCGACGAGGTGGCCGCGATGGGTGGGTTGGTCGTGCCGTGCCATCCGGGACGCTCCAACGTCGGGCTATGCGAGCATTACGAGAAGCGCCCCGCGCTCGACAACGTGGTCGCGGTCGAGATCCTGAACGGCGGCTCGCGCAAGGGCGAGAACGAACGCAGCGCGGCGCTGGTGGCGAAGTTCGGCTATCGCGCGACCGGCGGCTCTGACAGCCATATGGTAAGCCTGATCGGCGTTTGCGCCACCCGCTTCGAGGCCGAGGTGGGAACTATCGAGGAGCTGGTGCACGAACTGAAGACCGGCGAGTACGAAGCGGTCGACTTCCGTCCGCGGCCGAGCCCGATTCCGCGCGCGATTCCGGTCGAGGCGAAGTAGCATGGCGGTAGAATACGATCCTGCGATCATCGGCAAGGTCTTTGACGTTACCGATCCGGTACCGGTTACGGCCGTCGCGGTTCGCGATTACTGCGAGGCGCTCGGCGAGACCAATCCGCTGTTCACCGACGAGCAAGCGGCCAGGAAGGGGCCGCACGGCCGGCTGTGCGCGCCGCCGTCGTTCGCGGTGACTTTCCGCAACGGGCGGCATTTCTATCAGCATGTGCCGCGCTTTGGCCGCAGCGGCTTCGACGCCGGCAAGGACGTCGAGTTCATCCACCCGATTTTCATCGGCGATCAGATCACGCTCAGCTCGCACGTCAAGGAAATCTACGAGAAGACCGGCCGCAGCGGCTCGATGGTCTTCGTCGTGATCCGCTCCACGCTCGGCAACCAGCTCGGCGAAACGATCGCCCATATCGACCATCGCTTCATGCACCGCTGAGCTGTCAATTTCGATAGACAGAGCGCTTCCAATGGCTGACAACACCTCGAGAACATTCGAAGACCTTAACGTCGGCGACCCGCTGGGCCCGGTCCAGCTTTTCGTGAGCAGGGATCAGGCGCGCAAGTATGCCCGCGCCTGCGGGTTGGATTTTCCCCGCTTCACAGACGATGAAGCTGCGCGCAAGGAAGGATTGCCGGGGATGATCCTGCCCGGCAACATGAGCCTCGGCATACTCACCAAGCTGGTCACCGATTGGCTCGGCTCAGGCGGCGGTCTGCTCACCCGGATCGGCACCACCTATCGCCAGCCGGTGCAGCCCGATCTTACGCTCACCCTGCAGGGGTTCATCACGCATACGCAGTCCGCCGATCGCACCGCGGAGATCGACGTGTGGCTCGAAAACGCGGACGCCGAACGCCTGGTGATCGGGACCGCGACCGTTCAGTTCCCGGCCCGATAACGCCGGCCCGCGGGTACCAAGCAAAGGACGCCAGCGGCAAACGCTACCGAAATCATCGCCCGCCAAATCCGGTTTCCCTGACCTTCCCCCGCGCCACGATGACAAAATCATCCAACCGGCGTAACATCGGCGCTGTACGACGAGGTGGCGGATTCGCCGATGCCATCGACCTGGAAGGAAAAATGAAGCCATGAACGGAATCCAGTACGTGACCGACGAGAAGGGCCGCAAGGTGGCCGTTCAAATCGACCTGAGAAAGCATCGGGCACTATGGGAAGACATCCAGGATGTGCTTGTCTCGCGGTCGCGGCGTCACGAAAAGCGGATTCCGCTCGATAAGGTAAGAGCGGGACTCATCAAGAGCGGCAAGCTCCCGCGTGAGTAGCTATCGCGTCGCGTTAACCGCAAGCGCGGCAAGAGAGCTGCATCGGCTGCCAACGAAAGTGGTTGCCCGGATTATGGCGCGTCTCGAACATCTGGCGTCGGCTCCCCGACCTCCGGGCTGCAAAAAACTCAGGGGCGGCGATAAGGAATGGCGGATTCGTGTCAGCGATTACCGGGTAGTTTATGTCATTGACGACACGGCCAAAACCGTTGATGTGACTCGAATCGCACAGCGGCGCGAGGTCTACGACTAACGTGTTCGCTGAGATTGGCCTTACGGCTGCCGGTCTAGTACGAACGCTCTGAGGTTGACAAAGTGCTGGGGGAGGAACGACCGTTTCAGACAGTAAATATCACTCGCCTGCGAGTGATATATCGGGATTCCAAATCAAATGCGACAATTCTGCTGGCGCTGAGAGACGAACTTGAAAGAAGAAGACACACCAAGGGCGCTCGCGAACTGCTCGTGGCAGTCCAGCAACAACTAGACAGAGTCATAGCCACGCAGCGTGATGAAATGAGTGGGGGAAAACCGAAAGTCGATGATGTCCACGTCTCCGACGGGCCGAGAGACAACACAGGAGCCCCGACTAGGCGCGTGCTGAATCCTCGAGAAACGGCTGCGCAGGACCGTATAGCAGACTTGCGCATGCGCCTCCTCGATTTAAGCAACAGCAACCGGCTTCTTAACTACAAGTTCGGCAATCGCTCGCGTCGGCAGGTGCGTTTGGTCGATGAACTCCCGGGCAAACTCATCGAAAAGCTTAAGGAAGGAAAGCGCCTCACCTTCAAATCACTGCCAGAACCAGATGACGAGCCAGAGGACGAAAAGAGCGACGAGTTCCTTTTAGCACTTGAGCAAGCGAAACGATCTGATGAGGAGTACTTAGCAGCGCTCAAAGGCCTAGAGGACGACGCGGAAGGCGAAGTTGTCCGTCGGATCGAGCGGGCGCTCCGAGACCGTTTACGAAAGACGTTCGCGATGCCCGACCGTCGGTTGCGCGACCAGATCGGCAGGGTCGAATGGGCGCGGCGCGCTGGGATAGAGCCAAGCTTCGATCTTCCAATTCCGACGGCGGAGCTAAAAGACTCCCATCTCGACTCGGACCTGCAGACTCTGCTTCTGCCCGATGAAATGGAACGTGCCCTCTCGGCCATCAATGACCAAGCCCGTAGCTCTCTCCAAGAAACCGGAGTGAACACGCTGTACCTAGCGATTGGATTCCTCGAATGGTACGAAGCGCCCAATTCTCAGACTGCGCTCTACGCACCCCTGCTTCTCCATCAGGTCGACATAGAACGAAAGATCGTGGCAGGCAAATATCGCTATTCGATCGGCAGCCTCGGTGAAGACAATGACATTAACATCACCCTCGCCGAAAGGCTGCACCAGGACTTCCACCGGCGTCTTCCGCCGCTGAGCGAGGACGACACACCCGAGACTTACTTCGATAAGGTAGCGCAGACAATTGGAGACATTCCCGGCTGGAGGGTCCGCCGTTTTGCGGTTGTCGGCCATTTTGCTTTCGCGCGGCTCGTTATGTTCCACGACCTCGAAGAGGCGCGGTGGCCTGACGGCATTGGTATAATCGGCAATCCCGTTGTCGCCGAACTATTCGCCGGAACAGGTGCCGTCGGAGACGCCTTTTTCGCGGAAGACTATGAAGTCGACCAGCCTTCGATTGCCGCAAAGGTGCCGCTCCTCATTACGGACGCTGATTCATCTCAGTTCAGCGCTATCGTCGACGTGATGGAAGGCAAAAATCTTGCGATTAAGGGCCCTCCCGGTACTGGAAAATCTCAGACGATCACCAACATCATCGCGGCGGCGCTCGCTAGCGGCCGGACAGTGTTGTTTTTGCGGAAAAGATGGCCGCCCTTAACGTGGTGAAAGACCGCCTCGAAAAAGCCGGACTCGGACTTTTCTGCCTCGAACTTCACTCCACGAAGTCGCGTAAGGCCGATCTTCTTCAATCGTTAGAAAGACGATTGGACGTACAGGGCAGACTGCGCGCGGAAGGCGAGTTACCAGGTGCTCTGAAGGAGCTTGAACGCACACGCGAACAATTGTCCGCCTACGTCGCAACGATCAACCGCTCCTTCGGTGCTTCCGGCAAAACTATTCACGGCATCTTGTGGTCTGAGCAGCGAACCCGCGACGCTAGCGGTGGGCTCCCGAGTGCGCTCGATAATGTCGACCTTGTCGGCGCAAAAGACATGACGCGGCACGACCTAGCTTCCCTCGCCGACAAACTACAGGTTTTGGCTGGCGCCTATGCCGAAGCCTCTGCGGCCGGCGGCTTGGCACATCATCCGTGGTACGGGATTCGTCAACCGCTTGATTATTTTGCGCGCGAGCGTCTCGTAGAGAGCATGAGGGGTCTCCGGGATGCACTAAGCGAGCTTGCGAGCGCGCTTGAGGAGATCCGTGTAAGGACTGAATGTCCAGCCTGTGAGACGGTCGGTGAGGCTCAAAGCTTGGCGGAGGCCCTGAAGCGGCTGCCGAGGCCCGCCGGAGAAATCGATTTTGAACTATACGCGGCACTGGAAGAGCCAGAAGCGCTCGCGTCATTGAAAGCATTCCAGGCGAAGCAGACCGCATGGATGGACGCCGGGCGACGAATCGCCGAATCAGCAATCGATCGTGACGCGGTGGCGCACCGTATTAGCGAACTGGAGACCGCGGCATCTCTCGCCAGTCAGGTCGGGCTTGACGAGACGCCGGTCCGTTCGCTTCAACATGAGGCCGAAACGTTTGCAGCAGAAGCCGGTCTGGTCGAGCGCACCATCGCTTTCGGTCATCGCCTCGCCGCGGCGGTCGGCATCGAAAAGCCGATGACCGTGAGCAGAGCCAGAAAACTGCTGGCCGGCGCGAAGCAGGCGGCATCGCTCTCACACGATTTGCGGTCCTTGCGCGAGCCCTGCCTTTTTGACGAGGCGGTCTCGCGTCTTCTCATCGAAGCCGATGCCAGGTCGGAAGCGCTTCAGAGTAAGCTGACCTCACTGGAAGGTCGTCTTGCCATCGGACTGGAGGGCCAGGCACACGAGTGGCGAGCCCATGCCCAAGCTTTACGCGCAGCAAGGTTCCCGTCACGACTCTGGCGAAACGACGTACGCCTCGCGAGGCATCGGTACAAAGGACTTATGCGCGTGCGCGGTAAGCCGACACCGTTTGAAATCGCCGCCGACTTCGAAACTATCGCCGAATGCGTCGAACTCGTCGCCAGCTTCAGTTCGGATGCTGGCCTTCAGGCTGCGTGTGGCACCCACTTCCGCGGGCATGAGACGCCATTTGACCGCCTTATCGCGGTCAACACCTACGCAATTTCTGTCAAGCGGGCCTTCGGCCTTGACGACCCTATCGACAATCGCGTGCGCGAAGTGCTTCTCCAAGCAGCACCCGACGCTCTCGCTCGGTTCGCTGCTCTAAGCGAAGATCCAGAGGCCTCCGTCGCCGCGCAGACCCTAGATAGACTCGACGATGCCACCGCTGATTTGGTCGAGCATTTTAAAGCGCTTACCGTTCGTGCGACCAAAACGGCAGAACTCGATCGTTCTGCGCGTTCTCTCGGCCTCAAGCCAAACCTGCGGGCTGGCGATATCAATAGCGTGGCCCAAGCAGCGGCGGCACGACTTGAAGCGGAAGCTGCAATTAACTCGAACAATCGAGCGCGCGAACTCTTGCGCGGTCGATGGCACGGACCTGAAAGCAATCAAACCCTGATTTCGCAGGTTCTCGAGGCGGTTTCCGACGTGGACCAGGCGAGGCTCCCGGCCGCAATAGAGCGATACCTCTACCACCGTGAGCGCGATTCGCGCATCGCGCAGCTCAAGACCATACGGGGACAGATGGACGGAGCTTTGGAGTCGTTCCGAGAAAGCTGGGGAACCGCAACTGAACGAGGAAACATAGACGAGATAGCTTTCTTCGGCTCATCGATTACAAATCTCGCTATCGGTAGCGGTAGCACGCGCATCGCGAGAGCTTCGGATGCGCCCGACCAGCTTGTGATCTGGTCGGCGTGGCTGGTGGCGCGCCAAGACTGTTTAGAGAATGGGCTCGGCGGCATCATCGAAGCGTTCGCGAACCAGCCCCTCGACTGGTCCCGGCTTTCGGCGGCGCTGGACCGTGTCTTCTGGCGCACATTGGCGCGCGCTGCGCTCGCAGAACATCCGGTTCTTGGCCGCTTTCGCGGCCTTCAGCTTGAGAATGCGCGAGAGCGATTTCGTCGCCTCGATGAAGAAATCATACAGTTGCAGCGAAAGGCGCTGGCGGCCGAACTCTGTCGTCGGTCCATCGACCGCGGCTATAAAGGCGACTACCGCAGAGACGATACCGGTCTCGTCCTAGTACACCACGAAATCGGCAAACAAAAGCGCCACATACCAGTGCGCGAGTTGCTCGACCGGGCGGGCCGTTCGATCCAAGAGATGAAACCATGCTTTATGATGTCGCCGCTCTCAGTTGCGCAGTTCTTGAAACCGAAACGGCTTCGCTTCGACCTGGTGTTGATAGATGAGGCCTCACAAATGCGCCCGGAAGAGGCTCTCGGAGCTCTGGCGCGTGGCGGACAACTCGTCGTCGTCGGGGACCGCATGCAACTTCCGCCAACTTCCTTTTTCGACCGGATCGACCGCCTGCCTGAAGACGAAATTGATGAAGAGGAAATCGTGGACAACGAGTCGATCCTAGACCTAGCACTGGCGGAGTTCAGGCCGTCGCGCTCATTGCGCTGGCACTACCGTTCGCGCCACGAGAGCTTGATCGCTTTTTCGAATCGGCAGTTTTACAACGATCTGATCGTTTTTCCGTCACCCCTCGATCCGGATCGCGACAAGAGAGACCCGAAGCTCGGAGTTTACCATCACTTCGTAGGCGGCAAGTACAAAGGGCGCGTCAATATCCAAGAAGCGCAGAACGTCGCGGAGGCCGCCGCCGCATTCATGGCCGCGGAACCCGACAAGTCACTCGGCATTGTTACGCTGAACCAAACCCAGCGCGACGTGTTGCTCGGGGAGCTGGAGCGCCTCGTGCCGCGCGAGCGGTCAGCGCAACAATACATCGAGCGCTGGGAAGACACTCTCGAACCATTTTTTGTGAAGAACCTTGAGAATGTGCAGGGCGACGAGCGCGACGTCATATTCATTTCGACCGTTTATGGCCCTGACGCCGTAACCGGTGTGGTAATGAACCGGTTCGGTCCCATTAATGCAAAGCACGGGCATCGGCGCTTGAACGTCCTGTTCACTCGCGCGAAGGATCGCGTCGAAGTCTTCACTTCAATGCGACCGAGCGACATCAAAACAGATGAGGGCTCGCAGCCTGGCGCGCGTGTGCTCAAGGCGTATCTCGAATATGCCGAGACCGGCAAACTCGACGCGGGAGCAACCAGCGGCCGCGAGCCCGATTCAGAGTTCGAGGAACTAATTAGAGACCGATTGCGTGAGAAGGGCTTCGAAGTTGTCTCCCAGGTTGGAGTAGCTGGCTACTTCATCGATCTTGCGGTCAAGCACCCGAAGCGTAGCGGCTTCGTCCTCGGAATCGAGTGCGACGGCGCCGGCTACCACTCGAGCCGTTCCGCGCGCGACCGGGACCGGCTGCGCCAGCAGGTACTGGAGCGGCTACAGTGGAATATCTATCGGATTTGGTCGACCGACTGGTTTCAGAATCCGGCGGACGAGTTGCGGCGGCTGCTGAAACACTTGGATGGCCTCGTCGGCGAGCTATCCTGAGCCTCAGTATACAGTTCCCGGCCCGATAACGTCGGGCGCCTCGCGCGGCTGGGCCGTCGTCGCGATCTCGATCGCGAGGCAACGGCCCGCCACCGCCGCGGACGCTCAGGAACCTCCAGTTCCGCGGCCGACCAATTGCACCGACTGTGGATACAGCGGTGTGCTGGCAAAGCCGTCATCCACCACGAGCTCGCCGGTCTGATCGCCGCTTGCGGTCGGCGAGAAAGTGACTTCGATCGTGCAATGCGCGAACGGTGCCACGCTTGCACAATCGTCGGTTTCCGCGAACTGGTCATTGCTGATAGTGATGCCCGAAATACTGAGCGGTGCATTCTGGCTATTCGTCAGAACGATCATGTGAGCATTGCCGGTGGTTCCCACAGCTTGCGCGCCGAGGTTCAGAACCAGCGGGAAGAGCTTCGGCGGCAGTCCGGCCTGCGTGCCGCCCGCACCTGGCGTGGCGGTGGGCGCCGGCCCCCCGGCGCTTGATCCTGCACCGAGACCGGCCAACTGCACCGATTGCGGGTACTTCGGCGTGGTGGCGAAGCCATCGTTCAGGTTCAGCGTGCCGGTTTGGTCGCCGGTCGCAGTCGGCGAAAAAGTGACACCGATCGCGCAGTGCCCGAACGGCGCGACGCTTGCGCAGTCGTCGGTTTCCGCGAACTGGTCATTACTTATAGTGATGCCCGAAATACTCAGTGGCGCGTTCTGGTTATTCGTCAACTCGATGGTATGTGCGCTGCCGGTCGTTCCGACCGCCTGCGTGCCCAGATTCACCACCAGCGGGAACAGGCTGGGTGGCAGCCCTCCCGACCCGCCGCCGGAACCGGGAGTCGCGGTCGGACTCGGACTGGCCGATCCCAGGCCGCGGCCAACCAGCTGCGCCGATTGGGGGTAAAGCGGCGTGACGGTGAAGCCGTCGTTCAGGTTCAGCGTGCCGGTCTGGTTGCCGGTTGCAGTAGGCGTGAAAGTGACGTCGATCGCGCAGTGTCCGAACCGCGCCACGCTGGCGCAGTTGTCGGTTTCTGCGAACTGGTCATTACTTATGGTAATTCCCGAAATAGTCAGTGGCGCGTCCTGGTGATTTGTCAGGATGATAGTGCGCGGATCGCCGGTTGTCCCGATCGTCTGGCTGCCGAGGTTCACGACCATCGGGAGCAGCGTCGGAGGCAGCCCGCCCGCAGCGCCGCCGGGGCCGGGAGTCGCGGTTGGATTCGGGTCGGCCTGGCCGGAGCCGCTGCCGACACCGGCCAATTGCACCGATTGCGGATACGTCGCTGAACCGATGAAGCCGTCGTTGAGGGTCAGCGTGCCGGTCTGATCGCCGGCCGCAGTCGGCGTGAAGGTGACCTCGATTGCGCAATGCCCGTAGGGCCCGACCGCGGAACAGTTGTCGGTTTCCGCGAACTGCTCATTACTTATGGTGATTCCCGAAATAGTCAGTGGTACGTTCTGGTTATTCGCCAGCACGATCGTGTGCGCGTTGCCGGTAGTTCCCACGGCCTGCGCGCCGAGGTCGATCACCAGGGGGAAGAGCGTCGGCGGCAGCCCCTCGGAAGCCGGATTGGCCGCTTGAGCGGCCTTGGCCTTGAGACCGGTGCCGCTGAGCGCGACGACATTGACGATGCTTCCGGAGCTGTTGAAGACGTCGAGCCTGGCCGTGCGCAGGCCGGCCGCCGTGGGCCGGAAGTCGACCGTCACCGAGCACGACTTGCCGGCCGCGACGACCCCGCCGCATCCGGTTGCCGTCGCGCGGTCGGCCACCGCGAAATCCGCGGCGTTGCCGCTGCCAGGATCGATCGCGACGACTTCGCTCAGGTCCGCCGCGCTGCTGTTGGTGAGCTTCAGGGTTTTGGTGCTGCTGGTGAGAGCGGGCACCTTTCCGAAAGCGAGCGAATCGAGATTGACGGTCAGCGCGGGGGAACTCGAGGCCGCCGCGGCCGTCGCGATTGCCGTCATCGAGCTGGCCGCCATGATGACCGCCAGTGCTGTTGCGGGTACTCCGACCCTGCCCTTCTGCCTCATCTGCCTGCCTCCGCTCGGAGCTTCGTCTCCCCCCGGGCCGTCCGGCCGTTGCCGTGGCGCGGATGCGGCCCTATCGAAACGGTCTCGCCTGATTTTGCGAGCAGCGCCCCGTATGGCTTCTAACAAATTGTAATAATCAACTACAAGCAGACGAGTCAAGCGGTCTGCTAAAACGCGCGGCGCCGGGCGGGCACGGCTTTTCCCCGGCTTCGATTGCCGATGCCGGGCTGTTCGTACCCGGGCGGGAGCAGATCGGGTGAGGGTGGCGGGACTGAAACGGGCGCTGCCCCTATCGCGAGGCGACGGGGCCGCGGGTCAGCGGCCCGGCTATTGCGCCGGGTCGCCTGCGCTGCCAGCGGCCTTGGCCTGGTTGATGATATCCGCGCACAGCTCGACGCATCCGCCGCAGATATAAACGGCTGGGCCGGCGATCAGATAAGTGACATGGTCACTGTCTTTGCCGCAGAATGAGCAGCGCATCTCGGAACTTCCGGTCAGCTTCATGCGAATCTCCCCGCTCGTCTGAGCATCCCCGTACCGCGCAATCTACTCCGCAAACGAGGCCGCCTACAACCCACACCGGCGCGCGTGAGCGTCGCCCGGCCGCCGGGGGCAGTTCCGGCCTCGGTGGCCCGCTTCGCCGTGCTCCTTGCCCCAGCGTTAGCCAACAGTATACTATTGCTACCAGCAGCTATATTTTCCGGGACGTTGGTGAAACGCGGATATGGAAAGCGCACTTGTCGTGCTGGTGCTCTCGGTGGTGATGGTGATCGGCGGGCGACTGCTGATGCTTCAGGACCGGCGCTCGAAATACGAGGGCCTGCTCTCCTGCGCGCTCGGCGCGAGCCTGACCACGAGCTGGTACACCTACTACCCGGGCGACTTCGATGACCTTGCCGATTTCCTCGTGCGCCGGGCGCAGCACCTGCTGGCGACGCAGGATCCGATTCCGATTGCGATGCTGGCGCTGGTCCCCGCCTCGATCGCGTTCATCCTGCTGATGGCGGTCAACTACTCGCATCGCGGCAGGCCCAGGTCGATCAGGAGCGTCTTCGGGCCGCTCGGCCGGGTGCGGCGTCCCCGCGTGCTCCGTTAGTCCCCGCTAGTCCCCGCGTGCTCTGCTGGAGGAGCGCGGAAGCCCTGACCTCGTTTGCCGCACTCCCGGCATTTACTTCAATCTACGCTCGCGTTATTTTCCCGACCGGGAGTTAATCGCCGCGATGACCCATTCGCGTCTTTCGCATCATGTTGCCGTAGTAGTCGCGGTTGCGATCGGCACGGCTTGTTGCTTTGCTATCGCGACGCCGCGGCAGCGGCCTGCCGCGAAGCCCGTCGTCGCGAGCCGCAGTGCTCGCATCCGCATGCTCGAGGCCTACGCGGCTCTGCCGCTGAGCTTCGAAGCCAACGTCGGCCAGACCGGCCGGTGCGTGCGATTTCTCGCTCACGGGCCGGGCCGGACCGTCTTTCTGACCGCCGACCAGGCCGTGCTGTCGCTCCGCGCTCCGCGCCCAGGCAAGCAGCAGCAGCGCGGGCAGCAGAGCCTGGGGTTGCGCCCGGCCGCCACTTCGGGCGCGCTTCCCGCCGCGGCCGCCAATGATTCCGCGGTCCTGCGGATGAAATTCCTGGGCGCGAATCCTGCCGCGCAGGTGAGCGGCCTCGATCGTCTCGCGGCGCGCGTCAATTACTTTATCGGCAACGACCGCGCGAAATGGCGAACTGAAGTCCCGAGCTATGCGCGGGTGAAATATGCCGGGCTCTATCCCGGTATCGATCTGATCTACTACGGCCATCAGCAATCGCTCGAGTACGACCTGGTCGTCGCACCCGGCGCGAGTCCCGACGCGATCGGAATCGCGATCGACGGTGCGGACTCCGCGCGCCTCGACCGGTCGGGCGATCTGATCCTGACCAGCGGCGGCGCCGGACTCGAGCTCAAGCGGCCGCGAGTGTACCAGCAGGCGCGCGACGGCTCCGCCGAGCAGATCGCCGGAAGCTACGTGGTTTCATCGGCGGCGCGCGGCAGCCGGGCCAAATCGGCGCGGACGGTGCGGATCGCGCTGGGAGCGTACGATCGCAGCCGCCCGCTGATAATCGATCCGCAGTTGGTCGAGTCGACCTACCTCGGCGGCAGCCTCGGCGCGCAGGCCTTCGCGATCGCGGTGGACGGCTCGGGCGATGTCTTCGTCACCGGGGCGACCGCGTCTTCCGATTTCCCGGTCGCCTCCGGAGTGCAGAGCAAGATCGATGCGGCCAGCGGCGCGACCAACGCCTTCGTGACCGAGATCAGCACCTCGGGCGGCCAGCAACTGGTCTATTCGACCTACCTGGGCGGCGACGGCATCTGCGAATTCTGTCCCGCGCCGGCCTCCGGCGACACCGGCACCGGGATCGCGCTCAACTCTCAAGGCCAGATCTACCTGGCAGGCTTCACGCCGTCGGGCAACTTTCCCGTCACCTCGAATGCTTTCGAGACGTTTGCGGAGGCAACCTGGCTTGGGATGTCGGCGGGATTCCTGACCGTGATCGATCCCACCCAGAGCGGCGCTGCGCAACTGGTCTATTCCACTTATCTGGCCGGCGCCGGCGAGGATTATATCAACGCTCTCGCGGTGGACTCCGGCGGGCTCGCGTACGTAACCGGCGACGCGAACTCGCCCAACTTTCCGGTCACGGCCAAAGTTTTCGAGCCGCAAAAGGCTTCGCCGTCCGGAATCCCCAACGGCTTCGTGAGCGTGCTCAATCCCGCCGCGAGCGGATCGGCTTCGCTCGTCTACTCCAGCTACCTCGGCGGCAGCGGCGGCGAGGACGGGCGCGGTATCGCGGTCGGTCCGTCGGGTGAAGTGTATGTCACCGGCGACACCGCCTCGTCGGATTTCCCGGTAACTCCGGCGACCGCCCTCCAGGAATTCCCGCGCAGCTTCTCCTCGATCCCCGGCTTCGTTACCGTGATCGATACCGCGAACAGCGGTGCCGGCCAGCTTGCCTACTCGACGTATCTGGGGGGCAGTTTCGCCGATACCGGCAACGCGATCGCGGTCGACTCCAACGGCCGCGCCTACGTGGCCGGATTTGCCCGCTCGGCCGATTTCCCCGTTACCGCGAGCGCCTTTCAGACCGTTGACACCTCCGCGGTCACTGCGTTCGTGAGCGTGCTCGACCCCTCGATGAGCGGGGCGGCGTCGCTGGTCTACTCCACCTTCCTGGGCGGCAGCGGCGTGCTGGGGACCGAGGCGAACGCTATCGCGGTCGATTCGCAGGGGCTGGCCTACGTGACCGGCTTCACTTGCTCGACCGACTTCCCGACCAGCTCGAACTTCCTCCAGGCCGCCAACGCGGGTGGGCAGGACGCCTTCGTGAGCGTGCTCGATCCTTCGCAAAGCGGCGCTAAGTCGCTGACCTTCTCCAGCTATCTGGGCGGTTCCGGCTCGGACGTCGGCAGCGCGATCGCGGTCGATTCGCAGAGTCTGGTCTATGTCGCCGGCAGCACTACTTCAGCCAACTTTCCGGTTACCGGCGACGCTCTCCAGGCCACCAAGCTGGGTCCGGTCTCGGCTTTCGTGGCGGTGCTGAGTCCCTCGGACCCGCCCGGCGAGCCGCTCCCGACGCGCAGGCCGATCGAAACTCCCAAACCCACGTCGACTCCGAAACGGACGCCGACGCCGACTCCGCGCAAGACTCCCACCGCTACGCCGAAGTCCGAGTCGAAAGCGAAGCGCACTCCAGCTCCTACCCGGACTCCGACCCCCAAACACGCGGCCACCCGGACGCCGGCGCCCAAGTCCACCCCCAGAGCTTGAGGGCCGGTGCTGCGTCGATCGCGCCGGGACCTTGTCCGCCAGGCCTTAAAACTGAACCGCGTTCATGGTCGATCGCAAGGCCGACCTGAGAGGAACGCCGGCCGCGCCGTTGCGCCGATGCAACCAGATTGTGGACACTCCGCAACTCGCCGATCGCGGCGCCCTTGCCGCGGCGCACCGGCATCTTTTCGGAACTCTTGGCGACAGCCCGAATCTGGCATGGCGCGTGCTGACGATTCCTGCGAGCGCAGATTCCATCCTGCTGACGGACGGCTCGGCGGAGTTCGTCGGCGTCAGGAAAAGAAGGAACTGCCCGGGGGTTCATTATGGAGCTCGTGAGAAAAACCTATGCGCGGATCATCGCGCGTGACGGCCAGGCCATGACCGAGTACGCACTCATCCTGTCGGCCGTGGCGGTGGTTGCGTTTCTGGTCTACCAGTCGCTGGGCAACAATATCGGCACGTTGCTCAACAACGTAATCTCCGACCTGTAGATATTCCCGCCGGTTGGTTATTCGACCGGCCCGAAGGCAAATCGGCCCGAAGGCGAATCGAAGTGCCGCCGCCCCGGCGCCACTCCGGTTCGCCGGGCCTGAATATTTCCGTCAATCGCGCGCCGGCTCGCGCCGCGCGCCGCGCTGATTCCCTGCCGATCGATCTGCACCCCTGAAATTGCAGAGGGTTTGCGCACTCCCTCGATCTGGTACCTCCGAAGAGGGGCGTGCGGTGGCGGATACAAGAGGGGCGGTGAGGGTGAAGAAGTTCCTGGCCGATGTGCTTGCCGGAAAGGACAACCTCACCTACGACGCCGCGCGCGTGGTCGGCGTGATTGGAGCTCTTGCCTACGTCGCGTTTTGGGCCGTCCAGGTCTGGCGTTCCGCGGCTTTCACTTCCGCCGACGCACGCTCCTACGGCGAGGGACTGGGGCTGGTGCTGATGGCGATGGCCGGCGCGGTCAAGCTCAAGGCCAGCGAGGAGCCGGCCCCGCGATGACGGAGTTGCTCAAGTGGTCGCCGCTCGCGCTTTCGATGATCAACCTCGCCTTCTATGCGGTGCTCTGGATCGTCGGCAAGACCCTGGTCTCCAAGCGCGAGCTCGACGTCGTCTGCAGCCGCGTCGCCCATCTCGAGGAGGTTGTGGAGACGGCGCCGGGATGGGACGTGCTCGACGACCTCAAGATGCGGATCGGCGCGGTCGACGGCGACTTGAAGGCGGTCGGCGCCAAGATCGAAGGGCTGCGCGACGTGCTCGGCAATCTTCAGAGCACGCTCGACATCGTGCAACAGCATCTGTTGCAAGGAGATCCCGGTTGAACTTCTCCGAGCGAATCGCGCAGGATCGCCGCCTCGTCATCCTCCGGCTGCTCGAACGGACGCCCGGCTACAGCGCCAACGAGAGCCTGCTCGATCTCGCGCTCGAAGACTTCGGCCATCGCACCAGCCGCGATCAGGTTCGCGCCGATCTCGCCTGGCTCGCCGAGCAGCAACTGATCGCCACCGAGGAAATCGGCGGTATCACGATCGCGATCGCGACCCGGCGCGGGCTCGACGTGGCGCGCGGCAAGGCGATCGTGCCCGGCGTCAGGCGCCCGGCGCCGAAGCAGTGATGGGAGCGCGGTCGAAAATATCGCGTCTGCCGCTCAGAGAGCGTCAGAAAATGGAGCGGTTGGCGTTGCAGGAAGGCCGAACCGGTTCAGAACTGGCGGCGCGTGTCCGGCCCAGGAGTGCGAACATCACCCCGGCTGACGTCCGGCGCCACGTTCGGCAACTCAAAGACAAGATGGAACGCTATCGCGAGGCGCAGGAGATCGCGGCGGTATGGGTGGCCAGGATCGGCAAGGAACCCCAAGGCGACGCCGGACGCCTGCTCCTTGAAATGCTGCGGATGGTTGCCTTTCGGCAACTCGCCGACATGGGCGACCGAAAGTCGAAGGAGCCCGCCCGGCCGGCCGAGATCGCAGTGCTCGCCAAGGCGATCCGCGAGATGGAAGCCGCCTCCAAAACCATCGCCGAGCGCGACGACGCGCTACGCGAAAAGCTTCGGATCGACGTCGATCGCAAAGCCGAGCAGATGAAACGGCCCGCCGCTCCCGGCGAGGTCGCAACCCTGGAAAAAGCCAAAGAACTGGTGCGCGGCCTGCTATGAAAGCCGCCACCGCAAGCTGCCTGTCTCTTCACCTCTCCCTGACCAGGGAGGTGAGGCATGCCCTGAGCGAAGTCGAAGGGTCGCCCGAGCATCGCGAGGGCGGGTGAGGTTGCCTGAGTAACGAGTACTTCCGCAAAAGCGCAAGGCTGAGGGCGGCCGAAGCCGCAACTGATGGAAAAAGGGGGGGCGCACATGGATTTCCGCGAGATCGTTCGAACCGTCGAACTCGAAAACCTCTGGGAGCTCATCTGCATGTGGCAGTCGATCGCCCGCGATGACCTGACCGTCATGCACTGCCATTTCTTCCGCCTGCTCTGGGCCGCCGACTGATCGATCGCTTCGGAAAAAGCCAATCGCAATAGCAACTGAGTATCTCCAATGCCCGAATCCCTAATCACGCTCTACCCGTATCAGCGCCGATGGCTCGCCGATCGATCGCGCTTCAAGGCCGCGATGGTGACCCGGCAGGGCGGCAAGACCAAGTACATGGCGGCGATCGAGGTCGTCGAGGATTGTCTCGAGGCCGAAGCGCGCGGCGAGCGCAGCCGTTGGATCTGGCTGTCGCGCGGCGAGCGCCAGGCCAAGGAGGCGATGGAAGAAGGGCTCAAGCCGCTGTGCAAAATCTACGGCGCCGCGGTCGAGGCGCTCGACTACGTATGGGAGGCCGATTCGGAGCTCCGCTACAAGGCCACCGAGATCGTATTTCGCAAGTGCGGCTCGCGCGTGACCGCGCTGCCGAGCAATCCCGATACCGCGCGCGGCTTCACCGCCAACGTGGTGCTCGACGAGTTCGCGATCCATCAGGACAGCCGCCGGATCTGGGCCGCGCTCTTTCCGGTGATTTCGCGCAAGGGGCTCAAGCTGCGCGTGCTCTCCACTCCCAACGGACGCAACAACAAATTTTACGAGATCATGACCGCCGGCGATTCGGTCTGGTCGCGCCACGTGGTCGATATCCATCAGGCCGTCGCCGACGGGCTCGACCGCGATATCGACGAGCTGCGCGCGGCCTGCGCCGACGACGAGGTCTGGGCCCAGGAATACGAGCTGCGCTTCGTGGACGAGGCCACCAGTTGGCTGAGCTATGACCTCATCGCCGCGGTCGAGCATCCCGACGCCGGCCAGCCCGCGAAGTACGCCGGCAATCCCTGTTTCGTCGGCAACGACATCGCCGCCCGCGGCGATTTGTGGGTCGCCTGGGTGTGGGAGGTGGTCGGCGACGTGCTCTGGACGCGCGAAGTCCGCGAGCTCCGGCGCGCCTCGTTCGCCGAGCACGATGCGGCGATCGCCGAGATCATGTCGCGCTATCGGGTCGCCCGGCTCGCGATGGATCAGACCGGGATGGGCGAGAAGCCGGTCGAGGACGCGCGGCGGCGCTACCCCGGCCGCGTCGAGGGTGTCCTGTTCACCGCCGGCGTAAAGCTCGCGCTCGCGACCGTCGGCAAGGCGGCGTTCGAGGATCGACGAGTCAGAATCCCGGAAGGCGATCCGGCGCTGCGGGCCGACCTGCACAAGCTCAGAAAAATAATCGGGCCCACCGGGATCCCGCGCTTCGTCGCCGAGAGCGACAGCGGCGGACACGCCGATCGCGCATGGGCGGCCTTCCTAGGAATCGCCGCAGGCGACCCCGGCGACCGCCGCCCCGAGCCCGAGGTCTTCTTCGCCTCCGACGAAGACACCGAAGCGGAGGCATCGGCGTGACCGAAAATAAGCTCAAACGCGCCGCTCGCATCGGAGCGAAAAATCCGCGCTCCGCCCGCCTCCTAACACCTCTCCCTGACCAGGGAGAGGTCGGCGAGCGCGTAAGCGCTCGCCGGGTGAGGGTCGCCTGATGTCTTTCTGGCAGCGACTCTTCCGCATCAAAACTAAGGCGGTTGACGACAAGTCCCCCAACCTCGAACCGCCGGTACTCAACCCGTGGCTCACCACCACGCCGGTCTTCCCAGTCGGCGATTACTTTGTCTTCTCGCAGCAAGGCTACCTGCGAAACGAGCTGGTCTATCGCGGGCTGAACATGCTTGCCGGCGCGATCGCCGAGGCGCCACTGCGAGTCTACGACCGCGACGGCCGGGCGCTCGACGACCATCCCCTACGCGCCCTGATCAAGCGTCCCAATCCCTTCATGGGCGAGCATCTGCTGTGGGAGACGACGGTGCTTTACCTCTATCTCTCGGGCAATGCTTTCTGGGTCAAGGTGCGCTCGCGGTCGGGCCGGGTCGTGGAGCTTTGGCCGCTGCGCCCCGACCGCCTGCGGATAGTTCCCGACGATCGCAGGTTCGTCGCGGGCTATATATACGAGATCGGCGGCCATCAGTATCCACTCGATACCACCGATATAGTCCACTTCAAGTTCCCCCATCCGATTTATGACTACTGGGGCCTGTCGCCGCTTCAGGCCGCTCTGCGCCGCATAGTAATCGACAATGAGACCGCCGACTTCACCAAGGTATTGCTGCAGAACAATGCCACCCCGTCGATCGCGGTCACGACCCAGAACGCGATCGATCAGGCCACCGCCGATCGCCTCTCGATCCGGTGGCGCGAGAAGTTCGGCGGCCGGAACCGCGGCGGTCCCGCCTTTCTGCAGGCCGGGATGGATATCAAGACCATCGGGCTTTCGATGAAGGACCTGGCCTTTCCGGACCTCGACGCGTCCTCGCAGCAGCGCGTGCTGGTCGCGATCGGAGTGCCGCCGGTGCTGCTCGGCCAGGAAGCGACCTTCAGCAACTACGCGCAGGCGCGGATGAGCTTCTACGAGGATACGGCCGAGCCGCTGCAATCGCGCCTCGACGATCGCCTCGAGTCGGACCTCCTGTACGCCGACTTCGACGCCTCGCAGGATCTCGAACTCAAGTTCGACACCTCGAAAGTCTCGGCGCTGAGGCCGGTCCGCGAGCTTCGATGGCAGAACGCGCAGGCCGGCGTGCAGGGCGGATGGCTCAGCGTGAATCGCGCGCTCGCGATGGTCGGCGAGGCGCCCGAGCCCGACGGCGACGTATACCTGCGTCCGCAAACCACGCTCGCCGTGCCGGTAGCGTCGCTCTCCCTCCCGGTGGCCGGAGAGAGCAAGCGCTCCGCCGCGGAGTGCTCACCGAGCGTGACGCTGCGCGATTGGGCGCGCGGTGAATTCAGACGCCAGGCCGGCGATGTGATGCGCGCGCTCAAGAGCTGTCGCAGGCCGTTTACCTGTGAGCAGGCCGGCGAGATCGCAGCCGAGATCGCCGCGCTGCGGCCGCGATGGGAGGCGAGCGCGATCGAGAGCGCCACCGCGCCGCGCGCAGCCGATCAGATTGACGCGCGCGATCTCGCGCGCCGCATCTCGGCCAGCGTCGCCGCCGACCTGAACGAAATTTTGCTGGAGGCGCGCGCCGGCGCTTACTCGATAAGCGAGCTGCGAGGGCGGCTCGAAGCCAGGTTTCAGGAGTGGGACACCTCGGGCGCGGAGGCGATCGCATCCGGCGAAACGCTCGGCGCCATCGGTGAGGAGGGGGGCCAATGAAATCAGCGATCGGAGCGTTGGTGAATCAAGGTGACAAGTCGCAATCCAGCGCATTCCTGTCTTTGCGGAGCAAGTGGGCGCACCGGGCGAGTGTAGCACTCCTCGTGTGCGCCCTGATTCTTCTGTTGCCGCCGCCCGCACGGTCGACGATGACCCTGAATTCGGCCGGCGCGGGCGGCGCGCCCCTCACGGTGGGAACCTCCGTAGCCGTCCAGGTGCTCGCCGCGGACGGCGGGCGCGTCGAGTGGTCGCTCGAGCCGGAAAGCGGCGACCTCCGATGCGCTTTCGGCGATCCCCGGAACAACCCACCGAATCCCGAGCCCAGTGCGACCGTCGGATTTCTGATCCCCTACGTCAAGGGCCAGGTCTGGAAAGAGAGCGGCACCTCCAACGCCCCCTTGCGTGTCGATTGTATCGCCGTCTCTTCGTCCACCGCGGTTGACACGGTTGAAGAAAAGCCATGACGCCCGAAAAGCGAGCTCAAACTCACGGCGGCTCGATCCGTCGATCACGCTTGGCGGCCCTGCTTCTGTTCGCATCGCTCGCGCCGATCTGCGCCGCGCCGGCCGTGGCCCTGGATGTCCAGGGCGGTGGCGGAGGGGCCGGCGGCAGCGGCAGCGTTACGGGCGGTTCATGCGGCTCGCAGGCGGTGACCGGCATCCATCCGGGCGACGCGATCCCGACTTGCGCCGCGCCCACGCCGACGCCAACCGCGAGTCCGACGCCGTCGCCGACGCCGACTCCAACCCCGACTCCGACTCCGAGTCCTACTCCGACACCGACTCCAACCGCGACGCCCACGCCGACCCAGACGCCGGCGCCGACTCCAACCGTCGTGCCACCGGGAAGCTGCACGAATTGCAACGAGACCATCAATGCAGCCGGCCAGGTGACTGCCTATGCAAATGGGAGCGGCGGCGGAAGCGGCGTATCCACGACCGGCGGCTCGACGATAACGCCGTCTACGACCAGCACGATCGGGCTGATTTTCCAGAGCATCACGAACCTCACCGCCGACTTCGTGGAAGTGATCGTCGGCACCACCAAGGAACTCTGGATCGATTCGAGCGCGGTCCTGCACGCGCACGCCGGCGCGATAATCGCGGGTATCCGGGGCACCGGTTCGGAGCTGCGGCTCGGACTCGGCGCGCCGGCACCGCCGGCGATCGCGAGCGGCTTCACGGCCGGAACGACTGACTATTATTTCTGCGAGCCGACCGACTTCAACGGCATCCTCGGCCTGGTGTCGCAGGGCACTGGCACTACCGGAACCACCGGCACGATGACCTGCCCGGCTTTGATTGGCGCGGCGGCCTGGAATCTGTTGCGCACCACCTCGAGCACGCCGCCGGCCTCTATGGGCGCGCTGCTGGTCGGGTCGTGCACGCCCTCCCCGCAGGGCGCTGCGTGCAACATCTCGGATGCGGCGAACACGCTGACTTACTTCGCGCCGAATGCGTACTCGAACCTCGACCCGACCGCCGGTTACTATGGCGGCCTTGGTGATCTGAGTAATCTGTTCGTCGCTCCGGGCACAGTCGCGCCGCCGATCACCAACGGCTCGAATCTAAACGTCCGCCAGCCTTACGACACCTCCGACACGATCGACGTGTACGGCGCGAGCAACACCGGCACGCCGAGCGGCAACGATTTCGCGGCTCGTGACGCGAACGGCGTCCTGCTCGGCGGGATCAACCGCGGCGGGCATCATTTCGATCTCAGCATCGCTAACGGCGATTGCGTCGACAGCGTGGGCGGCGTGCTGAGCGACTCGGGCGCGCCATGTAGCGTTGCTTCGCTCACCGGCGATCTCAAGCCATCGCCGCCGCCCACGGCGATCGCACTCGATGGAACTCCGCAACACGAGGATGCACCATCCAACGCCGATACGATCACCGGCGCTTATTCCGGCGCTACGACCGGTGACATCTGCCTCGCGCAAGTCACCTATGGGAATCTGACCTCGACGCCTTCGGCCCCGAGCACGCCGAGCGGATGGACTTTAATTCGCGGTCCCGACGACGCGACCGACACGCAGACCGGAACCATTCATATCGGGGCCTGGTGGTACTGGCATCTTTATACCTCGGGCGACACCGCGCCCACTTTCAGCACCACCTCAAGCGCCCTGGGTCTGGTGATCGCCTGCTTTTCGGGCGTGAACGAGACCACGCCGCTCGATCCGGGCACGCCGAGCGGCACGGGAACCTCGGCGAACTATCCGGCCAACTCGCTCGCACCGCCTATCGGAACGGCCAGCGTCTCGAACGATTACGTCCTGATGGGCTACGTGCTCGACACTTACAACCTTGGCTCGCCGGTCCTCACTCTGCCGGGCAGCTTGACCGCGATCCTCTCGAACTACGCGTTCAACCCGACCTTTCAATCGATGGCGCTCGGTGGCGAGACGCTGAGCGGCAGCGGATCGATCAGCGGGCTCGCCGCGACCGCGAATTTCAACGGCGCGATCACTGCGCAGATGATCGCGTTGCAGCCCGCAACCTCCGCGCCGGCCGGCGAGTACAATGTGATCGGCCTTCATCTCACGCCGACCGCCTATACCAGCAGCAGCTCGGTCTCGAGCTCGGCGGCGGGCGTCCAGTATTGCAACTCCTCCAGCGCGATCACGCTGACACTGCCGGCTGCCGGCGGCACCGACAACGTGCTCTCGTTCGCGAATATCAACTCGGGCCTCTGCACGATCGCGCCGAACGCCTCAGACAAGATCGACGGCAGCGCCAATCCGATTAGCCTGCCTGAGAACGCCGCCGAGACGATTCAGGATCGCGCCTCAGGCGCCTGGCAGCATACCTGGCTGGGACGACTGCGCCATCTGGCGCTGCCCTTCGCTACCTGTAACGGCCCGGCCGGCAACGCGAGCACTGGATGGAGTTTGCCGTCGAGCAACGCGGCGTCGCCCGCGTGCTCGGCGGACGATCAAGAGGGACTGCTGAACTTCGCGGACAGCGCGATCGCCTACGCCGAAGTCAGCTTGCCGGTGGATTACCTGCAAGTGGTCGGCGGCCAGCTCAACTTCTACGGCTCGTCGGATACCACTTCCGGCCACACCGCGATCTTCAGCATCGCGACTTACTGCGCGCAGCCGAATAACAAGGTCGCGATTCCGAGCAGCCCGACTTACAACACCACCGCGAGCGTGACTACCACGATTCCGAGCTCCGCGAGCTCGACCGATCTCTATCAGGCGATTTTCGCGGCGCCCGCTATGACCGGATGCGCACCCGGCTAGGAGATGCGGCTCAAACTCAGCCGCTCGGCGAGCGACACGATGACCGGGGCCGCCGGCGCAGCAGGATGGTTCGATCTGTGGTTCGAATAAGAAAGAGAACCGGCACGGAGGCCGGCGCTACGGGAGAAGGAAAGGCGCTGGCGCGCTGGAGTCTCTTTTCTTCTTCTTACGTAGCGCCGGCCTCCGTGCCGGTGATTCTCCTCCTGCTGCTCGCGCTTGCCGCGCCCGCGCTGGCGACTGGGCCGACTCTCGACGGCAGCGCCTCTGTCCTCAATCACAGCACCTCGTCTACAACCTCGATCGCGTGCCCGACTTTCCCTTCGGTCGGTGCCGGGGATACCTGCTTGCTCTACGTCGAAGGCTATAACGGCATCGGCTCAGCGTGGACGCCTACCGGCCTCAGCGCCTGGACGGAAATTGGTTCAGCCTGCACGACAGCTTCCGATGCCGGTGCGAGCGCCAGTGACTATTTCTACTATAAGACTTCGACCGGCTCGGACGCGTCACCGACAATCGGTGGTTCGCAGGGATATATGATCTGCACGATCACCTGCTTCGCCGGTACCAACACTTCGTCTCCAACCAACGGAACGCCTCAGTGCAACAATACTTTGACGCCGCCTAATCTGACCACGAGCCTTGCGAACGATCTTAATTTGCAGAGTTACTTTTCATCCTTCAATGGCTGCACGATCTCACTGAATGGTTCCTTGAGCTCCGTCTACAACAGCACCTCGACTTATAGCGCCGCGCTGGGCTCGCAGGCCGAGGCGAGTTCAGGAACGGTGAACGGCCTTGCCGCGACGTGCAGCGGCGCTACCCTCGCGATCTCGCACAACCTCTCTCTGGCAGCCGCGCCTACTCCTACTCCGACTGCGACGCCAACTCCTACTCCGACGCCCACGCCAACGCCGACACCGGCCGCAACTCCAACGCCGGTCCCGGCTGGCGCGATACCGCCGTTCATTTTTTAGGAGATGCGGATGAAGCTGGAAAAAAAGAACCGGCACGGAGGCCGGCGCTACGGGAGAGAGGGCAAATTCCGGATCGCGTTTCCTTTCTTCCGTAGCGCCGGCCTCCGCGCCGGTGATTTCCGGGAGGCTTAGCTAGATGGGCTCAGGCAATCCGCAGAATCTGATCAACATGATCGTCGGTACCGGGCAGTCACTCGCGACGGGCTATGAGGCCACACCGGTGGTCTCGGGCTCGCCGGTCTCCGCCTATGCGGCCCGCGCGATGATGTTCGCTCTCAGCGGCGCGAGCGGCACCAACGTGCGCGCCGGCATCCTGACGCTCGCGACGCCGGTGGCGCTCAACCCGGCGTGGCTGACCGGCTTCACCGGCATCTATGAGGCGGCCGACAGCGAACCGATGGGCGAGACCAAGGGCAGCAGCTTTCTAAATGCGGTCAACGACAAGCTCGTCCATCAGATGCTGTTTGCGGAGTTCGGGCTCTCCGCGACCGCCTATGTCGGAATCAAAAAAGGCACGCAGCCTTACGCCAACATCCTGATCGCCGTGCAGAAAGCGATCGCGCTGGCGGCCGCGCTCAGCTCGCCGAGAACCTTGCTGGTCCGCGCGGCGACGCTCACTCACGGCGAGCAGGACGTTTCGGTCGGAACCACGCAGGCTCAATACGAAGCCGATATCCTCCAGCTTCAGCAGAATCTCACCGCCGACCTTCAGGCGCTCACCGGCCAGGCGCAACTCGTCGCCGTGTTCCTCGATCAGGTCGCGAGCTGGACTGCGTACGACGTGGCGACCTCCGGGATTCCGCTCGCGCAGCTCGCCGCCGCGCTCGACAATCCCGATCGGGTCTTCCTGGTCTGCCCGAAATACTTTCTCACTTACTACAGCGGCGATGGCATCCACCTGACCGCGCATTCGGAGGAGATACTAGGCGGGTATTACGCCAAGGCGTACATCCAGGCGATCGTCAAGGGCATCCCGTGGAAGCCGGTCTGTCCGACTTCGATCGTGCTTACCAATTCGACTACCATCACGGCGACCTTCAACGTTCCCGTCTTGCCGCTGGTGATCGATACGAGCCTGGTCAGCGATCCGGGGGGCAAGGGCTTCGAGTACACCGACAATTCGAGCCCGCCGAGCATCTCTAGCGTCGCGGTACAGAACGGCAATCAGGTCGTGCTCACGATGTCGGCCGCGATCACCGCGACGGCCGGGAATCGCACGTTGCGCTACGCATACACCGGCACGTCGGGAGCTCACGCGGGGCCTACCACCGGCGCCCGCGGATGCCTGCGCGACTCCGATCCGGCGCTCTCGCGTCTGGGTGATAGTACGCCGCTCTACAATTGGTGCGTCACGTTCTCGGAGAACTTCTGATCGATTTACTGCGGCCAGGCAATCGAAGGAGACGAGCGATAGCTACGTAAAGGCCAGTTAGCAACTCCGGAATAGTCATTTGGAGGGCGGCTGGGGGTGGGATGGCGGGAGTCCAGTTGCATATGAAATCCAATCCTGATTTTGAGCGAATAGTTCTACCGGCGGACTTTAAGCTCGTTCGCGATGGCGCCGCGGAGAGCTTCGTCGAAGGTTATGCGAATGTCTTCAGCAATCTCGATCACAACGGTGACGTCGTCCGTCCCGGCGCCTTCAAGAAGACCATTCAGGAGCGCGTTACCAGGGGCCTGGTCCCGTTTCTCGACAGCCATCAATGGGACGCGGCGCACACTATCGGCACGGTCACCGAAGCTCACGAGGACCAGAAGGGGCTGCGTTTTCGCGCCCGGTTGAGCAACGCGCCAAGCGCGCGGGAAGTTCGGCAGAAGATGCTCGAAGGCCATATTCGCCGCCTCTCAATCGGTTTCGCGCCGGTGCGCGAGAGCTACGAGCGCGCTGACGAGGCCGCGAGCTCCGATGATGGTCCGACCGCGATACTCAGCCGGCGCAAAACCATCGTGCGGCATCTGCACGAAGTGAAGCTGTTCGAAATCTCGGCCGTTCCGATTGCGGCCAACGAAGCCGCAACGATCACGAGCGTCAAGGCCGCCGTTCCTTATCAGGATCTCCCGCTCGCGGATCGCGCGCGCGGATGGGACGGCGAAGCGGCGCGGGCGCGAATTGCGGCCTGGGCGGGCGGAGCCGAAGACCCGTCGAAGATGAACTGGGCGCGCTATCGGCGGGCGTTCCTGTGGTACGAACGCGCCAACGCCGATGAAATCGGCGCTTACAAGCTCCCGATCGCCGACCTGGTCGGCGGCGACCTGATCGCGGTGCCGCGCGCGATCTTCGCTGCCGCCGGCGCCATCCAGGGCGCGCGGGCCGCTGGTGACCACGGCAAGCTGGACCTCGGCGGCGATGAGGAAGCCGTGAAGGAGAACATCGAGCGCTACTACGACAAGATGGCGCGTCAGTTCCAGGACGAATCGATCGTCGCCCCGTGGCAGCGCAAGTCGCTCGACGCCCTGGTGCTCGAGGCGGGTGCGTCGGGAATCTACGACCTGAACGAGTTCGGGCGGGCGGCGGCAGAGCTGCTGAGCGTCTTGAGAGCCGACGATCGTGCCCGGCTGATCGCCGCCATCCGCACGGGCGGAGCCGTCACTGCAACTGTCGCTGCCGGCGCCGATCGCGCAAGCGCCGGTCACACGCTGGGCTCATTGCGGCACCGGGCATCGGCGCTCGGCCTCGAGCTCGCGCGCCGGCGAAACGGGTGACTCCGGCTGCGGAGTTGAATTCAACCGGCGCAACGCTGTAGCAAGTCAACCGTACTTGACATCATGTCACTTGTGATATACAATGAATTTGTAGTTAAGCAGGCCAGCCCAGGTTCCGGCGCTTGCGGGCGCAAACCCGGGACGCGGCTAATCGACCAACTCTCCGCCGGGCCGGGTTCCCCACCCACGGACCAAGCGATCGCAACGGGCTGGCGCCTTTAAGGCGCCGGGCGTTGTAACGCGAATCAACCCGACGGAGGGGGTAATGACAGCACAGGAACTGGTCAGAAAGTCGCTCGAGGCCTATCGCAAAGGCCAGGCGATTATCGAGGATTCCGATCGCAGCGGCGTCGTGCCGGCGACCGACCGGATCGCAGAAGCCAACCGATGGTTCGATGAAGCCGACTCGTGGAAGCTGCAGGCCGATGCGGCCAAGCGCCAGGCGGAGCTCAAGACCTGGCACGAGCTTCCCGAGCGGCGCTTCCCGATGGGCGGCGGCGATGACGACGTTCCCGTCGACGACGATGCGCGCCCGGCGCGGCGCGGCGCTCAGCCCACCGCGCTCGAAATCGCCGACCCGCGCTTCAAGTCGGCCGATCCTCGAATCGCGATCCACCGCTCGCTCGATTTCCGGCGCGCGTTCGAGGCCTACGTCCGCTTCGGCGAGCGCAGCCTCACGCTCGAGGAGCGAAAGGCGCTCAGCACGCTAACCGACGCGGAAGGCGGATTTCTCGTCACCGAGGAGTTCCGCGTCGAAGTGATAAGGAAGCTTCGCAACCTGCTTTATATCCGCCAGCACGCGACCGTGATTCAGACCAGCGCCGGCGCCGTGGCCTTTCCGACCCTGGAGCCCGCCGACACCCAGACCGCGCCGCCGCAGGTCGTCCAGAACGCTCCGATCCCGCAGGCGCAGCTCACCAATCTGTTCGGCAAGATCCAGTTCGTCCCGCACAAGCGCGCCGTCATCATCCCGATTCCGCTCGAACTGGTCGAGGACGCGGTAGTGGACGTAGGCGCGCTGCTGACCGATTTCTTCGCGCTGCGTTTCGCCGAAATCGAGGAGAACGATTTCATCAACGGCACCGGCGTGAATCAGCCGCTCGGGCTGGTCACGGCGCCGAACCTGCCGAGCATCTCGATCGCCGGCACCACCACCAACATGGTGCCCGAAGATCTGATCAAGACAGTCTACGCGATGCGCGCGGTGTATCGGCGCGACGCCGCCTGGCTGATGCATCGGCTGGTCGTGCAGGCGGTGCGGTTGTTCCGCACCAATATCGGTGGCGCCGGGACCGGCTCGTTCATCTTTCAGCCTTCGTTCCAGGCCGGCCAGCCGCCGACCTTGCTGGGCTTCCCGCTGCTCGAGAGCGAGTTCATGCCCAATCCATACACCGGCGCGGCGGGCACGCCGATGGGCTTGTTCGCCAACCTGAAATTCTACTGGATCGTT
>Ga0209517_10002200_pt1 | contig 27970 bp, 21 predicted proteins | sample PeaSoiMetSII2010_FD_187695 | JGI IMG/M metagenome (GOLD analysis project Ga0209517, IMG submission 187695) | Peat soil microbial communities from Weissenstadt, Germany - SII-2010 (SPAdes) (version 2) | ecosystem: Environmental > Terrestrial > Soil > Wetlands > Peat | place: Germany...
CGGATTAGGCGAACTGGCTAGGAAAGGAACAATACTCTTGGCTTCGCTCACGATGTTTCTCCTTGCCGCCCTGCTCTGTAATTATGGCCGCGGTAAGTGTCTCATCGATATTGGCACGGAGGGCACCATCGTGGACGACCTCAGCGGCGTAACGACTTCCAGGCCGCCGCCATAGATCGCTTCGCAAGCCGGACACTTGTGGACGCTTCCGATGTAGACCCGCGGAGTTGTCAACTCGCGCGCGTCAGCCCTTGTCGCGTCACATTGGCCGCCATCGCATTGGTGAAGCCTACCGATTACAATCTCTGCGCAGGCGGGGCAGTACCGGGCCGACACCTCCTGCGCATGCATCTCGTCGGGATCAGTTTCGTCCTCGGCAGTATCGGAGTTGTCGTGGAGCTCAAACGTGAAATGAACCGGTTCCTGATTGCCTTGGTCCTCATCAATTAGGCGGAAAGATGAGGGGAGCTGCTGTAGCTTCTTCCGTTTGGTCTTCTTCTTCTGAACAAAAGAATCAAGGGGGATCTGGGGATCTTCCGGATAGCCCCGATAGAAGTCTTGGCCGCAACTGCGACAGACTTCAACCGGCAGGCAACGTGCTTTGCAGATCTCGCAGGCGTCCATAAACTCCGTGTAGAGGTAGCCGCACTTTGGGTTCGTACAGCGATAGAAGCCTTGGAGTCCACGCCAGAAAATGTGGACCTTCGGTCGAATGAGTGGCTGGCCTGCGATCTTCGCCTTTGCCCCCAAGAGAAGATATGCCTCAACCTCGCGCTGAAGGTACGTCTCATCGGCGCCAGCACGCACCGATTCAAGGAGGTGTTGGGTCACTTCTTCCAGAGAACGAGGCGATGCGAGGCAATCCTCAATCGTGCGGAAAAGAACATTCTCCGAGAGGACTTTGCCGAGGAATTCCGCTGGCGCCTCCGGCACGTCCTTGGCCACCGAGTCCATCGCTGCGAGCACGAGTTCAGCAGGGGCAATGTGATCCAGGCAAAAATCGTAGACCGCATCCAATTTAGATAGGTCGCGAAGGCTCTGAAGATGAGCTACTTCAATAGTCGGACACGCCGGCAGATACGGTGCCTTCTGTCCTGGCAAGGTCAGGTACTTCTCGGTACAGATGGACTCCGGCCCGAAGCGCTCACCGAAGAGTTCCCTCGCAAAACTGGCGACCGCCTCCGCCGAATCACCCTTAACAGTGGCGCTGGTACCAATGCACACGAGTTTCCCGTCCAGTTTGCCCACGTGCTCTTTCAGTCGCCGAATCAGACAGGCAACCTCAATCCCGCGCGCCCCCTGGTAGGTGTGGACCTCATCAAGCACGAGAAAGTGCAAACGGTCATCGAACAGAACCCGGTCGAGGCGTCGCAGAAGGAGATACTCCAACATCGAGTAGTTGGTCATCAAGATGTTGGGGAGTTGGTCCCGCTTCCGGATTTCCTTGCGGTACCAGATCGCTTCGTCGCAGAGGTTCTCCGGACGGACCTCCTTCCCGTTTCGCTCGGCGTCCTGCTCGTCCTCGGGTGTGTCGCCGGTGTAGCGCGCAAACGTAATGCCCGTTCCGGCCAAGTATTTTGCGAAACGCTCGTACTGGTCGTTCGCCAGCACGTTCATCGGATAGAGAATCAATGCCCGGATGCCGGGTCCTGGATTCTGCAAGCAATAGTTCACAATGGGCAGAAAGAACGCTTCGGTTTTCCCGGAGCCCGTGCCGCTGGAAACGATGGTGTTCGATCCTGCTAAGATCCGGTCGATCGCAACCCGTTGATGCGAGAACAGTTGCCACTCTCCGAACGCGGGGTGACGGTCACCCTTGTCGTCAACATACTCGCCAGCGCGCAGGAGTCGGTCCTTCAATCCGAATGCACTCGCAAGGTCTGAGATCGTTTCGCTGGTTCTGAAATATGGCCGTTGCAAAGAGAGGTACGGGCCGCGCCAGAGCAGGTTGGCGTCTTCGATCTTTTCGAATACCTGCGCCCGGAGAACCGGATCGACCATCGGAAAGGCAGTTTTGATGTAGTTCTTGTAGGTCGCTTTAACGTGTTCGACGATGTCAATTGGCTGCATGCATCATTTCCCGTACGTCTGCTCGAGGCGCTTCCGAACATATGCAACTTGGCCAGTTGACAGTTCGTACATGTCGAAAACGATTTCATCGAGTGCCTCGACCAAGGCACGCCGCTTCGCATCCTGGGTTTCTGTCTCCAGCTCGTGCACAAGGCTCTCCACACTTCCTTTGATCTCCTGGGAGATCTTGTCACGGATCGGCAGTTTCCGGAGCGTCTCGATCTTAACTTGGGCAAATACCTTTCCAACTTCTCCCGTTAAGATCGAGTACACAAAATCCGTCAGAGAAGAATTGAGTATCCCGAGCACCAGTTCGGGCGAGAAGCGAGTGTCCATTACTGCCATGCCGTGAAGCGTGTTTGCATAGTAGCGATTTGATCTATCGATCGCGCCGATGATCCGATCGGCAGTTTGCCTCGTAAGTATTTTCGTTCTTTCAAATATCGCCGGATTTCGGAGCCTTAACCCGGGTCCACCGTCACTGCCGCGGCCCCGGAGCCTTCGCATCTCCTTCTGCAGCAAGAGGTCCGGTTTGTAATTTACGAAGTAGCCGCTCCAATCGATCGAAAAGCGTTGAACGTCTGAGCCAAACAGAAGTGGCTTCGAATCCTTGTCCAAACGCTCTTGTACGAATGCGATGTCTTCTACTGCCCCCTGAATGATACCGTCCTTTACGTCACAAATCTCACCAAGAGGAAGCGACAACCGTTTCAAGTGTTGATAGAGGGCAATATCGGTGGGTTCTGCGTAAATGTTTGCTGCGCCACCGAAGACCTCCAAGAGAGTGTTTTGTGGAAAGCTCTTATGTCGGAGGGTGCCGTTCTCGCCAGCCACTTGGACGGAGATCGAGTTTGCCGCGATGCGGTCCTTGTCGAGTTTGTGTCCAACGATCGCCACTGCGTCAACAACCGCGCTTTGAAAGGCGGTAGACAGGTCTGCGATGTTTGCCACCGCCAAAGTTGCGAAGATGTGCTGACGAATCGGATCGTATTGAGTGTTAAGCAGCAGGCGATCTGGAACTACGAGGCCCAGCCCCCGCCCGGACCGAGGAGTCGCAGAGCTTGCTCCGTGAAACAAGAAAACGTGTTGTGCCTACCGACAGCCGTACTAAAAAAACGCTCCAAGTAGCGACGAATCGAGGTGTCGAGCCTCGTAATCGGAATAAACGGGGGGTTCCCAACAATGACGTTGAACCCTCCTGCACGCTTCGGCTCCCCGGATAGGTCGAAGAACACGTCAGGAAACTCCAGTTCCCAATGGAAAAAGCGGAGAGTTCGCGCGAGACGACTTGCGTGACTTTCGTTAGCGAGTTGCGGGTTCAGAAGGATCGATAGGTAGTCCGGGATTTCCTCACCAAGTGCAAGTGCGATCCATCCGTCCAGCGCGATCTCGAAGGGGCGTCTTGCATCCGCGATTGCCTGGTCGAGAGCTTTTTTTTGCAAAACATCAGCGGTCGTGCTGGTCTCGTGTTCGGTTATGGAGAGTAGCCGACTCAGAATCGAGGGTGCACGAGACTCGAATTCTGCCGCGAAGAGGTTCTGTTGAGCGGCGACTTTCCCGCGATGACCGTAACTGGAGCGGAGGGTTTTGTGGTGCCTGGGGGCGGCACGGTGCCCCCTTGCACTCCCGTTTAGAATCACGATGGAACAGACCCATGATAGCCCTCTGCGGGCATGAGGGTGGCAGGGTAGTCTGGTGCAGGCCGGGCTGGAGCTCGCTGCGGCAGGCACGCGGGGGGGAGAGAGTTTTCCGCTTGGGCGTTGGTTTCTTCTGGCCCGTTGCGCGTCACAGCGCAACGCCCGTAAGTCTATGAGGAATTGGTAGCGCTAACGGGAATCGAACCCGTTTCGAGCCATCCGAGCCAGTTTCATCTAGCCTTAACTAACTGATTATAAACAAAACAAGACCGATCCAATCTGCACACGGACCCCCACGGCTCAAAACGGTGTGAGCAATGTGTGAGCAAACCGGGCAGACTGGTAACCCAAAAGAGCAGTTGCCGGGCGGTATGTATGTCAAGTTTTATTGCAAAAAAACTTGACGTTATCCGGTGTCAAGACCGATACTGGAAACATGGGAGCGAGCACCACATCCGCCGGATCACGCCGGATCATGCACCTCGTCCGCCAGCGCATCGAACGCGGCGGCGAAAAGCTGTGGCGGCTTGAAGACTTCCGGGACCTGCCCTTCAACGCCGTGGCGCAAGCGCTCTCGCGCCTGACGCGCCAGGGAATACTTGAACGCCTGAGCAAGGGCGTCTATTACCGCTCCCGGCAGACGACGTTCGGCAAGAGCCTGCCGAACCCGGTCGCCATCCAGGAACTCGCCTCCCGCCGCAAGCAGGTCTTTCCCTCCGGGATCGCCGCCGCCAGTCTTCTGGGCTTTACGACGCAGACCGCGCGGCGGGGGGAGGTCGCCACCAGCGCCCTCAGTCTTCCCCGCAAACTTATCGGTGCCGACACCGTCGTCCACGCAAGGCGGCCGGAGGCATGGGCCGGACTTTCTGATGCCGATGCCGCGCTGCTCGATTTTCTGAGGCGAGGGGGCAAAACGAGCGAACTGTCACCGCGGGAAACCGTCCGCAGAACTCTGGCGCTCATTTCGGAAAAGAGCCGGTTCGAACGTCTGCTCAAGATCGCTGACTCGGAGCCGCCGCGCGTGCGCGCGCTGCTCGGCGCGATAGGGGAGGAGATCGGCAAGAAACCAGCCGCGCTTGCGCGCCTGCGCGCTTCCCTCAATCCGTTTTCCCGCTTTGACTTTGGTCGGCTGTCAGGACTGCCGCATGCCCGCGACTGGCAGGCGAAGGAGGGACGCTGACGTGAAGCTGTTCGAGCATCCCGATTTCGAGCAGTCGATCCTGCGGGCAGCGGAGCATTTTCGCGTGCGCGGATTGCGCCCCGCGATCATAGAGAAGGATTACTACGTCACCGAAGCCCTGCGGATCGTTGCCAGCGCCCGCGATAAAGTCATCTTCAAGGGCGGCACGAGCCTGGCCAAAGGCTGGAACCTGATCCAGCGGTTTTCGGAAGACATCGACGTTTTCCTTGATCCCCAGGCCTTCAGGCCAGTCCTGATCAATAGAGCCATCGACCGTGAGCTGAAGACACTCCGCAATGCTGTCGGCGCGCACCCGGCGCTGACATTCATCCCCGGCGAGAGTCAGACCATCGGCGGATTCGGGCGCAATGACCGTTTCTCCTACACGCAGCTTTTCGGTGGACCCGGCGAGGTTGCCAACCGTGTGCTGGTGGAGGCGGGCAGCGCCAGTGGCCGGGAACCGACCGTCACCGTCGAGTTGCGCTCGTACCTCGGCCAGTTCCTGCAGGAGAGTGGCGTTACCCTGGGCGCAGAAGACGAAGGATCGTTCCCGATGCGGCTGCTCCACTTCCGGCGAACCTTCGTCGAGAAACTGTTTGCCATTCACAGCAAGGTTGAACTGCTCAAGCGCGACGGCCAGCCGCTCGGCACCTACGCCCGGCACTACTACGACCTGTTTCAGCTCTCGGCGCAGCATGAGGTGACCGCCATGCTGAATTCCCCCGAGTACGCGGCCATCAAGACGGATTACGACCAGATCAGCCGCACCCATTTTTCGCGGAGCTATTTTCATCCCGATGGAATGAGTTTTGCCCGGAGCGACGCGCTGTTTCCGCCGGACAAACTCTCCACGGCCATCGGCGCGGAATACGAGGCGCAGTGCCGGATGCTCTGCTACGGCCCTTATCCGTCATGGGCCGAGATTCAAGCCCGGCTTCAGGAGATGAAGAATCTGCTGTGAGCCATCCCGTTCCAGAAAGAACAGGAACCGGAAGGGGTAGCCATTTTCCCGGTACAGTTTCGCAATAGCGCTTCAGGAATGCGTCCTGAGGAATCCCGCGCGGATTGAGGCCCGGTGCATTCAATGCGCTGTAGAGTCAATTCTGGCCAAAGCTCGACCCATATTCTGGAAAGCAAGAACTCAAATCGAAGAGCTGGGCTGCGCCGATTGGGGGAGGGGGGTTACCAAGACGGAGAATTCCCAAACGCAAAATGCGCCGGCGGCCTATCGGCCAGATCGCGCCCAAGATCGAAACCGTTTTGCAACCCGCTCCATTTTCCTCCAACGCAAAGCTGTCAGATCGGTCCTCGCAGTCAAGGGTTGCACGAGCGCATAACCCGCGCCCTTGACTAGCTTCGGCCCGATCTGAAGAAACCCCTTGTCCTGTTCAAGATGAAAATGGAGGTTTTGAAAACGCTATATAAGGAAGGACATAGCCGCCTCTTCGGGCGGCAAGACAGCTTATGATCGTGGCTGACAGAAACTTTGGAGATCACCGTACCCTCTCAGGTTGTTGTGCCCTAATACCGGCTGCGAACGACGGAAATAGCGCGGCCCACCCTCGCAGCTCGCGCCGCCGTCCATGCCCCCGCCGGTAGCCCGGCTATGGGATCATAATCAACATGGCCGACGATCCCGTCGATAAATTCCTCGCCGAGCAGAAGACGCTCGAAGCCCATCGCCACGAGCTGATAAAGGAAGTCCTTCGTCAGAAGGACGCGGCCATCAAGGCTTTCGACGAGAAGCTGGCGAAGCTGGGCTATGACGGCGAGCACGCACCGAAGCGCAGCCATCACAAGGACGACGCCGAGAATAAAACGCCTGCCTGATCGGACGCCGCTATTCTGGCTAACAAACCCCGGACCGCATCCAGGTAGAATGGTTTCTTCCTCGCAGCTCGGTACTCATGGCGAAAACAAAAGCACCGAAGGGCGGCAAGCGCCCTATCGAACAGTACGGCCACGCCGACAAGAAGCGGCCAAATAACCCGCCGGTTGGCTTGGTAACCCCTGAAACGGACCAACAGGAAACTAAACGAGCATACGTTTACGATCCGCACCTCGACCCTGCCTTGAAGTGGGCAGGAAAGGCGGAGCGAACGAGCTTCGAAGTGCCGACGGTTTCGCTTCATGTTCACGAGCGAATCGACCCGCGCACGATTCTTGAAGCAGTCCGCAAGAAGAACGGCAGCAACTACGAGCAGATGTCCCTTTTCAGCTCCCGCGCTGAGAACCCGCCCCTCCGCGAGGCTATCGAGTTTTATAAACATGCCCACGGCTGGAGCAACAGGTTGATCGCCGGCGACAGCCTGCTCGTTATGAATTCGCTTCTCGAAAAGGAAGGCATGGCTGGACACGTCCAGATGATCTACTTCGATCCGCCGTATGGCATCAAGTACGGATCTAATTTCCAGCCCTTCGTGAACAACCGGGACGTGAAGGACGGAAAGGATGAACACCTGACAGCGGAGCCGGAGATGATCAAGGCGTTCCGCGACACCTGGGAGCTGGGCATCCATTCTTACCTAAGCTATATCCGTGATCGGCTTTTCCTCTCTCGTGAGCTGCTTCACGAATCCGGTTCCATCTTCGTCCAGATCTCCGATGAAAACATTCACCATGTCCGGGAAATTCTGGATGAAGTGTTTGGAGCCAAGAATTTTTGCGGGCAGATACCTTTCTCCAAAACCGGCGGACAGGCTGACCTCAGGTTGGCGTCCGTGGCGGATTATCTCCTCTGGTACGCAAAAGACCGGTCATCCGTCAAGTATCGACAGTTGTTTCTGAACAAGGAGCGCGGCGGTACGGGGTCCGGCGAGTATTCCTGGGTTGATTTGCCAAACGGTGAAAGAAGGCGGATCACCAAGGATGAGAATGATGATACGGGCCTTCTTCCACCCGGTGCAAAATTCTTTATCCCTGATAATTTGACATCGGCTGATGTCACTTCGACCGGTACGTATACGTATGAGTTTGAGGGGCGGAAATTCTTTCCGAAGGGCGGTCATTGGAAAACAACCAAGGATGGCCTCGAAAAGTTGAAGACCAAGAAGCGACTCATCATTCAGGGCGACACCCTACGCTATGTCCGATACTTCGATGACTTCCCTGTTTCGCCGATCTCCAACGTATGGGCAGACACCGCGGCTCGCGGCTGGTTTGAGCTGAAGACCTATGTGGTTCAGACCACCCAAAAGGTTGTGCAGCGCTGCATTCTCATGACTTCCGACCCCGGCGACCTGGTTCTGGATATTACCTGCGGGAGCGGAACAACCGCAGCCGTGGCTGAACAATGGGGGCGCCGCTGGATTACTTGCGACACATCGAGAGTGGCTACGACGCTCGCAAAACAGAGGCTCATGGCGGCAGTTTTCGACTACTATCAACTCGCTCGTCCCGATGAAGGCGTTAGCAGCGGTTTCCGGTATAAGGCCGTCCCGCACATTACTCTCAAATCCCTTGCCAATGATGAGCCGACTTCACCCGAGGTTCTTTACGACCAACCGATTCCGGACGCAGGGAAAACCCGTGTCTCGGGACCCTTTACTGTCGAGGCTGTTCCTGCGCCTACGGTCCGCTCGCTCGACGAACTTGAGGAGCCCGCCACGACAGAACGTGCGGACGATTCCATAGCACGCAGTGGCGCAACGCTCAGGCAGGATGAGTGGACCGCCGAGCTGCTTCGCACGGGCGTGCGCGGCAAGGGCGGGCAGCGCATCGAATTCAGCAGGCTGGAGCCACTGCCCGGAACGCGCTATCTCAATGCCGATGCCGAAACCAAGGAAGACAAGCCGCAGCGTGTTGTGGTTTCTTTCGGACCAGAGTATGCGCCCCTCGAACAGCGCCAGGTTGCCCTCGCACTGGAGGAAGCGTCCACCCTTGTGCCCAGGCCGAAGATTGTTCTCTTCGCCGCTTTTCAGTTTGATCCAGAGGCGTCCAAGGATATCGACGAAACCCGGTGGCCGAGCGTCACGCTCCTGAAGGCCCAGATGAACGCGGATCTCCTGACGGAGGATCTCAAGAAAAAACGCGCCAGCAATGAGAGCTTCTGGCTGATCGGCCAGCCTGACGTTGAGGTCAGCAAAGCCAAGGATGGCGAGCACAAGGGAGAGTTTGTGATTTCGGTTGGCGGGTTCGACTACTACAACACCAAGAGCGGCGCTGTTGAGTCCGGCGGCGTGGAGAAGATCGCCATGTGGCTCCTCGATACCGATTATGATGGCCGGAGCCTCTTTCCGCGTCAGGTGTTTTTCCCCATGGCAGGGGATGCCGAGGGCTGGGCGAAGCTAGCCAAGAATCTCCACGCCGAGATCGACGAAAGCCTGATCGAAGGTTACCGGGGCACCAAATCGCTGCCCTTTGCGTCAGGCAAGAACAAACGAGTCGCCGTCAAGATCGTTGACGACCGCGGCATCGAGAGCTTGCGCATCGTGGACCTGAAATAATGGCCTCCACGTCCATCGACCAGCTCATTATCAATTCGCCGTTTGCGGAGCCGTCTTCCTACTGGAGTTACGACCGCGAGAGCCGTTCGTTTGCGCGCAAGCCCGGACGCCGGCCTGCCGGATATGTGACGGCCACGCCGGGCGCGAAGTCTTTTGACGACCCCGGCATCTTTCGCGAACTGCCATTGGTAAACCAGATTCGCTCGCGCGTCGCCGCATGGCGGGACGCCGGCTATCCGGGCGCTTCCGGGATCACGCAGAAACTTCTGGAGCACTGGAAGGACCCCGAGCAGCGGGATGGCCGCCGCTTTTTCTTTTGTCAGCTTGAGGCAATTGAAACGCTGATCTGGCTAACTGAGGCTCCCGCCGCCGACAAGGTTGGCATCGAGATTCCCGGCGACGGTGGAGACTTCACGCGGCATTGCACAAAGATGGCCACAGGCACAGGCAAGACCATCATCATGGCGATGCTGATCGCATGGCACATCCTTAATAAGGTTACGTATCCCCAGGACCGCCGGTACAGCAAATACGCCTTCATCGTGGCACCGGGCTTGACTGTCCGCAGCCGTCTTGAAGTCCTCAAACCTGACGCTCCGGGCAACTACTATGAACTTTTCAGCATCATCCCGCCCGGCTTGCACGAAAAACTCCGGCAGGGCAGGGTGCTGGTCAGAAACTGGCACAACCTCATGCCGCTTGATCCGGACGCCGGTCCCAGGGTCGTTAAGAAAGGCCCCGAGAGCGACGAAGCTTTCACGCGCCGGGTCCTCGACAAGTACGCGGATTACCAGAATTGGCTCGTTATCAACGACGAGGCGCACCACGCGTGGCGCATTCCACCGAAGGCCACGGCCAAGGATTTTTCGAAGGATGACCTCGAAGAGGCGACGCAGTGGATCGGCGGTCTTGACCGCATTCACGCCACCCGCGGCATTCTTGCCTGCCATGATCTTTCGGCGACGCCTTTCGCGCCGACCGGAAAGCGCAGCACCGAGGAAACGCTCTTCGGCTGGGTTGTGAGCGACTTCGGCCTGAGTGATGCCATCGAGAGCGGCCTCGTAAAGACGCCACGCGTCGTCGTGCGCGACGATGGCAGGCTCAGCGCCGATTACAAGTCGAGGCTCTATCACATCTATGCCGATCACGAGGTGAAGGACGATCTCAATCGCCGCGCCGAAGAGCACGAACCTTTGCCCGACCTTGTGCAGCAGGGCTATTATCTTCTCGGGAAGGACTGGCTAGAAACCTGTCAGCAATGGCGGGCAAGCGGTGCTCTCACGCCGCCCGTCATGATCACGGTGGCGAACAGGACCGAGACCGCCGCCCGCATCAAATACACATTCGACAAGGGCAGAATCCGCATCGACGAGTTGCGCGCTCCGGACAAGACCCTTCACATAGATTCGAAGGTTCTGGAGAAAGCTGAATCGCGCGAGGAAGCTCCTGACATCTCATCGGCGAACGGCGAGGGGGACGAAGAGGCCAATTCTGAAAACGGCAACGGCGCGGTCCGGAAAAAGGTGTCAAAAAAAGACCAGGCCGAACTCCTGCGGCGGATAGTCGATACCGTAGGCAAGGTGGGAGCCGAGGGCGAGCAGATCCAGAATGTCATTTCCGTCGGCATGCTCTCGGAGGGATGGGACGCAAAAACCGTGACCCACATCATGGGGCTTCGCGCGTTTACCAGCCAGTTGCTGTGCGAGCAGGTCGTTGGCCGCGGCCTCCGGCGCACTGTGTATGAAGTCAATCCCGAGACCGGCTTGCTGGAGCCGGAATATGTGAACATCTTCGGCGTTCCCTTCACCTTCCTGCCGCACGAAGGCGGGGAGGGACAGCCGCCACCGCCGCCTTCGCCGAAGACCGAGGTGAAGCCGCTGAGAGAGCGAGGCCGTTTCGAGATCATGTGGCCCAATGTCGTGCGTATCGACTATGAATATCGGCCCAGGCTGAGCCTTGATCTGGCCACTGTTCCCGTTCTCCAGCTCGACGCGAGCACGACGCCGACCGTGGCAGACATGGCGCCCATCGTTGAGGGAAAGCCCGACGTAAAGCGAATCAGCACGATCGACCTTGAGGATCTCGGCAAGCGCTTCAGGATGCAGCGCATCATCTTCGAGACGGCCCGCGACGTGTACGATCAGGTGCAGCCCACGTGGAAGGGAAGCCGGGAAGTGCTGCTGGCCCAGGTAATCCGCATCGTCGAAACGTTCATCGGCAGCGACCGGATCAGCATCACGCCCCCGCTGTTCAACCAGGACGGCCTGCGCAGGCGCATCGTGCTCACGCTCAACATGACGAAGATCGTCCAGCATATCTTCGAGCGCATACGTTTCCAGAACGTGCAGGCACGGAGTCTCGTGTTCGACCGCGAGCATCCGACCCGCAGCACCGGCGACATGCGCTCGTGGTACACGGGCCGGCCATGTGAATTCACGCAGAAGAGCCACATCAATTTTTGCGTTTATGACAGCACCTGGGAAGCAACCGAGGCTTACGAATTGGACCGGGCCGAGGAAGTCGAAGCGTGGGTCAAGAACGACCATCTCGGTTTCGAGATTCTCTTCATCTGGCAGGGTGTCGTAAAGAAGTACCGGCCAGACTTTCTGATCCGGCTGAAGAACGGCGTCACCGTTGTTCTGGAAGTAAAGGGGCAGGACTCCCATGAGAACCAAACGAAGCGGCAATTTTTGGGCGACTGGATAAACGCCGTCAATGAACATGGCGGGTTCGGCGTCTGGGCGAGCGACGTGGTTTTCCAGCCCAAGGAGGTCCTTGGGATTTTGAGGAATCACGCTGTTGCCATCCCTTCGGAGACGCGCTGAAAGGTAGTGAACTGTTCAAGCCACCTGACCCGCTTTGCTGTTCCTCAACCGCAACAGGTGTCCGCCCAATATCTCTCCGAATTTGACGGGAACGGCATTTCCGATCTGGCGAGCGATATGCTGACGCGTGCCACAAAATACATACGCGTCCCCAAACGTCTGTAAGCTGGCTGCTTCCCTGAGCGAGATTGCCCTGTCCTGACAAGGGTGCCCATAGCGCCCGTTCGAGACACTGTTGCACCGGCCTGTAAGGGTTGGAGCCCAACGGTCCCACGCCATCCGCCCATAAACGTCCGTGTGCCCGTCATGATCGCCTTTGTGACATTCAAGCTCCAGCTCGGCGGGCCACGCTCTTCTGTCGCCGCCGTCGTGCGGCGTCGAGCGGAGGCGGTTGAGATTGATCGACGAAATTGCTGCCGCCTCGTGGTTTGGAACGAAAGGATGACGCTCGCCGGCCTTTATCGGCGGGTAGTGAGCAATAGCCTGTCGCACCGTAACGTACTCCCGCAGTCCAGGTCCGAACTGAGGCTCGGGCAGGGACACAGCCCGACCGCGGACGGCAATCAGAACGTATCGTCTGCGTGTTTGAGGTACGCCGAAGCGTTTGGCATCGAGCACGCCTTCAGCTATCCGGTAGGAATTCGCCCTGAGCATTTTCAGAAAGCGCCGATAGGTGCTGAAGCCATGAACTTTCGCGATGCCCGGTACGTTTTCAATGAGGACCTGCCCAGGTTGCATGACTTCCACGAGCCGCGCAAACTCGCCCAAAAGCGTTGCGTCAGGATCGCGCGCCTGGGATACCGTTCCCGATTCGTCAACGGCGCTTTTGCGATGTTTGCTGAAGGGCTGACAAGGAGCGCATCCGGCTATCAAAAGGTCACCCGTCCGACGCGATCCTAGAACTTTCCAGACCGCCGACGCGGACACGTCGCAGATGTCCTGCTCATGAAATTGCGCTGGACGATTGTTTTTTTCATATGTTTCCTTGCAGCGGCCATCGGCGTCGAAGCCGGCAACAACTTCTATACCCGCATCGAGAAGTCCTCGCGACAGCCCGCCAGCGCCACAATAGAAATCTATCGCCCGCATCACTGATTCCTCATTTGGCCTCGGCTGAAGCAGCGGGAATTATCTCTTTCGCCCAGGCATCGAAGTCTCTGTCTGGCAACCCAGGCCGGGCGGCGGCCACCATGTAAGCCCAGGCAACGAGTTCGCGGAGCGGATTGTCAACCGAGGCAACCCGGACGTACTCTTCGTTGCTTGCGCCGATTTGAGCTAAATCTATTAGTTGAAGCGCGCGAAAATCAGCCGTCATCGGCGGGAACTCGCCCGGCAACTCCGGTAGCGGCAGGCACGATTGCGAGTATCCCTGCCTCAGCAGGCTAAGCACCTTTTCGGTGTGATTTTCTTTCCACTTGCTGACATTCTTCAGATTCAGATCTTCGAGCAGCCTCTCGGGACCTTTACACTGGCTTACGAGCACTTGGGCAACCTTCGGATTTCTCGTTGAATCTTTCACCAGGTCGCATGAGGGGGTCAGAATGACGGCGTAGCTTGCCGGGTCCTTCTTGTCGCCGTCTCGCTTGCGAATGATATCGCCCGTCAGAAGATGCTCGACTACGGGAGGGCACAAATAGAATTCCCACGCCATCAGACATGGGTCCCCGGTCGAAAGCGCATAGTCCATGCTTGCGGCCACACGCCGCCTTGCGGAGCGAGTGAGTGCGTCTCCGCGCTTCGATTCGTCCGTGATCCTCTCGAAAATCCTGGGAGCGATCTCCCGCAACGCGGCGTTCATAGCCCATCGGATTTCCCGTCCGACATCTTCCAGAGCATTTATCTGCGGCGCGAACTGCTGGATACGAGCCAGGACGGCCTTCTCGCTGTTGCTGCCTTTCTTGATGACACACACGAACGGATGGTTGGCGTGAGCCTCGTCGCCAACCTCATCCACCGCGGCCGTGTAGAAGACAAGCGGGCAAAACTTCTTTTCCCAAATGTACTTGCTGGTATTGAGGCCCGTAGGTTGTGTATCGGCACCGGTTCCCTGCAGGACATCGAGGATGACGACGTGCGGATTATGGGAGTCAAGGCTGCTTTCGGCCTGGTCGAACCCGACAATCACGCACTGGCAGCCGGGCAGTTCTTTGGTAAGTTCTTCCCGGAGTACCTCTACGCTGTCCGGCAAGTCATCGATAAGCAGGATTCGCATCGTCATAACGGTTACAGAATGCTAGGCCTTCAAGGGGACATCGAACACAAATGTGGCACCACCCAGCCGTCCCGGCTGGACCAGGGATATCTTCCCGCCGTGATCCGATACAAGCTCGGCAGCTACGGTTAACCCCATCCCGATCCCGTCCGGTTTGCGGGTCACGCCGGGAAGAAATATCTTCTCGCCGTCGTCGTCGGCGACCCCAGGGCCGGAGTCGCTGATTGCGATACGCGCGCGCGCTCCGTCCTTCGTTCTCCGAAGAGAAATATCAATCCGATGGTTACGTTTCGCTTTCGGAATCCAGTAGACAGCGTTCAGCAGGAGATTGAGGATGATTGTGTCGAGTTCTCCGGGGTCAATGGCAACCGCCGTCGAGCCGGTTTCCGGGACTTTCACAACGATCTTGGCCTTTTTCAGATCTCCATCAACAAGCTCCACGCAGCGTGTAATGCTCTCCTCTACGACAGAGTGCCGGCGTCCGCGGCGGAAGCTCCGACTCGCCAGGGGCGCAAACGTATCAGCGAGCCGCTCAAGTGCATCAACGGCTGATTCCGCAAGTTTGAGATGGCTTTCGAATTCGGGGCTGGCCGCAGACGAACAATCCTTTTGACTGGTTCGGAGGAACCGTCCGATAGCTGTGGTTCGGTTGCGGATCTCGTGTACGAGCATCTGGGCGATAGTGCCAACAGTCGCCAACCGGCTGTAATAGACAAACCGCTTTTTCAAGGCATCGCGAACGAGGTGCAGCCTGGAGTTGAAAGCTTCAACGCGCAGGGCTGCTTCCTCGACTTCAGCGCCTTCTTCAGCCAGCGTATTGACCTCTTCAACCAGATCGTCGGCGGAGACTCCGTCCAGAAGGGCTTCGAGCCGGACCGCATCGGCCGGTTTCAGCCTGTCTGTGTCCCGTTCATCCTCAAGGTAGTGCACAATCGCCTTCAAAATCTCCTGAAACGCGAGCACCGAGGGGTTCGAAGCAAGCCGTTCACGGTCACTCGTATCCTCAATCTTCGGGTTGGCGTCCGCGGAAATCGATACATATCCCACAATCTGGCTCGTGCTGAGCCGGGTACCGGTTCGGCTTACTCTTCTCAGATCAAGCCCGAGCCAATCGCGCGCTTCATTCGATTTTGGCAGGACAAGTATTCCGTCTCGATAAACTGAAATTCCCTTGTGGGCGCGAATTTCCTTTCTTACATTTCCCTTGGCGATGTCGTAACGCTCCGCAATGTCTTTTGTATCGTCCGCACCGATATCCCAGGCCCGGATCTCGAATTCGAACGGCCCGCATTGCGGTTTGGCCTGCCTGAGATTGCGGGCGATTTCAGAGCCCTCCTGGACATCCGACCACCCTTTTGTAATGGACGCTTTTCTCGGCTTGCTGTCCGATATCGGGTTATGTTCATACCTGGCGTGTATTGCGCCATCTTTCGTTACGTGACCACGAATTGCGTACGGCGGCTTGTTCAGAAAATCCGGTGCGGCGATTTCGACAGCAACGTCCTTGGCATCCGGGTCGGGCGCTGTCAGGTGAATACTGAAATCGTCCACATGCGCGAACGGCGAGACCAGGCGGGCAAGGTTCTCTTGCAAGTCCGTTACGTGCTCTTCATCCCAGATGGAATTGAGATCCAAGACCCGAATTCGCGTTCCCGTTGCCTCGAACGGCGACTTTCCTGTGAAGCGCTGACATGTCACAAAACAGCGACTGAGATCCTCCTGGGATGAAAAACTCGACCAGTCCACCGTCACGTGCCAGCAAGGTCCGCTTTCCGCCTTCGTGAGCATGTCGAGTTTCTTCCCGAGTCTCGCCGCAGAAAGCCGTCCCAGTCCTTTCTCACCAGCAGCCCGCCGCACTTTCTTCCCTTTCGCACTGACCGGATTCCGTTGACGATAGGGCGTTGCCACGACGCACCAGGCGTCCGCCAACGTCTCCCGGTCCATGCCGGCGCCATCGTCGATAACGTCGAGGTAGGGAGCGCCATCGGCCACTCCGAAGCGGACATCCACGCGTGTCGCGAAGGCATCGTATGAATTTTTGACGAGTTCAATAACCGCAACAATATCGTTCGTGACGAGATCCGCCCCGAGCGCAGCGAAGACGCGCGGGTGTATCCTGAAGGCGATCTTGTCTTGTTGCGGCTCCTTTTCCATCGTCAATCGGCAGCCTCCAGCCCAGTGACGGAACGGTGACGGGCTTTACACACGAGTAGTTTCACGGCGCTACCAGGGCCAGGCAAGCACTGAAGGTCAATAGTACCAAAGGTTTACGGTCAGGCGCATCCTGGTTATGTCCCGGTCCGGATGGGCGGCGTTTTCTGTTCCGTCGCGGAAGGCGTGAGCACCACGCCTTTGCACCACGGCGGCGAGTGCTGCTGCCTCCGTGCCATCGTCGCCGGGAATGAAGTTCTTGTGGCCGGTTCCCCTTGCCAGGGATTGACCGGCTTCGCGCAACAAAATCGCTCTGGAATGTTCGTTGACCCCGAGCCCCCTTAGCGTTCACCGCCGGTTAGAATGGAGCGAATGCTTGAGAAGTGGCAGATGCGTTCAAGACCTGTCGGAGTCGATCTATTCGCCCGAGCGGGCGATGACGGCTTTGGAATACAATCCAATCCACGCGGCCACGCTATTCAATTTCCGCGATCCGCATTTCCTGGGGCGTCGGGGAGATTTTCGTTGAATAATCGGCATTGCCGCCTGTCCGATCCGGTCCAGTGTCTTCAGACTTTCGACGTTGCGGGCCCACGGGCACTCGCATGACTGACGTTCTCACGCCGACCCAGCGCAGCCTGTGCATGTCGCGGATTCGCGGCACCAACACGAAGCCGGAACAATCCATAAGGAGAGTGCTGTTTGCGAACGGCTTCCGGTATCGTCTTCACGTTGCCCGACTTCCGGGAAGGCCGGACCTTGTTCTGCGTCGCTATGGCGCATGCATTTTCGTGAATGGATGCTTCTGGCATGGCCATGACTGTCCGCGCTTCCGCTGGCCAGCCACGAACCGCGAGTTCTGGGAAACAAAGATCACGACGAACAAGGCCAACGATTCGCGTAACGCTGAGGACCTCATTCGTGGTGGCTGGCGCGTGCTGATAATTTGGGAATGCGCGCTCAAGGGCAAGCATCGCATCCCCATCGAGAACGCCTGCGAGCGAATTCGACAGTGGCTGCTGTCGAAACGGAAGCGCTGCGAACTCCGTGGCCGCAACGTTGGCTCGTGATGACAGCGGGGAGGGATCTCATGCCTCAGGCGGAATTAGAAGCTTAGATAAGTGTGACAATCCAGTGTTCTTCGCTTTGATAGAAGAGCGTGCTCTCCGCCGCGGCGTGCTCGACCCATCGCTCGACGACGTGCCCGGAAAGTAGCAACATAACCCTTGACAAAAAAGGCCTATCCCCACATCGTTCAGATCACAAACGTATAGCCGCCTGTTCCTTCCATGAAGAGACAGATCAGTACATGCCTGATAGCCCTGTAATAGCAAAACTGAAATGGTTCAATATTCCGAAAGGATTTGGGTTCGTCGTCCCCGAGGATGAGAACATTGACGCCTTTCTTCACATCACGGCGCTGCAGCAGGCAGGTGTGACCCGTCTGGGCGAGGGGGCCTGCCTCCTGTGCCATATCGAGCGCGGGCATAAAGGGGCGCAGGTAACAGAGGTCGTTGAGCTGCTGGACGCGGGTATCGAGCCGGGGCCTATCCGAGCGGAATCCTCTGATCGCAGAAATCGTCGTGACGGCGCATTGTCCAAACTGACAGGAACGGTGAAATTATACGACGCCGAAAAGAGATTCGGCTTTGTCGTGGCGGACGATGGACAGAAAGATGTTTTCCTTCACAGGAGATGCCTGAAGCATCACGGATTGCAAACACTGAAACCGGGCGTGCGGATCATCATGAACGTCAGGCCAACGCCCGAAGGCCGTGAGGTAGTCGATTTCGCGTTTCTTGACGAGTAGGGCGGAGTAGGGTTGATCTCGGCCTCTTGTCTAATGGCCGCAACCGTCAGCGCATGTCTTTCCGCGTAATGCGGACCAGCCTTCACGCGCAATGATAGGCACCATGATGAGGCCTGCGACCGGATCGGCCCACCACCAGCCCAGCCAGAGATTAAGCGCGAGGCCACTGAGGACAATCGCTGCCAGATACATGCAAAAGTCGGCCTGCTTCGCGTCTGCGTGGAGGGCCGCGCTATCGAGCTGTCGCGCGACATCCCGCTTCGCGCGCGCGAGCAAGGGCATCACTACCAGTGCCGTGATCGCGACGGCGATGCCCGCGATACTATGCTCCGGTGCTTTCCGGGAAATCAGGGAGTGCAGCGAATCACAGGTGATGTACAGGGAGAGCACAATGAAGCAACCGCCAACAATCCGCAGCGCGGTCCGCTCCGCAGCAGCGCGTTTCTGTTCGTCAGCGTCATGATGCAGGCGCCAGAGCAGGGCGGCACCACTCACAACCTCGATCAGGCTGTCGAGACCGAAGCCGACCAGGGCGATGCTGCCCGCCAGCAAGCCGGTAATCATCGCCGCCAGCCCTTCGAGGGTGTTCCAGGCGATGGTATAGTACTCCAGCCTTTGGCCACGCTTGGCCAGTTCGCCGCGATTCATGGTGGCTGAAGCGCCCACAGACCTTAATTCTCCCATCGTCCGTTGCCCTCCGTAGGTTGCTTTAGTGGTACGTCAGCAGCCGGCGGTCCGCAAGCCCACGTAATTAGTGTGCGCGCAGGGCCAACGGTGCATGATGAAATCAGGGCGCATCTGGAGGACTTTGCCTGCAGGCCGCCAGGTAACAAATTTGATGCTCTAGGATCGCAATTTGCGATCTTGGAGCCGGGTGGCCGCGCGGAAAGCTTGACAGTCCAAGACCATAATGCACAATTCAGCCCATGGCCAAGCTGCAACCCGTGATTCCCGTCGAACGCATCGCAAGCCGGATATACCTCATCCGGGGCGAGAAGATCATGCTCGACAGCGATCTGGCCCAACTCTATCAAGTCAAAGCCATAGCCTTACGCCAACAAGTCAAGCGGAACATAGGTCGTTTCCCGGCCGATTTTATGTTCCAACTCACAGAGCAGGAGGTCGATGCGCTGCTATCACAAAATGTGATACCTTCGCGCCGTGTGCTCGGTGGCTCTCTGCCTTACGCATTCACCGAACAGGGGGTGGCCATGCTCTCCGCAGTGCTCCGCAGTGAACGAGCAGTTCAGGTGAGTCTTGCCATCATGCGGACTTTCGTCAAACTGCGCGAAATCCTTGCCACTCACAAGGATCTGGCCCGCAAGGTTGAGCAGCATGATCGGCAGATCGCTGTCTTATTTGATTCACTCCAAAAGCTGCTGGCGTCACCAGAGCCGCCGAAGAACAATCCCATTGGGTATATTCATCCGAAAGACTGATTTGCTCGACTCAGGCGCAAGCAACGGCGTGACAATACGGAAACCGGGGGGGGCATTCCCGAGCCGAGTGGGCCGGGGGAGTCTCACCCCCGGCCTCTCACAGAACCGTGCTTGAAGCTCTCACTTCACACGGCTCTTGTTATCCAACCCCGTTCTCTGCGACACGCCAGTGGACGAACATATGGGGGAGGGCGTTCTTCATCCTGCGGAGCCATTGCTCACTGTGCCGCTTTCGTCGCCACAGTGTTTGGTATTTGCGTCTGGCCCATTTCTCAAGGCTGCTGTCGATATAACGACAGAGCTTGTTCAGCGCCGATTGATAGAACAATCCATAATAGTTCAACCATCCTCGTATCGCAGGGTTACATTGCTCCGCCAGATCGGCGAGTGTTGCCGGGGTCTGCCGATGCATGCGCCAGCCTTGTACCGTTTTCCTCATCCGCTTTAGAGCATCGTCACTCGCACCCGGCAGAAAGCTCGTAAAGTACTGCAGCTTCCTGTTTCGTGCTCTTCTCGGTCGAAAGGTAAATCCGAGAAAGGTGAACTCCTCGTTCGGCCAGAAACCGGTACGGTTGCTGTCCTTGCAGTACACAATCTTTGACTTCTCCGGATGCATCTCCAGCCCACATACCTTCAGCCGTGATGCGATATCCTGCATCACTTCTTCCGCCTGCTTCTGAGTACGGCAGTGAACCACCGCATCATCGGCATATCGGGCGAAGGGGCATTGTGGATGGTTATTTTGCATCCATCGGTCAAACGCGTAATGCATGAACAGATTCATCAGGATGGGACTGACCACACCTCCTTGCGGAGTACCAAGTTCCCGCAGCAGGTGATCGCCTTCCGCAGTCTCGAACGGTGCAGTCAGCCACCGCTCGATATACAGCAGGATCCAGTCTTCCTTGATGTGGCTGCGAACCGCCTTCATCAGCAACCCGTGATCGATTTGATCAAAGGCTGCCTTGATGTCGAACTCGACCACCCAGTCATATTCCCAGCACCTCTTTCTGGTGACGGCAATCGCCTGTTTCGCCGATTTTCCCGGTCGATATCCATACGAGTCCGGATGGAATATCGGGTCGAGTATCGGCTCGATGATGAGTTTGACGACGGTCTGCGCAATACGATCAGACACGGTGGGGATACCAAGTTTGCGAAAGCCGCCCTTTGCCTTCGGAATTTCAACCTGCCTGACCGGAGGAGGGAAGTACGATCCCGATGACATCCGGTTCCACAGTTTGTAGACATTCCTCGACAGGTGCCGCTCAAACATCGAAATGGTTTCATTATCGATGCCGGCAGAACTCTGGTTGGCCTTTACTTTTCGGTAAGCTTCCCGCACCGCGCTCTTCGCAATGCTGTAGGATTTTGTTGATGTCATGTCACTCATCCCTGCAGAGGGCAGGTTGGTAACTTTCGTCAACAGGATAACGCCGCCCCTTTGCTCCACCTTCATTACAAAGGCTTCCTCACTACTACGGGCAGCTCCGTCCCTCGTTCCGGCATCGGTATTCTTTCTCATGGTGTCTGCCACTTGTCATTTCCCTTGGCATCCGGAATAAGGTTCTCACGTTCCATACCAAAGCCTGTATCGAGCTCATGCCGCCTTTACACCGACTGCCGACGGGTCCGTAATCAGGTTTCGTCCCGACTGATCCCGGAGCTATCACTCGGCCCCGGTTTTGACAGTGTCTTAATACTGACGATGCGTTACCTGCGGTTTGCTTTCGCTCATCTTCTCGATACGTACCTGACGTCTTCTTCGACGCCTTTTCCCAAGTCGTTCACCACCACGTTATTTGGACGCAGCAGCACCGGGCGGTTTGAAATCAATTCCTGCAAATCGACTTCGGAAGGCCAGCTTCCATCTTTGGTACAGGACCTCGGGCTTGCGCCCGGGGCGGTCGTGACACAATGTGATAATGTATCTTACGGAAACTCATTGCTTCCTGCAGGGCAGGGGGCGGAATACTTAGCCTGCGCCACCACCGCCGCTAGACACTGCCGCGCGTCAGGACTTACAACCTAGATTCATTGCAATTCAGAGTATAGCCACGTATTGTCGTCAACACCAAGCCGGAACGGTGGAGCCAACGACAACGCCTTAACTGTTTTGTTATTTATGTGGTGACTGATGACAATCCTCGACTGTCTCCCTACAGATGGATGCAGCACTGCTGCCTCGGAACAAGAAGAAGTTGCAAGCGATATACAGACGTCAGTGCAGTTTTGGGACAAATACGATCTTGAAATCCTGCAGATGAAAGAAGCAGCTAAGCGCAAGTGACAACTGGGAGCGTCTCCGGAATCCCATGAATCAGCCTACAATGTCGCACACTCTGTAGCTCTTTGAATTAGGAAAGCTCACTGGCAATGCTTACACTCAGACTTGCCACGATTGATGATGCGGGTTTTCTCTTCGAGTTGCGAAACGATCCACTGACAAGAGCTAACTTCAAAAACACGGATGAGGTCCCCTGGGACGTTCACATTGACTGGCTTGCCAAATCCTTAAAGAATCCCGCGCGACTCATATTTATCGGCATCCAAGGGCAGGCAGTGGGGACTTCTCGTCTCGATTTACTCGACTCAGAGGCTGAACTCTCCTATACGATTGCTCCTGCGCATCGCCAGATGGGCTATGGTTATAGTCTTGTTAGAGAGACTCTGAAACATTCGAATAGCCCCGTAAAGGCAAGAGTCAGGCCGCACAATCATGCTTCGCGGCGAATTCTCGAAACTGCGGGTTTTCGTATGGTCGGCGAAAAGGATGGGATGCTCATCTACTGTTCAGTGACCTCATGATTCGGACAATCTAGGCACTGGCCTCAACTTCTCCGACGGGTATCGATCATCGGCTGACTGGTCTTGCCCTCTCTATGACACTCGTGCTACCCATCATCCAAACTCTAACAGAAGGCTGCAAGAGAGTGATTCAGCAGACAGTATTAGTAATTGTAGCCCACACGGATGATGAAACCCTTGGTGCAGGGGGAACCATTGCCAGACATGTCCGCGCGGGAGACAAGGTGTATGGTCTTTCCATGACCGACGGTGTCGGTGCGCGCGGGCAGCCCAAGGGCCGCGAAATTGACGAGAGAAGACAGGCGGCGCTGAACGCAGCGCAAATACTGGGCATGGCTTGGCTGGAAAATAACACTTTTCCAGATAATGGCATGGACAGTATTCCCCTGTTGCAGGTTGCGCAGGCCATCGAGGTTGCAAAAAGGGCTGTTAAGCCAACACTTGTCTATACGCATAGTCCTGCGGATCTGAATATCGACCATCGTGTTGTCTGCGAAGCTACGCTTGTGGCATTTCGCCCACAACCGAAGGAATCGTGTAAGGAGATCAGAGCCTTTGAAGTCGCCTCGGCCACGGACTATGGACATCCCGACGTGACAGGACGATTTACGCCGAACCTCTCAATATCAATTGCGGAAACATGGCAGCAGAAACGTGCTGCACTTAAGGAATATGAGGCCGAGATGCGGGAAGCACCGCATTCACGGTCCTTCCAGGGGCTCGAAACGCTTGCAAAATATCGCGGCTTCCAGTCCGGACTTGAGATGGCGGAAGCGTTCCAGATCCTGAGAAGAATTGAGACATGACCGTGCAGTTATGGCCGCGAGGTACTTGTACTGACAGGCCGTGGCGTATACAAGTGACTGCTTATCTTCAGTGTCGAGGAGGTCGCAGCAGAATGACTACACGACCCTCATTCGCGGCGGTACCTGGATGCGGGCGCTATGGTTTGGCAGGGAAGTCGGATCGGAAAGTGCGGTCTGTGCTTTTGGTCTTTCCGATGACTCCAACAAAGCACTCAAGACCGCAGGATAGTGCATGACACGGATTTTGCTTAGTGCCGCTGGCGGGCCGGTCATCGTCGGTATTATTGACAATCTACAGGCGAGCGGCCACGTGGTGATCGGGATCGATGCCGATCCGATGGCGGTGGGACGGCATTTCTGCGACAGCTTTTACCAGTCGCCGCTGGCGACTAACACAAGAGAGTATCTGGAGTTTCTAGGACGGATCGAGCCGGAGTTCGATCTCTTTTTCCCGTTCATCGACGAAGAGCTGATGACGCTCGCGGATTACAAGGGGCCGGTATGGACAAAGATGCTGCTCTCCTCGCCGGAGACACTGAAGATTTGTACGGATAAAATCCGGTTTCAGGCATTTGCCGAAAAGAACGGTTTGCCTGTGGCCCCGTCCGCAAACACGCCGCCGTTGATGGCCAAGGTGGCGATCGGGCGCGGCGGCAAGGGCGTAATCGCCGTGGCGGACGCGGAGATGCTGGCGTGGGTGAAACACAAGGGCGGCTATGTTCTGCAGCGCAAGATAGCGGGCATAGAATATACGGTTGATATATTGACCGATAAAAAGGGGCAATGGGTTTATGGCGTGGCGCGCAAGCGGTTGCGCGCGGCCGGTGTCAGCGTGACCGGTCAGATCGACATGAATAAAAATGTTCTGGATGCGGCACGGACATTTGTTGAAGCGTTGCCGTTCGCGGGGCCGATAAATATTCAGGTGATCGAGGAAGAAACAACCGGCAAGGCGTTTGTGATTGAGATCAATCCGCGTTTGTCGGGCAGCCTTGAGTTCACGCGGCTCGCCGGGTTTGATATCGTGCAGGCGAGTATTGACATGTTTGAGGGCCGGGCACTGAAGACGCCAACGGTGAAGGACCGCCTGGTTATCCAGCGGTACTGGAAAGAATATGTCGATGCGGACACTTCATGACGCTGTTTGAACAGTTGCAGCCTTACAGCGATATTCTGTTCGATCTTGATAATACGATTTACGACGAGTGCGAGTATGACCGCGGCGCGTTTTACTCCGTGTGTCGGGACGTGATGAAGCTGGACGAGGCTGCGAGCGTGAATTGGACGCAATGGCTGATACAGCGAAAGGCGGAAAAAGGCAAAGGATACCCGTACCTGTTTAACGAGTTTCTTGAGGTTTCTGCTGGCGACGTAACGGTAGCGGATATTGTCACGGCCTATAATCGATATGATTGCGCGGCGTTGTTTTCGGCGCCTTCGCTTCTGGGCCTGTTGCAGACATTGGTGCGAAGCGGGAAAAGACTGTTTCTTTTTACCAACGGTCACGAGGCACGGCAGTTGCGGAAAATCGAGGCACTTGGGATCGGTGGCTTGATGAGCGGGGTCTATATCGCCAGCCCGGAAAGACCGGAAACATCGCTCAAACCTGACCCGAGCGGCTTTTTATCCTTCCATAACAAATTCAAGTTTGTTACACCTGTGATGGTCGGCGACGACATTACGAGTGATAAAGGATTTTCAGACAATGCAGGCATCCCGTTCATCCATTTCCGCTTTGGCGAAACAAGCGCCTAAGTGCCCGGTTTCGGGTTCCGGCACGGCACAAACCTTGCTGCAGTTTCAGGACTGTCCGCTATTTCAGCACCCGGTGCCGAACGCGGCGGGCGTTGAGGATGTGCGCTATGACCTGACGTTTTTATACTGCCCGGTTAGCGGCCACGTGTACCAGGAAACGTATAGGCAAGATCTGCTGGAGAAGCTGTACCAGAATTTCTATTACACTCCGCGCCCGGCGCATATCGGCACGTCGCTTCGAGACCGGTTCGAGGGATTTTTTCGGAATGTGATCAAACGCGAGAACATGGAAAAGCGGAAGCTGAAGGTTCTTGAAATAGCTTCATCGGCTGGCGAAGTGATTGAAGACCTGTACAAGGACTTCCCGCACTTTTCATTTACGGGGTATGAGCCGAGCGACCGGACAGGCGCGGATGCAGTGGCCAAGGGTATTGAGACGATCCCGGAATTCTTCGGCAAGGAGAGCGCATCGAGGCGCGGCCGGCGCTATGACGTCATTTTTGCGCGGCATCTGATCGAACATATTTTCGATTTCGATGATTTCTTTGCGGGGCTTGATCATGCCGCCGCCGATGATGCGGTTTTGATCTATGAAACGCCCGCGCTGGATTATTTCATGGGCGTCGGATCGCTGGACCCGTTTCATATCGAACACATCCATATTTTTTCGTGCCATTCACTGGCGATGCTAGGCGAGCGTTTTGGCTGGCATGTTCTGGACTATGAGGTAAGCGAGGAAGGCAATATCCTGATGGCCTTTAAAAAACATATTACGACGGAGAAGCATCCGTCTTTGCCATCGACGAAAACCGTTCCGTTGCTGGCAGCACGGCAGGAACAGTTGCGAAAAGCTATAGCGTCGGCCACGAAAGGCAGGAAGGTCTATATCTGGGGCGCGGGATCATACGGGCGCAGCATCTATGGCCTCATGGATACGCCGCCGGAGATGTTCCTGGATGGCAATCCGAATAAGAGCGGTTATAAATTCATTGGCGTCGACCTGCCGATCGGTTACGCGCCGGACGTTATTAAAGACATTATCTCGCGCAAGGAAGACACGAACAGCATGATCCTGATCGCGTCCACATATTATAACGAAATTAGGCGCGATCTTGAGGCACTGGGCTGGAAGGGCGGCAGCCTCGTCCTTTCGGAAGTGAAGTAAAGTGAATGGCGCCACGCACGATCATTATCGCCGAACTGGCCAATGCCCACGGTAAAGATCTGGCGATTTGCCTCAGCGTTCTCGATGCAGCGGCTAAAGCGGGTGCAACCGCGTTCAAGCTGGCGACGTATCGGCCGGAAGATCTGACGCTGCAAAGCGATCTCAAGGAATTCAAAATCAATCACCCTGTATGGTCGCAGTTCGGCACGTTGTGGGATCTGTATGAAAACATTTACATGCCATGGGAATTTCATGCACCGATTTTCGAGCGTGGCCGGGAGCTGGGCGTCAAGGTGTTCAGTTCGCCATTCAGTATCGAGGCGGCGGATTACCTAAAGAACAATTTCGATCCGCCTTATTACAAAGTGGCCTCGTTTGAGCTGACGGACCATGAATTTATCCGGCATGTATCGGGGTTCGGCAAGCCGGTCATTCTTTCGACAGGTCTGGCGACTCTTGAGGAAATCGATGCAGCGGTAGGCGTAGCCGAAAACTCCGGAGCCCCAAAGATTTATGTTTTGCATTGCATCAGCGAATACCCGGCGCCGGTGGAGGCATCGAATTTGCGGACGATGATAGATCTGGCGCATCGGTTTAAGGGACGGGCAGAGGTCGGGCTTTCGGATCATTCGGATAATTGCGATATTGCGATGCTGGCAGTGGCGCTCGGTGCCAGAATGATTGAGAAGCATATCTGCCTCAACAAAAATAAATTCTTTCCGTCTGGAGTCCCGAACCCGGATGTGGACTTTTCGCTGATACCGGAGCATTTTGCCGCGATGTGTGAAGGCATAAGTCTTGTAAGGCCGCGCAAGAATGTGGAGACTTGCATAAGTCAGGTGGCGACTATTATTGATAACCGGCAGGCCTTGAAGAAATATATTCCTGCTGAATCCGTGAAAGAACGCCTGACGAAGGCCATGGGCCGAGTTCAGTATCATGTGGGTTCTTCGAATATGTTGGGGCACGGCTATCGCCGCTCGATCATGTTTGCTCGGGATGCAAGAGCCGGCGAGATCATCCGGCTTGGTGATGCCATAACCGTGCGGCGCCCAGGTCACGGGCTGCATCCCAAGTATTTAAGCGCGGTCGAAGGTCGTATTTTGCAGAAAGACGTTGCCAAAGGTACAGGGTTGTTGATGGATATGATTGAAGACGAGAAGAGGAAGGGCGGCACGTGAAGCAAGGCAAGGAGAAAAGAATTCTCGCTATCGCCGCATCCGGATGAGGAGCGGCACTGCGTTAGCCGGTAGCGGTGCGTTCCGGTTTGTGCGCTTTTGAACGCACTAAGGCGGGCAAGGCTTCCGCCCTGTCCGCCCCTCGTGAAATTGGATATTGCAAGAACTCCTTAGTAGAATTCCTGCACGATGATCATTCCCGTCCCGCCTGCGGCTCCGTTAAAAGTGCCTGTCGTAGTCGCGGCCCCTGCCGCCCCTATGGTGTAAGTGTAGGTTGCGGAAGGCGATGAAATATAAAGCTCGAAATATTCTCCTGCCTGCCCGCCGCCCCCTCCGGCGTTACTGCCTGCGCCGGCACCTCCACCGCCAGAGCCGGAATTTGCGAAAGCGGCATTTCCATTCGCATCGCCCTGCCCGCTATTTCCGGCGCCCCCGAATGGGCTTGAGCCGCCACTTCCACCCGCGAACACTCCTCCTGCCGCACCTCTC
>Ga0209517_10002203_pt1 | contig 27939 bp, 31 predicted proteins | sample PeaSoiMetSII2010_FD_187695 | JGI IMG/M metagenome (GOLD analysis project Ga0209517, IMG submission 187695) | Peat soil microbial communities from Weissenstadt, Germany - SII-2010 (SPAdes) (version 2) | ecosystem: Environmental > Terrestrial > Soil > Wetlands > Peat | place: Germany...
CTGCGGCCCTCTCGCCAACAGCCTCTTTCACCATCAACCCGCTGTCGCCCCGCGGCCAGACAGCAAGCTCGAATCCGCCTACCACAAAGCCGATCACTCCATCCAAAACATCCTTCAACTGCTCCAAGCCGCATGACAAATGTTGAAGTATTCTTATTTACGAATGAAACGGTAAGAATCTATACTGCATATAAGCGTTCTCTCGGAAAGGACTTTCAGTCAAAGGCTGCCAAGCTACGTGCCTTTGTGAAGAGCGTAGGCGACGGCGATATAAGGCGAGTAAACCCGTGTGCTGTTCGACGCTTCCTGGACGGCAGTGGTCCAGTGACTTCTAACTGGTTTTACAAGTATCACACTCTGGCAACGTTCTACCGTTATGCGCAGGCCCATCATTACGTTCAGAACAGCCCTCTACCACGCAGCAAACCACAATCACCAGAGAAGTTTCAACCCCACATCTACACCAACGACGATATGCGCAAGTTTATTGATGCTGCCGACTCGCGCCATCGATACACGTGGTTTCTTACACCCAATACCATCCGTACGCTCTTGTTGTTACTTTATGGAACCGGCCTCCGGATCAGTGAAGCGTTGCGGTTGAATATTGAAGATTTTGATCGCAATTCTGGAGTGCTCACTATTCGCGAGACCAAGTTCTTTAAGAGCCGCCTCGTTCCCGTTGGACCTGACTTGCGGCGCGTCTTAGAAGCCTATATCGATCAGCAGTGGCCATCGGTCCATCACACAGAGAACACACCACTGCTGGGAACAGTAAAGCTTCAGAGGATCACTCGCAATACTGCGGAAGAGGTTTTCCAGAAGTTGCGCGAAGAAGCCGGGGTCCATCGTTCCAGGGAGGCGAGATACCAGCCGCGACTTCATGATTTTCGTCACAGCTTTGCCCTGGTACGGATCGTTACGTGGTATCGAGAGGGTAAGAACGTGCAGCGTTTACTGCCCCACCTCACGACCTACCTTGGACATAGCAGTATTCAGGACACTGCGCACTACTTGACGATGGCAACAGAACTACTCACAGAGGCCAGCCTTTGCTTCGAGCGCTACGCCCGACCGGAGGTGAGCCTTGACTAGTGCGAACTTGCTTGGCAGTTGGGTACGGCGCTTTCTTCTGGAGCATGTGATCGCGGAGCGAAACCTCTCCAAGAACACGCAACGCAGCTATCGTGACACTTTCTCCATTTTACTTCCATGGATCAGCATACGTAGCCGACACCCCATTGACCATCTTTGTATCGCTGATCTCTCCAGAGGTGTTTTGAAGGACTTCCTCGACCATCTTGAACATGAGCGTCACTGTAAAATCCGCACACGCAATCAACGCTTGGCCGCTATTCATGCGATGGCTCGCTTCGTGGCTGAGCACAGCCCTGAGCATGTCGCATGGTGCGCCACGATTCGTGCAGTACCTTTCAAGCGTTTTCATCGTCCTCAACTCACTTACCTAGAAAAGCCCCAAATGGATGCATTATTAGCCGCTCCGGATCGTAACACGGTACTGGGTCGGCGTGATTACACATTGCTCCTCTTTCTCTACAATTCCGGTGCCCGCGTCTCAGAAGCATCAAGCCTGCCGATCAACAAACTATATCTCAGGCCCAACGCTATGAGCCATGTCGAAATATTCGGTAAGGGCGGCAAAACCCGTCGTTGTCCCTTATGGGCTACCACAGCAGCGGAATTACTTGCGCTCACCCGCAACCGTTCGTCTGACGAGCCGGTCTTCGTAAACCGTCATGGGCAGGCTATTACCCGTCACGGTGTTCATCGCCTCATCAGGAAATATGTTCGCAAGGCCATGGCCCCTTGCCCATCTCTGGCCAACAAATGCATTAGCCCCCACACCATCCGCCACACCACCGCTACGCATCTACTACGTGCCGGCGTGGACATCAACACTATTCGTGCATGGCTCGGTCATGTCTCCATCGACACCACCAACATCTATGTCGAGGTCGATCTCGAACGCAAGGCTCAGATGCTGGAAAAGACCAACGCTCTCCGTTCCAACCCTGTATCTAAACGGCCCTGGAAGGATAATCCATCTCTGATGGCATTCCTCCGTTCTCTCTGATTACTTATGTTGCGTCAGCAGCGCTTCATAACCGCATGATTACTGGGCATTGACACTGCTACGCAACATAACTTTCAACACCACATAACTCCCTATGTTCCACTCCAAAGCGAATGAACTCCGGAGTGTTGGTAATGGCGGTGTCTCGCGCCGCCGCGTCGCGCATCGCCATGACGCGCATTTCCGTTGGCATACGGTCGAGGTACTTGAGTCCCCTGGCCACCGAGTTGTCAGTCATGGCCCGTCCCAGCGCTGTTGCGATTGCGATCTGTGCCGATGTTTCCGTAGGAAGCGGCGCAGTTTCGGGGTTGAGCAGGATCTCGTCGATCGACGGCAACTGGCGGAAGAGCCTCAAGAATGCGAGCAGTTCCGCAGCAGCGGCTGGCCCGACCGTTCCATCGAGCAACTGCGCCTCGAACTCGCCCGCGCCCGAGAGAAAGGCTGTCTTCTGCCGGCGGGCGATGCCACGCAGAACATTGGAGGCCATCTCCCATGAGCGGGGAGTGGGCCAGGCGTTTGCGTCCGAAGTCGAATCAGCGGTGTGCAACAGTTCCGGCTTGAAGCGCAGGAACGCGATGATCTCAGGCCGGACGCCGGCGCTCACGGCTCATTTACACCAGTCGTTGAGATCCGCTTCGAGGTCGAGATGAACGAAGCGATTCCGCAACGGCCGCGGCATCGAGAAATGCACACCCCGCTCGGAAGCTGGATTCCCTGCCGCAATGACCACCCATCCATCAGGCAGCAAATACTCGCCGAGTTTGCGGTCGAGCACCAGTTGATAGCAGCCGGCCTGCGTCATCTGTGGCGCGGAGGTCAGCTCATCGAGAAACAGAATGCCTTTCCCAGTGATGGGAAGGAACTTGGGCGGCACCCATTCGGTCTGATCCGCCGCGATCCGTGGGAGGCCCCGCAGATCGACCGGATCGAGTTGCACAGCACGGACGTCAAGGAACTCATAGTCGAGATCGTCCGCGACCTGAGCGACGATTTGCGACTTGCCGACTCCGCATGCGCCCCAGATATGCAGAGGCACACGCTCCCCTATCAGCGCATGAAGCGCCTCATACAGCTTGGATGGTTTCATTGGATTTCCTTGTTTTTTTTGATTTCGGAGGGATTGCTTGGTGAGAGGGTGCCCGCAGGCCGCAAGGGGCAGAGGTCGTCGACTCGGAAGGGCACGTCAGTCAGGGCGCTGTGGAGCCGTTATCACTTGGGGCGGCGTCTTCAGTCGCACTGATCGTCTCAGACTCTTCTTCAGCTTCGAGAAGCGTGGCTACCCATTCCCAGTAGCCGAGCCGGGTGTTGCCTGCCAGTACCTCATGTTTCCATTCGGATACAGAATGCACGGGGTGGTCTCCCCAGTGCCCGAACTGTTCCCGCAATTCATCTGCACTCTTTTCCATCGCAGACAACCTCACAAGTTTGGTGGCGTTTCTCAAAGTGAATGGGTCGGAATCCAGCCATGTTCAACGAATTCCGAAATACTCGCCTTTGCTGTGGAGCATTCGGACCCCGGAGGGCGACAATGGTAGCAACGTGGCGCCTTATTGCCGAATTCGGGAGACCTTAAAGCTCATGGCAGAGGTCGATACCAGATGACTGTCCGCAAGATTGTGCACGTCGACATGGATGCCTTTTATGCGTCCGTCGAACAACGGGATGACCCGCGACTGCGCGGCAAGCCAGTTGTTGTCGCCTGGCTGGGCAATCGTTCTGTCGTCTGTGCCGCCTCGTATGAGGCGAGACGATTTGGTGTCCGCTCTGCCATGCCTGCGGTTCGCGCCGAACGCCTATGCCCCGAGGCTGTCTTCGTTCCCCCGGACTTTCCACGCTACCGCGCGGTGTCGCGGCTCACGCGGGAGATCTTCAAGCGGCACACCGATCTGGTCGAACCGCTGTCGCTGGACGAAGCTTACCTGGACGTTACCGAAAACAAGACCGGACTCCCCACCGCTACGCGGGTGGCTCGTGCGATTCGAGAGCAGATTCGCCAGGAGCTGAACCTGACGGCGTCCGCCGGAGTGGCTCCTAATAAGTTCCTGGCGAAGATCGCCTCTGACTGGCGAAAGCCCGATGGCCTCTTTGTGATCCAGCCCGACGATGTGGAGTGTTTTCTGCCGCCGTTGCCGGTTGGGCGCCTACCCGGAGTCGGTAAAGTGACCGAGGCAAGGCTTGAGGAGCTTGGAGTACGAACAGTGGGGGACTTGCGAAGTATCGAGTTGCCCGCGCTCGAAGGTCCCCTTGGCCGCTACGGCCTCCGCCTCTACGAGTTGTCTCGCGGAATCGATGAGAGCCCAGTCATTCCGGACCGCCCCACGCAATCAGTATCTGCTGAAGATACGTTCCAGCACGACGTACCGCTGTCGGAAACGGAGCCATTGATACGCCGGCTGGCGGAGAAGACCTGGACCGCATCCCGCAAGGAGACCCGCATAGCGCACACTGTGGTTCTGAAGCTGAAGACAAGCGAATTCAGAATCCTAACCCGCAGCCATACGCCTTCGTCTCCGCCGTCCTCCTGCGACGAATTGACCAGCATAGCGTTGTCTCTCAGAGAGCGTGTGGATCTGGGCCCTCATCAGCGTTTCCGTCTTGTGGGAGTTGGGCTCAGCAACTTCCGCGAGCCTGAGGCAGTATCAGCACAGCCAGACCTCTTCGTGTGACCGAGCGCGTTTGCTGAAGGCTCCTCCGTATGTGATTTGTCATGCCATTGTTCTTGTATTGCCCGTTCTCTGCCGGCAACCGAAAGACCGGATTCACTTCCTCAGCAGCACTCGGGAGCGCTTGATGGGTGGGAAGGCGATTTTCCGGAAATCGAGTATAATTGGGCCGTTCAACCTCCGGTCTTCATAGCGGGGGGTCATTGCCCCGAATGACAACCGCGCAGACGACATCGATTCGACATACCTTCTTGGTACTTGGTCTGTTCCTTATCAGCCTCTAGCCGACACTGCCGGCGTACCGCGCGGGTTACAGCCGACATGCTTGGCCATTTGCCACTTGGACCTTGGCCGACATTATCAGCGTGGAGGCAAATACCGGTTGCTTTTTCCGTCTGCGGCAAGAGCGCATTTCCTTCAGTTGCTCCAAACTTTCGTCTTTCAGGTGTAATTCGCGACAATCCTGGGGACATTATGGAAGCTAGGAAGATACTAGGCGTCTTTTCCCTCTCGATGGTACTTGGCCTGCCGCATGCGATGAACGCGGAGGGCGGAGCATCCAACGTCAAATATTGCACCAATTCAGATCCGAATTGCGGCTTGTCGGGGATCGATCGCTCGGTCTTGCGGGACTCGCTGTTCAAGGGGCTCAAGGACTTGCCATTCGGCCTCGGGGGTCGCGGCATCGGCTTTCCAGCCGACGTCCTGGCGGCCGCTTATAACATGAATGACCAGCAACACGAGTTCTCAATCCGAGGCGCCTTGGGGGCTGTGGTCATGTTCCCTCTTGAAGCTACATTGCCGCATTATTACAGCTATCGAGTTCATCGGGCGATGCTTCCGCGACTCGAGAACGTGCTTGCCAACGCCAAGCTGCACATGAGCGAACCAGAGCATGCACCGGCTCTCGTCGCTCTAAATGTGCCGGGGATAGGTCCTCGAATTTATGACGCAGACCAGATTCGTGCGTTGGTTGCTACCGATCTGTTTCCTTACCCGATGCATTTTGAATGGAGGCGTTCGGCTGGAGTGCTAGTTCCGTTTGTGCAACTCGATCGGAGCTGGGCACAGTTCGCGCGCAAATGCCTGGAGGATTTGGGCGGTGATTCCTCTACAGCCTCACCAAAGACGAGCAATGGCACGGGATGCTCGGATACGGCGAAACACGATATTCACGGAAATGTTGCTGGACCGGCGGCCTCTTCCTTCCTGACATCGCCGTCCGCGTTCGATGGCGGCGGATTGAGTGGCGGCAGGAAAAGCAAAACGACTCCGAAAGATGGAGGGGCAATTGAGGAGATCTTGGTCCGCCAAACCAACGACACAATCACTGTGACGACGCCGGCATGCACGATTTGGCAGGAAATCCAGCGAGACCGCCCGCAGATGAACGATCCGGGGAAAGCGCTCGGATGTCTGTTCGAATCCAAAGTGACCATTCCGAGATCAGTCGGAGGAGCATACTCGGCAATTCGAATTACAGTGAAGCCGCTTGAGCCGAGCGACAACAGCCTGCTCTGCGGCCCTGATGACAAAGATCTGAATGTAACAAAGACGGCTGAGAAGATTAAATCGCCAGGGCATCCCTGTCCGATCGCGACTTGGCGCCTTAGCGGCGACATCTTGTCTCCGGATCCGGAGACGAATGGCGGCAAGTCGGAGCAATATCTGAAAACCTATGTTGAGCACAAGCTATCGAATGACGATCCGGTCTACAAAGACGATCAGACGGTCAGAGCAAGAATAATATCCATGTTCCAAGTCGAGATCACTCTGGAAGGAACACTGAGCCCGTGGTGGGAAGAACTGGCCGCCGAACTCCACGGCGACCAGTCCACCTACGCTTGGTGTGTGCCCGTGACCGCATGCCCCCAGAAATAACTCTTTGGAAAATCGTGCTTTGGATATGGGAGAAGACACCGGACCTTTGGGCTCGAATTCTCTCAGTGCCAAATCGCAAACTCGAACTCATGGTCCTGAGGGACCGCACGGCATGCACGCGCAGAATAGGAACATGGCGTGTTGTATGGCGCTGTGGCAGTTATCTGTCGATCGTTTTGGCAGTTACCTCATCGCCGGGGGGCTCTGGCGTCGATAACCACGGTGTCATCTTCTATACCATGGTCGGAGGGATCTATGTCGGCTGCACCTTAGGTCTGTTCATCTGGGCTTCCCTGCGGGATTGGCTCACGCCATGGCGCACGAGTTTCTGCGGATCAGTCTGCATCGGCGTGCCTTATCTGTGGCCGGGAGTTGCATTTCACGCTGGTTTCGCAAGCCCATACCTTCGCAAGCTGGTGTGGGGCGGCGATCCATGGCAGAGCGACGGACTTTGTAGGAATGGGGTTGTCTGCGCCGAATCCATTCTTCTAAATACTCTCGTTTGCTCGGTGCCATGGTTGTTTTGGCGGCTCCAGCACAGGAAGGTTCGATAGCTCGTTCCTGGCATCGAGAAAGTTAGGGCCTTCGGCAGAGGTGAGGCCTTGATGCCGTTTACGGCCGCATTGGCACTTGGACTCTTCGGTTCGAACGCCCTGCCAGGGCTTGTTCTGGGAATAGTTGGATTGCACTTAGGAGCCCGAACGGTCGTCCATTGTGCCCGCTGCAAAATGAGGACGGAAGGCCCGCCGTTGCCGGCAGTCCGCTTCAAGCAATGAGGTGTCTCAGCCAACCGATCCCCGACTTGGCTAAATCGCGGGTGGTTTGAGATTCACAAACGATCATCAGTCCCAGGGACGGGAGTCAGAGCGCCCATCAGGCCGCGTCGTCTAGTTCTTCGTCATCTTGAACCGGTTCGTCATCGTCAATTGCAACGAATGGTTCATCGTCCTCTTCGGATTCGGCTGGCGCAGCGGTGGGTGTGGCTGTGGGTGCCGGAACATCGAAGAGGTTTGCGGTCTTCAGCGGCGCCGGCCTGACAGGTTCGGCCGGCTTGGCGGTTGCGGCAGCCTGGGTGGTTTCCGTCTTAAGCGGTTCCTTCTTGCCAACTGCCGTCTTCGACTTCGCACGCGCCTCGGCCTGTGCGGCCTTGGAAGCTGCATCCATCTCGGCCTTCGCCTTCTCCAGGGTGTTCTTCATCTGGAGATGAGAACCGACAAAGCCGACGATGGTCGAGGACAACTCGGCGTCGAGGTCCTCGGCTGTGCCGGTGACGCTGAGTGGGGTGGTGAGAGCGTCATTGTCGCCGTCTTTGAGCTTCTTCGGCACAATGTTCACCCGAATCTGATCTGTCTCGACAAGCGTGACCGTCAGCAAAACCGCGCGGTCCCGCAGGACTGGTAGAAGTTCTTTGAACATGGTGGTTCTCCTCACGAATTCTGACTTTCAGTTGAAGATCTCTTTCGCATGGGCTTTTTGAGTTCTGGATCATCCCATTGCATGGTGTAACGCTCCCCTAGCGCCAGGTTCTTGAGATAACCCGCGGAATCGTTTTCTCGCTGCCATAGAAGACGATAGAGAGTATCGACGGCAGACTTCATCATGGCCTTCATCTCCTGATCGGAGATGTGGGAGATTTCTTGCCTGCCGACGCAAGCCGCGCAGGGCTTTCCCGCATGCAAGGCTTCGATGGGGCCATTGCGAAAGGCCAGTGCAACGATTGCTTTCCTTTCGGCTGCTAGGAGAGGGTCGAACGTCATCTTCATGGCGAGCCACCTCAAGCCTTGAAGCATACAGCTGCCAGGAGAATGTGTGTTGAATCTCCGCGATCTCGTCTCGAGAACTCGAGGACGAGTTGATCAATTGCGGCAGGTCGGTTGATTCCAAAGAGCTCGATGCCAATCTGAGAGGCTACTGTTCTTCAGCATCCGCCAGGCTCGCTTCCAGCCGTTCGACTTCGAGCCGCCTGAGTCTGGCCGTATTCGCCCATTGCTCGATCGATTCACTGTCGGTGGCATATTCGGCATGCATTTCGAGCCACCGACTCTCGTTCTCGCGAGCCGCCCGAAGCGCGGACTGAAGCGCGGGATCGTGTTGCTCTCTCGAAGTGGTCATTACAGTCAAGTTTACTATTCTGGCGAAAATCGAGCGACATCGCACGTCAGCGACCGCGGCAGCGGCAGAGCATGAAGGCCGCGTTTTGCGGCTCTCTGAGCTCAGAGGAAGGGATTCGTAACCTGGAGACTTCCGAAGCGCTGACCGTGCTGGAGATCCTCCGTATAGAGGAAATCGCACTGCGCCTGGATTGCGGCCGAGACAATCAATGAGTCGTACCAGGACAGGCCGCTTTTGGCTTGGAGATGCAATGCCTCCGCATAGAGCGCTTGTGAGGAATGTACGCCCAGAAGAGGGCGGAAAACCGTGCCGAGATACTGCTCGGCATCGGCCGCCTTCATTGGCTGTGAGAACTTTCGAAGGGCCACATTGAAGAACTCCTGGACGACCTGATAGCTGATAATACCTTTCTGCGTCGTCAGGGCCTTGCGGATCAATTGCGTGGCCTTTCGTGCCTTCATGACCGCGCTTCGATCGAATGAGTACACGAAGATATTCGTATCGAGGAAAAATCTATCGCTCATTCATTTCGTCCCTGCTGAAGTACCTGCCCGCATCGACATGCCGCAGGTGTTTCATCAGCCCATCGAAACCTTGGGCGTCTCCCGCGCTTTGTGTGAACTGCGTGAGCCATTCGCGGAATGCTGCGTTCAGTGTCCTGCGTTGCCCGCGCGCCATGGAGCGCGCCCGCTCGATCAGGTCCTCATCCGCACTCAAAGTAATGTTCTTCATACGAAACCAGTGTACACTATTTTCGTGTTCATGAAAACCTCCTCACCGGGAAGCTCTCGCCATCCTTCCAAGCGGGCCAGCCTATAGTTGTCGTCTCCGCAGCTTGCTCCACATCTGTGGGTCAACCGGTAACGCGGTCATTCGCCCCGTCTCCGCGTTAAAAAAGCCACCGTGATGCGTGAGTTTTCCGTAGCGGAACAGGCGCGCCAGCATGGCCAGCGCGCTCGACGCTAGAGTCTGGTTGATGAAAGGTTCCTGGCGGTCCAGTGCCTCGACGGCGGAACAACTGGGCAGGGGGTCTTCACCAGCCTCTGCGTTGATGATCTCGGGATACAACTCACTCACTGTGCGCAGCCGGCCTGCTTTCCTCCGGTTGCGCGCGTTCAATGGCTGGCCGAGAACAAACTGCCCGCTGGCGGCATTGTTGCCGAGATCGAGCCAATATGCTGTGCGGTTCCTGGCCTTTGTCAATGCCCGCGCGATGATACTTCGCGCTGCGCGCGTGTCCACACAGCCGATCAGTAGATCGAGGGACGTGTCGTTGATCCGGTCGAGCGTCCGTTCCTCAAAGTTTGCCGGCTCGGCCCGCCACCGGGTACCCCAGAAAAGGTTGATGCGATTGATCAGGACGGTCGCCTTGTTCTGTCCGATATCGGAGGTCGAAAATGGCTGGCGGACACAGTTCGTCTCTGAAACTCGGTCGGCGTCCATCATGACAACTTCCAATCCACCCGATCGCCCCCAGACCCTCATCGCCTGGTCGAGATAGGGCAGGCCCATGACGATGGCGCTTCCGGTCCCGCCAGCTCCGACGACGAGAACACGCACCGCCCGCTGACCCAGCAGATCGTTTGGAAGAGTATGCTCGATGCGCATATCAGCCCCTCTCTCCAGACACGAAATGCGCGAGCGTCTGGGGCAGGACGATGAGTGTTTCGAGTGGAAACCGCTGGCGCTTCCCGGCCAGCCCGGTCCATAGTCCTTCGAATCCGCCTTCATGGCGCGTCAGGCGGCCAACGTTTGCATGCGTGAAGGCGCTCTCGTAGAAGCCGCACTCCCAGGCCGGAATTGCGGATACCGACGCCGAGTCCGGTCGCCGCATGGTGCCTGTGCAGACGCGTCCGTCGTCGGATAGATTCCAGAAGGGCGCGACAGCGAGTTTCGTTGAACCCTCCGGCCGCTTGTTTTCGCTGAGCGCCCGAATGTTGAGTTCGCCATTCGAGACCCGCCAGACCAAAGGAGGTTGCGGAAAGATGCGGCCGTTCAACTCCGCAGCCTTCCCCTCGGAGTTCTCGTAGAACATCTGGCGGCGCTCGGCCGGGGTCCACCAGACGATCATGCGGTCCGCGTTGGCGAGAATGTTCGCCGGAAACACTTCGGCCTGGACGCCGCCGCCGAGGGAACGAACCAGAGACTCAATGAATGCCACAGTGAGCGGTTGCGCCGGACCGAGAGTGGGTGGCGCATCCTTGCGGGCGGTCACGTCGTGCCGGGTGATGAAGCTGCTCTGGTTGTCGCGGTAGACCAGAAGCGCCTCACGCAGCTCGAAGCGATGGTTCTCCCCGATCGACACATGCACCTGCATGGCGTTTCTCCCATCCTTGAACATCCTCGACCAATTGAAAGAGCTCGTAATTGAGCGCGACAAAACGTTCCAAGATCCGTAGTGCGTGCCGAACTTCATCCGCTTTCCGCGGAGAGAAGGCGACACACACGGTCGGCTCGGCAGTGCCTTCCATCATGTATTGGCCCTCTTCGTCGAAACAGGCAGTAATGGCGTCGTGCTCTTTGAAGGTGACAAGCAAGGACGGCAGTGGAGGCTCGTCGTAGTAACCGGCTTCGATGTAATCCCTGGACTGCTTGAGAGGAAGCCGGGAGAGCCGCTGAATACGCCGCAACCGCTCGATCCAGGGGCTGAATTTGCCAGTTCGGAACCTGCGCAGCAGCTCGCGGTCGTGCGTTCTCCAATCGCTAGAGTCGCGTTTCAGCGTCTTTTGGATGCATTCCGGCAACGCCTTTTCGACCTCGGGGAATTCGTACTGACCGCGGTTCTCTTCTTCGTCTTCTGCGGCATAATCGCGCATCCGCTCTTCGTACATGAGCGCATCGTCGTGGTTGTAGATCCTCATCACGCGATAGAGCGCATAGGTCAATGCCCAATAGAACGCCGCGCCCAGTCCCTCCGCTTCCGCCTCCAGCGCATCGATCGCCGGCCCAATCTTGAGATAGCCCGCTCCACCGCACTCGACTGTGACGGCAAGTTGCCCGCTTCCGAGCGCCGCATCGCTGCCGGCACGCCCCAGAACGTCGCTCACCTCAAGGTGATACTCGACATTGCGATGGAGCAGATCACCCCGTTCGGCGCCAATGCCACTCATCATGGCGTTTTGAGCGAAAACTAGCGCATTGGCGCCTGATTGCTTCCAGGTCTCCGCAGTCCCCAAACCTTCCCGCACCAGGGCCGCGCAGAGCTCATACACCAGTTCGCCATTGACCTCGTGGCTATACTCGGTGCGCACATCGATGAGCGATGGCAGAGCCTGCCCGAAGGCAGGAGCCAGCGTCGTCATCCCAGCGGTGGGAGAAGATCCGGCGGCGTCGGGAGCCGGTGGCTTCCTGTCGCCACATGCCGGCTCATGGCTTCTGAGACGGCGTGTGCTAGATCGCAGGACTCTCTCGATTTGAGGTGCCTCGCGAGAATCTGATTTGCTTCCGGTGGCGGCTCTGCGGCCTTTTGAATGAACAGCGCCGTCAGTTCCTCCCGCGCCATTTGAGGCTTGGCCACGGCTCATCCCTTCGACCCGATGGCGCGGCTGAAGGTATAGCGCAAGGCGGTTCCGGTGTCTTCCGGGCCGGTGAGTGTCGCTGTCGCGATCTCCGGATAAGTGGGCATGTTTCCGCCGGTGTGGTGGTTCTGCATCGAAGTTGGCCTCCAATCGACTGATTTCTATGTGGCGTCGCCGTATATTCAGGCGTCATTCCGTCTGATTGACTGCAGGACTAACCTTTAATGGGCGAACTTGACGAACTGCTCCCCTCAGCCCGTTCTTCCGAAAGGATCCAATTCCATGAAACCTTCTGAACTCTTCGAGGCGCTTCATGCGCTGATTAGCGAACGGGTGCCAGTGCATATCTGGGGTGCGTGCGGCGTAGGCAAGTCGCAGATTGGTGCCCAGGTGGCCGCCGACCGGAAATGCGAGTATTGTACATCCGGGCCGTGCAGCTTGATCCCGTCGACCTGCGCGGGCTCCCGTACATCGCCGCAGATCGCGCGGAATGGGTTCCGCCGAAGTTCCTCCCTCTCAGTGGGGAAGGCATTGGGGAATTGGAAGGGAATAAATCCGGCCGACTGCGAGTTCCATTCGTCGACCAACCGGTCGAGTGCCTGCGTAATCGGGAAGAACTACTGGATGCCCCGGAACGAGTCGATTTCAACGGTTGACTCAGCCCAATGCGCTCGGTGAGACGCCTTCCGGCCATTTTCTGAGGACTTAAAGGAGAAGCTGAAGAATTAATCGGCAATGTTTTCGGAGAATTCTGCCTTTCTTTTTCGCACCAGAAGCAGGCGGCATGAACCGGCTTCAGAGCCGGATAGGAAATGTATACACGCAGACGGGTTAGGTCAGATCCAAATGTCGTGGCTTGCAACGCGAGCACTGTGGTAAGATCGGCTCTCTCCCCTTCCTCCGGGCTCAGATAAAAACCTTTCTTCGCTGTTGAAAGGAAAGAAGTGGCTACCGTCGCAGAAATTCCAGCCAATCTGCCGATGCGCTTGCCGGGGCGCAAGTACGACCGTCAATTCTTCTTTGCGATGACCGTGCTCCTGGCGGCGGTCGTGGCGATCGGGTTCGCGCCCACCTACTATCTGGCGGGTCTTCTTCGAGCTCCGCTGCCGTCACGGATCGTCCACATCCACGCAGCGGTATTCAGTAGCTGGATGATTCTGCTGATGGTGCAGACGGGCCTTATCTCAGCCAAGCGGGTTGGCTGGCACCGCAAGCTCGGCATGGCGGGGTTCGTGCTTGCTATTGCAATGGTGGTGATGGTGGTCCTGACTGCCGCGGGCCTTGCCGTGCGGGTGAAGGGCGCTCCGTCAATGGAACTGGTGCTCGGTCTTCTCTCTGTCACGTTTACAGACGCGTTTGACTTTGCTGTGCTTGCGGGGTTTGCATACGCGCTGCGGAGGGATGCGGCAGCTCACAAGCGGCTCATCATCATCGCAACCGCTTGTCTCACACGGGCCGCTTTCTTTCGCTGGCACGTCCCAATACTGTTCCGTCAAGTGTACCCAGCCTATGCCGCCACGTATGTTTTTCTTCTCTTGCTGGCCGCATATGACTCGTGGTCCACGCGCAAGATTCATCGCGCGACGATCTGGGGCAGCGCCTTTCTGATCTTTATGGGACAGATGACTCGCTTCATCGGACCCAGCGCGCCCTGGCATGCGTTTGCACACTGGGTACAGAGTTGGGGAGTTTAGAAAGCTGATTCTGTAGCAAGATCCCTTCGGTTGCCGATAAATCTAACTGCGTTTTCAAAACCAACTTGCGCGGAGTACGCAGATCTCTGGGTCGGACTTGCCCGTTGCGCGATTGTGCGTCGAATGTGCTAGGAGGGGACGATGAAGTTCTTATTCCTGGCTTATGGAGACGCGAAGGACTGGAATGCTTTGATCAAGAAGGAAGAGAACGATTTGCTCGCACAGGACGAAGTTGTGCGAAAAAGGGGCGCTCTCATGGCAGCCGTACAAACAAACATGGTCACTGTTACCGCATGGGACGGCAAATCAAAGGCGACCAACTGCGCATTTGCAGATTCGACTGTGCCTCTTGCCGGCTTCTCTGTAATCGACGCGGCTAATGTGGACGAGGTGGTTGAGCTCGTCGCTGGAACCCCTTGCGCGCGTGCGAAGGGAGCTATCGAAATAAGACCGATTCTTGCCATCAATGACGAGCGACTCGGCAACAGCTGATTCATGCTCAATTGCGTTGAGAGCTCTTTTAGTAGATCGTCTGCGACACCGAAGTTCGGTAACCATCGCCATCTTAGCGACGATGCTCATACCGACGCAGTTGCAATCCCGCCGACTTTAGGAACCTTGTTCGGTATACTTAAGCCCATGAAGCCAGACAAACCGCTCTCTTCGAGGCGCAGATTCCTGTTTCTCGCGGGAATCTCCTCCCTTCCGATCTTCGAGCTCATGCGGGGCGCGTTGCGACTCGACGCGCAGGACAAGGCCGGTTTCCCCGAGGGCTACGACGCGGTAGAGGTTGCGCCCCAGAGTCACAAGGTTTTGTTTGAAAATGCAATCGTGCGTGTGCTGCAGGTGGTCGTTGCCCCGGGAACCAGAGAGCCGATGCATCATCATCGCTGGCCGAGTATCTTTCTCATCTGGGACACCGGCGGCCGCACCGAACACATCAGGATCTATCACGCGGATGGAAGCATTCACGACGTCCCCAGCCGCGAAACGCCAGTTCATCCCGGCTCCTGGCGCGTGACCTGGATGAAGCCGGAACCGATGCATTCAATCGAAAAGCTGGAAACGCCGGAAAGCGCCGCGACCCTCCCCAATAAACCGCCAACCGTGCGCGTGGAGTTCAAGTTCGCCGCGTAGGTTGGGCGATGATGCCACAATAGGTCCTTCTCCTCGAAACACCCACTGCCCCGGATCATCGCGAGTGGGATTCGTGACAGTAAATAACACGCCAGCCAGCGGGAAGCCGTCGCCAGATCGTGGTTACAACGAGTTCCCCTTCGCGTGGCTTCCCATCCCGCATCGTGCGATGGGACGCCAGTTGCTGCGTAGCGAGAATGGTTCGTGAGCCGAGGCTGATCACGTCGGCGGGCGCCAACTCTGTATAGGTCACATCGCTTTTGCCGTTGCTCCACCATTGGAGCTGCTGCTCATGCAGACGGTTGAATCCCTGAATAAGCTGACCGTTGATGACGAAGATCAGAGAGTCGTCGTGCAGGAACGTGGCCAGGAAGTGGTCGGTATCATGCGCGTTGGCGGCAAGATTCTGCTCGTGGAGCAAGGTCCGGATTTGCTGAACCGCAGAAGACCTGGACTGTGCCTGCGCAACAGTCACCGCGAGCAGGCAGACAACAAAAAGTGCACCGGCGTTCCGCTTCATAGCGCCTCTTCAATCGGTCCGTCATTCTCCGAGGCTCGATCGGTGGGAACGAGTCAGCCGCCTGGAAAACTGGAAGGCCGGAGATTCAGGTGATGATAGCAGCCCAGAGCACGTTTTCAGACTGAATCCTGCCGAGTCAGGGATATGCCCAGCCAAGAAAGGCCGATTGCGGAGGGCCGGCGGACTGTGACGGGAATGGGTCCGGAGGCGATGCACTCCATTGAGCCGGGACTGTCGGTATAGTGGGCCAGCATACGGACCGTTCCCACAAGCAGGCTCACCGTCATCGCCGCCGGCATACCCTCGCCGCTTACATCTCCGATCACCGCAAGCAATCCGCCGCTGGTTGATGGCAGAATCTGAAAGAAGTCTCCGCCCACCTCGCCGGCGGGCTTGTAGACACTCGCCTTCTAAATGATATGAAGAGTACGATTTGATGTCTGCTCCGCGCGGGCTACTCGGCTTACGGCGTGGTCATCATCACGCCATCGCCGCCTGGGTTGCGCCGGTGAACTCGACGCGCAGCACCGTGATGTCATCGTTTTGTCCGAAGACCTGGGCCTGCTGCGCGATGGAAGCCGCCGACTGGCCGCTGATGGCCTGCGCTCTCTCGAAGCCAAACAGCTCGCCGCCGGGCTTCGCGGCCTCGACCACTCCGTCGGTCAGGAAGGTAAGGCAGTCTCCCGGCTGAAGCGTGAGGGTTTGCGTGGGCGACGCTGCTTCGCCGCTCAATCCGAGTGGGAGCGAACCTTCGAGGTTCATCGCTTCGCCATTGAGGTACGGCGGCAGATGCCCGGCGTTCGCAATCCTGGTTTTGCCGTCCGGGAGAATCTCGGCGACGAGGCAAGTTGCGAAATGGCCTCCCGAACGCCCCAGCAGGTGCCGGTTAAGCATGGTCAGCATGGAGGCCGGATCGAAACTGTATTCGGCCTGGTTGCGAATCGCGCCCACCAGCACAGCGACCAGCATGGCCGCGCTCACCCCTTTGCCGGAAACATCGCCGATCACCACCAGCAAACGCCCGTCCGGCCTGACCAGCGTCTGGAAGAAATCCCCTCCCACCGTCTGCGCGGGCCTGTACTCCGTCTCCACGCGGAAGGCCTTCGAGTGCTCCGACTCGGAGATAAGAACGTGTTGCTGCAGCTCACGCGCCTGCTTCAGATCCTGCGCAATCGCCTGCCGGTCCAGCTCCTGGCGTACCTGGGTGCGCAGGAAACGCCGCATCGCGAGCCCGCCGATGACCAGCACGCTTAATATCGAAGCGATATTGTTGACGCTGATGCCGATGCCGAAGGGTAAGAATGTGTTACGTATATCGAAGGTGACCAGAAGAAAGTCGCCAAAGCTGGCGAACTCGATCAGCAGGATGGGAACCGTCGCCAGCAGTGCCTCGGTGCGGTCGCGGCGAAAGCCTTCGGCCAGAATGACGACCAGCAGCAAGCCTGTTGCGGGCAGGCACCAGATGGACGCAAAGTTGAACCGGTGCAGCCAGGTCAGAGGCGCTTCGCCGAGGCCGACGTAGGATGATTGTTCGCAGAACAGGACCAGCATGCGCGCAGCGGTCAGCAGCCACGCCGCCAGCGGAATCCACCGCTTTTGACGCAGCCCGAACCAGTGCCACCAGACCATGACCCACATCGGCAGCCAGAGGGTGTCGAGGATGATGGCCACGAAGATAGTGCTGAACGCAAATGGCAAAACAAGAGTCAGGTTCCCGAGTATGGTCAGGAAACCGTCGAGGGCAAAGCAGGCGAGTGCGAGAGACAGCCACAGATACGTACGCTCCCGCCGGTTTTCGAGCCATGCCCACAGCGCCAGCGGCGCAATCAGAAAGAAAAGAAGGGCCTCGATCATGGTGCCAACATGGAAACGCAGATGGGCTTCGTTCTCAGCCGCCTCGAGCAGATGGACAGTGGACGACAGCCCAAGCACCGGCGGCTGGTGCATACCGCCGACATCGGGAGCCATGAAGGGTGTGGCGGCGATCAGATAAAAGCGCACCGCCAGATCGATCCGTCCACCCGGCCCCGGCGGGGGCAGCGGGAAGGAGACGGGTTCCGAGTGATACATTTTCACACGGTTTAAGGAGAAGTGGCCGAACTGTCCGACATAGCGCCCGTTGGCATAAACCTGGTAGGCGTCGTCGAAATCGTTGGGCATCTTGAGCCACAGCGGCTGTCCTGCATCCCGGACTGGCAGCCGCAGGCGATACCAGGCGTAGCCACTCAGGTTCGGATAACCGCGCCGCGTCCAGCCGGGCACGTAACCGGATGTGCCAAACTGCCGGTCGAATGAGCCAGCCTCAGGCGTGAAATCCATCTCCGCCCATTGGGAATCGTCAAACTCAGGCTGCGCCCAGCCCGGCACCCCATTTACCCACGGCGAGTCGCCAGGCGAGAACTTCCACGGACCGGTCAGCACAGTCGCCGAGTTGCCCAGCGTGACAATCTGTGCTGGCGGTGCGGTCGCGGCCTGTGCTCGCCCCGGCTGAGGTAAGGAAGCCGACACCAGAGCCAGGAGCAAGAATGAACCGATCATGCGCATGGCAACAAGAGTATCTGAATTGGGAGTACTCTTGCTGCGAGTTTTGTGACCGAACGTGCGGTGCGCATGAAGGTAGTGCGAATGGGCAGGTCCATCGAAAATGGGACCCTAGTCGCCCAGTGACTGGCATCACGACAGAAGCTCATTACGTTGTTCCGTATCGGTCGAATCCCGCTTTTGCGACAGCGGTTACCGCGCCAAGCCGGGGACGCCGGGCAATTTGGCCGGACCGCGGGCGGCGCGTCGTACACTTGTAGACGTTCTCTCAGACAACGCATCGGCCAAGTACGATGCTGTGGGCGATCATATTCCTACTTTTCATAGACGCGCGCCCATTCGCGAACTATGATTAATTCTTCCCCAGTCGACCCACATTGTCACCCAAGGTTCAATGCACTCGTCCATCTCTGAAGTTCCGCGATCGGTCGCCCGCCCGAAGGGACACCTTCTGCGGATTCTTGGCGTGGGCTTCGGAATCGCCGTGATTGTCGGCAACACGATTGGCTCGGGCATCCTGCTCACGCCCGGCGAAATAGTCGCCCACTTAAGGAGTCCATGGTTCGTCTTTGCGGTCTGGGCGATGGGCGGCGTATTCGCCTTTTTCTGCACGCTGTCGGTAACAGAACTGGGAACCATGCTTCCACAGGCCGGGGGATGGTTTGTCTATTCTCGCCGGGCGTTTGGCGAGTACGGAGGTTTTCTCGTCGGTTGCAGCGATTGGATCGTGCAATCGGCCGCGATCGCGTATCTGGCGGCTGCATTCGGCGAGTTCGCCGCCGACTTCGAACCGTCATTGCGGGGCCACGTAAAGCTGACGGCAGTCGCGTGCTTAATCGTTCTGATGCTGCTGAACTGGCTGGGCCTGCGCGCAGGCAGCAGAACGCAGGAGATCACCAGCCTGACAAAAGCGCTGGCGCTCATCGCCTTTGTGGTGGCGTGTTTTTGGGTCTCGCCCGGAGCAACCCCCAGCGCCGCCGCCGCGCCCCAGAAGCTGCTGGAATTGCCGCCAGGAGGCGTGCTGCTGGCAATCATTGTGGCCTTGCAATCGGTGATCGTCAGCTATGACGGCTGGTATGGAGCCATCTACTTCACGGAGGAAGACGAGAACCCGGCCAAGAACCTGCCCCGCTCGTCCATCGTTGCCGTGTTGGCCTGCGGCGCAATTTTCCTGCTCGTGAACGCGGCTCTTCTCCATGTCCTTCCGATGGACAAGCTGGCAGTTTCGCAGATGCCGGTCGCGGATGCGGCGGAAGCGATCTTTGGCGGCCACGGCAGGGATTTCATTCTCATTCTTTCACTGGTGACAGCAATCAGTGCGATCAATGCATCCCTCTTGATCACGCCACGGATTCTCTTCGCGATGGCGCGCGATGGGCTGATGCCGGGCTGGGTCACTTCAGTGAATGCGGGCGGCACGCCGAGCGCAGCATTGTTTCTTTGCACAGCGGCGCCCATCGCGCTGGTTCTCAGCGGCAGCTTTGAAACGCTCATCGCCATTGCTTCCATTCTGTTCGTGGCCGTTTATCTTTCGGGGTTTATTTCACTTTTCGCCTTGCGAGCTAAGGAGCCGGAACTTGCGCGGCCTTTCAAGATGTGGGGCTATCCTTGGACAAGCCTGACCGTTTGTCTTTGTTCAGGCGCTTTCCTGGTCGCGTCGGTATTCGCCGATCCCAAGCACGCGTTTTTCACCCTGGTGATCATTGCACTCAGCTATCCGCTTTACGTTTTTCTAGTAAAGCGAATGAGACACTCTTGAAAGACGAGCCTCGCGGGATATTCGATCGTCTCCCGACTTCAAATGGGGCTAAGGAGTTTCATTTTCACGCTCGGCGCCCTCGGGTGGGCGATCTCACGGCGCAATTGCCTATTAAATCTCGATTGAGATGACAATCCGTGTGTGAATGCAATCGCAGAAGCCGCAAAGCAATTCGGCCGGGAAAATCACATTACCGTGCGGTTCGAACCACGGACAGGAAACTTGAAAGCGGCCATCGCATGAAGAAGACAATCTTAATCCTGGCGTTGTTTCTTGCCTGCACGTACGGCAGACTCCACGCGCAAACCTTCAGTCTCATCGCTGGGCGCGAGCCAGTCGCGTCTCTCGATGACTTGTGGCGTTTCCACACCGGAGACAATCCGGCGTGGGCTGCGCCGGACTTGGACGATTCGGGTTGGGCCCTGATCCGTGGCGACAGGAGTTGGAACGAACAGGGTTTTGCAAAGCTGGACGGATTTGCGTGGTATCGGGCGCGCATCGAGATACCGGCGGGGCAAAAGGACCTGGCACTTTTTATTCCGAGAATCGTTACAAGCTACCAGGTGTACATCGACGGTAGCCTGATGGGCGGCGAAGGCGGGATGCCGCCGCATGCTTTTCCCTTATCCGAATTTGCGCCGGCTGCTCTTTACAGGTTGCCGGGGAATGCGACGACCGCTTCACCGACCGTGACAGTGGCGATCAGAGTATGGCACTCGCCTTTGTGGGAATTGCTGATTGGTGGAGGATTGTACGAGGCCCCGCTGATCGGACAAACGGCGTTGATGGGGGAACGTAAGGCCGCCAGGATGGATGACCTGGAACTGTCCACGGCGAGCGAATCGGTTCTTGCGACTCTGGAGGCACTTGCGGGGCTTGCAGCCCTGGGCTTTTTCTGGGTTCGTCCCCGCGAGAAAGAGTACTTGTGGTTCCTGGTTTGGATGTTTGTATCCGCCGGTCTCCAAGTGGCCACTCGTGCCATGCGTCTGGATGGGATGGACGTGAGGATCTTCGACACGATGCAGGCAGTGCTTCAAACCACATTGCTATATGCCGAGATGGCCTTCTTTTATCGGCTGTTGAGCGGGCGTCGCGGATTGCTCTTTTGGGCAGCAATCGGGTCGGTGGCTGGAACACTGGTGATCGCTTCGACTGTGCTGGCTGGGTCCGCGGTTGGAGTCCGTTTGCCTCAGGGCACACTTGTGAGATGGAATCTGGCAGAAGTTTTATTGAATCTTGCGCCTGCACTCTGGGTACTGACACTTCTGTTCCAAAGAACAGTGCAAGGGTTTCTTGATGCGCGATTGCTGCTGGCGCCCGTACTGTTGCTTCAGTTTTCCGCAATCATGGATCCGGTACTTTGGATGGGGCATTTCGTGTTCGGATGGAGTCCTCAAAGCCGAAACTGGTTTTACGTGCTGACCTCATCGCCCTTCAGCATTTCGGTTCCCGATGTCTGCGAAGGGCTGTTTCTGGTTGGGATGCTGGCAATATTTGTCCATCGGTTTACGCGCACCAGCCAACACGAGGATGCACATCGCAGGGAACTGGAATCGGCGCGGGCGGTACAACAGGTACTTATCCCTGAGGCGATTCCGCAGGTGCCCGGGTATGCAATTGAAAGCGTGTATAAGCCAGCAGGCGAAGTAGGAGGAGATTTCTTCCAGATTTTGCCCTCGGGAAGTGGCGTGCTCGCGGTGATTGGAGATGTGAGCGGCAAGGGAATGCCCGCCGCCATGACTGTTAGTTTGCTGGTGGGAACGGTCAGAACGCTGGCGCACTACACGCAAAGCCCCGGCGAGATTCTGGCCGCAATGAACCAGCGCATGCTGGGCCGGTCGCAGGGCGGTTTCACCACCTGCCTGATTGCGCATGTAGCCGCTGACGGACGGGTTACCGTAGCGAATGCCGGACACATTTCTCCCTACGTGGCAGGGAGTGAAATGCCGGTGGAGAACGGGCTGCCGCTCGGGCTTTTGGCGGGGGCTACGTACGTGGAAACGTGCTTCGACTTGGCTGCAAATGAGCAATTGACGCTGGTGACCGATGGCGTGGTAGAGGCGCGCGGCAAGAGCGGCGAGCTCTTCGGGTTTTCGCGCACGCAGGACATCAGCCGCGAGGATGCCGAGCACATTGCCCAGGCTGCGCATGTGTTTGGACAGGAGGACGACATTACGGTATTGACCGTGGCGCGGGTGGCAAATCTGAAAGCGGCTATCGCATGAAAAAGATAACTCTACTTGCTTCGTTGCTCCTGATCTCTGCGTGCCGAGGACTACTCGCCCAGACCTTCGATCCGAATACAGACCGCCCGTCGATCATGGTGCTGAATGGGCCGTGGAAATTCCACACCGGCGATTCGCCAAAACCGTATAGCATCGGGACACCGCTTTGGACGCAGCCGAGCTTCGACGATTCCGGCTGGCAGGATTACACGATTGACCCCAATCACCCAACTCAGACTGCTGTCGAGGCAATTCAGTCCGCTCAACTACCGGGATGGCAGCAGCATGGGCATCCCGGTTACACCGGCTATGCGTGGTATCGCATTCGGTTAGAGACTCTGCCGGACACTCATGAACTCGCGTTGCTGATGCCGCGGTTTGCCGACGAGGCGTACGACATATACGTCAACGGCCGGAAGATCGGGAACTTCGGCAAACTGGATGGATGGCGCATCACCTATGCCGGACAGCCGATGCTCTTCTCGATTCCGGCCGGGCGCTCAATAGCGGTCGAACTGTAACGCTTGCCCTGCGATTCTGGGACTACAGCAATGATGGCCTGCCAAGTGGACAGAACCTGAATGGAGGTCTGCGCAGCGCACCGCTCCTGGGTTCATCTGAACTGCTCCGCGTCTTCCAGCAGAGCGTACAACAGCAGACAGGTCAGCCCGCCTGGTACTTAATATTGTTCACCGCCGCTTGCGGCGCGGTAGGCATCATCTCCTTGTTCCTGTTTCTCTACAGCCGCAGCCAGCGTGAGTACCTGTGGGCCGGGATCAGCCTGACCAGCTTGGCCATGGTGGCGGCTGCTACTGCGGTTGAGCGTGTGCAGCAGACGAGCATTCCATTCGAGCTGGCTTATGCGGTCGCATTCGTTGCATATTGTGTCGGGTTCTTCGCGCTGCCGTTGGCTGCCATGTACCTGTTGCGCGTAGCCAAATCAGTCTGGCGCCGCGCTAACTACGCGGTCTTTGGAGTGATTGTCGCCTTCGGTCTGGTGCCCCTGGGCCTGGCTCTCAACCTCCTGCCGCCGACTGTCCTCACCGATCGCATCAATAGCACGACTCTGGCGCCTTATCTCCCTTTTGTCTTCCTGCTGCTGGCGATCACAGTCGATGGCCTCCGAACGATTGGAAGAAAGGCGTGGTTGCTTCTGACGCCGGGCTTGATTTTCGCTTTCTACCTGATTCTTTTCGAACTGTTTGCCAGAAAGGGGCGATTTGTTCTAATTGCTGAGTCTCTTTTTGTCTGTGTTCCACTTGCCGTTCTGGTTGTCTTCCTGTTGCGCTTTGTCGAGCAACAGCGCGAAAACGTCCGCATGGTCGATGACTTGAGGCAAGCGCAGGAAGTGCAGCAGGTCTTGCTTCCGGAGGATTTGCCGCAGGTTTCAGGACTGACCATTGAGAGCGAATACCGCCCGGCGCGCGAGGTTGGCGGCGACTTCTTCCAGATCCTTCCCCATCCCGCCGATGGCAGCGTACTGATTGTCGTGGGCGATGTAACGGGCAAGGGATTGCAGGCAGGAATGCTGGTGGCGCTGATTGTCGGCACGATCCGCACGGCGGCGCAGTACGATCCCGATCCGCTGCATGTTTTGCAGACATTGAACTATAGGCTCTGTGGTCGCGGCCACGCCCATGCGACATGTCTCGCGCTGCGCATCGCATCCGATGGCGCGGTCATGCTGGCCAATGCGGGACATCTGCCGCCCTACCTCCACGGAACCGAACTATCGATGGAAGGCGCATTGGTGCTGGGTATCACCGCGGGAGCTGAGTTCTCCGTGATGCACTTCCAGCTCGCACCCGGCGATCAACTGACACTAATGTCCGATGGAGTTGCCGAGGCGCAAAACGACCACGGCCAGCTTTTTGGCTTTGAGCGCATTCGTGAATTGCTGCGAAAATCCGTCACTGCGGCGGAAGTGGCGACGGCAGCCCAAAACTTCGGCCAGGAAGACGACATCAGCGTTCTTTCCGTGACCCGTGCCGTCTCAGTGCCTGCACTTCCATAACTCAACCAACAAGAAGATTCCAGAGAAGATTGCCGGCTGCGCACAATGGAAACACTGGCTTTTCCGCGCAGGACGTGAACGGAGCTTGGCGCGATTCCGAGCCGAAAGACATGTCGTCCCCTGGGTGTTCAAGCCCGCAGGGTTCTACAGCTCCGCCAGCGCTTCCGCCTGCCCGGGGAACAACCCAGCGTATTTGGTGATTCCCACCATCGTGAAGACCTTGGTGAAGTGCGGCGACAGGCCGAACGCGTAGATCTTCTGCGCGGCGCGATCCGCCGCTATCAAAAGTTGAATCACCAACGCAATGCCGCTCGAATTGATGTAATCCACCTTCGTGAAGTCCAGAAAAATCAGCTTTGACGACTCTTTGGGGAGGCCATTGTAAATACCGAGGACCGCATCCTTAGAAGTGCTGGCAATATCGCCTCCAAAGCGGATGACAGTCACCGGGTGTCCGGCCGGAGATGTGAGCTGGTCAACGTGTGATCTGGTCTCGGCCTGCATAATCTATCGTCTCCCTGTCTTTTGAGCCTGTCGCAACCTCTGCCACTGCCGGTAAGGGCGAGGCTTTGAGGCTTCAGTCTTATCACTCCAGCCCGGCTTGGAGCAATTGAAGTTCAAGCGGTTTCTAAAAGGAAACAAGACAGCGTATCAGTGGCGAGGCCGGGAAGGCCATTGAAGAAGACCCACCGAGCCCAAAAGAGAAAGAGACTCTAACTCGTGCTGCTGACTGAGTATACTGCGAGCAGCGGCTTTCCGTGCATAAGAGGTCATGCAATGGCGCGGCGCACTTTCTTCTACATCTCGCTGACAGCAATGTTTGCATGTAGCGTGCTGGCTGCGGCTCAGCCGGCCAGCTCGCCGCAGCCGACGCCCGCGCAGCCGATTGGTGCAGCGGACGTCAACCTAGGCCAGTCTGCCGTGCCGCTCTATGGCCCGTGGAAGTTCACAGTTGGCGACTCGCCCATCGATCCGAAGACCGGCAAGCCGCTGTGGGCCGAGCCCGCCTTTGATGACTCCCGGTGGGAGACAGTGGACCTGACGCCGAAGACGATAACCATCGACCCGACATCCGGGTGGGCTGGATATGTTCCAGGCTGGACAGCCAAGGGACATCGCGGGTATTGGGGCTATGCGTGGTACCGCATACGAGTGCGGGAGCAAGAGTTTCCAGGGGAAGAACCAGAGGAGTTGGCTCTTTGGGACGTGGATGATGCCTACCAGTTCTTCACGGATGGAAGACGAATTGGAACATTTGGTGTATTCCGTGACGGCAAGCCGCCGGTGACGTACTGGAACGAGCCGGAAATGTTCGATCGGCCCGAGCAGCAGGGGAACACCAGTTCCAACATCGTCTCCGTCACTCACGTACTTGTGTTCCGGGTCTGGTGCAACCCCAACACCTTGAATCAAAATCCTGACGGCGGTGGTCTTCACATCGCACCTGTCATGGGAAATGCTGCCGCAGTGGGAGAGCATTATCAGAGAGCGTGGCTTGAAATCATCAAGAGCTACGGGGTAGCGGCGGCGGAAGCCCTGATTTATCTCGTTCTGGCAATTGCCGCAGGCAGCCTGGTTTTATTCGACACATCCGATCGGGTCTACCTGTGGCTGGCCGGAGTATTTCTTTTGACCGCGGCCAACGCGGCATGCATGTGCCTGTTTGCATGGACCTTGGTTGCGAATCAGGTAACCATCTACCTGACAACGGACGCTTTGCTTCGCCCATTCATTCTGGGTGGATGGGTGATGACGTGGTGGTTCTGGTTCAGGCTTCGCCGTCCGCCGTGGGTGCCCAAAGTGGTTGCCGGACTAACTCTGCTGTACGGGCTTTCGAACGCCATCGGAGAGGACCTGTTCTATACGCTCACCCCACATCGGGTGAGCGTGGCATTTCATCTGGCAGCGATTGGAATTGGACTTTCATTTCTCTGCCTGCTCATACTCATCATTGTTCAGGGAATCGGGCAGCAAGGGCGGGAGGGCTGGTTGGCGCTGCCGGCCGTGGTGCTGGTGGGAATCGCGCAATTTCAAATCGACCTTCTTGTGCTCCACATTCCCACCGTTTGGTATCCCTTCGGCGTTGGGGTGGGCCTGAGCGATCTTGCGAACGCTGTCTTATCGGTCGTCATCTTCGTCCTTCTCCTGCGACGGTTGCAGCAGTCGTTGCATCGTCAGCGTCTCATTGCCTTAGATCTGAAGCAGGCGCAGGAGGTGCAGCAGGTCATTCTGCCCGAGGCGCGAACAACCCTGCCCGGGCTGGCGATTGAGAGTGATTATCGTCCCGCGCGCGAGGTGGGCGGCGACTTTTACCAGATCATTCCCAGCAAGATGGACGGCAACGTTCTCATCGTAGCCGGCGACGTGACGGGCAAGGGGCTAAGAGCCGGAATGCTGGTGGCTCTGCTGGTGGGAGCTATCCGGACAATTGCAGAAACCGATTCCGAGCCGCAGTCTGTTTTGCAGGCTCTGAACCGTCGCTTGCTGGGCCGTGGGGATGCCCAGGCTACCTGCCTTGCCATGCGAATCGGCGCGGGCGGAAATGTGACGCTGGTGAATGCCGGACATCTGCCGCCATACCTGAACGATGAACCCATTGCGATGGAGGGTGCGCTGCCGCTGGGGGTGATCGATGGCCCGGAGTTTTCGGTCGTCGGCTTCGAACTCAAGGAAGGCGACAAGCTGGTGCTGGTGTCAGACGGCATTGCAGAAGCCACGGACGCGAACGGCACCATGTTCGGCTTCGAACGAGTAAAGGAAATGCTGCACTCGGCCCGGACCGCCGCCGAAGTCGCTGCAGCTGCGCAGGCCTTCGGTCAGGAAGACGACATCAGCGTCATTTTCGTGACTCGGACTGGCGTCCTCGAGCCCGCCGCCGCTTGAGAGAATCCGAAAATGTGGGGACCATGCTTCAGGTCCGTGCCCAACCAGGGCGATCGCTTGTCGAGAACGTCACCTGTCCACTTCAGCAATGCGATTTGTCAGTCTTCCTGAGGCAAGGCATCGAGCGGCTCAATGGCCTTGACGCGCGTACCAAATGCTCCGCCCGGAATGCGGGTCATCAGCAAACCAAGAAGCAGACACGCGGCAATGCCGATTCCGGCATCCATTGCCAGGCTGCCTGTCACGCCGGCCATGGCGTAGCCTCGGCCGTCGGCGACCATCATGTACGTGACCGGAATATGTGTCGCCGCGGTGAGAGCGGCGAAGGTTGTTGACGCCAGCGGATTGTTTTGCCCTATGGTGACCGGCCCGCACTGGTCGAGACGCGAATGCTGCCCGGATAAACCGCCGCGATACTCTACCAGGGCGCGGGCGGCGGATGGGTCTATAGGAACGTTGCTGCCGCCAACGGTGGTCTGTGCAAGCCACGCACGCTCATACTTATCAAGGCTCTCGCTGATATAGCGCCAATATTCTGGCGACGTATCCATCTGAACAACTTCGTCAACGATGGATCGAAAATATCCGAAGCTGGCAATCGGCCCGCTGGCGTGTCCATTTAGCGATGAGACATACTTTCTTGTGCACCCTAGCAGAAATGCATGCTCAATGTCATCAATCGGAACATGGTCAGCAAAGAGAGACCGGGCCAGCTTGTCGTCTGCCGGCGCAAAAGTGAAACGAACGCACCTGCGGGTGTCCAAGAGCGTCCGAATGCGTTTTATGTAGTTGTCAGCGCTCGCGATGTTTTCCGCTGGAGTCGATACTACATAGGGCCAGAATGCATCGCAGATCTGCACCATGCCGCGAGTATGCTGGTTGGCGGCAAATTTCACA
>Ga0209517_10002204_pt1 | contig 27935 bp, 35 predicted proteins | sample PeaSoiMetSII2010_FD_187695 | JGI IMG/M metagenome (GOLD analysis project Ga0209517, IMG submission 187695) | Peat soil microbial communities from Weissenstadt, Germany - SII-2010 (SPAdes) (version 2) | ecosystem: Environmental > Terrestrial > Soil > Wetlands > Peat | place: Germany...
AATTCCAGTATTACCAGACGGTTTTAGGATTCCTGAAACTATGTAATTTTTTATTACTGTATGTGATCCACTTGAATCAGAATAAGTTGAAGTTGTCTTGATTGTTTCTCCAAGAGTGACAAAAGCGGTATCTGCACCAGGCGGATTTACTATCGTATCTCCCACTAATGCCGCTGATCGATCTCCTGCACGTATTGTAGAACCATCAATATATTGGACATTTGGCAGTTCGACAGACAATTTTGATGGATCAATTGCAGTAATGGAAGCACGCTGAACGTTTCCCTGTGAATTCATTTGTACAGAACCTGTATACTCAGGTATAACATCCGATACATTTGGAAGGGTCTTGAGTTTTTGTACAATGACATCATTGATGGTTATAGAATTACTTGTGGAAGTTGCATAGGAGCTAAGGGAACGTTGTCCACTACCTACAAAAAGAACATTAGCTGCTAATGTGTTAAATTGTTGTTCTAAGAAGGCAGCCTGACCTGCACTTAGACCATTTAATACCACAACAAGACTGCTACCAAGTACAACCATTAAAATTGTAAGTAGTGTTCTTACCTTTCTATCAACTAGTGCCTCAAATGACAGTAAAAAAAGATCTCTAGGATTCATTTTCTTTCTTTTTGGTATCATCAAATATCGATACTATGTCAGTATCCCCCTGTGTTACCATCTTTAGTTTTTTCTTTGCTAATTTTTTCTTTCTAACCAGGAATGCAATCACTACTGCCACTGCAACAATTATTCCAATAGTTACTGGTTCTGGTAGAGGTATTTGATTAAGTATCGGTATCTGACTGAGTATAGAACCAGAGTGGGTAGCTGTAGGGGTTTGACGAGCTTTTGAAATAGCTACGGTTCCATTTACAATCACAGTGTGAAAGACCTTCAGGTCATCAGCATATACTACCTTGAATGCTACCACATACATTCCAGATGGTATTGAACTAACTCCTCTACTAAGCGGTACACTGATTGGGATTGGCGAATCTGGTGAAAGATCACCTATGAATTGTTGCGATGAACTTGCTGCTCCGCCTCCTCCAGAGCGTCCTGCGCCTCCGCCAGTACCTCCTCCAGAGTATCCTTGTCCACCTGTGCCTCCGGCTCCACTACCTCCAGAGTATCCTTGTCCACCTGTGCCTCCGGCTCCACTACCTCCAGAGTATCCTTGTCCACCTGCGCCTCCTTGTCCAGATGGTGTAGATGAATGAGTTTGATTATTTGTTGAATTTGCAAGTCTTGCAGCTCTCATTGCATCCAAAAGTGGGGATGGTGCAAGTTGAACCGTTGTAAACAATGCAGTTGTACTACCTTGATTGAGCAAGTTACCCACTATGCTAGAAGTTCCACCAGTAGTAGTTGCAGATAGACCATATACTTGGAGCTTGATGTCACCTACAACAAATGCACCCAAGGTAAGGGAATTTGTTTGAGATTGACCTTTTGAAACATAATTAGCAGTTAGTGTAAACGAAGTTGGAGTATTAATTAATGAAGTTGCTGCAAATACCTTAGTTGAGAGTACTTGTCTATCTCCTGGTTGCAAGTTTTGTATTGTCCAAGTAGAAGTTCCAACAATAGAGACAGAAGTTGATTGTGGTACGAGATTTATAATTACATTAGACATTGTATTATTACCATTATTGGATACAGTAAAATCAAGATCATCCAAATTTCCTGAAACAATTACAGGAGTGGATTGATTTCCAAGATATGATAAAGTAATAGATTCTGGTGGATTAGGAGATATGACAAGACCTGTGACAACATCAGCGGTTAAAAGCTTGCCCCATGCATTTTGATAACTGATTAGTAGTTCTACCTGCTGGGTAGATCCACTTGCACCAGTTCCTGGATAAACAGTTGTACTTATCACAGCTTGTGAGTTTGCATGGATGGTTCCAATGTTGAAAGTACTAGGTCCAAGATTAACAATATTTGTGGTAGTTGAAGACAATGTAATTGCTCCTCCGCTAGAAGAACTTCCAGTAGCACCTTTAGACTGTCCAAGATTTGCAATTGTAGCAACAACTCCGGTTGCATCAGCAGAACCCTTGTTTTGAATTACTATATCTATAGGACTTTTAGTTTGTGGTGCAATTTCTGAATTGGTAATTGATGCATCCATTATTACCTTACCAGGAAGAACAAGCGGTACGTTAAGCAGTGCAGAGGTACATTGTTGTCCAACTACTCCCACTTGTACATAATTTGCAACAACAGTTGTAGCATGAGTACCCACCGCGGCAGTAGGTAGTACATTTATGTTAAAATACATAGTAAATGACCCTCCAACTGGTATTTGGCCATAATAATTTGCGATGGCGGGAGTAATTGTAACACGTCCTGCTTGATAGTGTTGTTCAAGCAATTGAGGATTTGCACTTTCTCCTGTAGGTGTAAATCCTGATGGAAGATTAAGATAAGCAGTAACAGATTCTATGGGAAAATTTGAATTTCTGTTTGTCATGACCACCGCAAAAACTGAAGGTCCTTCACCTGGACCTATTTCTTTTTTGACAGGATTGCTAGTAATGTCGGTGGTTGAAGATGTTCCTTGATCTACCCAATACGAGTCTACAACTACAGGGCCTGCATAAGTGGCATCAAGGATAGTAGTAAGAGGTGCAAAACAATCCTGTGTTTGTTGTACTGACAAGCTACCTCCTGTTGCTGCGGTAGTGGTTACCTGTCCATATGCATTAAAAGATGAAATCATAGTAGGTGCAAAAAGCATCAGGATTAAAATTGGAATTACAACTTTGACTGCAAGTTTTCTTGAGAAAAACTTGGTAAAAGATTTAGTGGTAGACATCTTTTTCTATTCTCCCATCTCTTAGTAATATAGATCTATCACTTTTTTCAGCAAGTTCCGGATTGTGAGTAACCATTATTATAGTACGTTTGAATTTGTGTGAAAGATTTTTCAGCATGGCAAACACGTCATCACCAGTCTTTGTATCTAGGTTTCCAGTAGGTTCATCAGCTAAAATTATAGATGGGTTATTTATCAAGGAACGAGCTATAGCAACTCTTTGTTGTTGTCCACCACTAAGATTTACCGGTTTTTGGTCTTTCTTATCATCTATACCAAGTGCTTCTAGAATTTTCATGGCACGAAAGTTTGCAATATCATGTGACATACCAGCAATAAGTCCGGGAAGTTTTACATTTTTCAGGACAGTTGTTCTATTGATAAGATTAAACGATTGGAAAATAAATCCAATTCGTTCATTTCTCAAGGTAGCAATCTCAGAATCATTCATAGAGAACATATCTATACCATCAACAGAGATTTTCCCTCTAGTAGGCCTATCAAGTGCACCAATCATATTAAGAACAGTAGATTTTCCACTTCCAGACGGTCCCACAATTGATACAAATTCACCTTTTTGAATAGTAAAACTCACATTATCCAATGCAACAACTCTTCCTGCAGAAGTATCATAGATCTTTGAAAGATTCTCAACTTTTAGAGCATGTGAATCATCAGATCCGGTTTCAGTATTTTTTTTAGATACTAAATTTTGTTTATTACTCATAATCAATTCCTTTTAGATTCATATCTTAATCCCTCAATATTAATAAATTCATTAAAGTAAATATTTCCAAAGTATGCGATATCATGATATTTTAGTTAATTTTTTTACATAAAACACTTGTCAAACCTTGTTCAAGAACATTGTTAGTGAAGATTAAGATGATTTTCAAATAAGGAAATAAGATATACGCCTAATACGGTTTGAAACATTCCAGATGAAAATATTTTGGAGGTCTTGCTCCAATTCGTAATACCGTGTCGCCTTCCACAAATCCAAGAGCACATTTTCTACACTTGTTATTTCCAAATGTATCAAGTCTTGCAACATCTTTGGGTTCTAGTTTAATCTGCATTATTTTGATCTCCCTTTCTAAAAAGATCGTACAATAAGAAAATTCCTTGATTATAATATAATGTGTCCCCCAAAAAATTTTTAAAAAACATGTATTAATTATCCCAATACCATTTTTGCCTAAATCCATCATGTTTTGTCGGATGTACAACTTTTGAGTGACGCTCTAATCTGATAATATCACTAAATTGCATTTTGTGTATTTTACATTGAAAGTCTTTTTCTTTATGAAACATTATATTTTTCACATCTCATTTGTTAGCAAATTAGTGCGAGTTAGGCAATACCCAGTGTTTTTTAGATCTAATAACAGCATATCAGAAAATACAATTATTCCAAATCGTTTTGTTTTAGTGACCAAATCTATTACCAACATTGAAATTCATAATTGATGATCTGTGGGATTTTTGCATATAATTTTAATCCTTTTTGACAATTTTTTCTTCCAAGAGTTTTAGTATAAAAAACGGAATTTTTAAAAAATCTAAATCTTTTTCGGCGGTGATGCATAACATTTGGGTCTCCAATGGAAAGATTATAGATATTGAGTTTTGCCCATATGAAATTGTGAAATTTACTGGTCCAAGCTGGTCATCGTGTACTCTACGCATACGTACTCCTAATGCAGTTTCCATTAACAAGATCTCTAGGTCTTTGGGATCGATGAAAACTTTCAATCCTTTTCTCTTATTTTCGGCAAGCAGTTTTCCCTTATCAGTAATGATTCCGACAAATCTAATTTTAGGATCTAAATTAAGGATCTCATTGCAAAAAGATTCAAGTCTTTCTTGAGAAAAATTTTTTTGACTAGTGTTTTGAACTGATTGCATATCAAATTCCATATCTAAGAATCATTAATTTCAGATAAAACACTTATCAAACTTTGTTCAGTAACATTGTTACTGAATGGCAAATGCTGCTGAAAATACAACTTTTGGCCCAAATAAAATAATTACGAATAAAGATTAATACTTGACTGATACCGCATCAAACTATAACTTGTCACACGAATATAGAGATAGAATTTACATACGAAAAGACATTATTTTAAAATTAACAGAGCATGGTGAGCTCAATCAGACATCACTTCTCAGCTATTGTGGCTTGAATTTAATGAAACATAAAGACATTCTTGAAAGCCTTGAGAAAAAAGGCTTCATAGATAGGGCCGAGCAGGCATGGGGAAATAAAAAGATAATAAAATACTCAGTGACTCAAAAGGGACGGGAGTTTTTCAAATTAATTTTAGAGCCATATGAGGATATGTTTCCTAGGAAGGAGAGACACGTTGAAGAACAAAGTTAGCGAAGCATTTTTAATGCAAATAGGGGAAATCTAGTAAATGTCAGAGCCTGAGAACAATTCTCCTAAAAAAGAGAAAATGCCAGAAGACAAAGACGAGGGAAGAAAATCTGACAATATTTTAAAAATTTTAGACGAACTTTTAGCTCATACTAACAGGTCAAGACGGTTATTTCTGACTTTTATTGCAACCGCATTATTTTTTGGACCTGCCGCAATAATACTAGGAGGAATTTTACTCGAACATCCTGATTACAGTATAAGACAATTAGAAACACAGCAAGGAAGTGGAAATGAACTTCGTCACATTCCACCAGGAGCACACCTTCAACTAGTTGATCAAAATGGCACGGTCATAAGGGAAGTACCTACAGGGCAAGCAAACCGTACTCATACTACATCCATATTTTTAGGATTACGGGTATTCATAATAATCTCAATAATATTTGCTGTAATCCTATTGCTTATAGCAATTAAGGAGTACAAATTCTTTGTACATTGGAGCAAGCGATTCACCAAATTCAAATCACTCCAAGATAAAGTAGACAAAGAATTAGGCGATGAATAGTACTAAAGACCAAAGACTGTAAAATCATCATAGGAAAAAGGATTAAGCAGTAAGAAAATTGAAAGGTTCTAGCATCAAGAACTTTGTTAACTAATACATAAATATCTCTGAAAAATAATTGAGTATATTGAAACCCATTTTACTTTTAGGATTAATTGCTGTAGTGTTTGTTACAAGTATGATATTTGCGACACAAGCTAGTGCACAATCCCCAGTACAAGGAGGTCAAGGATACCAAGGTGGAAATGGAACTGGAAGTCAACACCAATTCCAGGGTACACATACTCCTGTAAATGGCACTTATACCAATTCTAACTTTGGAGTACAGATAACACTTCCAGATGGATGGAGTGGTTTTGAGATGAAATCAACTTCAGGAAGTACTAGAGTAATGATAGCACCAGGAGGATATCAATCAACGCAGGGAGCCCCACGTCCACCAATTACAATTAGCATGTCCATGACCCCAATTAGTTCAACAACTTCTCAATATACGATGAGAACCATGCAGGGATTAACATGTACTAATTCTACATCAACTAATACTGTCAACGGTTTGAATCTTAACGTGTTAACAAAAGACTGTACAGGGACAGATTCTAATGAGAATCCTATTGAAATGAAATCCAAGGCTGAGACGACTCAAACAGGTTCGGCAAATATCATGCTAAGTTATAGAGCAAACTCTTCTTCAGGGTATGATTCCCAAGTTGCAGCTTTTGACAGCATGGTTAACACTCTTCAGATTTCAAGCCCTTCACAAGCACCCGCCGTACCAGAATTTCCAGTTTCCATCATAGGATTGGTTGTTGCAATAATGGTAGGAGCAGTTGTAGTACTTGGAAGAGTAAAGATGATTCCAAGCAACATCTAAGATTCTAGTTTACAAATATACCAAGAAAAATGCGATCAAACTTTATTAAAACGGATCAAGTAATATCTAATCATTGGACAGTAGTCAGTGTTACAAATTACTTGGCGTGAGCGAAGGCGCACCCATAAATGAGATAAAGGATGCATATCGTAGACTTGCCTTAGAATATCATCCTGACAAAAATACATCTGCAAAAGACGGTGTAAAATTCAAAATGATAGCCGAGGCGTATCATACCCTACGTGTAAAAAATAGCTCATATACCAGGGTAAACGACGCAACAAAATATCACACCATGAATAAAAGTCATCAATATGAAAAAGATAGTTTTCTAGATTGGCTAAATTTTCTTTGCTATAAAATAGATCACAGGTATGTAAAATATGTAAGAATAATCTTCTTTTATTATCTCAAGTACGAACCAACCTTGTTTGAATACAGTGACAAAATAGAGAAAAAGGCATTCGTCTTGACACATCGTTCAATAGAATTTTTCCGACACGAATGTGTAAGAATTATTTTTAGAATCATGGCATTGTCTTCAAAATCAATCCACATACCTTTAACCACAAAGGAGTTTAATTTTTCAGTGATGCTGTTTTCCTTTAAGAATCATCTGAAGACTAAAGAAAGATAGTGTAAACATATTACGCCAAGAATGCCACAACACTTGGAAAACCTCTCCAACATACACCAAATACAAATCATTCAAAGACAATCAGTAGTCAGTAAGATACATTTTGAATCACTTACGTATGATAAGATCATTCTAAATTCTTAGAATTAGAATTAGCGCTAGCTAATTTTTTGTTAGCTTATATATCCAAAATCATCTTGTAAAGATAATGGCAACACTTGAGATTAAAGATCTTCACGTACAAAGAGACGGTAAAGAAATTCTCAAGGGAGTAAATCTCAAAACAGGTCCAGGCGAAGTTCATGCCATCATGGGACCAAACGGATCTGGTAAGAGTACTTTATCATATACGATTTTAGGTCATCCAAAGTATGAAGTTACAAAAGGAGATATTTTACTAGATGGAGAAAGTATACTTGGTCTTTCCCCTGATGAAAGAGCAAAGAAAGGATTGTTCTTGGCATTTCAATATCCAACAGAAGTTTCGGGGGTAGGTTACTCACATTTTCTAAGAACGGCATACAATGCATTAAGCAAGTCACTTGGAGATGAAAAAAGAGAAGTTTTTCTTACAGTCAGAGAATTTCAAAACTATCTGAAGAAAAATCTTGATGAAGTAGGACTAAAACATGATTTCTTATCAAGATACCTCAATGAAGGATTTTCGGGTGGAGAGAAAAAAAGATCAGAGGTTTTACAGATGGCAGTATTACAGCCAAGAATATCCATTCTTGATGAACCAGATTCAGGTTTAGATATTGATGCAGTACAAGCAGTAGCAAAAGCCATCAGTTCAGTCTCAAGAAAAGATGCCACAGTAATTGTCATCACCCATTATGCAAGAATTCTAAAATTCCTAGACAAGCTTGATTTTGTTCATGTAATGGCACAAGGAAAGATGATCAAAGAAGGTCCAAAAGAGCTTGCCGATGAATTGGAACAGAAAGGCTATGCGTGGCTTGGAATTCAAGAAACTACAGAATAAAGAACTTCTTATATTATTAGTCTAAAATTTCTCACATCGGTATACAAACATTATTTTTTTAATCCATACATATGCAGACAAGTAGTCAATCCAAATCAAGTGAGTTTTACACGAATTGTATGAGATATTTTGAAGCATTAAGAAAGACTGGAAAACAGGATTTTGGTTTTGAAGATGAATTTTTCTATACCATGCCTGCCATGTCAGAGAAAATTGCAAGCGAGCAGTAAAAGCAATCAAAAATCAATACAGTCACGGTTTCAGTTATATATTCAGTATAGTGATCTCTCGTTGCAGAGGTACCGAAGCCCGGTCAACCGAGAGGGACTCAAGATCTTCTATAAGATATCCCTTCCCTTAGGGGTTCGTGGGTTCAAATCCCACTCTCTGCATTTTTCTTTTTTTCTCTTCTCTGTCTCTGTTTACGATTTAGTTCATCATATCCTCTGTGATTTTCACCCATGGTGGTACATGCTAGTGTTTATTAGAAAATTTTTCCATATCATGCTATGGAGAAGATAGAGACAAGGGACAAAATACCAGGGCCAAAAGCCAGGCGTATTATTGATACCATGAAAAAGCATGCTTATGATTCAACATTCATGTATTCGTTGGTTGTTTCACATGGACACAATTGTATCATCGAAGATGTAGATGGTAACAAGTATCTTGATTTTACATCCAACATAGGAGCTTGTCCTTTAGGATATTCACATCCAGATATTATAGAAATACTTGCAGCATATTCATCAAATGGGACATACAAGATTGCAGGTCAGGATTTTTACTGCCAAGAACATGCCGATCTTGCAGAAAATATTTCAGCCATATTGCCTGCAGGTTTTAAGACGTTTTTCATAAATAGTGGTGCAGAAGCTGTTGAGAATGCAATAAAGATTGCATATAGAAAGAAAGGTCCACTTCCTGGAATTTCGTGTACCGGTGCATTTCATGGAAGGACATTAGGTGCTCTTAGTTTTACACATAGTAGACCTGTGCAGAAATATAATTTTCCAGAATTTCCATCAAAAAGAATCAAGTTTTGCATAAAAGATGACGATGTAGAAATTGACGCCGCAGAAAATCTATTAAAAGAGAATAAAATTGCATTCATCCTAACTGAAATAATCCAAGGAGAAGGAGGTTACAATGTCGCAAGTAAAAAATTCATTTCAAATCTGAGAAAATTTGCAACAAAGTATGGAGTCCCATTAATATTGGATGAAGTTCAATCTGGAATAGGTCATACTGGCAAGTGGTGGGCCTTTGAGCATTATGGAATCAAACCAGACATCATGAGTACTGCAAAGGCATTACAGATAGGAGCTACTGCATATGACAAAAAGTTTGATCCAGGACAAAGATCAGTGTTATCAAGTACATGGGGAGGAGGAAATAGAATTGACATGGCAGTTGGCTCACGAGTAATAGAGGTAATAAAACGAGACAAGTTATTAGATAATGCAACAAAGATGGGCAACATGCTTAGAAAAGGTTTGACAGAGATGACTGGAAAAAAAGGCGTAGTAGATGTAAGGGGATTAGGCTTGATGGTAGGAGTTGAATTTGATACAACATTACACCGTGACAAAAAACTTACCGAATTATTCAAACATGGTTTGTTGACTCTCGGAGCAGGTCAAAAATCAATGAGAATTATACCTCCACTCATAATTACAAGAGAGCAGATACATGAAGGCCTAGAGATTATGCACCAAGTATTGATGAAAAGCTAGTATGCAGTATATTTGTCACCCATCTCAAGTGATGCTATTTTGAGTTTTAGCACTTCGTTTGCCCCTTCGTAGATTACAATTGCCCTAGAATCAAGAAAATGTCTTGCTACTCTGCTTGTTTTCTGATATCCATAAGAGCCAAAGACCTGAACTGCCCTATTTGCACAGTCAAATGCAGCGTTTGTTGCGTGCAACTTGGCAATAGCGGCAAGCCTATCAACCCTATTTCGCAGTGAAGAATATTCCTTGTTTTCTCGATCAAGTAAAGATAGCCAATTTACATCGTTTTCTTTGAGGTTTTCTACATAATCATGGAGTTTTTGCCTTGCTGCCCCTGCACGATATACTAGCCATCTGGAACTTTCTATGTTTACAATCATTGTAGCAAGGTGTTCCTGAATTAGTTGTTTTTTTGCAAGAACAGAACCATGTTGTTCTCTTTTTTGCGAGTATGTTATTGATTCATCAAGGCAATCTTTCATTACTCCTACAGCGCCTGCAGCTACACTCAATCTTCCATCAATTAATGCACTAAATGCAACACTAAGACCATTTCCAATTTTCCCAAGAAGATTTTGTTTTGGAACTAAACAATTTTCAAAAGTAATCTCTGCATTTTTCACCGTAAGCAATCCCATTTTGTTATGCATCTCTTCTGCGTGAAATCCCTCGGAGTTTGTATCTACTATAAACGCAGAAATTTTTCCGTCAGTTCCTCTCGCATATGTTGTTATAACTTTAGCAAATGTCCCATTTCCCACCCAATGTTTTACTCCATTTAGAACATAATTATCTCCACGTTCTTCAAATTTTGTCGAAGTCTTACCAGGATCACTTCCTGCATCTGGCTCTGTTAGTGCAAAACCCATTATACTATTACCAGTAGTGGCATTTGAAAGATACTTCTTTTTTTGTTCCTCATTTCCCCAGTTTTGTATCACCATTTGACCAATTGATATATGCGCAGAGAAAAAGGTACGAAGTGAATTTCCTTCTTGTCCTATTCTTTCCATCGCAAACAAATATGTTAAAATATCATATCCAAGACCTCCATATTTTTTCGATATAGGACATCCAAGCATACCTATTTCTCCAAATTCAGGAATTACTCGGTCATTTGATTTTTCATCTAGATAACATTTTGTTTCATGATCTCTAATTGATTTACAAACTCTATCTATCTTATCAAGAAAAATTTTTTGCTCTTCTGATACTTCAAAATTCATCTTGGAAATATTTGAGTATGACATTTATCTATCCAGTTATCTCCAAGGATATTATTTCATTTGAGTTTCTATACTTTTACTATTTGAATCTCTCGAACATTATGTTTTGAAAGATCCTCATGTAAAGCAGCGTGGGATTCATCAGTAAAGGTCAAATTGCACCTATAACACTTCCACGCTTTAGTACTCATGGGAACCATACGTGAATTTAATTAATAAGGATATTGGATTATTGTTCTATTTTTTGATATAACAAGGTTTCTAGGATCCAATTACTTGAAATATTTCCCAAATTCAACAACATTTCTTGAATTTTTCTTCACACTATAACTAGAAAGACATTTCGATAACTTCAATTTATAAAAATGTAATTAATTCTAATGACCAAATTGAAATTAGAAAAATTAAAGGAATATGTAAAAAAAGAGATAGAAAATGATACCGCACATGACTTTGAGCATGTTATGAGAGTGCTTAAGAACGCAACAATAATTGCAAGAAAAGAAAAATCAGACATGGTATTGATTACTGCTTCTGTGTTATTGCACGACATAATCTCTTACCCAAAATCTGATCCTCGTTCAAAAAATTCTTCTCTAGAGAGTGCAGAAGAATCAAAAAAGATTTTAAAAAAATACAATTTTACCCATGATGAAATTAAAATCATTTCTGATGCTATTAGAGATCATAGTTTTTCAAGAGGAGTTGTTCCTCAAACAGTGGAAGGTAAAATATTGCAAGATGCTGATAGATTAGATGCATTAGGATCAATAGGAATAGCAAGAGCATTTGCAGTAGGCGGTGCTGAGAACAGACCATTTTACAATAAAGATGATCCATTTTGTAAGAAGCGCTCTCCAGATGACAAGAATTGGACATTAGATCACTTTTACAAGAAACTTTTACTTTTAGAAAAAACAATGAACACGAAGACTGGAAAAATAATGGCAAGAAATAGAATTAAAATAATGAAAAATTTTCTGGATGAATTAAAAAAAGAGATCTAGCCATAGTCGACATATCTTTTGTATCTCGTTTCAATTTCAGGATTATTACCAGTTAGAATTTTTCTAATTTCATCTTCATGCTTTTCTTTGATATAGCCAATTATTTCTTTGAAATTTTCTTCCTCTGGAAATGCGTTAGTAAGGGGAACTAGCATCTTAAAATATTCAGCTACTTTTTCTCTGAATTCTTCTTTTGTAGGTCTTCTTCTCTTGTTCATCCTAAACCAAATTGATGCCCAGCTTGCACCAACTACATGTGGTAGTAGATCATATGCACGAGTTATCTCAAATGATTGGTCTTCTCTCATCTCTGATTAAGTGCTTTTGCTGCACCCTTTGAGAAATATGTTACTATCATATCTGCGCCAGCACGTTTGATTGCAGTAAGAATTTCAAGTGTCACCTCTGTTTCATCAACATATCCTGCCATAGCTGCCGCCTTGACTAGAGCATATTCTCCTGAGACGCTGTATGCAGCTATAGGTATGTTGAATTTTGCTTTAGTCCTATAGATCAAGTCAAGATAGGCAAGTGCGGGTTTTATCATAACAATGTCTACACCTTCTTGTATGTCAGTTTCAACTTCACGCATGGCTTCTTTTGGATTAGTGTATGGTAATTGGTAGGTCTTTCTATCTCCAAACTGTGGAGCAGAATGTGCCATATCTTTGAAAGGAGAATATAATGAAGAGCGATGTTTTGCAGAGTGTGACATTATTGCAACATCGTGAAAACCAGCATCATCCAGACCTTGTCTTATTGCTTTTACTTGTCCATCCATCATAGCAGAAGGAGATACGACATCTACCCCAGATTGAGCTTGACTTACTGCAATTTTTGCCAATGTTTCAAGACTGGAATCATTATCTATCTTATCTCCTTTAACGAGCCCACAATGACCAGAACTAGTATACTGACAAAGACAAACATCAGCCATGATCGCAATATCATTTCCAAGATTCTTTCTAATTTCAGAAATTGTTTTTTGTACGATTCCATTCGGGGTAAAAGCTGATGTACCGTGATCATCTTTCTGAGTAGGTATTCCAAATACCATTACTGCCGGAATTTTCAATTCTGCAATTGAATTTACTTCGTTTGTCACATCAGATAACGCAAGTCTCTCCATGCCAGGCATTGAACTACCAGGGATTTTTGATTTTAGATCCTCTTGGACAAAAATTGGACATATTAGATCCTTTGGGGAAAGTCTTACTTCTTCTAAAAGCTCCCTAATTTTACCAGTTTTTCTAAGACGTCTTAGTCTTAAATTAGGAAAAGACATTAGATAAAATACCTTTTTTTAGCAATATAATTTGTTACTCTCTGGTCTTATAATCAAAGAGTTTTGTGACAGTTTTTAGAATTTCAGAATCACCTTGTTCTGAGGCTTTTCTTAGATTATTCATAGGAATTGACATGATATTTTCAACTATTGCCTGAGTAAGTTGGTCAATAATTCGTATTTTTTGTGCATCTTTTTCGCCTAGCATTTGAAGAGCCTTCTTTAGTTCTTTGACTCGCGCTTGGTCTATCTCCTTGAATACATTAGTGACGATTGGTTCAACTTCAAGTCTCTTCATCGCTGCTTCTACTACAGGAAGCTCTTCATTAATAATTTGTTCTGCTGATGATACAACTCCCATTCTAGTCTGCATATTCTTATCTACCATCTGTGCAATCTGGTCCATGTTCATAACTTTGATTTTATCAATAGTTCCAACCTTATCATCCACAGTTCTAGGATTAGAAAGATCCATTATGAGCATACCATCCTTACCAGATTCCATTGCTTCCTTTACTCTATCATATGTAACAAGAAAATATGGCGCGACTGTGGCTACAAACAGTACATCGATTGATTTGAAATTAGAGGTAGCTTCATCAAATGGTATCGGTATTCCGCCTGCAGTTTCAGCAAAAGCTTTTGAACGTTCAAATGTTCTACTAGTAACAAGAAAATTAATTTCTCGTTTTTTGAGGGATTTTGCAACTAAACTTGCTGCTTCTCCAGTTCCAATTAACAAAATATGTTTTGATTTTAAATCATCAACATTTTCTTCTGCAAGATTTACTGCCATGGAACCAACAGAGATACTACCCTTTCCAATTCCAGTTGCCTGACGTACACGAGAACCAACTCTAATTGCCTTGTCAAACAAAGTATTGAGATTATCTCCAGAGGCCTTTAGTCCGCGAGCAGTGCTGATAGAGTCTTTTATTTGGCCAAGTATCTGTTCCTCCCCTATTACAAGAGAATCAAGTCCAGATGTGAGCTTGAGTAAATGAGCATATGCATCAATTCCTTTGCTTATCTCAAGATTATCTTTAAACGCATTTTCTTCTAGTCCTGCAACAGATGCCCATGTTTTTTTTATTTTTTCAAGATCAGTAGTAACAGTACAACCAAAGAGTTCAACTCTATTACAAGTTTGTAGTATGACGCATTCTTGTAATCCAGAATGTCTCAAAAATGATTCATAAGCAGAATCTACATCTCGAAAAGTGAATCTTTCAAGCATATGAATAGGCGATTTTCTAAAAGTAACTCTAGCGTTGATTACATCACTTGTCAGATTAGATCACCTAGCATTTCCATAACCCGCTTCTGTGCTTTTTTTAGATTTCCATCTTGTATTAATTGTTTAACATGATTGTCATTCATAACACCGTAGAGAAACTTCCTTCTTTCAGGAAAGGTAGAGATCTTTGCTTTGGCGGCTTTTCTGGCAAAATCTTGTAGTTTTATATGGTAAATATCTTCTTTTTTAATTAATTTTTTAAAGACTTGCTCGGCCTGTATTTTTAATTTCCTTGCCATGGCAGGACTTCGACCTCCTGTTGATATTGCGATTTGTACAGTATCAGCGATGTTAATTACAGATCCAAATGCAAAATCACTCACTTCGGGATCATCGGAAGCATATGCATAACAACGCATCGTCTTTGCTTGTACTACAATTTTACGATTAAGTTCTTTATTGTTTGTTGTAGCTAATACCATAAACGGTTTATATTTTTGTAGGAAATTTGCATTATCAAGTTTCATTTGTTTAAAAGATATTTTTTTTTGTTTGACATAGTTTTGGATTTGCCTATTAGTTGAATCACTGATAAGAAGAATTTTGCAATCTTGTGTTAAAAGAGTATTTACTTTTTTTAGGCCCTCATTTCCTCCACCTACTATAATTACCAAATCTCCCCTAAGATTCAGATCAACTATCAATCAATCACGCTGACTTTGGATGATATTTATAGATTCTATGGGAATCTAGGCAACATTTTTAATTGTAATGGTAGACTTTGCATTTATCATGGATAATCTGGACAAAGAGATTCTAAATGAGATCCAGTGGACTTTCCCTTTAACACCAAAACCATATATGGAAATGGCAAAGAAATTTGGATTATCAGATCAGGATATGATGCAGAGACTTCGTGTCCTCAAAGATGCAGGAATAATCAGACAGATTAGCGCAATATTTGATACAAGAAAGTTAGGATACAAGAGTGCATTGGTTGCAATGGCAATCGAGTCAGAAAAATTAGATTATGTTGCAAATCAAGTAAACAGACATCCAGGCGTATCTCACAATTATGAGAGAAATCACGAATACAATCTTTGGTTTACTCTAGCAGTTCCCCCAGGAGCTGATCTAAAAACAGAGATAGATAAATTCTCCAAGTTACCAGGAATTAAAAAAACAAGACTACTTCCTACTATAAAATTATTTAAGATTGGAGTAAAGCTTGAGATGGTAGAAGAAAAGAAATCAGATGTCAAACCATCTGAAGAAAAAAAGAAAATTACAGAAACAAAATTTATTGCAACTGAAGAAGAAAAAAACTACATACGTGAGTTACAAAAAGATTTAGAGATAATTGAAAGACCGTTTTTAAAATCTTCTCAAAAACTTGGAATAACTGAAGAGCAACTCCTCGAAAAGGTAAAAAAATATGAAGAAATAGGAGTCATGCGAAGATTTGCAGCCATTTTACGACATAGGGAAGTAGGCTTTACTGCAAACGGTATGATAGTATGGAAAGTTCCAGATGAAAGAATTGAGGAAGTTGGAGAAAAACTTGGTGCCTTTCCGCAGATAAGTCATTGCTATCAAAGACCAGTATATCCAGACTGGCCATACAGTGTATTTTCCATGGTACATTGTAAATCAATCGCAGATGCAGAAGAGATGGCAAAACAAATCCAGAAGCAGGTAGAGGTTAACGATTACAAGATTCTTTTTAGTTCAAGAGAATTCAAGAAAACAAGAGTAGAATACTTTGTTGAACACGAATTTAACATAGAAGATCCAATTACTGTATAATATATCTATAAGGTAAATTTCTAGGATATCTCAATTATAGGTTCAGGAAAAGAGTTCAATGAAACTTTAATCGAATTTATCTTACTTTGATACATAAAGAATTTTTTACCAGAGGAATTTGTATCCCCCGAAACACGTACAAGCCCAGAGTTGTGAAGTCTGCGAACCCACCTATACACTTGAGTTAGAGGGATTCCAGATTTTGTGCTAATCTCCCATGCAGATTTTGGTGCGTCAGTAGTAGTTCGAAGTATTTGCATGGCTTGGTCATTGGACATAATCTTTAAAATATTGTCCGCGTTTTCCCCTTCAAGAATTCTACCCTGTCGGAGTACCTGCACGCATACATCAACAGACTACAAAAATATAACATGCTCGGTTAGATTGCACTCAGTTGCAAGCATTTGCAATCACCTATTCAGCAAATTTGAACGACATCATACCAACATTATAGTCAAAATCAACCTTTTTCCCTAAAACTTCTCGGAAAATTAATTCAAGCACTGTTGTATGATATAATGACCAGTTCTCACCAAGATCGTGTTTAATGATAAATGTATGAATATTATTTTTCATGTTATGGTTTATCTCGATTGAAGATGCACGCATTCTTGCTTCAAACCAAGTGATGAATGAATCAAGGCCCATATCTCCTTGCATGAACAATGCAGTATCTCTGACTACATTTTTACCAATTCGATTAGCCATGTCTATTGCTTGATCTTTAGTCATCTTTCCAAAGAGTTCAACAATGATCGGTTTTGCAATTGGAACCATGCCCACCTTTGCTTCATACATATCCCACTCTACGTATCTTTTGAATATGTGATTGACAAATGTGTTGAGACTAGTTTCTCGATGTTTTGATTCTGAACGAAGTTTACTTAGGACATCTTCATCAATTCTAAATGTCATAGTGGACGTCTTCTTTGTATTTAGAACCATTACTTTGATTTGTTTTCTTTGAATATAATTTGTTTTATTTTTCTAGAATTTTAGTAGTATCTAAGCAGTTTGAGCTGATGCTTTTAACTCGTATGAAGGCCACTGGTTGAATAATCCAATCACCTCATTCTTGTCATCATCACTCAGGTATTTTCCATCAGACATGGCAGAGAACATCTCAATCTCTTCTTCGCTTACTACAGTAGGAAGTACTGATGAGATAGATTTTTGAGAGAGAATGAATTTAATTGCAAGTTCAGTAATGTTTAATCCATTTCTTTTTGCAATTGGTGTCAACTGATCTACTTTCTTTAGTGCCTCTTTTACCCAGTCTCCAGTTCGTACTGAACGATGATCCTTTTCGCTAATTTTTGTATCTGCATTTACTTTTCCTGTCAATATCCCAGAGGCATCAGGTACTCGAACTAGAATTCCTACATTGTGTTTTTCTGCTTCTGCAATCAGTAAGTTTCCAGGGTTTTGTTCAAGTATATTATAGACAGTTTGTACCGCAGTAGCATTAGTTACCTTCATCGATTCCAAACCTTCTTGTGTCCATCCTATAGCAGGACCCAATGCAATCTGATAACTTTTGATTACACCTTCCTTGATCTTTTTGTCCAAAAAATCAAAGATTTGCTTGTCTTTGATAGTGTAGATTTTTGGATTGTGTAAACCATATACATCAACATAATCTGTTTGTAATCTTTCAAGACTTTTCTTAAGAGCAAAATCTGTAAATTCGGTTGTAAATTTTTGTGGAAGTTCCTTGTGACCTATCTGTTCAGTAGAGTAAATATCATAACCGTATTTTGTTGATAATACTATTTCATTTCTCATTCCAGAAAATACTTCGCCTATTAGCTTCTCGCTTTTTCCTCTTCCGTAGATATCACCAGTTTCAAAATAATTAATGCCTAGATCAAATGCTCGTTTCAGCATTTTTTTAGCCTCATCGTCTTCTATTTTTTTACCCCACCAATCAAGACCTAGAGTCCAAGCTCCAAATCCTATTTCGGATACGTCAATTCCACTTTTACCCAGTTTTCTATATTTCAATTTACAATCCTCCTAAACTCAGATATTTTTTGTTGAAGATCTGATTCATTTAAAACAGCTTTTCCAGCCTCGGTATTGACATTTAATTCTATCCAAGATTTGCATCCATGATATTCTGGAAGAATGGGAATCTCAGTTGAAGGAATCTTGTATACCTTCAAAAAAATTGCAATCATGGGTTTCTGAGGCATCCAGTTCATTCTCGCCACCATATACGAATCACTCCAGATATGAAATTGAGATAAAGCCTCGATTAGGTTCATCGAAGAAACTTCATGCTCTGCAAGTACTTCGGCATATGAGGTTATTCTGTTAAATCCCTCCCTGGGTTTTTGTTCTCGTACATCTGCAAGATATCTATAAAATTGTGATTTTAGAGAAGCATTGTCTTGGTGTTCATATGTTGGAAAGAGTGCAAATTTTTTGTCTTCAATTTTGAAACCAGATGCAGTCTCAAGTATTCCACCTTTTCGTAGAAGAACTGTTTGATCTCCGTTTTCAAGTGCTGTTACAACAGTTGCCCATTCTTTTAGTGCTTTCATCATCCAAGACTCCTAATCAGCGGAACAATGTCTTTTTTGACACAAACAAGCATTGGTGTATCCACTGCAACGTATCCACTGACGCGAGTCTCTCGTAGGTCCATAATTAGATCTTGGAATTTGTCTAGTGTGTCAGTTTCAAAAGCAAGCATGAAATCCTCATCATGAATTCCAAATGAGTAAGTAGTGTTTAATTGCACTTCAGGATATTTGTGTCCAACTTGAATATGTTCTACCATCATCTCTTTTCGTTTTTCAGCTGGTAAAAGATACCATTCTCGTATTTTGATAAAAGGATACACAATGACATATTTTTTCTGGGCTTCGCCTCCAAGCCAGCCACGCAGTGGAGGATTATTTGCATAAATTGACGGTCTTGTGTTTGACAAATAAACATGTGTTGGAATAATATATTTTCCAAAGACGGTGAGGTACAATTTGGATGTAATATCCTGAATTTTTTCAACTGATTCTGATGCAAACCATAGCATAAATTCTGCATCATCTCTTAGCCCCAATGTAGAATATGTCCTGTACATTATCTGAGAATTTTTAAGAACAATATCTACTTCTTTTGCGGATTCCTCTTTTGCAAGATCGGCCATCCAACGCCATTTTGGATCTACTTTGAAGAAGGAGAAATTGAAAAAGGTTCTGGGTGGTTCACTCATAATGAGTTAGTCTAGTATTACCTTATTTAAAATCTAATCAAATTAACCAGGTTTGATAAAACAAAATCTTAGATAATCCATATCATGTAATGATATCTTAAATTAGCTGACTTGCGGCTTACAGAACATGAAGCGAAATGCCAAGATTATAATAGGAATTGGTTCTATTTTTGGCGCATTTACAATCGTGATGATTATTTTGGTTCTACAGTCAAACTCATAAAACTATAACTGACACAGATAAAATTCAAAGGGAAAATTATACCTAATTAATGATAACAATATTAAAAAATTCGATCTAGATCGGATCCATTAAATGATCCAACTATTGCTCTACAAACATGGTCACAATCAGACATCAGCCAATAAATGAAATTATAATACATGAACTTGTCAAAGTCAATAGTATCGAAGATTTTCTCAATATCAAGACCAACAATATTCCCCTAGGTAATTCTGCACCTCCCGCACGTTGGGCCGATGGAATATTATACGAACCACAAGGTTTTCCTCCCACACCTGAAATTATCAAGGATCAGATTGAGGGAAAGATCCATTTTGCAGCAATAGAGTACACAGAGATGCCACAATACAAACCATATCTAAAAAATAGCACCAATAATGTTCTCTTACCAATAATTGACATGTCGCACAACGCTGCAACCAAACAAATTGCACTCTGGTTGAAAGGTCAGATCATTTCCAAGTAGATTTAAAAATTCATTACAACTTGATTAGAGAAAATAGAACTATTCATCAAAACACTTATTATTTGAAGATAGAAAATTTCCTTAAATGCCAAATATAGACCAACTGAGTAGACCACAAAATAAGCTTGAACCAGTTGAAGGAGTAATCGAGAGCATTAGCGAACCAAGAACCGTCAGCCTCAAAACAGGCGGACAAGCTCAGGTTGCAGATGCAATGTTAAAAGATGAAACAGGACAGATTAAGCTTAGTCTATGGGATGCACAGATAAAGATGGTAAAACAAGGTTCCAAGGTCAGAATTGAAAACGGATACATTTCTACATTCAGAGGAGAAAACGCTCTCAATGTTGGAAAATATGGAAAACTAGTAGTACTAGAATTCTAGATATATCTGCTAGACTGATTCTTCCCCTTTCTCCAGTCCATTACGCTAAGTATTATCCCAGCTATTACTACAATAATTCCAACAATCAATAGAAACCCGGCCTCGGCCAAGGGAATTATATTTTTGACAAATGTTGAGTTGGGATCAGTTAATGCTTTTGATTTTTCAGGGTTCTCTGTGAATAACATTACTACAGTTATTGGTTCCTTACCTTTGTTTTCAACATTAAAGTTGTACGTATCAGCTTTTGATACATCAAATGATTTTATGAAAATTGGATCACCTTCAACAAATGAGCCGAATTTATCCCCAAAGATATTCGATATTGATATTCCAATATTATCATTTGGAGTATAATCCACTATGTGAACTCCCCACATCAGAGGTACTCCAGCTGTATTGACAGTATGTGAGAATATATACACATTACCTGCATCAATTGTTACTTTATCAGATACATTATCAAATAGGCTTTCTGGAGAAGGAAAGAAATCACCATTAGTACCTTGTTGCTCTTGTGGTATAATAGAATATGCCACAGATGCAGCCAAGATAATCATTATTGTACCAGTAATCAGAATTATCGGACCGCGTTTTTTCATTTTAATTGACATATCCTAATCTTTTGTCATGTTGTGAAATTGGTAGAGACATATCGCTACAGAAAAATTAATTCAATATTAATTAAGCGTACAATTACTACTTTCGTCTAGATTTAATTTTTCTTTTAGGTACTTTTTTTGTACGAGGTTTTGTTTTACTTTTTGCTACTTTTCTTTTAGTAGGTTTTCTGTTTGTTGGTCCTTTTCTCTTTCTTTTCTGAGCTGCAATTGCTGCCATTCTCTTTCTTTTCTGAGCTGCAATTGCTGCCATTCTCTTTCTTTTCTGAGCTGCAATTGCTGCCATTCTCTTTCTTTTCTGAGCTGCAATTATCGCTAGCTTCTTTTGAACTATTGATAATGCTGCGCTTACCTGGGTTTCAATCTTTTGCAGAGACTCAAATCTTGGTCTCAGGATAGCCTCTTCTTTTGTACCAACCTTTAGTTGTTCAACTAGTGCAGGTTTAGCATGAATTTGTTTCTTTAACTGCTCTTCAATCTTTGCTTTCTCCTTCTCAGTAGATTCTATTTCCTTTTCTAGTCTTATCTGGTTAGATTCCCTTTCTTTTAATTCTGCATGTAATTCTGCTATTTTTTCATCAACATACTTTAGTCTTTGAACTGCATTGATCTTTTCTTCTGGAGCACCATATTCACTTTGTTGTTTTGCCTCATCCTTTGCATTTTCCTCATGTTTTAGTCTCTCCTCAGCTGCAATCTTGAGCCTCTCAATACTTGCTTTTTGGGATAGATGCTGATTAAGAACTTGAACCGCATGGTCCTTTGTCCTGGTTAGATCTTCTTTTTTCTTATCAAGTGCAACAAGTCCAGATGATGATCTTCTTTTTTTAGAAATAGATTCTTTTAGTTTATTTTCAACCTGTTTTCGTAATTTTGATACTTCTGCTTTTTTTATGCCATATGACTTTGAAAGTGCCTCAAGTGATCCCATGCGGTAATGAGCTTTTGTAATCGATTAAGTTTGTGTTATGATCAGTATTTGACATACGAGTTAAAATTTTTAACATATTTTTGATCCATTTCCTAAAATATTAAGGCATAACAAGTATCACCAAGTAGATTTTATTTACCAAATACGTATTGAAGGCATGGAATTTCATCCATCACAGTTACCAATTGTCCATTCTTTCATGATCGAAGATGAACGAAAATCTGGAGACGTGGCGTCACAAATGGTAAGAATGGGTTTTTCAATGCAAAAAGGAGCATTCAAAGTAATCATGACAAAAGAAGAAAAAGTCGCAAAGAAGATCGGATTTACAATCATGAACGAATTAAATTTTGGATTAAGAAAAGCAAAACAAGAACGGGATATCAGATATTGGATATATAGTCATGACAAAGATCATTATGCAATGGTTTTGATAAGCTCCAAAGTCATGCAAGAATTAGGTTTTTGAGTTATCAAAGATAAGTTCGATCTTTAATTTCTTGGATACAATATTGGCAATCAATATTCCAAAGATTACACCGGATAGTACAGTTGACGGATATTCTTGCAATAGGTATAATCTGCTAATTGAGACAACTGCTGGGTAGATCCACAATAGATACCAACCACGAGGAAATCGCCTAGACAGTGCATATCCAATAATGAATGCAAATATTGTAGTTCTCACAGTGGCCCCTGCGGGGAACGTCCCATCAATCTGACATGGTACGCCAACATCTGCTCCCGATTTAATTGGTAGTTGCGCCCCCAAGTACTCAAGCGTTGGTTTTTCGTATCCAGTATAACATCTCATGTAAGCTACAGCCATGCTACCTACCAATAATGAAAGTAGTAGTACTAGACCAAGTCGCCTTGTTCTTTTGATTATAAACAAAATGATGCTAACAAATATGGGATAAAGTACCCATCCCAGTTCTGTAAATACTCCCATAGTAAGATCTATTGTTCTATTGCCTACAAGTTTTGAAATATAACTTTCAAAGCCAGTGTCATACACTAATACTATTTTTGCAACAGCAAGATAAAGTAGAATTAAAAAAGCTACTAATAGTAAGAAAAATGTTCTACTTCTTATATCGAAGATCCAATTCTGCAAAGAAATCTCCTCCCAAGTATTAACATCAGTACTAAGATCGGATATCCTTCCATATTAAAATCAAAGTACTCATCTTTGAAGAGGTTCCCTTTTGATCGTTTTCTGACTAAAAGATTTTAACCACATCTCTAGATAGGATCGACATTGAGGATCCTAACAATAGACGATTTTGATACCAAAGGTAAAACTGTTTTTCTTAGAGTGGACATGAATTGTCCCATTGATCCTGTTACCCTGAATATAATTGAAACAAGTCGAATTAGAGAATCAACAGAGTCTCTCAAAGATCTGGAAGGTGCCAAAGTAGTCATTGGATCACATCAGGGAAGAGTCGGAAACAAAGATTACACCGGAATGGAAAAACATGCAAAGGTACTAGAACAAATTCTAGGACGTAAAATAAAATACATTGAAGATGTAATTGGTGCCGAAGCACAGAGGGAGATTAAAAATATGAAAGATGGCGATATTATACTGCTTGATAATTTAAGATTGTGTGCGGAAGAAAATTATGAGTTTGCAGCTTCTGAAGCATCTAAAACAATAATGGTTCAAAGATTATCAAAGTTATTTGATATCTGTGTCTTAGATTCATTTCCAAGTTCGCACAGATCACATCCATCAATAATTGGCTTTGCACATGTCCTTCCATCTTGCGCCGGTAGATTGGTAGAACGAGAAGTAAGAAAGCTAGATGAGATAATGACTGTTGCCAAGGGACCCCACGTGGTGGTGCTTGGAGGATCCAAAGTGGTAGATAGATTAGAGGCAATAAAAGAATTAATTCAAAATGGCAGAGCTGATCAGGTTCTTCTCACAGGCGTAATTGCCAATGTATTCCTAAGAGCTCAGGGAAGAATCAAGTTCCCGCTAGGAATTAAAAGAGAAGAAGAGGTTGTTTCAAAAGCACATGCATTAATTGGTGAATATCCAGAGGTGTTTTCATTTCCTGTAGATATTGCAGTAGAGAGAAATGGAAAAAGAGTAGAGATGGATGTTCGTGAACTTGTAAAAGGCGAACAAATATTTGATTTGGGACCAAAATCAGTCGATTATTATTTAAAATCAATCCAAGGTGCAGGAACTGTCTTTATGAGTGGCCCTGCAGGATTTTTTGAAAATGAGAATTTCAAGTTTGGAACAGAGTCTTTGCTCAAAGGAGTAGCAAATTCATTTGCAACTACAATTGTAAGCGGCGGTCACTTAACTGCGGCGTTGAAGAGATATGGCCTTGCCGAAAAAATAAATCATATCAGTACTGCAGGAGGAGCTTTGGTATTGTACTTGACAGGCGTAAAGCTTCCAATGATACAGGCCTTAGAAGAAGCAGCTGCGAGATATCGTTCTAAATAGTTGCCTTACACTCAGAGTTAGGACAAACTCGAGGCTCCATTTTTCCCAAGTAAATTTCTAGGTTACATGAATTACATTTTATTTTCTCTACCACATCGAAGAGCTTGTAATGATTAGTAGTAAAGTTCTGAGCAATCTGCCTGATTAAACCACCATCACGTAATTGATTAAAGTATTGTTCTACATCATCAATTGTGAGAGAAGGATCTAGGCCATCTGTTTTAAGCAATTCAAAGATTTCATCGTTTGTAAATCTCAGATTAACGTCATTAAATTTTTCAAAAATAATTTTTCTTATCTGGAGCGGTAGCGCCACACTCGGGATAGCCAATTTAGTAAAGACCTGAGGCTTGTTCTTTTATCTGATCTGCTGATGTAGTATCTTTTAGCTTGTCAACAATATAGGAATAGAGTCCAGACTTGAGAACCTTTAATGATAATAAAGCACATTTTATTCTAGCAGGTCCAAGATCATGAAGTCCTAAATTATCAAGAATATCGTCTTTTGTAAGTTTTTTCACATATTCAAAATCTTTGCCCATAATAAGCTCTGTAAGCATTGATGCACTTGCCTGGCTTATGGCACATCCTTTTCCTGTGAATTTCACGTCTGCAACTTTATCATCTTTTATGTTAATGTGCATTTCTAGTTCATCACCACAAAGAGGATTACTATCTCGTTGAGAAATATCCGGATCTTGTATCTTACCATAATTTCTCGGATTTCTGTAATAATCAAGTATTATCTCTCTGTAAATATCAGCACTACTCATATCCTAAACAATTCCTTTGCTCTGTTAAGGGATTTAACAAAAACATCTATCTCTTCTTTTGTATTATAGATATAAAAGCTTGCGCGAGATGTTGCAGATACATCTAATCTTTCCATCAAGACCTGTGCACAATGATGACCGGAACGTATGGCAATTCCGTCTTCGTCAATTATAGTAGCAAGATCATGTGGGTGTATATCTCCCAAGTTAAAAGAAATAACACCACCTCGTTTTGTTATGTCCTTTGGACCGTATAGAATTATTCCTTTCATTTGAGAAAGTTTATCCAATGCATATTTTGTCAACTCCATTTCATGTTCACGTACCTTGTCCATACCTATTCTATCAAGATAGTCTATCGCTGCAGCAAATCCTATTACATCTGCAATGTTAGGAGTTCCTGCTTCAAACTTGTATGGAAGATCATTCCATGTTGTCTCATACTTGTGAACCTCACGTATCATATCTCCTCCACCGTTGAATGGAACCATCTCTTGAAGTAATTCTTTTCGCGCCCAAAGGATCCCTACTCCAGTAGGACCAAGCATTTTGTGTGCAGAAAAAGCAAAAAAGTCGCAGTCAAGTTTTTGGAGATCAACTTTAAGATGTGGAACAGATTGTGCTCCATCAATTAATACTCGCACACCATATTTTTTGCACCTATTGACAATCTCCTCAGAGTTTGTTATTGTTCCCAGAACATTAGACATTTGACTAAATGTTACAATTTTTACCTTGCCAGTCTGGAGATATTTATCCAGATGATCAAGAATCAGATCCCCGTCGTCATCTACTCCAATGTATTCCAGTTTTGCGCCTTTTTCTTTTGCCAAAAGTTGCCACGGAACTATGTTACTATGATGCTCATATTCCGTAGTTACGATAATGTCATCTTTGTTAACATTCTGTCTTCCCCATGCATAAGCAACAAGATTGATTGCCTCAGTAGTTCCCCTAACAAAGATAATTTCTTCACGATTTTTTGCATTGATGAATTTTGCTACCTTGTCTCTTGTTGCTTCATATGCCAGTGTTGCCTCTTCAGCAAGTTCATGAACTGCCCTGTGTATATTGGAATTGTAAGTTAGGTAATAATTGCTGATGGCATCAATTACTTGAATAGGTTTTTGAGTAGTAGCAGCATTATCAAGATAAACAAGTGGTTTATCCTTGTGCACCTTTCTTTTTAGAATTGGAAAATCATTTCTAATATTTTCAATATTTATAAAACTTGTTTGCAAATTAATTAACCTCGATGTAGATCTCGTTTTGTTCTATTTTAACATTGTAGATTTTTAATGGTATTTCGGCAGGAAGGTTCGCTGGTACACCCGTCTTTAGATTAAAAGTTGAGAGATGTAATGGACATGTTACGCCCTCTTCAGTTAGTATTCCAGTTGAAAGGTCGGCATCTGCATGAGTACATATTCTGTCAGAGGCATATAGCTTTCCGTCTAGATTTGCAAGTAAGATCTTCTTGTCTTCATAATCAAAGTCAATCATCTCACCTTTCTTTAGCTGATTTAATTTGCAAACATTTATCCAATTAGACAAGATCTCACCTGTATTTGTAATGACTTTCAAATGTATCAGTTTCACGATATCTTGTTTCTTCAACTTCAAGCATAGCTTTGAGTTGTTCGTCTGTCTTGATAGTCAAATTGCGTCCTGCCCACTTGGAATCTATTAGGTAACTTATCCATGCACGAACCTGATATGACATTTTTCTCGAAAGAGGTTCAAGAAATCCTTCCACTATAATTTTCTGAGCATCGGATTTGCTCAAGCATCTTGTGGCAAGATAAAAGATCTGTTCCTCATCCATCTGAGCTACTGAGGCAGAGTGTGTCGCCTTGACATCATTTGTAAATATTTCAAGCCCTGGTATAGAATCTGACTTTGCTCCCTTGTCCAATAAGATAGAGTGTCCTGAAAGATAGGATTCTGCATGATGTGCATCTTTCTCAATTCGTATCATTCCCTTAAAGAGGGATTTTGCGGTATCTTTAAGAACAGATTTTTCTAAAACTCTACCAATTGTAGAGGGGGCATTATGAATTAAATTTGAAGCGAGATCGTATGATTGATTCTTGTTTCCAAAAACCACTTCAGTATCTTGTGCAGTTGCTCCAGGACCATTAAGAAAATTATCTACCTTGTATCTTGAAAGATGTGAACCAAACAATCCAAGATACCAGTTCATTCTCCCATCACGCTCTATTCTTGCCACTCTTGAAGAGAAATTAATAGCTGTTTCA
>Ga0209517_10002205_pt1 | contig 27921 bp, 21 predicted proteins | sample PeaSoiMetSII2010_FD_187695 | JGI IMG/M metagenome (GOLD analysis project Ga0209517, IMG submission 187695) | Peat soil microbial communities from Weissenstadt, Germany - SII-2010 (SPAdes) (version 2) | ecosystem: Environmental > Terrestrial > Soil > Wetlands > Peat | place: Germany...
GCGCCGGGTACGGCCATCATGACCACGAGTCCGTACCCGTGATCCTGAACTTCGCCGCGGAACTCCGCTCCTTTGCCCTTCAGTTCAGCGACCGTGTGTGAGATGTCGTCGCACATCAGCGAGATCTGATGGTGCCGCGGCGATTCGTACGTCTTGCCAGCGTAGATGCTGTGGGTCGGGTGCACGCCCATCTCACTCCGCCCGGTCTTGAAGATCAGCCAACCCGCGCCTCCGCCCAGCGCATCCTCGACGTAGGGCCAGCCGAGGACGTCGCGAAGGAATGCGCGCGTTGCGGGGGCATCGTCGGAATAAATCAGGGTGTGGATGCTGGTGATCATCAGACTGAACTAACTGAAATCGGCTAAATTGTACTGTTTCGGTCGATTGCCAATCAAGAAGCCGTTCATCGCACTGGAGATCGAAATTAGGACACTACCCAACAGCGGATATCACGTCGTCGCGTCCAGTTCAGTCCAGCTCACGGCTCCTTGTGCAGCAGCGGCTTCAGCACCGGAAAGATTGTGTTGGCAATGATTTCAGAACCCTTCGCCGTGGGATGAATTCCATCGTTCTGGATGGTTCCCGGCACATTGACCAGATTCTTGTAGATCATCGGCACCACGGCGTCGTGATGCTTTGCCGCCAGATCGCGAAAGATCTCATCGAACGATCGAATGTAATCCTGGCCGTAATCCGGCGGAAGCGTGATGCCGGCGAGCAGGATCTTCACATGCGCGTGTTCGAGTTGCGTCAATACCTGATCCAGGTTGTTGCGGGTCTGGTCAACGGGCAGCCCGCGCAGGCCGTCGTTGCCGCCGAACTCCACGATTACAACCGCGGGATGCCGTCGCAGCACATACTGCAATCCGGCCAGCGCGTCCTTGGTGGTCGCGCCGCTTGTGCCTTGATTCAGGACCTTGTAGCGGTAGCCGTGCGCATCCAGAATCTTTTGTAAAAAGTCGGGATATGCCTGCCCGTCGGCGAGGCCATAACCGGCCGTGATGCTGTCGCCGTAGCAGACCAGGAGTGAACGATCGGCGGCATGAAGCGGCCACACCAGTGCCAGCAGGCAACATGCGACTAGAACCACGCGGCGAACGTCCACGTATATAGTGTAGCGGCGCGCAAAAGGGTGAAGATCAGCCAGGCCCCATGACGGGCCGTTTACACTGCCAGTGACGGGAGGCCACATTGATTCAAGTCAAGGGCGCCAAGAAATGGATCCAGAATGGGGCGCGGCGGGTGGATATTTTACGCGGCATTTCGCTCGACATACCTGCCGGCCAATTTGTGGCCATTGTTGGCGCAAGCGGCAGCGGAAAGAGCACATTGTTGGGACTCCTGGCTGGCCTCGACACTCCCAGCGAAGGCGAGATTTGGCTCGACGGCGTGCCCATCCACAACCTGGCCGAAACAGCGCTGGCAGCTGTGCGCGGACGCAAGATCGGCTTCGTCTTCCAGTCCTATCAGCTTATCCAAACGCTGACGGCTCTCGAAAATGTCCTGCTCCCTTATGAACTGAATGTGGAAGGCAGCGGGGTGGGACAGGCGCGCCGGCTGCTCGACGAAGTGGGCCTGAAGGAGCGAATGGATCACTATCCCGTGCAGCTTTCTGGCGGTGAGCAGCAACGCGTGGCCCTGGCGCGCGCTTTTGTGGCCGACCCGCCGATCGTCATGGCCGATGAGCCTACCGGAAACCTCGACTCTACCAACGGAAAGCTCGTACTCGATCTGCTGCTTGACCGAAATCGCAAAGCGCACACAACTCTGGTCCTCGTCACGCACGATCCGGAGATCGCCGGCCGTGCCGATCGCAAGATTGTGCTGAAAGATGGGATGGTGGTCGAAGATTCACTGCCCGGCTCTCCCGCGGCGCTCGTCCAGGACGAGGGAAAAAATGGCTAAGCGCGCATTGAGCTGGAAACGCGCTGCGGCCATCGGCTGGCGCGACCTGAAATCAGCTCCAGGAAAATTCGGCTTTGTCGTCTTGTCGGTCGCAGTCGGTGTAGCCGCATTGGTGGGCGTGCGCGGCCTGAGCGACAGTTTCCGTGGCACTTTGAATACTGAGGCGCGCTCATTGCTGGCTGGTGATCTGAGCGCGCGCATGTTCCGTGCGCCTACGCCGGAAGAGTTGACCAAAATCGCGGCGATTGAGGCACAAAGCGGGGGCGCCATCCGCTCCACGTGGGTTACCGAGACCATCTCTATGGCCTCCGTGCCGGCTCACCCGGTCCCGCTCCTGGTTGCCCTCAAGGCAGTCGATCCCGCCGAATACCCCTACTACGGTACCGCCGAATTGGAGCCGGCCGTCCCGTTGCAGCAAGCGCTCCAGGGCGATTCTGCGGTCGTGGCTGACGAATTTCTCATCCGGTTGAATGCGCATGTCGGCGACACACTCCGCCTGGGCAATAAGAGCTTCACCATCAGGGCGACGTTGAAGCAGGAACCGGACCGCATCAGCGCCAGCGCGCTCGGCGGCCCGCGAGTGATGATCTCGAACGCCGCGCTTGCCGGCACTGGGTTGCTGGCTCCCGGCAGCCGCGCCGGCCGCCGGCTCCTCGTCAAGTTGCCTCAGCAGCCTCCGCACGGCCTTACCGCCGACGCTGAGACGGCCGCGGTGCGCACTCAACTTGAAGCGGCGCTGCCCGATGCCCAGGTCATGGATTTTCGCGAGGGCAATCCAGCACTCACGCGCGGCCTCGACAACGCGACTTCAATCCTAAGCCTCATCTGTCTCGTCGCAATGGTACTCGGCGCTATCGGAGTCGCCATGGCGATGCACGCGCACCTCGAGCAGCGTATGGACATGCTGGCGATCCTCAAAGCCGTCGGCGCGGATTCCTCGGATCTGTTGCGTATTTTTCTTCTGCAAACCCTCAGCCTCGGCCTCGCTGGCGGCTTGCTCGGCGTTGCTGCGGGTGTCGGAGTCATGGCGGCGCTGCCCTCGGCATTCGGCCAATTGCTCCCGGTGCATGTCATTCTTCAATTCCCCTGGCAGTCGGCGCTGGCCGGTCTGGCAACCGGTCTGCTGACCACGCTGCTTTTTTGTCTGCCCCCGCTGCTCGACGTTCGTGCAGTCAGGCCGGTACTGGTGTTGCGAAGATTGGTCGAGCAAGGAGCCACGGGAATTGGCGGCTTTTTTGCCCGCTACTGGGCGCGCCGCCTGCAGCTCGGCATTGCTGCCGTCGTAGTGGTCGCGCTGGGCGCTATCGCCTGGGTCTTGTCTGACTCGCCCAGGGTGGGCGCGTGGTTTGCGTTGTTCTTCACCGTCGCGCTCATCGTTCTGCTGGCGATGTCGGCCGCGGCGTTGCGTTTCCTGCGCTTCCTGCTTGATCGCGCGCGCTTGCGCCTGCCATCGTCACTGCGCCATGGTCTGGCAAATCTTTACCGGCCGGGCAATCAATCCGCCCCCGTGCTCGCCGCGCTGGGCACAGGGGTCATGCTGATTCTTGCCGTCTATCTCATGCAAAGAGATCTGTTGCGCGATCTGCATGAGACCGCCGCGCCGAGCCTGCCGAATGTCTTCCTTGTAGACATCCGCACGGACGAAGTCGAAGGCGTTAGAGCGTTTTTTGCGCACCAGGCGGGAGTCAGCCAGCAGCTCAACTTGATTCCCGTTGTGATGGGCCGCTTCATCTCCATCAACGGAGAGCCGGTCGAGCAGATGAAAGGGCAACATTATCCTCTTCGCATGCTTGAGAACGCCGAGCTGAGCTGGGCCGATGCGCTGCCGGAAGGCGACAAAATCGCTCAAGGGGCATGGTGGACAAACCAGAGCGCGGCTCAGATCGCGGTGAGTGATGGCGTAGCGCGGCGCCTGCACCTCAACCTGGGCACCGCGATGGAGTTGGAGACTGGCGGGACAACACATTCACTCAAAGTGGCCGCCATCTATCGCGCCGATGGCCAGCACCTGGGCGCGCGTGTGCAGTTTGTGCTTCCGTCGGGGCTCATCTCCAACGAGCCCTCCACTTGGTACGGCGGCGCGCACATCGATCCGAAACAGGTGCCCGAAATGGAGCGGGCGTTTTTTGCGAGCTACCCCACGGTCACTGTGATCAACGTCGCCGACGTGTTGGAGCGCATCGAGAGCGTCGTCAATCAGATTACTTTTGTCGTCCGGCTTCTGGCTGGCTTCTCGATCCTCGCAGGACTCACCATTCTTGCTTCAAGTATTGCCAGCACGCGTTTCCGCCGCATGCAGGAGGCAGTCGTGCTTAAGACTCTTGGGGCTACGCGCATGCGCATTGTGCGTACCTTCAGCGTGGAGTTTAGTGTTTTGGGCCTGTTGGCCGGCGCCGTGGGGGTCGTCTTCGCCAACCTGCTCACGCGCGTCTTGCTGCGCCGCCTGGATATCGTCTTCCATATTGAATGGACGGCCACGCTCGTTGCTCTTGCCGGAACCGCCACTCTCGCGACCGCTACGGGCTGGCTCGCAAGCTACCGCATCCTCGGCCTCCGTCCGCTCGAGGTGTTGCGGGAGGAATAACGAGCGAGTACTGAGCAAGGAACTAAGAAATCGCGAAGCTGATCTTCATCTGCGGAATGTTCGCGACCGGCCAGTTGACAATTGGCAGGGAACTGACCGCCCTGACCGGCTACAAGCACTTCCATAATCGATTCGCCGCCGAACTTTAGCTTCCGCTCTTCTAGTGCGGCAGCGTGCCGTTTGTCCGGTTACGCGAAGGAATCTGGCTCCCGGTCCTCGCACCTGTTGCCGTTGACCGCGGCCGTCAATGCCTCGTAAGATGAATGAGTTGGCTGAATGTGCCCTCCATTGGGGCTGCAGCGGTTTCGCAAATGCTGTGAAGGCGACCAACTGATTAAAGTCTGAGCGATCAACAAAAGCGAAGACCTCAACCAGCGCGATGGCCCAACGGTATTTCTGAAATTGCTCTTGGCCATACGGCTGCAAGACGGCCCGCCACGGGCGCTTGTTGCCCCCTCGTTCAATGGCAGGACAGCTGACTCTGGATCAGCATATCGGGGTTCGAATCCCTGGGGGGCAGCCATAGAATTGTTCTAAAAGGCTTATCAACGGCCAGTAAGAGTCGGCTTTTCTCCATATAAAACATTGATTTGATTAAAGCTACTGTCTGGATTCGTCCAGGCTGAGTCAGAAGAATCCTGTCTTTCAGGGGGGTATCTTCGGGGGTACAACTCGTCAGTATTCCATGTGGGGGTACATTTCTCGTCGCGAGGGGGTATGATCGCAGCAGGTCAAATCTATGGCTCTGACAGACTTGAAAGTGCGCAACGCACGGCCCATGGCGGAAAAGAACTTCAAGCTCTCCGACGGGCACGGCCTCTACTTGTTGGTCACGCAATGCGGGGGGAAGCTCTGGCGGTGGAAGTACCGCTTCGACGGGAAAGAGAAGTTGATGTCATTTGGGGCGTACCCGCTGGTTTCGCTCTCAGCAGCGCGCGAAGCGCACATCGAGGCACGCAGGACTTTGGCAAAGGGTGCGGACCCGATGGCCGGAAGGAAAGCCCAGAAAGAAGTTGTACCTGAGGTGGTGAACCCATTTCGTCAAGTGGCTGAACTCTGGTTCGAGAAATGGAGAACCGATAAGGATGTGAAGTACGTTGAAAACACAGAAACCCGCTTGAACAATGATGTGTTGTCTGCGATTGGTAGCAGACCGATTGACGAAATTCAAGCGCCCGAACTTGTCGAAATGATTTTGGCCATTGAATCACGTGGTGCATCTGATGTTGCGCGTCGGGCGCATCAGACAACCAGCCAGATCTTCAGGTTTGGAATTGCGCATGGGCTATGCAAGCAAAACCCGGCGCAGATGTTCAAGCCTGGTGATGTCCTCAAGAAGATCAAGGTTGTGAACTTCGCCCGCGTTGAAAAGTCTGAGTTGCCGTCGCTCTTCAAGAAGATCGAGTACTACGACGGATCACCGGTAACAAGGCTTGCAATGAAGCTTATGGCGCTGGTGTTTTTGCGCACGAGCGAGTTGATAGGCGGTGAGTGGAGCGAGATCAACTTCAAGGAGGCTCGTTGGGACATCCCAAAGCAGAGAATGAAAGGCGGCGCACGGCCACACATCATCCCCCTGTCGAACCAGGCAATCTCTGTCTTGGAGACTCTGTGGAATTATCGAAAAAACGATCAATGGATTTTTCCCGGCGACCACGACGCAAAGAAACACATGTCGAGCAACACCATTCTTAAGGCTCTCGAGCGCATGGGATACAAGGGTGAGATGACGGGCCATGGGTTCCGCGGCATCGCATCAACTTTGCTTCATGAGAATGGTTTTGACCCCGAGCACATCGAAATGCAGCTAGCACATGCTCCCGAGAATGATGTTGCGGCCGCCTACAATTTTGCCAAGTATTTGAAGCCGCGAAGAACGATGATGCAGTGGTGGGCAGACTACCTTGATCGCCTGCTCCAGGAGGCAGAGCTGGCCTCTCGATCACTAACGGTTGAAGCGGCGGTCAATTAGAGGGTGAGCCCACACCTGCGACTCTGGAGTCTACTACCCGGTTCGATCAGACTCTGAAGTTGGCTGCTTCTATTGATTTGCTTGATCAATTGCAGCATTTCCAGACCTCCGCGCATGTTAGTCTTCTGACGGCGTATTGTGTGGCAGATGTAAGCCTGAGCCAAACGGTTGATGAACGGAATTCTGTTGAACAATTGCAGGAAGGGCGCGGCGAAGTTTCGACCGCTTTTCGTCTGAGTGACCCTCCACGTTCTCGGCGCACCTTTTGCACACCAGTCGAGATCCGACATCGCGAATCTCGCGATCACTCGGCCCGAGTTGGCTGATGCCGGATCAGTCTACGCGCAGCTTCCCTTGCATAAACGGAACGGTTTCCGGAAAGTGGTTCTTAGTTCACGATACGAATCTTCCCAGGCAACGAACGGATAGGAACGTCCTTCTCACTTTATGCGATTAATCCTCGACGTTGTCATAGAAACTGTCCGTATCGATTCGAAGCGAACGGGGAACGATTGAGATTTCCAGCGGGCGTTCCGTGTCTGCTTCAAACTTGCAATCAAGCGGATAGCTGTCATACGAAACGGCACCGTCATCTCTTGCCAAATCGGCATCCGAGCCGTATTGGAGTCTGACATCCACGCTGCCATCACCTTCGAAAAGGATGCGATTCGAATCGAGAGAAGTGATCGTAAGGCTCTCCAGGTGAACACCCTCCACCGTCGAATGCGTTGAAAGAATGTCCAACTCCGACTGGACCTGGCCAAAAAGCTCGTCCGCGAGAGTGTCCTTTGCCGCATCTGCGGCTTCGGAAAGAAGGCTCTCGTGTCGCTCGGTGATCAAAGTTGCAAGCCGGTCGAATGTGTCGAGCGCATCCATCGCTTCATGTTCGGCCTCTTCAGGCGGAAGATTGAAGCTTTTCTCGATGTCATGCCCGAAGCTGCTGAGGTGGTCAATCAGCTTCGTGTATTCCTTGACCGTCGTATCCACGTCGATGTGCAACTTATCTCGAACGAAGTCGTCGTGAAGCGGGCCCTGAATGGCGAACTTTGCGCGTTGCGCTCGTGTGACCCCATCCTTTTCACGAAGTTCGGTATTTTGCACGAACCACTCGCATTGCCGGAGCTGCTCCTTGGGTGCAAGATGTTCGAGCCAGATGCGACCGAGTTCGCGCATGGCGAAGGCAAAATTATTGAGGCGCAGCGGGTTGTCTTCGGAATCGAACCCCAACACGGCGGCGTCAAAGATCTTGCGTTCGATCTCGACTTTGAAGTGCTGCCGAACATCCCTCGTTAAGCTGTCTTCAGCGAGGCTCATAAGGACTTGTCCTTCTTCAACGCCGCCGGCATCCGCAGCGCTCTTGCGGAAGGGTCATCGCGGAATTCGAAGACCAAGTAATCGTCCTCTTCGCTGTCACCTTGCGGTTCAAAGCGCACAGACGAAATGGTTCTGCCAGCTTCGATTTGCCTCCGCACTGGATTGTCTTCGCCGAAGCTCCAATTGCGAAATTGTTCCAGAGTGAGCCGGCCCGCCATCAACTCTTGGACCGCACGCGCGGAAATCTTCAAGGTCAATCTGTCCCTCCCAATCCCCATGCTTGTGGGGACCCAGCTTACGGACACCCTTGACGCGGTGAATGCCAGCGGCCAATTCAGGGCTCAAAAGTCCGGAGTCAGCCGCCTCGTAAGCCAACCGTCGCACGTCCGCCATGCGCGCGTTGATCGTCCCGGGCGCGAGGCCGCGCTCCTCCAAGTGAAATCGATAACGCAACACCACTGTTTTGTTGAACGCCAATCGTGGTTCGGAACAGTACCAGGCGACGAACTCGTCGATGGCATGCTGGTATCCCCGCACCGAGTCCAGAGAACCAAGGCTCCGCAGGACTGCGGTTTTCGAGTGTTCCAGATCCGGTATACCAAGTTTGGTCTTTGGTCGGCTCTTCTTGCCCTTTGCCTTAGTCGCTGTCATTTTCCTCATGATTTCCGCCCTCCTTTTCGGCGGATCATGAGGTTAGTCGGTCAGTGAGAACTGTGTCTGCTATTGCCCGTTCTATATCAGCTGCCTGATAGCCGGTGACTCGCCCGGAGCCCTGAGTTCTGCCTCCTTGGTGCTCGATCATCACTCCAGAAAAGCTCCGGGACGCTGGGGCTTACCAGGACTAAATTCGGATGAATACGAGAGATTGGATTGCACCAGGCGCAAAGACTAACTAAGACTGGCCGAGATCAACGAGACGCAGATCACCGTTAGAAGGTGGCACAGGCCCAGACCACTTGCGACGCTATTGCACCTCTATCGCTGAAACGATCGCGTCTCCTCTGGTCGGTTTGAACTCGAGAATCACCATGCCATCTCTGGCGTTCACATCGAAACGCTGTTGATACGCGGTCAGCGCAGTCCCCGCGGCGGCCGCCACATCCAGATTGTTCAGAACTTTCTGCCCATTCGCGAAAACATCGAAGATGCGGTCGCCTGCATGGAGTGACGGCTCAACAAACGTGAGGACTACGCTGTGCGGACCGTCAGCCGCCGGAATTCGATAGGTGAACGTTCCGGTGCGGTAAGTGGCCACCACCACTGGACTCGTGGTCCCGGCAATCGACACCGGAGCTGGAGCTCTGAACCCATTTCCAGGACCGGAGATCATCTGCGCCGTGCCGCCCTCGAAGAACGTATCCGAGCCAAAGCGTTTGTCCGGGCTTGCGCCGGCAACCAGCGCGCCGCAATCAATCAAGGTGCTCTTCGCGGATGCGTCGGAAAGATGCCACTGCACTTTATCCTCGACATCTCCTTTGGGGAACGTGCCAGTCGCGACAATGTTGTTCGCGCCGGGGCTTAGCACGACACCATTCCAGACGCAGATGCGATCCGGGCAGTCTGCAAGCACACCAACCAGCTTTCCATTCACATTCAGCGCAGTCTTCGGCGCGTTGCTGTACACCCGCACATCTGCGAGCCGATAGGCTCGCTCCGTATAAAGGCTGGAGTTGATGTGAACAGTTGGCGTCGTCGTCCAGTTGGCCTTGTAAAAGAAGTACGCATCCTTCCTGTGCTTGTGGTCAAAGGTCACGATGCCCTTGGTATTGATGTCCTGGGAGTTGCCTTCGCTGCGCGTGGTGGTTCCGAAGTCGAAGGAGTTCCAGAGAAACGTACCCCACAAGTACGGCTTGCTGCGCAGAGTGGACCAGTTCTGTTCGTGAATGTAAGACTCGTATTCTTCTGCCTGGGGCCGATTGCACGACTCCGCGCCACCCAGCGCATTGTCGGAATGCAGCGATATAGCGCCTCCAGCGCCGTATTCCGTGACCGCCATGGGTTGTGCCGGCCGCGTGCGGTGCAGTGCGTCAAGATGAGGGCCCAGGTCAGGAGGCTTGTCGTAGTACCAGCCGAAGTAGCGGTTCGCACCCGACAGGTCGGTGACCGCAGCTGTGATCGGCTCCGTGGTGTTGGGTCCGGAACTTCTCCCTTCACAGCAGGTGGCCAGCGTTGTGGGCCGGTCGGGGTCCAGTTCGTGCGCGAGTTGGTTCAACTCTTTCAGCAAGGACAGGGGATCGGGTCCCGCGCCTCTCTTGCTCCCGACAAATCCAGGCATGCTGTTTCCAAAATCAATCTCATTGCCGATGGACCAGGTGACGACCGAGGGGTGGTTGTAGTTCTGCGCGATCTGCTCCCGTAGTTGCTGCCGCGCGTTCTCACGAAGCGCATCTGTCGGTTGCAAGCTATCGCCCAACGTCCACTGACTTACCAGCGGTACCTCGTCCCACAGCACCAGTCCGTCGCGGTCTGCCAGGTCGTGAATCGGCTGGCCATGCTGGTAGTGGGTCAGGCGTATGCCGGTCACCCCCATCTCACGCATCATCGCCTCGTCCGCGGCAACGTCCTCCGGTTCTGATGCCCAACCCTTGCCTTCACGATCCTGGTGATAACCCACGCCGTGGACTGCCACGTGTTTTCCGTTCAGGAACAGTCCTTGATCCGGATCGAAGCGTACCTGCCGGATGCCGAAGGGGATCGAGACCCTATCCACCAGTCGGGAAGACTTGTTTGAGAGTTGCACCACCAGGTGGTAGAGATAAGGATCTTCTACACCTTGCCACAGATGCGGATGCGGCACAGCCACGTTCGCGGTGCGCTCTTCCACGCTCGCTGGTCCCACGGTGACGGACTGCTCTTGTTGTGCCGCAACCTTGCCTTGCGCGTCAACGAGCAAGATTCGGAGCATAACCGCGCCACTCCGCACACCGTCGTTGCGCACCCGTACGCGCACCTGCACCTGCGCCCTCTCAGACGCGATGGACGCCGTCTTTGCATAGACGCCAGAGGAGCCGTAGTCCATCAAATCAAGATGCATCTTCCTGGTGAAGACAAGCCTTACCGGTCGATACAAACCGCCGCACACAAAAAAGTCTCCCGTGAGCGGCAACACGTCGGCAGTCGCGCTTCCCAGTGCGGGCTTCGTGTTGTCCACCTTCACCGTAAGCGAGTTCTCCTGGCCCGGCTTCAGTGCTGCCGTGCTGTCCAGGCGAAAGCGCGAGAAGCCTCCCCGGTGCGTGCCGAGCATGGTTCCGTTCAACCAGACGGTTGCGATGCGGCTCGCTGCGTCGAACTGCAAAAAGCTCTCCATACCGGCCACGTTCGCGGGGGGCGTGAAGACAAGCTTGTACCAGCCAACGCCCTGCGTGGTCACCACGTTCTGCGCAGTGTTAATGTGGGACGCGGGTTCGTCCTTGTAGTAGCCCACCCGGTTCCAGGTGTGGGGCACGCTCACGGTTGTCCATGTCGCATCCGGCGCAGCCTCGAGTTCGGTCGCAGATTCCGGGCCCAGTCTGAAGCGCCATCCGTCGCGGAGCGGCATCTCGATGCGAGGGCCTGCAGCCGCGGAAACTTGCGTTCTGTTCGTCTGTGTCGTTTGTGCGTGATTCTGTGCGGCAAGCGTTACAAGGCACAGCGTAAGCAGACAAACATTGCGACGCATAGGCAAGCTCCAAGTAGTTGTGTGGCTAAAGTGACAACGCAATTCTAGACGCCACACGAGCCGATGTCACGAAGACGGTGTGGAAACGGCGTCGGGCTGATTTGAGTGCCGCGCGTGTAGTCCCTTCAAGTCAGCACCTATCCGCCGATCTACCTACGCGCGAATATCGGCTGACGACAACGGTCCAATGCGCGATTCCAGTTTTGATTCGGCACGATATTTTGCGTTCCGGTCGTGTAGTCGGCTGCTCGTCCACATGGTTTCCAACGGGTGCTCACCTTCGGAGGTCACTTCTCTCGGTAGCCGGTTTTACAGCCACCCCGAGCCGGCTACTTCCGAAAAGCCGCCTGTCTCAAGCGCCCCCTTACGGACGATAGGCTCATTGCGCCCGTCGGGATTGCCAGCGAAGAAGGGTATCTGTCCCCATCGGAGAAGATGAAGCTCTCCGCTCTAGTTCGCCCCGTCGCTCTCGGCAAAGTTCACCGTGAAGTCGGCAACCTGCTTGCCCTGAGCCAGGCCATATTTGATGTCGGACGGATAGTGAATGCCGCCGTACAGCCGCGACATGGCGGCCTCCTGGGCCTGCGAGTTGAAGTATCCCGCGCCGGTGGGGAAAATGTACCCTAACACATCCGCGGCGGCCGCAGAGAAATCGGAGTGGCCGGAGATATACGAGGGAAAGTTGGGCAGCGCGACCAGCACTTTGATGCTCGGGTCGAGTTGCGACGGACGCGGATTGAAGTAAGCGTACTTGGTATCCCAACACGTCACTCCAGCATCGTGCAGCGCCATATTGAGTAGCGCGAGGGTGCGAGCCGCGCGTACCTCGCTGAATCGCGCGCTGCTGATGTAGGGCACCGCGATCGCATTCCAATGGCCGGGCGGCGTCACCGAGTTCGCGCCGTCGTTCCATTTGTAGACCGTGGCAAGTTGATCGCGGGTAATATTCTCCACCGCGCTTTTCACTTCGGCCAGTTCCTGCTGCATTTGCGGAGATGAGGTGGACGGCGGCGGCCCCGGCCGGACGCTTACTACGCCGGATTGTGGAAGGATCCAGGTCTCCACCTGCCCGAAGAGTGGCAGCATCGGCGGGCGCGGCGGAATCTCCAGGCTAATCCACGGGATTTGTCCTTGCGCAGTTGCATTCTGCGCCAATTGCGCCCATTCCGCGGCGTTGCCGGCGGCGGCTTTCATCCCGTCGTTGTTTGCCCGCGCGAGAAAAATGTTCGCAACCGCCTGGCCCAGTTGGAAGCCGGCTGCCCAATCGCTTGCGGAGGCTCTGCCCGAAAGCAGAACTGCCTCCTGCTGTTCATTGACATTGTTGGTGATTTCGTCGATTCCAGTCGGGAAAAGCTTCGACAGCAAGGTGGAGTTGACGCCGGCTTCCACGGCGTCTTCCGATGGGTAGGAGGGCAATCCCGTCGCCGGCATCAGGAGCTGAATTTTGTTGTTGTTCTGGTAAGGCTGCAGCCGGTTGTACAGAAACTTGTAATACCAGGCCACCTTCAGCGCCTCATATTCGGCAATTGCGACGTAACTGTAGGCGCGCACAGCATAGGGCGGATTGCTGAACGGGTAGGTGGGCATGCTAAACGGGTTGTTGGGATCCGGTGCTGGATAGGTGCCGTCGGCGTTCGGCTCGGGCGGCAGATCGTTGGCTGCCACCATGTCGCGCAGGATCTCGTTCCAACGCAGCACACCGCTCGCGCCCCAATAGGTGATGGCCGTGCGCTCTGAATCATTGAGATTCGCCTGCTCGTTCGCAATCGACTGCAACTCAGCCAGGTAAGTGGGATCGTTGGCGGCCGCGGGCGCCACAACCGGAATTTGCGTCGGCCCCGAAAGTACAATCATCTTCCACGTTCCCGCGTTCGCGTCTGTGCTGATAGGCGTCAAGGGACCGAGTTGCTCGCCCGACGGAATCGATTTGGTGCAGCTGGAAATCGTGAGCGCGAGTCCAATGGTTGGCACCAACCTAACCGAGCGCTTAAGAATCTCCGCAAGCGATGTCATTGTGCGCTTCTCCTGTGGAACTGAATTTGGTACATTAGCCCCGACGTGAAGGTGTTCGATTCGCCCACATTTCGGCCGTCGAAGGTGTTCGAATACGTGAACCAGTACTGGAGGCCGTGAAGCAGGCGAAGTGGAACGGGCAGAACCGCGGAGGCTCCGGCTTTGGAGAAGTTCATGCGGTTTGACACGAAGGGCAGATCCTGGGGTCGAATATCTCCCCCGCCGCGGGTCTGCTGTTGCGCAAAGTTGCCGATCAGCATCACGCCATGTCCGCGATAACCGGCGCTCACGACGTAGTCAAATTGGTTTGGCATGGCCACCTGGTTGCTGAGAAAAAGCTGGCTGTCTGTGTAGTAGTAGTTCCGGTCAAGCGTGACGTTGCCGCGAAAGACGTAGGCCGCGGAGCCATTCACGTACAAGCCGCCCAGGCCTTGGAAGTTGAGGGTTGCGCGCGGCGCAATGGTTTTTGCGTGCAGTCCGATCGACATCGGCTGAAAATCGGGATCGTAGCTTGTGAGCGGAATGCTGCCGAAGACAACAGGGAAGAAGCGGACGGTGCCAAATTCCTTCAGCGGCCATCGAATCAGTTCGTACTTCACCGCCAACGTCAGGTCTTGAAAGCCCTCCTGGCCGTGTAGAACTCCCTGGCTCGCGTAGGTCCACACATACGGTACAGTACCGATCACGTTAAGCCGGTCAAACACGCCATAGTTGGTGGTGAAATCCATGGTCTGCGTGGTTACGGTGCCGAGGTTGCCATTGGTGCGGTTGTAAGTGCCTTCCCAATAGTGATCCCAGGCATCATGGGTGTAGAGAGTGCCGCTGCAAACGGCGCTTTTCGGAATCATGATTCCGTCTTCAATCGTCTGGGCGCGCACGCCAGGCAGGATCACCGCGAAAACGAAGATTGCCGCGAGACGCGACTTCGTTGCATGTTTGAGGAACTTCGCCGCGATTCCTGAAAGGCGATTCCCCTGCGAACTGAGAGCGAGTGGCCGCATCTGCGGCGAGCCGTTGGACATAATTCGACTTGACCTCCGTGGCGGGTCGCTTGGTGGCATGGTCTTTCTCCGAGCCATGAATGGGGCTTGAACGGAGCTAGCTGCGCGAGCAGGAAAACGTCGCACTCCGTGAGGAATTGATTGGCCCCGATTGTGTGGAATCATACGGGCGCAAATCGGAGATTGTCTTCGTCCGAAAGTTTGACCGCCTCCTCCATCGCTAAATGGAGAAGGTTGCTCTTGGGCTTGGCGGTCTGCCCACTTCTCGGAGACGCTCACTTCCACGACAAAGGGCGCCGCCGGTCTTGCTTTTGAGACCTGAGGATGCATCAGCTCGGGTGCCACCCCTTGAGCTGTGCGCGTATTGAACAGATCACTCTGAGATGCCTAGAAAGTCGTGGGCGCGCCGGCAAACTACGACTTCGGCAGCGATCCGCTCGGCGCCCCCTGTAGCTTGCACCTGTAGTCTTCAAATGAGGTCTTCCAGCACCACCCTACCGCCATCGGCACCGGACTGTTCATGCACCTTTGTCCCGCCGCAGAAATGTTGCTGATCTTGTTGCAGAGGTGGCTCGTGTAACTCCCTCGCAGCGGATAGCCGTTTGCCGCTAATCAAATCTGCCGCCCCGCTTCAGAAAGAGGTCATGAATGCCTCGCTGCAGCACGACGGAGAAGACGACCACAAGATGCGCTGGAGGTCCGATATAGAAAGAGCGAGTGCGATCGGAATAAGAAGGATCACAACAAGTCGCAATTGGAGTCGTCAGAGCTTGGCGGAGTTTTTCCATAAAATCGCGCCGAGTACCCAGAGAACTGAAAGCAAGCGCATCAAGAACAACCAGACGTCACCCTCGTTTGGGTAGGGGAGCAGCAGGACGGCACTGGTATCAATCGCTTGTATTCCGAAGAACGCCGCAAAGGCAAGGAACAACGGATCTCGCGCATCACGCCAGTATTTTAGAAAAAAGACCGCCGTGACCAGCGAGCAGGCCACAATGAAGCCGAGCAGGAATACGTCGGCAATTGGATGTGTTATGGGAGTCATCGGCTCTCCCAAATGAGTCCATAGAGTATGAACATCATAGCAACGTCACGTGCCGACCCGGCCCAGCACAAAGTGCTGAGACTTAACATCGCAAGCACGAACATCATTTTTTTCATGGCACACCTCCGGACCGCGCATGCCTAACTGACCCGCCATTTCCGATGAAGCAGAGCTAAGGCTGCGCCACCCGCCGTTGATAAAAGACGGCGGGGCGTTCCTGCGCGACCCCAGCCGTCATGAAACACTACGGACCCTACTTCTCGAGATCCGCAGCCGCCTTTCGAAGCTGCGCGGCAGCCAAACCCTTCAAGCGTTTCGAACGTTCTTCGTATTCTCCGCGGATCTGATCGATGCGCGCATTAATCGCCTTCTTCGCATCACTGTGATCTTTCGCCGCCTTTTGCTGCAGTGCTTGCACCTTTGCGTCGGTCTCGGCTTTGATCTGCTCCGACCTCTGTTTCGCTTGGTCCAGTTTTTCCTGCAGCTTGGCGTTGAGGGCGTCAATCTTGGCCTGTAGCTTCGCTTTGTGCTCCGCCCGCGACTGAGCTTGTTCAGCCTTCAACTGGGCAATTTCCTCTTTAAGCTCGGCCACGTCTCTGGCTCTTTGATCGTCTTCAACCGTGGTCCTCAACGAGCGAAATACCACGCCGCCCGCAGCCTCCATCCTTATGTCGACGGGAGTGACCCATTCCTCGCTGACGTCAGCCACTACGGCGCACTTGCCGGGCGTAAGTAGCGCGGAAACATTATCAAGAAAATCCGCATTGACTCCTGCAACGTACAGGTCACCTATGCTACCTGCCAGCGCGCCGGCGACCGCGCCGATACCGAGGCCAACCGGTCCTCCCAGCAGACCGATGAGGCTTCCGATCGCTGTTCCGCTCGCCGTTCGGACAGGGAAATCGTCCTCGCCCTGTTTCACACTGACCGTCCCATCACCGTTTTTGCTGATGACGGCTTTGGCGTGAATCGTGATGTTTCCCTCGACATCGAGTTGATTGAGCGCTCGCGATCCCTCGTACGCTTTGGTTTCATTGTCAAAAACGACTACAAGCATTTTTTCCATGACATTCTCCTTTCAAAATCTCGCACTGAGCGTGCGACTTGTTAGGTTAGATTTAGGCGACCCTCTCGAGTGCGCCCCCGGTGAGTTTGTGGAGGGCCGTAGCAGAACTGATCATCGATGCCCCATCGAAGATCAGATCCACACCAATGGCGAAACCGATGAACCAGACGCTCGAAATGGGCATTTGCGCCAGCAGCATGATCCCCAGCCCCAGCGAAACAATCCCTGAAAATACAGCCCAGCCCCAGCTCGGGAACTTCAACATTCCTGCCCCAATGGCGCGAAAGAGACCGCCGACAATGAATAAGGAAGCAAGGACCAGAGTGAGTGTGGCTGCCCCAGCGAGCGGATACCGGATCAGCAGATATCCCGCGAAGCCCCGGAACAGTGCGCTGAGCAGCGACAGTAAAAAGCCCTGCCCGCTGTGAGTGCGAAAGGCGTGCACTAAACCGAAGATGCCGCTGAACAGCAGCATCCATCCGAAGACCAGAACCGTGGCGAAGGTAGCTCCCACATCACCGATCACGCATACCGCGCCGAAAAGAATCAGCAAGATTCCAAGGGCGAGAAACCATCCCCAGGAACTGCGAATTTCCTCAATTCCCGCTGCGAGCGGGTTGTATTCAAACCGCATTTCATTTCTCCTTTTCTGAAAATTGATCATGAACCCCATCGTTCCTGCCAGACCCATGGATCTGGGCTGGCCCGTTTCCCTCGTGTTTCATGAGCGCTGGATGCCCTCTTCGAATCCATTCGCGAATGAATAGCGGACAGCTTCGAAGTTCTGTACCGGCTGCTTCTGCCACAGCGAGGAATCGCACAGCGTCAGCATCCACCAGCGTTACCTCACCGAGTTCAAAAGCAATCGGCGACGGATGAATTTGCATTTGCACCTTCAGCTCCGCAAGATTTTCCGCGTCGATACGCCCACTCACTCGGAGAAGGTGTGAGTCGCGACTTCTTTCAAGTCTCAACATCTGGACCAGAACTCACGAGCAACTACGTCTGCAATAGTTGCAAGTCGGATGCCAATCGCAAATGACTGAAATTACTGCGGATGATGAGAGTTTCCCGTGGCGGGATCTCGGCAATTGGCGGGTTTTCGGCAAGGAGGGCTGTCTTGCTGCCTGCGGAAGGAAGGAGTCTGAAAGGTCAGCTAGGAAGACCGAAACCGATACTTCTTAATGTTCAAACTCTTGATTCGCGATTCAAGAGTGGAGCGGGGAATGCCCAGGCGGGCCGCCGCACCTAGTGGGCCGGATACCTGTCCGCGGCTCTGTGTGAGCGCGTTCTCGATCATTTCCTTTTCCTGGTCGGCAAGAGAAGCGAGACCAATTCCACTCGGCGCAGATGTAGGCGAGGCAAGCACCACCCAGTTTGCATCCACGGCAAACGTTGCTCCCTCGCACAGAATGACGGCTCGTTCGACCACGTTTTGCAGCTCCCGTACATTCCCAGGCCAATGATAGGTCTGAAACAGCTTCAAGGTTCTCTTATCGATCCCGCTGATCTTTTTTCCCATCTTACTGGCATAGCGCTGAACAAGGTATGCGACGAGCAGAGGAATATCTTCGACGCGCTCGCGCAGCGACGGCATGCGAATCGGGAACACGTTCAACCGATAAAACAAGTCGCTGCGGAATGAGCCCGCCTTGACAGCGGCCTCCAAGTCGCGGTTTGTGGCGGCAATCACTCGCACGTCGATTGCCACCGGCTCGGCGCCACCGACTCGCTCCAACTCACGCTCCTGCAGCACTCGCAGCAGAGCGATCTGAGTCTCAGCCGGGAGGTCGCCCACCTCATCCAGGAAAATTGTTCCGCCGTCGGCAAGTTCAAATCGCCCCAAGCGCCGTTGCGTAGCGCCTGTGAAGGCTCCTTTTTCATGGCCGAAGAGTTCGGAAGCAATGAGAGAAGAGGGAATGGCAGCACAGTTCACTGCGACAAACGCGTTCCGTTCGCGGCGTGAGCGTTTGTGGATTGCACGTGCTGCAAGTTCTTTCCCGGTTCCCGTTTCACCCGTGATCAGCACGGTGGAATCGGTTGGTGCAACTTTACGCAGAAGGACGAGAACTCGCTTGATTGCATCCGATGCCCCCACAATCTCTTCGAACATGGATGTCTGATCAATCTCTTCCTTGAGAGCCAGATTCTCCTTGTAGAGCTGGTCTTTTAGCGTTTGGATTTCGTCAAATGCTTTCCTGAGCGCTTCCTCTGCACGCTTCCGATCGTCGATCTCGATACTCGCTCCATACCACACCACGACGTTCCCTTGATCATCCCACTGGGGAACGTTTCGATGCAGAAACCAGAGATATTGTCCGTCGGCACGCCGCACGCGGGTTTCGTACTGGAACACTTCTCCGCTGGAACGGCAAGCCTGCCACCTTGTCAACATTCCATCCAAATCTTCAGGATGAATGAAGGCAGTCCAAGCCCAGCCCTGCAGATCTTCTTCACTGACGCCGAGGTATTCAAGCCAGCGGTGATTGAAAAAACCAAGATTGCCGTCAGGGTCAGAACTGTGCAGAAACGCAGGGGTCGTGTCGATGACGCGCCGCAGTAGATCTTCGGCGGGAGTTGTTCGCTGAGGCTTACCTGTCTCGCGTGTCGCCGTATCGGCCTCCGTTTCAGGCGGACTCCTGGCAAGTCATTTTAGGACACGAGGGCCATGGGTCAAGCCAAACCTATGTTTCCCGGGCTTTTGGGGAGGAGATAAAGACCTTCCCAAAAGGCTGGGAAATCTCTGGACGTACCATCGGCTTGGATCCCCTTGAGATCAGGGTCAGAGGTGCTGGCGACGCCATACGGACATCTGTAAATGGGCCAGGGTACAGGAATGGAATGGTCACCGGTGCTCAATTGTTGCGAACAGGCCAAAGCGCTCACTGAGCGCGTCAAGGGAATGAATCACAACGATTAGTCCTCGAAAACGCCGCAGGGTCCAGAAAAGCGGTCGTCTCTGAATTGTCGACAACTGCGAAATAACTACTTGGTCGAAGGCCGATTGCCAACTCGAATCCCGACGGAGAGTGAGACGAAGATGCACGCCCCACAGTCTGACCGAGTTTCGTCTCGATGATCACCTGCGCTTCAAGCGATGCTGCTCCTAACGGTAGTGGGGCAGGTAAACTGCAACAATTAAATACTACGCCGGGAAACGGACTCCTTCTTGCACTTCTACTATTTCCAAGCCGCCGGTTCCCGGAAGATCCGGCAATCATCAGTAATTAAGTCCAGCCTGTCGCCCATTCGGGCCAATTTCCAATAGTGATCGATTGTTAGGCGGGCAGCTCCAGCTTGCAGCCTGATCCACATCGCCGGTTCCGTTGTAATGTGCTTGCTCAGGAAACTTGCACAGCGGCATCGTTCGGTCAATCGGGTTCGTCCTGATATTGTTCACGTAGTGGGTGGCGATGATCCCGTCAGGGGCTTGGCCCAGCTCGATCCACTTCTCTAGCGCGGTCAGTGTGTCGAAGTTATTGGGTCCCGAACCGCCGGCGCAGTGTTGCATGCCGGGCACCATGAAGAGCCGAACGTCTTTTTGAGCTTCATCGTAGCCCCCCACCTGCTTCGCGAGCTCGTTGTAAACCTGAATCGTTTCATACGGGTCGAGTACAGGATCGCTAAATCCGTCATAGATTAGCAGCTTGTGCCCTCTGCTTATAAACGGGAGCAGCAACGATGAATCTGTCGCTAACCCCGGGGAGAGCCTCCTATAGAGGAGAGTATTTGCCTGGTCATTGACTATACCTTGGTCGTTTACCACTAAGTTGCTAACAAGGTTTAGCGAGGGCTCGTAGTAGCCCAAATAAGCTATGACGCCATCGGTGAGCGGCCAGAGGGTGGCGCTGGCGTCGAGGTTTCCCCAAGGCTGGGGACCCGACGGAAACGGTGCCGGCGTGTTGACTTCGTTGGCGAATATGCCGGTACTCGCGGTTGTCCTCCCGGCAGCTACGAGACCTATCTCGGACACAGTAGCGCCCGGGAAGATGATATTTCCATGGTCATCACGAACTGCATCGAGGTATAGCCTAAGCGCATTAGCTTGAGCCTGCGTCAGTGTCTCTGGGACAAGGCTATTCGGATCAAACGAACACTTAGCTGGGTTCTGAATGAGTCCATCCATGACTCCATCGAGCGCATCGCAGTTCGCGTAAACCGCTGCACTTAGGGCAGGGCCAGCCGAGTATGGAATCCATCCTTGAGTAAGCAACGCCTTAATGTTTCTCAAAGACCATTCTTGGTTCCCAGGCTGATTGATCCACGGATCCCCCGAGATGATCCCTTCAAAGTCATCGGGATAGCGAATTGCCTCCACAAATCCCTCATGGCCACCATTGGAGCAACCGCTGAAGTAGGAATGAGTAATCGTATGGGCCCCGTAGTAGGCCAGAACGAGCAGCTTTGCTGCCACGGCCACTTGGTGTCTTGCGCGGTAAAAATAGTCAACAAGCGCCGGTGCGTTGGAGACGCCGGGAGATATAACCGCAAAACTCGGGTTGTCGTCCAAGGCATGCCCCGTTAGCGACCCCGCGGGAGTGGAATGGCCGGAGTTGGTCGAGACGGTGGCATACCCTTTGATAAGCTCTTCGCTTGTTGCGGCAGGTAACGTACCGTCGAACCCACCTCCACCCAAAAAGAGGAACTTCTGGTTCCATGCGGCGGGGAAATCGAGCTCGAAGCCTGCCGTGCCAGGTCCCCCGCCTTCACCGTTGGTCGTTACCGTTCCTATGAGATTGCAATACTCCGGAACCCCATTCGCGGCGGGTACGTCAGTTGCCGTTGTGACAGTTAAGTTTGGAACGTGCATGGCGTTCGTCGCAGCCACTGTGCAGCTCGGCAGCGTTGCCGATGCTGGCACGGCGACCATAAGACATCCGAGTAAAGCGGCCACGCCGATTATTAGAATGCGATATTCGCATTCGCCATGTCCTTCTATGTTGCGATTCATCTAATCCTCCAAAAACCACGCTTGCGTTTCGGGAAAACTGACTTACGATTCAGGAGCCGAGCATGTCCCGCTGCCAGTTGAAAGTCCCTGAACGGCGGTTGGGTTGATGTTACTATGCGGCCTTCTGGCTGGCGGTCGCGCCCGGGTCGAGGATAGTTCCAGAGCCCAGCGGCTCTGTAGCGCGGAGCGCGCGGAATGATCGGAGAGTTCCCAAGCTGCTCAGTGGAATTGGTTTACGCGACAATCGAAGGATAGGTCCTCGGAAACGCAGCAGGGCCCAAGAGCCTTCTCGCGCACATTTCGCTGCGGCAATCCACTTGAGCGTTTAGTCGCCTTCGCGTCCACATGATTTCCAACCCGTGCTCAGCTATGGAATTCACTTCCCTCGGCAGCCGGTTTTACGGCCAGGTGGATCGGGTTCGCAAACTCTGGCCGAATTCCTGGCGGCAAGCCAAGGACTGTTTACTGAGATATAACTGACGGTTGGACGACAAACCAGGAGTTAACAGAGCAAGCACCGGGCACCCAAGACTCGCGAGGCGCCGTGGGCTCGACAGCTAGGGGCGGTCCGGGTTGCTGCAAGTCCAACCCGTGGAGAGATACTGGCCCACTTTGGTGCCAGCGTCGGTCATCATTTTGGTATCGGCAAGATAAAGCAAATCCTGCTGGAATGCGAACCATTGACGCATGTTCGTGGTACTGAACGGCGGATTGAACTTTGCCCCTGTCGCGTCGATGGAATCGGGGCCGTAAACAACCACCAGTAATCCATACCGATCCTGGGAGGCGTTTCGTTCGACGGTGATATTCATGATGATGTACGGCTGCGTTCCGTTTGCCTGCGCATACTGGATGGAAGGGTTTACCGCATTCATGGCGGCGATAATATATCCGCCAACCTGATCGGCCAGCTCAGGGTGCACGGACTGGCCATAGCCGAGCGCCGAATGAACATCGACGACGTAATTTGTGGTCGTGGTCCCGTACTGGAAGATTCCATTTGAGTAGTGGCCATAGCAATTGGCGGTTGAGACTTTCGGGGCTTTTGAGGCCTTGGCTGCGGCACGAGCCGGAGAAGAGCCCGCGCAGACAAGCAGCGCGACGAGCGCGACGAGCGGAGCGTGGGGCCGCTTGATTGAGAAAGCTGGGACTCTCATTTGGCCCTCCCGCCTGCGAACCAATATACACCTGATTTGCCCTGCCGGTTCCGTCTCTTCATCCGGTTCAATCTCAAAGACCCGGGAGTTCGCGCAAACTCATTCGCCGTGACCAAGGAGCGATGATCTGCCGACTTTGCGGATTCCGAGCGTCTCGTTCCCAAACCGAAACTGGTTCGGATGTTGGGAAATCCCCTTACCAAGAACTGAGTCTGCGCAATGTGGCCGCTGCATCGAAGCAACGAGCCACCCGCTTCGCGGCGCGTTACTCCTGGATCACCGGCCAACCGGAAGTAGCCCCATTTTGGGGTTGGGTAAGGATTCGCGACCAACCGCCCTGAGAATCCAATTCCAAACAAAAGATCGTCATCGCACACTTATTCCGTCGACTCCGCGTATGATTGCCGTCGAGATGATCCAAGTGGAGGTCGACCGATGCAAGCAGTCGTCTATCACCGTTACGGCTCGCCGGACGTACTCGAATTTCAGGAGATCCCAAGACCCACTCCCGCTGAAGACCAGGTCCTGATCCGGGTTCACGCCGCCTCGGTGAATCCGTATGACTGGCACTTCCTGCGCGGCACGCCATCGTTCATCCGCCTGTTCATTGGAATGCGCAGGCCGAAGTTTCCGCGGCTCGGCGCCGATGTTGCCGGGGTCATTGAAGCGGTCGGCGACAAGGTTGCACCATTCAAGCCCGGCGATGCCGTTTTCGGCACGGCCAAAGGCTCCTTTGCGGAATATGCTTGCGCCGCCGCATCGCAAATTGCCATGAAGCCGCAAGAGATTTCGTTTGAACGGGCCGCATGCTTGCCAATCGCGGGAATCACTGCGCTGCAAGGCGTGCGCGACAAAGGAAAAGTTCAAACAGTGCAAACCGTTCTGATCAACGGTGCAGCGGGCGGCGTGGGAACCTTTGCCGTGCAGATTGCCAAATCGCTCGGCGCGCGCGTCACAGGAGTGTGCAGCAGCAGAAACGTCGAGTTGGTCCGGTCGATCGGAGCAGACGAAGTGATCGACTATACCCGTGAGGATTTCGCCCGTTCAGGCCAGCACTACGATCTGCTCTTTGATCTGGTGGGCAATCGCTCTCTTGCCGACTACTTGCGCGCAATCAAGCCGCGCGGCACATATATCTCGTGCGGTGGCGGGGGCCCGGACCGGGGCACCATGGAACTGCTCGCGGGAATGCTTCGGAACGCAATTCGGTCGCGCTTTGTTAGCCAGAAAATGCCCGGCCTGCTCGCCAAAGTCAATCGCGAAGATTTGGCCATTCTCGCCGATCTAGTCCAAAGTGGAACAGTGATTCCCGTTGTCGACCGCACCTACTCTTTGCACGAGATCGCAGAGGCTGTTCGCCATGTCGAGTCAGGCCATGTTCGCGGCAAAGTTGTGATCGCCGTCGCCTGAACCTCCTGGGAGTTAAAGGTTTGGGGAGAGCCTATGCCTTCGTCTGGAACCTCAGGTGCAACTGAGGGAGAGGTCAACCATACCAAAGATGTCTTTGCTTCCGCCAGCCTTTCAATTTAACTGCCCGGTTTGGCGAGGGGTTTTCGGGCTATCGGATGTGTTCTGCGCGGATCACCGTCAACACGGAAGTTGCACCACTCTTGGTAATGTCCGGGTTGACGACCATCCTCCCGGAACGGGCATTTCACAACCGCATTGGACCTGGAAATGCGCATTGCCCTGTTCACGTCAACGCAGAACGAGGATCCACCAGGCGGAGATTTGTTTCTGGCCTGTGAAATCCGGTTGCCCTTCTCGCCAATCAATTGGAGGCCGCGCACACGCCGAATTCGCGCAATTCGGGTCGAGTCCGAACTGCAGCTCACAGTTCGCGAATCGCGGTCACGGGGTTCCGGCGCATCGCTCGATGTGCCGGAAAGTAGCAGGCTAACAAAGACATTGTTCCCAGTAGCATGACCACGGAAGCAACGGTGACTGGATCGTTGGCGCCGATTCCGTACAACAGCCGGACGATGATACGTGTCAGTCCCAACGCAAACGCCAGTCCTAGCGCCAACCCGATGCCTGTGAGCCACAATCCCTGCAACAGCACGAGTCTCAGCACATCGACGCGCGAAGCGCCCAGAGCCATTCGTACTCCGATCTCGTGGGTTCGCATTTGGGTTCGATAGGCCACGACTCCATAGATCCCGGTTACCGCAAGAACCAGCCCAATCAGCGCGAACATTCCCGCCAGGGTGCTCTGTATGACGGCGAAGCTGCTCGCCAACTGGGTGCTCTCTCGCATGGGGCGCACGTCGAAAATCGGCAGCCGTGTATCGATTGTGTGGATGGCGTTTTCCACCGCCGGCGCCAGGTCGACCGGATTTCCCTCGGTCTCCACCTGCACCATCGTCTCGTACCCCTGCTGGAAAAAGCTCATGTAGACCATAGGCTCCGGTGACTCATTCACGAATGTATGGGTTGAATTCCTCACAACGCCGACTACCGTGAAAGGGATGCCCCACACCCTGAGTTTCTTTCCCAGCGGATCCTGTCCTGGCCAGTAGCGCCTCGCCGCGGTCTGGTCCACGATGAGTACCCTCGGGGCCTTTTCATCGTCATCCGGCGTAAACTCGCGTCCTTCCAGAATGGGTATATGGAGGGATTCGAAATACCGCGGGCCCACTTCGGCGTGGGACACCTGCAAAGATTCATGCGGGTGTGGCACATACCCTTCCGGATACGCATCTTCCCCCTTGTGGCTTAGGGTCATCGGAATCCAGTCCGTAAGAGACGCAACCTTCACGCCAGGCAATGCCGACACGCGATCAAGAATCTTGTGACGGATCACCTGTTCCTCGTCGTGGCTGTAGCCGGCGATATTCAGTCCCACGGTCGCAGTGAGAATGTGGTCCTGCTCAAATCCGGGATTCGCGCCGGCGAGATTCCGCAGCGTTCGCAGAAGTAGCCCGGAGCACAACAGCAGAGGAAGTGAAAGTGCGATTTGCGCCACCACCAGCCCGCTGAGCAATTTCCGGTTGCGTGAGCCGCCGGAGATGCTTGCAGACTCTGCCTTGAGTACCTCGACTGCCGGCGCGTGGGACGAACGCCAGGCGGGGAGCGCGCCGCACAGCATGCCGGCCAACAGGCTAAACACCGCAATCCCGATCACCACGTTGTGGTCCATGCTCCCGTTCAGGGTGGTAGGACTCGAGCTCGCCCGAAAGAACCATGCGAATGTCTTCGATGTCCACGTTGTCAACGCGAGGGCCACGGCTCCTGCGACGATGGAAAGCACCACGCCCTCCAGCACCATCTGCCGCACCAGTTGAATGCGATTCGCCCCGAGCGACTGCCGGATCGCAAGCTCACGCCGCCGGGATACAAACCGCACCAGCGTGAGCGTCGCCACGTTCGCGCTGGTCAGCAACAGCACCACAGCAGCGAAGGCCAGCAAGATCGGCAGCGTCGCCGCCATGAATCCGTTGGCGCCGAATGGCGAGCGCCACATGGGATCCAGAGTGATCCGGTTCTCGCCCAGATGATCGTTCGGATACGCCGCCACAATGTGATGCATCAGCGTGTCGAGATCCTGGGCTGCCTGGCCACGGCTCACGCCGGGCCGCAATCTTCCTATTACGTTCAGCCAGACCGCACCACCACTGCGATGCGTGATCCGCCACACATCCGTCCCGAGGGGATCGAGCGTTACCCACAGATCGTCACGCAGCCCGGGCATTGCTCCCACAAACCCCTCCGGCGCCACACCGATCACCGTCACAGGATGCCGGGCGATCTCGATCGACTTGCCCACAATTGCCGGGTCTGCGGCATAGCGCGCCTTCCAGAGCGAGTAACTCAAGATCACGTTGGGAACCGCATCTGGACGCGTCTCTTCTTCAGCCAGAAAGAATCGTCCGAGCACCGGCTTGATGCCGAGCACATCGAAATAGTTCGCCGTCACGTTCGCTATGAAGACGCGCTCCGGCTGTGCGCCGCCAGTCAGCGTGATCCAATCGTGATGATATGCGAGTATTCCGGCGAAGGTGTGGTTCTGCTCGCGCAGATCGCGATAGTCGAGATACGAGAAGGGCGGAGTCGGAGAGAAGTTCCGTTCCCCCCGCTGCAGGCTAACAAGATCGCCCGTGTCCCGCGCGCCAGGAATCGGACGCAACATTGTGCCGTCGATCCAACTGAATACGGTGCTGTTGGCGCAGATAGCTACTGCCAGCATCGCCGTCGCGGTGATCGAAAAGCCGGGGCTCTTGCGCAGTTGCCGTAACGCGTAACGGACATCCCGGCCTAGTTGTTCAAGCCACGCTTGGCCCCACATGTCGCGCGTCACATCTTGCACTAGAGGAATATTTCCAAATTCCCGCGCCGCCGCTTGTCGCGCCGCCTCTGCCGTCTCGCCTCGCGCCACTCGATCTGCAATCGCCATCTGCAGGTGCGCATCAATCTCTTCCTGCAATTCGCGCTTGCGCCGCTGAAAACCGAAGCTCGGGAACCACTTCATGACTCACTCTCCTCCGGCTTGACGTACATCACCGACCCAATCGCTTCGACAATCCGCTCCCATCGGCCCAGATCCGAGGCCAACTGCTTTTTCCCCTTGGCCGTGATTCGGTAGTATCGGGCTCTTTGCTTGCTCTCTGACTGCTTCCATTCAGACTGCACCCAACTCTGACGCTCCAATCGATGGAGGGCCGGATACAGTGATCCAGTCTCCACCTGAAGCACATCTCCGGATCGCAAACGTAACGCCTGGACAATGCCATATCCATGCTGCGGCCCCCATTGCAGCGTTTGAAGAATGAGCATGTCGAGTGTTCCCTGCAACAGCTCAATCCGATTCTTATACTGGTCTTCTTCGCTCATAGATGTAGACACTCTACTCCCACTGGAGGTAGATTGTCTACTTGGCCTTCGTAGTGACGCTCAAATTCGAAACCAAGCTACAGCGGATCCTCAGACGAGATCGCATCCGGTCTGACAGTGCTTAACCGAACGATCCGGAACTCGAAGGTGTTATGCGATAGCTCAGTGGCCGAACTTTGACATCTGCCGACGAGTGATTTATCGCCAAGTCACTCACCGTGCGCTCGCAGCTCCGAAAATCGGGATGATTTCAGGGTTGCGGTAGGATCACCGGCAATCCGGAAGGAACTCCAAAATTGGGTTAGTCATAATGTAGTGACCGGCCCGCTGCGCTAGTCGTGGGTTAGGCTGAGTTTGTTTGGAACGCAGTCCAGAGCCACAAGCGGAGGAGCCGGTCATGAGAGAGAAGTTACGATTTTTGGGTT
>Ga0209517_10002207_pt1 | contig 27920 bp, 24 predicted proteins | sample PeaSoiMetSII2010_FD_187695 | JGI IMG/M metagenome (GOLD analysis project Ga0209517, IMG submission 187695) | Peat soil microbial communities from Weissenstadt, Germany - SII-2010 (SPAdes) (version 2) | ecosystem: Environmental > Terrestrial > Soil > Wetlands > Peat | place: Germany...
GTCCACCGGGAACGCGCCGTCCTGCCGCGCGATCACCGGGTTGAGATCTAGCTCGGCGACCTCGGGGATCTCATCGGCGAGCCGGGAGACCCGGAGCAGCAGGTCGGCGAGCGCGCTGATGTCGACCGGCGGCGTGCCGCGGTGACCAAGGAGCAGCGGTGCCGCGCGGATGCCGTGGATCAGCTCGTCGGCATCGGTATCGGTGACCGGCGTCAGCCGGGCGGTGTGGTCGCCGAGCACGTCGGTAGCCACGCCGCCGAGGCCGAATACGACGAGCGGCCCGAACACCGGCTCGTGCACCACGCCGACCAGGACCTCGACGCCATCGGCGATCATGGGCTGGACCAGCACCCGGCGCAGGGCGGCACCGAACCGCTCGGCTAGCTCGGCGTAGCCATTGCGAACGTCCGCCCGGGTATGCAGGCCGAGCAGGACGGCGCCAGCCTCGCTCTTGTGCACAAGTCCGGCGACATCTGCTTTGAGCACAACCTGGCCGCCGAGTTCCGCCGCTGCCGCGGCTGCCGCGGCAGCGTCGGTGACCTCCCGGGTCGGCGTCAGCGAGATCCCGTAGCAGGACAGCAGCTCCGCCGTCTCGGCCGGCGGCAGCCAGCCGCCGAGGTGCTGGCCGGTCAGGAAGCGGGCGACGAGCACATGTGCGTCGTGCTGCCTTATCCCGGTCAGGTCAGGGACCTGGCCAGCGGTGCGTGACCGCCAGTTGCTGTACCTGACGGCGTAGCCGAGGGCGCGAGCGGCGCTCTCCGGGTACAGGTAGGCCGGGATCGACTGATCCAGCAAGCTAAGCGTCGCTGCGGTGCTGGCAGCGGTCCCGGCCGCCAGGGCGGCGGCAGAGCCAGCTCCGGCAGCTGTCGCTGCGATGGCGCTGACCGGGCTCGGCCTTGCGCCAGAGGTGCTGGTGGTGGTGCCGTTACCGGCAGCGTGGCTGGCTGCCGCTCTCCTGGCCCAGCCCGGGCCGTCTGCGTCTGTGCTGGCCAGGCCGCTGCTGGCCAGGCCGCTGCTGGCCAGGCCGCTGCTGGCCAGGCCGGTGCTGGCCAGGCCCGTGCTGGCCAGGCCCGTGCTGGTCGGCTCAGCGCTGGTCTCATCTGTGCTGGTCTCATCTGTGCTGGTCTCATCTGTGCTGACTGGGTCTGGGCTCGCTGCGGATCGGAGCTGGCCGGACTGCCGGTGCAGCAGGCGGACCGATTCATGCTGGTCTAGCATCGTCGCGAGCAGGGGCTTGGTCACCTTGGCCTGCAGGATGGCCGGAGTGAGATCAGATACCGCCGTCGGCACGGTGATCACCAGAACGGCGTCGACCCCGTCATCTCGCGCCACTTTCTCCAAGCAGGTGCGGAAGGTTCGCTGGCTGACGGCCGCCGTCGTATCGACGGGACCGGCGACCGCGGCGCCGCTTGGCAGGATCCGCCGCAGTCGCTGCTGGGTCGGCGCGGACATCACGGCAACCTGGAGACCGTTGTCGCCGCACGCGTCGGCGGCCAGCACACCAGCACCACCGGCGTTGGACACGATGGCGACCCGGTTGCCGGCCGGCAGCGGCTGGGACGCGAGCAGCGCGGCGACGTCGATCAGTTCGCCGAGAGTCGTCGTCGCGACGATTCCGGCCTGCTCGAACAGCGCCTCCTGAGTGATCAGCGGCGTCGCGGCCGCGGCGGTATGCGATGCCGCCGCCCGCTGCCCGGCCGGCGACCTGCCGCCCATGACGGTCAGCACCGGCATCTGGCGGCCGACCCGCCGTGCGGTCTGGGCGAACCGGCGCGGGCTGCCGAACGACTCAACGTAGAGCACCGCGAGCCTGGTGGTGCGGTCCTTCTCCCACCACATCAGCATGTCGTTGCTGGAAACGTCGTACTTGTCGCCGACCGAAGCGAACGAGGACACCCCGATGCCGAGCCTGGCCAGGTGCTCAAGCACGGCGATCCCGATCCCGCCCGACTGGACGACCAGGCCGGCCACGCCGGGCGGCGAGTTGGCGGCGGCGAAGGTCGCGTTCAGGTTCAGGCCGGGGATCGCTATTCCGAAGCAATTCGGGCCGACCAGGCGCATTCCGAAGCTGCGGCAGGTAGCCAGCAGCTCGGAGCCGATGTCCGCCTCAAGCCCGGAGGTGACGACCACCAGGGACCGCACCCCTCGATGGCCGCACTCCCGGGCAACCTGGGCGACCGCCGCAGAGGGCACGGCGACCACCGCCAGATCGACTGGTTCTGGCAGGTCGGCGACCGAAGGCAGGCAGGCTACGCCTTCAACTGATTTGGCCCGCGGGTTGACCGGGTACACCCGGCCGGCGAATCCTCCGGCCAGGATGTTTCGCAGGATCGCATGGCCCACCCGACCTGGCTTGCGGCTAGCCCCGACAACCGCGACAGACGATGGTTCCAGCAGGTGGCGCAGGCTGGCGACGTCAGCGAGCTGCTCCCGTTTGGCCACCGAATCCAGGTAGCCCTGCAACTGCCGGTCGGCCTCATCGGCAGGCAGCGGAAAGGTGGTCTCGATGACGCCGTCGGACATCTGCCGTCGGACCGGAAGCCCGGCATTCGCGAAGACCCGGAGCATGGCGATGTTGTCAGCCAGCGTTTCGGCCGTGAAGGCCTCCAGGCCGCGCAGCCTGGCGATCGACACCAGATGATCAAGAAGGAGCGTCGCGATCCCGCGACCGTGCATGTGATCGGAGACAGCGAACGCGATCTCGGCGACGCCGGGCTTGCCGGTCGGCTCGTAGCTGGCGACGCCGACGAGCTGGCTGCCAAGCCAGGCCAGCAACGCCGCGTGATCATGGTCGGGAGGTCGGCAGACCCGCTTGGCCTCGCGTTCGGCCGCGAGCGGGCTGATGCTGAAGAAGCGCAGGTAGACGTTGGCGGGAGACATCTCCGCGTGCATCTGGCGCACGGCGTCCTCATCGTCCGGGCGGGCGGGCCTGACCAGCACGGTCGTCCCGTCGATCAGCAGGGCGTATACGCCGTCATCCGGTGCTGGCTGGGCGGCGGTGTCCGGCTGACTGGTCACGACGCGGCCGAAGGCAGCTTCGCGGTGCCCGCCGGATGCCCGGCCGGGATGATCACGGTGTACTGGTCAGGGGACACCATCGCGATATTCCCAGTCGCCAGCCACTTCACGACATACGGCGGTGATCCATCGGAGTGCGGAACCGCGATCACAATGCCGATCCGGCGCCGGTCGTTGTCGATGATGAGCCGGTCACCAACATGTGCTCTCATCCCGGCCTCCTTGCGGCCCGTGCCGACCCGGGCTGCTGGCTCCGGGCCGCTTGATGCTCCGGGATGACCGCAGGCGCCTGCTGCCCGACCCGAGGGTCCAGTATCCCGCCGCTCATGCTCGCCTCCGGCTGATCTAGTTAATCCGCAAGCATGCCCGCTGGTCAGCTCGGCGGCAGGAGGCTTGCGGCCTAGATTGGCCAGGACCTTCGCCTCCGACCTCGGGGGCCCAACAGGCTGGGCCGGCCGCCAGTGTCCCGCGCCAGGTGTTTTGTTAAAGCCGATGGGGTGGGTGGTTGGCAGGTGCGTTGGCTGGTGAGGCGCTGGCGTGTGGTGCATATGGCGAGGATGACTATCGGCGTCACTCGGCGGACCTTGGACTCTAAGGCGCCAGCTCAATCACACCTAACGTGCGAAGTAGAACCTGATGGCGGCGCGCCTGGAAATCGGGCAGCGGACGCGGCCCAGGATGTAAGGAGAAGGCTATGAGCAAGACAATCCTGCTGGCCGTAGACACCACCGACCATGCCTCGACGGCTACGGAGATGGCGCGCGACCTGGCGAGGGACAGCGGCGACCGAGTGCTCGTCCTGCATGTACACGAATTCGCCGTGGGCCGGTTCGGCAGAATCCAGGTGGACTGTGTTGAGGGCGAGGGTGAGCAGGTCGTCAGCGACATCGTAACTAGCCTGCGCAGCTCCGGGATCAGCGCCGAGCCAGAGATCAGAAAGACTCCGATTGGCCACATTGCCCGGACGATTGTCGGCATTGCCGAAGAGTGCGATGCCAGGATGATCGTGCTTGGCTCGGCTAGCACGCACGACGTCCCGCACCTGCCGTTCGGCTACGTGTCGCTGCGTCTGCTGCACCTGGCGACCAGGCCTGTCCTGATCGTGCCGAGGCCGCCGGTCCCGGTCACCGCAGCTGAGCCGACGGTGGCCGTCGCGACGGCATAATCGGCTCAGGCGGCCTGCCGGACGCCTTGAGGTGCGCTGGTGGCGCGACTGGCAGGATGGGCCTATGCCCAGTCATGTCGCCCTGATGCGCGCCGTCAACGTCGGCGGCCGCAAGATCGCGATGGCGGATCTGCGTCAGGTGGTGGCGTCACTTGGTCACGCCGATGTGGCGACCTACATTCAGACCGGCAATGTGGTCTTTACCACCACGCAGTCCGACACCGTCGCGCTGGCGCAGGCGATGGAGGCTGCGATCGCCTCCTCGCTCAACGTCCGGGCACCGGTCATCGTTCTGACCAGGGACTCGCTGGCCGACGTGATCAGCGCCAACCCGTACCCGGCCGAGCCGAATCCGCGGTTCGTGCACGGGGTCTTCTTGCCCGCCGACCCTGATGAGGCGATGCTGACCGCCGTGCAGCAGGCGGCTAGGCAGGCGGCCGAGCTGGGCAGCCGGGACGAGGCCACCCTGCTTGGGCGGACTCTGTACGTGCACACTCCGGACGGATTCGGCCGCAGTGGCCTGGTGACTGCGCTGCTGATGAAGCGGAGCAGCCCGGCGGCGGCCGGCACCGCGCGCAACTGGGCGACGATCACCAGGCTGCTTGAGCTGTGTGATTCTTAGCGGGCTATCCGCCACCGTGGTAGTACCTGGTGATGGCGTGCCGTGCCCGCTCGTAGCTGTCCCAGAGTTCCCGCCACGATGCCGCGCGGCCGGCGTCAGGCTCGCTGACTAGCTGCGCAGCAGGTCCGCCAGCGCTGTCGCCAGCAGTCGAGCCACGGGCCCGGCGGACGTCACCCGCGCCGCCGCTGCCTGGCCTGGCCAGCGGATGGCCGACCGACCTGGCTGCCAGCAGCGCCGCGCCGATCGCCGAGTAGTCCGCCTGCCGGCCGCCAGGCTGGACAACTCGTCGACCGGTAGCGTCGGCCAGGTCAGCGCGGAAAGCTGATTCGGCCGCACTGCCGCCACCGGCCATGAGCTCGCGGCCGAACGACCCAGCCTGGTCGAGCACCGCCAGGCACCGGCGGCTCTCCAGCAGGATGCCGTTGATCAGGCCGCGGGCCAGATGCGGCCGGCCGTGGCCGAACCTCAGCCCGGCGATGGTGCCGTGCAGCTGCGGATCCCAGAGCGCGCCCTGCTCGCCCGGGCTGACGAACGGCAGTACGACCGGTGCGTCGGCCGGATCGACCCCGGCGGCGAGCGCGACCAGGTCAGCCTCAGCCAGGCTGCCGCCGAGTAGGTCGGCGAGCCAGCGGATGGCGCTGCCGGTGGCCAGCAGGTCCATCTCGAGGCCCCAGTTGCCTGGGGCAGCCAGCGGCGTGATCAGGAAGCGGTGCATCGGATCGAACAGCAGCCGGTTGGTGACGCCGAGGATCACGGTGCTGGTCCCGGCCACGTAGGCGATCTGGCCTGGGGCGCTGACCCCAAGTCCCAGCGCGCCGAGCACCGAGTCGGCCGCGCCCAGGCAGACCGGGATGGCGCGGCAGCCAAGCCAGGCGGCGACCTCGGACCGCAGCGGCCGGGTGGTGCTGGCAGGAAGGATGGGCGGCAACGCGGGCAGCCGCCATTCGGCGGCCAGCACGTCGCTATCCCAGCGCCCGGTCTCCAGCCGATAGCAGCCGAACCCGGACGCGGTGCTCGGATCGGTGGCAACCTGGCCGGTCAGAGTCCCGAACAGGTAGTCCTTGGCGCCGAGCAGGAAGCTGGTCGCCGCCGCCCTGACCGGCTCGGTCTCGGTGAGCCGCAGGAACATCGGCAGCAGGTAGCGGCCGTCCACCCACTGCCCCGTGATCCGGTAGAGAGCATCAGGGCCGCAGCGCTCGCGCAGCTGGTCGGCCTGGGTCTCGGCCCGGCTGTCCTGCCAGGTGATCGCCGGGCCGATCGGCTCTCCGTCGGCGCCCGCGGTCACCAGGGTCGGGATCATGGCCGAGAGCCCGATCGCCCGCCAGCTGTCCGGCGCGGCGTGAACGGCCAGCTGGGCGGCCACCTTGCCGATCGCCGTGATCCAGTCTCGTGGCGCTTGCTCCGCGGCGTGGTCGGCCGGCCTGCTCGTCGGGTACCCCGAGCTTCCCCTGGCCAGCACCGCACCCGACGCGTCGAGTGCGATCCCCTTCAGCCCCGACGTGCCCAGGTCCAGCCCGATGTAGACGCCTGCGGCTTCGGTCATTGACCAGTCATGCCCGCGGTGCGGATCTGCTTCACGCGTCCGGGTCGCTGCCCGGCCCGTCGTCACCGGCGGCGGTCCGGTCGGCCGAGCCAGCCACCACCCCTGCGCCGGTCAGTTCCGCCAGGCCCTCGGCCGCGCCGCCGCGCGCTGATCGGTCAGTGTAGAAACTGGACTTGCCCGCCGCCTTAGCGACGAACGAGAGCACAAGTCCGACCAGTGCCAGCCCGAAGCCGAATACCATCTCGATCCCGTTCAGCGCGCCCGTTCCCAGCTCGTAGCTGATGACGAACGCCATGAAGGCCGCACCGAGCCCGGGCAGCACGCCGCCCAGGACGAAGTTCGCGGTGCTTGCCATGATCGTCCGGCGGTAGTACCAGGTGGCCGTGCCCGCCGTGAGCAGGTAGAACAGCGCCGCCATCAGGCCGAGCGTGCTGACGATGTCGGTTAGCGCCTTGCCGATCGTGCTGATCAGCGTCGATCCCCACAAGAACACCACGTTGAGCAGGCCGAACAGGATCGTGGCGTTCCACGGCGTCCGGTAGGAGTCGCTGACCCGGCCGAACCAGCGGGGAAAGACCCGGTCTCGGCCCATCGCGAAGCCGATCCTGGACGAGCTGACAATCGCCGCCTGGAGCGATGCGAGGGTGCCGCCGAGCACGGCCACGATCATCAGCTGCTTCCAGAAGCTGCCGCCGATCGCGTTGCCGACGTAGGCCAGCACGTTCGCGGCGTTGGCCTGCAGGACACGGCTGGGCGCGATGCCCTGGAACGCGACGATGACAACGGAGTAGATAACGAAGAGCAGGACGACGCTGGTGATCGCGGCCGGCCCGGCCTTCTTTCCGTGCGCCTCCTCACCGACGTAGGCCGCGGTGTCCCAGCCCGAGTACAGGAAGATCGCCAGCAGTACGCCCGAGATCAGCGCACTGAACCCGCCTGCGCCGCTCAGCGTGAACCACGAACTGGTGATGTGCACCGTACCCGCCCGGTGCCCGCCGTAGATGACGACGAACGCGGCGATGGTGAACCCGATCAGCAGCCCGTATTCGAAGATGGCCCAGGCCCACTGGAACCGGGCCGAGAGCTTGATCCCGAGCGCTGCGACCACGAGCACGACCAGGTTGAACGCCGTGCCGACCAGCGCGACGTCGTACTTGTCGTTGGCGGCCGCGTTGCTGAAGAAAGTCAGCATGTAGGTGCCGAGCGGGATCGTCAGGCTGGTGGTGCCGACGACGTAGTACATCAGCATGATCCAGCCGGAGAAGAAGCCGGCGTGCGGGTTGAGCGCCCGCCCGACCCAGGAGTAGGTCGCGCCCGCGCTCGGCTGCCAGGCATTCAGCCGCTGATAGCCGATTGCGATGCCGAGCATCGGAATGAAGCAGATCAGCAGCGGCAGGAAGCTCGCGTATCCGACCGCCGCGAGCAGCGCTGCCAGGGTCACCGCGATGGACTGGGTCGGCCCGGAGCTGGCCAGCGCCAGGACGACGACGTCGCCGATCTTCAGGGCGCCTGACCGGAGGCCGCGCGCTGGTGCGGAAGAACCGTCCTGTGCTGAGGTATCGCTCGCAACGCTCGACATGACCCGCTCCCTTTGGCCTGAGCCAGCCCTGGACAACACCTCCGACCAGCTAGCGCAACCAGCCCTGCCGACACACTGTGTATGGTCAGTATGCTGGGAAAGAATAGGGTTCGGCGTACCGAATTGCAATGAGATCGGATTAGTCGCCGGATTCAGCGCAGAGCGGCCGGAAGGGCCGCGGTCGCACCGATCCTCGAATGCCGAGCCGATCGGCTACCTGGCCGGTCAGCTGGCTGCGCGCCGTGGACCGGCCGCGCGGCGCGGCTCCGATCAGCTCACGCTCGGTGCCGGACGCTCCAGTCCCGGTGGCCAGGAGCCGGAAGCAGCTGCCGTGCGGCGCTGCCGGAGATGGCGAACGCGAACTGATTCGCGGGATACAGCTGCTCGAAGCAGTCGAACGGGGTTCCGGCGCTATCCGTGCTCAGACCCCGGATCCGCACCACTTGTGCCCTGGCGGGCATCTCGAGCAGCCTGGTCTCATCCTGGGTGGGCCCGATCACCTCGAGGTACTGCTCCTCATAGCTGTCGGTGAGGCCGTACTCGCTGGCTAGCAGGTCGTACAGCGAGTCATCCAGCCGGTCGACCCGCTGGTCGAGTTCAGGCGCGAGCTCGACCGGAATGATGGCGGTCTCGAGCACGGCAGGCTGGCCGTCGAGCAGGCGCAGCCGCCGGAGCCGCCAGACCAGGCTGTTGGCGTCGATCCGCAGCGCCTGGCGCAGGTCGGCGGATGGCTCACCCTGGTGCAGTTCCAGGACTCTGGTCTGCAGCTGCGCGGCGGCCTCGCCGTCCTTGGCCAGGGTGCGGAGCAGACTGCCGGCCCTGGCAGGCTCGGTGACGATCCTGCGCCGGGCCACGAAGGTGCCGAGGCCTTGGTGGCGGCGAACCCGGCCGGCTCGTTCCAGCTCATCCAGCGCCCGCCGCACCGTGATCAGGCTGACCCCGGCCTGATCGGCGAGTTCGGTATAGCTGGGCAGCAGATCGCCAGGGACCAGACCGCCGTCGGCAATCAGCTGCTCCACATGTGCGACCACCCGCTGGTAAAGCAGCACCGTTCCTGGCTCGCGACGTCCGGCGGACACGGTGCGCCGCCCGCTGCGGCGCGGCCGGACAGGGTCGTCCGCCGCACCGGGCAGTCCGAGCGAGCTGCCACCGAGATCGAGCACCATGGAGTTCCTTTAGGTCAGCCGCCGGGCGATCGCCCGGCCGCGATCACCGGGCCGGACGGCATAGTTAAGCTACCTCGCAACCTTAGCCCCGTGAGCCGGTTAGCTCCTGAACTCGGCTGAGCACGGCGAAGGTGTGCTGCGCCGCGCTGAGCGTCTGGTCCACGTCAGCATCGGTGTGCACCAGGGACAGGAACAGGTTCTCGAACTGGCTCGGGTGGAACAGCACTCCGCGCAGCAGCATCTCCTGCCACCACCGGGTGAACAGATCGGTGTTGGCGTACTGCGCCGCGTCGCGCCAGTTCCTGATCGGCCGCTCGCTGAACCAGAGCTGGAAGACGGTGCCCAGCCCCTCGACGACCACTGCCTGTCCGGCCTGCTCGGCAAGGGCTCGCAGACCGTCCATCAGCCGCTCACCGAGCTTGAGCTGCCGCTCGTACAAGCCAGGCTCGGCCAGCAGGTCCATCGTCGCTGACACGGCGGCGCAGGCCACGACGTTGGCGTTGTAGGTGCCAGAGTGCGAGTAGCGGCCGTCGGCGATCATCGACATGACCTCGCGGCTGCCGCCGATCGCGGCGACCGGGAATCCGCCGCCGAGGCCCTTGGCCAGCGTGGTCAGGTCGGGCGTGATGCCGAAATACGCCTGCGCGCCCCCTCGCGCGAACCGGAAGCCGGTGATGACCTCGTCGAAGATCAGCAGTGCCCCGTGTTCTGCCGTGAGCCGCCTGAGCAGCTCCAGGTAGCCGGGCTCGGGCAGGATGCAGCCCGTGTTGAGGACCACGGGCTCGGTGATGACCGCGGCGACCTCGTCGCCACGCTCGGCCATCACGGCCGCGAAACTCTCCGGGTCGTTCCAGGTCAGCACGATCAGAGTGTCGGCAAGCTCGGCGGGAACGCCAGGACCTGCCGGGACCGGCCTTGGGCGGTCGGCCGGGCCAGCGGCGGCCGGGTCGACGTGGTTGCTCCAGTAGACCGTGTCCTGCCAGCCGTGATAATGCCCCTCGAACCTGATCAGCAGCCGCCGTCCGGTGTAGGCGCGGGCGATCCGCACCGCGCTGCCGACAGCCTCGCTGCCCGAGTTGGTGAACCGGATCATGTCGATGCCTGGCACCGCATCGACGACCTTGCGCGCGGCCTCGATCTCCAGCTCGTAAGGCAGCCCGAGGCAGGTGCCGTACTCCGAGATCGCGCTGGCGACCGCCGAGGTGACCACCGGGTGTCTGTGGCCGAGCAGCATCGGCCCGAGTCCCAGCAGGTAATCGACGTATTCATGGCCGTCGACGTCGCGTACCCGAGATCCGGTGCCGGTGGCGAGGAACGGCGGGTAGGGCCGCCAGCCGAACTTCGCGGTTCGGGCGCTGCTACCAGCGCCGCCCGGGATGACCTCGCTGGCCTGATCGAACAGTTCGCGGGAGCGCCTGGCCCAGACGGCGTACCGCTCGTCAAACGTCACGTCCGGTCGCTCCTCACCTATGAGCCACAGCTAAGCGACTAGCCAGTCAGCCTACCGTGTATACTGTGCATACTCAATATGGTTTGGATCGGTATAACGTAAAACTTCGTGGTCCGTCCCGCTCCGAACCGCTGGCCTTCTCCGGTGAGCTGACTAGCTAACCGGCGGATCGTGACCGCTCGGTGAGCAGCCCGTCGATGACCAGGGTCAGCATCCGCTCGGCCTGTCCCGGATCGCCCGGCGCGAAGTCGGCGGCCATGCTGACGCCGTGCGCGAGCCGCAGCACGTCGGTGCCCTTCACATCGGTCCGGGCCTGCCCCGCCCGCTGAGCCCGTTCCAGCAGCTCAGACGTGCATTCGCGCAAGATCGCGCCGCACGAAGAGAGCAATTCCGAGTCCTTGTCGAGGGTTTCGAGCAGCGCCCTGGTCAGGCTCCGCTTCGTGCTGCCGAACGCCACCAGGGCCTGCAGCCAGTCCGCGAGCGCCGCCCCGGGCGACTCGGCCTTGGCCAGCTCGGCGGCGCGGTCTCTGAGCGCCTTCACCTGATCGGTATAGACGGCTTCAAGCAGCGCCTGACGGGTCGGGAAGTGGCGGTACAGCGTGCCGATGCCGACCCCGGCCCGGCGCGCGATCTCCTCAAGCGATGCGGTGTCCGCGCCCTGCTCGGCGAAGGCGGCCACGGCCGCGCTGAGCAGCCGCTCGTAGTTGCGCCGCGCATCGGCGCGCATGGCCCGCTCAGGACCGAGTCCGGCGGCCGCCTCCATGGTGCTCATAACCATCATCCCGATCCGACTTGCAAAGCGGAGGGATCCTCCGTATAGTTACCGGAGGGATCCTCCGAATTCAGGTTAGCTCAATCCAGGCCCGTTGGCCAGCGTCTCCTGGCCAACGGCCCTCCCCAGCAGTGCTTCAGGAAGGAACCCGTGTCTATCTCCTCGATACCACGCCCTCGCTCCGTAAGTCTTCCTCCGCTCAGAACGCGCCCGGACCGGCGGAGCATCACCCTCGCCGTCGTCCTGTGCGCCCAGCTGATGATCGTCCTCGACATGACCGTGGTCAACATTGCCCTGCCGAGCATCGCCCGCGGCCTGCACTTTTCCGCGGCCGGCCTGTCCTGGGTGCTGAACGCGTACGCGCTCGCCTTCGGCGGGCTGCTGCTGCTCGGTGGCCGGGCAGGCGACATCCTCGGCCGGCGGCGCGTATTCATGGCCGGCATCGCGCTGTTCACTGCCGCATCGCTGGCCGGTGGCCTGGCCACCACCGCTCCCTGGCTGCTCGCGGCGCGCGCCCTCCAGGGAGTCGGCGGCGCGATAGCTTCGCCTGCGGTGCTGGCGCTGATCGTGTCCGGTTTCCCTGGCGAGCGCGAGCGGACCCGCGCAGTGGGCATCTTCACCGCGGTCGCCATGGGCGGCGCGTCGCTTGGCCTGGTACTCGGCGGCGTGATCACGCAGTGGGTGTCGTGGCGCTGGGTCCTGTTCATCAACGTGCCGATCGGCATCGCCGTGCTGCTTGCCGCGCCCCGCTACCTGGCCGAGTCGCAGCGCCAGCCAGGCCGGTTCGACATCACCGGTGCGGTCACCGCCACGGCCGGGATGTCGGCGCTGGTCTATGCGTTCATCCGGGCGGCCTCGAATGGCTGGGGGAACCCGATGACCATCGGCGCCTTCATGGCCGCGACCGTTCTGCTGGTCACGTTCGTCGTCACCGAGTCCCGCAGCCCGCATCCGATCACTCCGCTGCACCTGTTCGCCGATCCAGGCCGGGTCGGCTCCTACCTGGCCCGGCTGCTGCTGGTCGCCGGGATGTTCGGGATGTTCTTCTTCCTGACCCAGTTCGTTCAGGAAGTACTTGGGTTCAGCCCGCTGCAGGCCGGGGTCGCCTTCGTCCCGATGACCGGAGCGCTGTTCGCGGTATCCAGGCTCGCACCCAGGCTGATTCCGCGCTTCGGCGCCAAGCCGCTGATGGTGGCCGGACTCGTGCCCGTGGTCACCGGCATGACCTGGCTCGCTCAGATCTCGCCAACCACCAGTTATCTGCCGGGAATCCTCGGCCCGATGCTGCTGCTCGGCACCGGGATGGGCCTCACCTTCGTGCCGCTGACGATGGCCTCCCTGAACAACGTGCGCCCCGAGGACTCCGGTGCCGCCGCCAGCATGGTCAACGTGACCCAGCAGGTTGGCGGGGCGCTCGGCCTGGCGATCCTGGTCACCGTGTTCGGCCACGCGAGCCGGGCAGCGGCCCGGCACCCGATCGTGGGTGACGGACCGCTGGCGCAGGCGCATCAGATCCTCACCCACGGCATGGCCGGCTCGTTCAGCACGGCGGCGGTGTTCGACCTGTGCGCCCTGCTCGTGATCATGGTCGCGATCAGGATGCGGCGAGTGCCTGTCGCCGTGGCCAGCAGTGCGGTTCCGGCGGAATCCGCTGTCGCATCCGTAGCTGAGCGGGCGTCGTACGCCGAGGCCGGCCGCTCGGCTTGATCCAAGCGGCTGAGGCGCTATGCGAGCCCGGATGCGGCGCCACCCGTGAGCCCGACCGCGGTGAGCATGCTCACCGCGGTCGGCGTGCTCGCCGCAGCGACCGAGATCAGCCGCTGGCCGGTTCGCTGGTGGCGCGGAGCAGCGGCGGGTGCAGCAGCACGGCGTCGCCTCTGCGGTACAGCTGGGCTGGCCGGCCCCGCTCGCCGGTCGTGGTTCCGTCGGCGGGGATCAGGAAACCCGTGGTCCCGGTCACCTTGCGGTGGAAGTTACGCGGGTCGAGACTGCCGCCCCAGACGATCTCGTACACCCGGCGCAACTGGCCGACCGTGAACTCCGGCGGGCAGAAGGCGGTCGCCAGCGGCGAGTACTCAAGCTTGGCCCTGGCCCGCTCGACTCCGTCGGCCAGGATCTGATGGTGGTCAAAGGCCAGTGCGTCGGGCGGCCCGGAGAGCAGGGTGGTGGCGGGCAGCCAGGCGGCGTCGGCCGCGTCGCTGCCCGCCCGCGGGGTCGGCAGGCCGGGCGCTAGGGCCAGGTAGGCGACCGTGATTACCCGGAGTCGTGGGTCCCGGCCGGGATCACCGTAACTCGCGAGCTGCTCCAGGTGAACCGAGCCGCCAAGTCCGGCAGCTCGGGTGCGCCTTGTGCTTGCGGGCTGGCCGGAGTCGCGGGTAGCGGCAGCACCGGCCACCTCCGGGTCGGCCAGCAGGCCGGTTTCCTCGGCCAGCTCCCGTGCGGCCGCCTGAGCGAGGGTCTCGTCCTGGTGAACGAAGCCGCCGGGCAGCGCCAGCTTCCCCTGGAACGGCGGGCCGCCACGGCGGACCAGCAGTATCGCGAGCTCGCCCTCGCGAATGGTCAGCACGACCAGGTCGACGGTGATCGCGGCCGGCGGGTAAGCCAGCTCAGCTGAGCGAGGCACAGTCACACCGTAGCATTCGTTAATCGTCGCTTTGACGAGAATTTGCCCGGATGAGACACCACTAGGCGAGCTGGCTCCGCCTCGACGTCACGGCTGATAGGACCCTGGGACCCAGGCGCGGGTGCTGACGCTGATCGCGTTCCAGGCGTTGATGGTCACGATCAGGCTGATCAGCGCGGCCAGCTCGGCCGCGCTGAACTCGGCGGCCGCCTGCTGGTACGCGGCGTCGGGGACATGAGTCTGGGCGAGCAGGGTGATCTCCTCGGTGAACGCCAGCGCGGCGCGCTCCCGGTCCGTGAAGAAAGGCGTCTCGCGCCAGACCGGCAGCGCGTAGATGCGCTGCTCGGTCTCGCCGATCGCGCGGGCATCCTTGGTGTGCATGTCGACGCAGTAGGCGCAGCCGTTGAGCTGCGAGGCGCGGATCCGGACCAGCTCGCGCAGCCGGGGATCGAACTCGACCTTGTCGAGTTCCTTGGTGGCCGCGTGGTCGAGGTGGGTCATTGCCCTGGAGAACCCCGCTGCGTGCGCATCGAAGTCGAGTCGGACCGGGATCTGGGTGCTGGTGTCTGTTGCTGTCATGTGCACCACGCTAGGCGATGAACGGCCCAGGAGTAAGATCCATATCTATGCCAGAAACGTGGGCCAATTACGGCGTGGATCTGCACCTGGATCTAGTCGGCTCGCGGGTCAGGGCCGGGCTTGAGGCGGCGCTCCGGCAGGCCGTGCAGAGCGGGCGGCTGGGTCCGGGCATCCGGTTGCCGTCCTCCCGAGATCTGGCCGCGGATCTCGGGATCGCCCGCAATACGGTGGCCGATGCCTACGGCCAGCTTGTCGCCGAGGGCTGGCTGACGGCGCGAACCGGCTCGGGTACCTGGGTGACGATCCACTCGCTCCCGGCGCCTGATGCGCCGGAGCCGGCCCAGCCCGATGCCAGCCAGCCCCGCTACGACCTGCGCCCTGGCGTACCGGCGGTGTCGCAGTTCCCGCGCCGCCAGTGGCTGGGCACCGCACGAGCAGCGCTCAGCGCCGCCGACGACAACGTACTCGGCTACCCCGATCCGCGCGGCCTGCCGCAGCTCAGGGTGGCGCTGGCTGGTTATCTGGCCAGGACCCGCGGCGTCGCGGTCGCTCCGGAGCGGGTCATCGTCTGCGGCGGCTTTGCGCACGGGCTCGCCCTGATCTGCCAGGTCCTGGCCGATCGCGGCGCGACCAGCATCGCCGCCGAGGCGTACGGGCACGCAGCGCACCGCCGGATCGTCCTGGCTCAGGGGCTTGCGGTCGCGGCGCTGCCGGTCGATGCGGGCGGTGCCGTGCCCGATGAGCTCGCCTCGGTCGGCCCGGCCAGTGCAGCTGCTCCCGCCAGTGCGGCTGCCCCGGCCAGTGCGGCTGCCCCGGCCAGTGCGGCTGCCCCGGCCAGTGCGGTCCTGCTGACGCCGGCGCACCAGTTCCCGCTTGGCATGACGCTGGCGCCTCGGCGCCGGACCGCTTTCGTCCGATGGGCTACCCAGACGCCAGCGCTGGTGATCGAGGATGACTACGACGGGGAGTTCCGCTACGACCGGCAGCCGGTCGGTGCCATCCAGGCACTGGCGCCTGAGCACGTCATCTACGCAGGCACGGCGAGCAAGAGCCTCGCGCCTGGGCTGCGGCTCGGCTGGCTGGTCGTGCCGGCGCAGCTAGTGGACGAGGTGATCGCCGCCAAGGAGTCGGCCGGTGAGCTCAACAGCTCACTGGACCAGCTCACGCTCGCGGAATTCATCACCTCAGGGGCCTACGACCGGCAGATCCGCCAGGCGCGGCTGGTCTACCGGCGGCGGCGGGACCGGCTGATAGCCGCGCTGCACAAGCACGCGCCGCAGGTGCGCATCACCGGGATCGCGGCCGGCCTGCACGCCGTCGCCGAGCTGCCGGCCGGCCTGGAGGAGAACGAGGTGGTCGCTCGGGCGGCCGAGCACGGTGTCGCCGTCGAAGGGCTCGGCGCGTTCGCCGCGGCCGGTCATCAGCGCGGGCCGGCCCTCGTCGTCGGCTACGGGAGACCCGCCGAGCACGCGTTCACCACGGCGCTCGGCCGCCTCTGCGCCGCCCTCGCCGGAACAGCCTGACCTCGGCATCTATTAACGAACATTTCAGAGGAGGTCGTCGGGGTAGTGAGTCGGCTGCGGTGATGGTGTGAGGGCCGGGCTGGATCTCGATGGCGCGGTAGCGGCGTGCGGTGCGGACGAATTTCCTGATCGACCAGGCAGTCCGGTCTTCGATCCAGCGGCCGACAGCGAGCGCGGCGAGCACGATGGTCAGATGCGCTTCGATCGAGTCGGGCTAATGGTGGTAGATCGGCCGGGCCCGCAGGTCGTGCTCGGACATCCGGAACGGCCTGGCGGACGCGGTCCTGAGGTGTTCAGGCGGCGTGGTCGTGATCGACAGTTTCGCGGCTACGGCGCCCTGATCGCCAGGCCAGCACCCCGACCACGCCGATGAGGACAGCAGTTGGCGGATAAATCAGCCCGATGCCGAACTGATCGACGGTATTCGCGAACGGAAGGCCGCCGTTGGCCACCAGCTCCATGACGATCGCGTACCCGGGGATGGCCAGCAGCAGCAGCAAGCGTCGCCCGACTCGCGCCGGAAGCGTGACGACCAGGCCCACGGCCGCTGCCGCGAACGTCGCGGCCAGCACGATCGCCTCAACCTTCGTGCCTGCCTGATACGCATACCTGAGATCGGTGGTCGCCACTGCGGCAATGCCGGCGGCGATCGCCACGACGCTCCAGGTCCGAGCCGTCATGATCGCGGCGCCCCGGCGGGGTCCCGGCGACACCGCCAGGGCGATCACCACGAGCACCGACAGGAGCAGATATCCATCCAACCCCAGCAACAGGAAGAAGTTCTTTCGCGAGCCCACCAAGCTGCCGATTCTGAAGAGCGTGAGGACGGCGGCCGGGATCGACGCGGCGACAATAGCCGTGCGCCGGAACCCGCGCAGCGCGAGCAGCGGCGGCAGGGTAACCGCCAGGAAGATCACAAGTCCCCCGAGGGCGATTGGTCCGTTGTTCACGTACAAGGCCATGCCCGGCGGATAGGACAGCAGCTTGTACGCCCAGTCCACGGCGTTATTGACGACGAAGTACTCCAGCGCCATGGCCGGGGCGACGATGCTGAAGACGGCGAGGGCGTCCCGCCAGCCGACGTCGGGGCTGCCGTCTCCGGCCTGGCGGAGCCTGGCCCGGAGGCCGCCCCTGATCAGGTCGATCACGTCGCCTGCGGCCGGGCGGCGCCTGCCTTCGGACCCGGCCGCGAGCAGCACGCCGATCATCTCGTCACCATAAGCGCGGCGGTGCTCGGCCGGGAACCATGCCAGCAGGCGGCGGTACCAGCGTTCCAGTGCGGAGGTGTCGTTCATGCGATGGCGTCGGCGAGGGCGGCGGTTCCGGGGTTCAGCCGGTGCATGGCGACGGTGGCGTTGACGGCCATCCTGGCCGCTTCGGCGGCGAGCACCTGCGTCCCCGACGGCGTAAGCCGGTAGTACCTGCGGAGCCTGCCGTCGACGATCTCCTCGCCGTCCACGTCGATGACGCCGTCGGACCGGAGCCGGTCCAGCGCCGCGTACAGCGTCCCGGCCCGCAGCCTGACCCGGTCGTCGGAGATCCGCGCGACGTCATTCAGGATCCCGTAACCGTGCTGCGGGCCTGCTGCCAGCGCGGTGAGGATCAGGAAGGTGGGTTCCCGCATGGCTTGCTTGCTCATGCCAGTGTTATATACCGATGATCGGATCATTTGCAACTAGCCGCCTGGTTGCCCGGTCCGGCGCCAGCGCGCCTGACTCGAAGGGTGGCTGCCGGTCCGGGCCCGCCGCGCCGGTCGGCGTACGCTGTCGCCTGAGCCCACCTCCGGCTGCCCCGCCGCAGCCGTCCCGAGCTTCGCAGGGCTCGGTGCGCTCCAGTCCCAGGTCGAGCTTGTCCTGACCGGAGGCCAGGCGCTGACGCGGGGCGGCGTTCGGTGCCTCAAGCTGGACGCCATCGCGGGCGGACCCGATGTGCTCGATATCTCGCGACCCTCGATGAGAGGAGTACACGATCTGCACCGCCGTCGCGGTCTTGGAGACACGAAGTGACTGGCCGTCGGATCAGGTTGGCTGGTGGGAAGCAGTCAGGCTGGGCGGGCGCTAGGCATCGGGGCGGTCGCCCGCGATGCGCTGCACATCCTCCGCTGGCACATCGAGCAGATGCGCGGCGATGGCCGCGTCACCTCCCGCAAGCACGAGGCGCGCGCGCTCGATCCCTTTCTCGACGGCCGCAGCATGGCGCGCTGCATACTCCTCGACCGCATGGTCGACGATCTCAGCTTGCGTTGCAGCCATGAGGGCGGCGAGGTAACGGATGCGCTCCTTCGTAGTTTCGCTGACCTTAATCGGCGCTTGGCTAGCCATGAGTCCACACCTTCGTACCGCAAGTAATCATTAGAAGTACCGTAACATACTTAGTACCTGAGTAGCTATTGACGAGTGCGCATCTTGTGGTTCATGGCGCCGGCCAAGTCCGCAGGCTCTGTTGTCGTCGAGTTGACGAGAAATGCTTCCAAGGTTTATCGTCAAAGGGACGATTAATAGGGAGGCTGAACTCGATGGCTGACATCACGACTTACCCGCTGGTCCGGCACCTGCGGGGGACACCTACGCTGCACGTCAGGCATCTGCGGCGCGGTCGGCTGGTGCACGAAGGGACCGGCCTGGCGTTCTTCTTCCGGCCGCTGTCCGCGGTTCTGTCCGAGGTTCCGGTCGACGACCGCGAGCTGCCGTTGCTGTTCCACGCCAGAACGGCGGACTTCCATGACCTGACCGTGCAGGCCAGCGTCACGTTCCGGGTGACCGACCCGGTGACGGCCTGCGCCAGAGTCGATTTCTCGATCGATCCGGGCACGGGCCGCTGGCGGGGCACGCCGCTTGAGCAGCTGGCCGGCCTGCTCGCCGAGACCGCACAGCAGCAGGTTCTCGGCCTGATCGCGGCCAGCCCGATGCAGCGGCTGCTCGCCGACGGAATCGAGCAGATCAGGGACCGGATCCTGCACGGGCTGACCGGAGACGCCAGGCTGGCCGAGACCGGCATCGCGGTGATCGGCACCCGGGTGATCGCGCTGCGCCCGGAACCGGAGATAGAGAAGGCGCTGCAGACACCGGCCCGTGAGCTGCTTCAGCAGGAGGCTGACCGTGCCACCTACCAGCGGCGGGCGACAGCCGTCGAGCGGGAACGGGCGATTGCCGAGAACGAGTTGCAGAACCAGATCGAGCTGGCTCGCCGTGAGGAGCAGCTGGTCCAACAGCGCGGGGCCAACGCGCGGCTGCAGGCCGAGGAGGCAGCCGGGGCCAGCCGGATCGAGGCCGAGGCGCAGGCAGTCCGCGAGCAGCGGCTGGCCGAGGCGAGGGCTGAGGGGACCAGGGCGCTTGGCGAGGCCAGGGCCGCGGCCGAGGCAGCCCTGGTTGCCGCCTACCGTGACCTGCCCGATGGCCAGCTGCTCGGAATGGCGGCCAGGGACCTGGCCACCCACCTGCCGTCCATCAGCAGCCTGACCATCACGCCGGACTTGCTGTCCCAGCTGGCCGCCACGCTGACCGCAGGGACCAACGGGTCGAACGGCGCCGATGCCGCGGGCAGGTCCGCACGGACGCGGGCCGCGGCTGCCCGGCGCCGCCCGGCGGGTGCCGCCGGTTCTGCCGGTGCCGCCGGTACGGCCGCAGCTGCGGGAGCCGCCGACTCGGCTGGCCAGTCAGGTGGCGACCGGCGATGACGCTGCCGCCGCGGGTCGTGCTCGTGCACCGGCGTACCGAGTTCGACGAGCTGGTCGACCGGCATGGCACCAGGGGCCAGGCGGCATTCTTCCTGTCCGTCAGGGGCCAGTCGATCGACGCCGCCGAGCAGCGCCACCAGGCGATCAAGGCCGCGATCGCGACGGTGTCCGCGGCGATCCCGGCCGACTGGCGCCGCGGCATCGTGGAGCGAGCCGACCTGCCGAGGTGGAGCTTCGCGCCCGACGACATCGTGGTTGTGGTCGGACAGGACGGGCTGGTCGCCAACCTCGCCAGGTACGTCGACGGTCAGCCGGTGATCGGGATCAACCCCGAGCTAGAACGCAATCCAGGGGTGCTGGTGCAGCATCCGCCAGCCGCTGTGGGCGCATTGCTGGTCGCTGCGGCCGGCCGTCAGGCCGATCGGCACATCGATGACCGGTCGATGGTGCAAGCGGTCGTGGACGACGGTCAGCGGCTGATCGGGCTCAACGAGGTCTTCGTCGGCCAGCCAACCCATCAGACCGCGCGGTACCTGCTGGCCGCACCGGACGGGCGGGCCGAACGGCAGGCATCGTCCGGGCTGATCGTCTGCACCGGGACCGGCGCCACCGGCTGGGGACTGTCGGCCTGGCTGGAGCGGCACAGCGCGATCGATCTGCCGGCCTCGGCCGACCGGCGGCTGGCCTGGTTCGTTCGCGAGGCGTGGCCGTCTCCGGTTACCGGCACCATGTGCACGGACGGCGTGCTGAGCCGCGGCGAGTCGATCAGCGTGCGGGTCGAGTCTGACCGGCTGGTGGCGTTCTGCGACGGGATCGAGTCCGACGCGATCACCCTGGCCTTCGGCCAGCGCGTCGCCGTCGGCCTGGCCGATCGGACCCTGCGGCTGCTGGCTTGATGGTTTGTGATGGTCTGCGTTACCGTCCGGTAATGACAGCTGATGCTCCAGGCGGGCAGATCAGGACCGATATCGCGATCATCGGTGCAGGTTTCGCCGGCCTTGGCCTGGCCATCGCGCTGGACAAATCCGGTCGCAGCGACTACGTCATCCTGGAGAAGGCCACCGAGGTCGGCGGCACCTGGCGGGAGAACACCTATCCCGGCTGCGCCTGCGACATCCGCTCGCTGCTTTACTCCTTCTCCTTCGAGCCGAAGCGCGACTGGTCCAGGCAGTTCCCGCGGCAGCCGGAGATCCTCGACTACCTGCGTCACTGCGTGGACAGCTACGACCTCGCCAGGCACATCCAGTTCGGCGCCGAGGTGGTGTCGATGGCCTACGACGATGCGGCCGGCCGCTGGACGGTCCGCCTGGCTGACGGCCGGACGGTCGACTGCCGGGTCCTGATGGCCGCGATGGGCCCGCTGCACCAGCCGAACATTCCGCAGATCCCCGGGCAGTCGGACTTCGCCGGCCCGCAGTTCCATTCGGCTCAGTGGGATCACGAGGTGGACCTGACCGGCAAGCGGGTGGCCGTGGTCGGCACCGGAGCCAGCGCCATCCAGTTTGTGCCGCAGCTCGCCAAGCAGGCCGCGCAGGTGATCGTCTTCCAGCGCACTCCGCCGTGGGTGCTACCCAAGCCTGACCGCCCGCTCAGCGATGGGATGCACCGGATGTTCGACACGGTGCCGGGATTCCAGCGTGCCTACCGGTGGCTGATCTACTGGGAGGCGGAAGCCACCGTCATGGCATTCACCAGGCCCGACTCCCGGCTCGCCGCACTGGGCGAGCGGGTCGCCAAGTCGTTCATCGCCAGGCAGGTTCCCGATCCTGAGCTTCGCGGCCGGGTGACCCCGGGTTACCGGATGGGCTGCAAGCGAGTGCTGCTCGCCAACGACTACTATCCGGCGATCGTCAAGCCGAACGTCCGGCTGGTCACCGAGCCGGTTTCCTCGATCACCAGGTCCGGCGTGGTCAGCGCCGACGGCGCCGAGTACCAGGCCGATGTGCTCGTCTACGGCACCGGCTTCCATGTCACGGACGCGTTCGACCACGCTGACATCAAGGGCGCCGGCGGGCAGTCGATCACCGACGCCTGGCGGGACGGAGTGGAGGCGTACCTCGGGCTCACCGTGGCCGGCTTCCCCAACCTGTTCGTGCTGCTCGGCCCGAACACCGGCCTCGGCCACAACTCGATGATCTTCATGATCGAGTCTCAGGTGCACTACGTGCTCAAGTGCCTGGACCTGATCGACCGGCGGGGTCCGCTGACGGTCAGCGACCAGGCGCAGCGCGAGTTCAACGCGGACCTGCAGCGACGGCTGAGCGGGTCGGTCTGGTCCGTCGGCGGCTGCGTCAGCTGGTACCTGGACTCGGCCGGCGTGAACCGCGCCCTCTGGCCTGGCTCGACCGTCCGCTACTGGCGGAAGACCCGCCGGCCGGCGGCCAGCCATTTCGAGTCGGCCGTCGCACCCCAATCCGATGGCCAACGCGAGAACGGCCAGCCTGCCAGCGGCGAGCCAGCGGTGGCGCAGCCCGTCACTGTCGGAGAGCCCTGAGCATGGTCCCAGACATGGTCATCGGACCGGGTCATCGGCGTGGCAGCGGCGGCATGAGTCCGAGCGGTAGTGGTCGGACACCGTGCGCGAGAAGGTGAGATGAGCACTTTGTCAAAAACGAGCAATCCCCTGGCCGCAGGCGCGCTGCGCGGCCGGGTGGCGATCGTTACCGGCGGCGGGTCCGGCATCGGCGCCGCGCTGGTCCGGGTTCTGGCCGCGCGCGGAGCCAGCGTCGTGATCGCGGACATTGACACGGCAGCGGCGAAGCGGACTGCCGACCAGATCAACGCTGGCGCGGTCAGCACGGCGGTTCTTGATGTGCGTGATGCAGCCGCGGTGGCCGACCTGATCCGGCAGACGGCGGCCGATCACGGTCGGCTCGACCTGATCTTCAACAACGCCGGGATCGCCGTCGGCGGACGGGTGGAGGAGCTCGTGCTGGATCACTGGGACCGGGTGATCGACGTCAACCTGCGTGGCGTCGTGCATGGCGTGCATGCCGCCTACCCGCTGATGCTCAGCCAGGGCTTTGGCCACATCGTCAACACCGCGTCGCTAGCCGGGCTGGTTCCTGGTCCGATGCTCGCTCCCTATGCGGCGGCCAAGCACGCCGTGGTCGGACTGAGCCTGGCGCTGCGCGCCGAAGCGGCCGGCCGGGGCGTGCGGGTCAGCGTTGTCTGCCCGGGTTTCGTGGACACTCCGCTGCTCAGCAATGTGAACCCGGACCTGCCGCAGACCAAGGCCGGTGCGGACGCGGTCGCCCTGGCGCGGCTCACTGGCCGGCTCTACGACGCCGACTCGCTGGCCGCCGACGTGCTGCGCGGCGTGGCCAGGAACCGGGCGGTGATCGTTGCCCCGGCCCGGGCCCGGCTGGCCTGGCGGATGACCCGTTATGCCCCTGGGCTCAGCATGCGGGCGCTGATCGCAGCGATCCAGCGGGACTCGACGACCGGCTAGCGCTCGTCAGCGCGCATGGTTGTCAGCGGGTCAGGCGGATCCATCGGATGGTTGGTCAGCCACGGCCGGCCACACCTGGTCGGCGACCGCGACAGCGACGACCACGGCAGCGGCGGCGCCGGACAGCATCAGCGCCGATAGGTACGGCGCGAGCAGCCCAAGCAGTCCGAGAACGGCGATCGCGCCCACTCTGGTCCAGGACACCCAGCGCCAGACCGTGGCCTTGAACGCGGCATGCCCGGCCAGGAAGAGAGCCGGACCGCCGAGGATCATCCAGGCGGTCCAGGCCGCGACCCGCCCCGCCGGATCGGACGCCGCGGCGCCGGCCGTGGCGGCGTCGGCTGCGGCGGCCACGATGATGCCGGCCACCATGACCGGATGAATGAGGTGGTACGCCGACCGGCCAAGTCGGCCGGGATCGGCCGAACTCGCCATGACATCGGCGGCGTGGGCCGCGCTGCGGTCGAAGTACAGCCACCAGAACGCGATGCTGGCGATGACCGCCACCCCGAAAGCGGTGACCTCGGCGCCGGTAACTCCGGACGATCCGCCCAGCCGATCCGACATCGTCGTGCCGATCACCACGATTGACTCGCCGAGCGCGATCAGGATGAACCCCTGGCATCGCTCGGCGAAATGCCCGCCCTCGATCGTCCACTCGCTGGTGGCGGATCTGCCTAGCCGCGGCGTATAGAAGCCGACCAGGCCACCGAGCAGATCGATGCCCACAGCGGCCAGCCAGAGTGCTTCGCGCGCGTGCCCGTGCACGATCCCGCCGCCGACCGCGAGCGACCCGCTGATCACGCACCAGACCGCGATCCGCTGGAAGTTGCGGCGCAGCACCGGGTCGGCCATCGCCAGCACGGTGAAGCCGCTGCGCCCGACCTGCATCACCAGGTAGGCGATCCCGATGATCAGGGCTGACCTGCCGAAGGCGGTCGGCAGCGCGGCCGACATGATCAGGCTGACCAGGGCCAGGCAGAGCAGCAGACCGCGGACGGCGATCCGCTCGGAATCGAGCCAGTTGGTCACCCAGGTGGTGTAGACCCAGAGCAACCAGACCATGGTGAGCAGCAGCGCCGTCCGCAGCGCCCCGCCGACGGTCGGATGGGCGAGCAGATACTGCGACAGCTGGGTGACGGCGAAGACAAAGACCAGATCGAAGAAGAGCTCGACGTTCGTCACTCGCTGCAGGCCGACCCGCTCGCGCATCAAGCTTGTCCTGTCCGATGTCACGGTCGTCCGCGCCTGCCTCGCATCGCCGCCTGCCTCGCATCGCCGCCTGCCGGTCGTTGTCCGGCGCGCTTAGGGTATGAAGGCGAGGTGGCAGACGTCGATCTGGATGGGCTTGGCAGCCGGGTCCGGCCCATGCTTGCCTCCGCCGGTGAGCTGCCTGCCGATGACGACGGCGACTGGGCCTACGAGATGAAGTGGGATGGCCTGCGGGCGATCGCCAGGATCGGCGCCGGATCGGTGCAGTTGTTCTCCCGCACCGGCCGCGACATCAGCGGCAACTATCCCGAGCTGCAGGACCTAGCTGACGCGGTCGATGCGGCCCGGTTGATGCTGGACGGCGAGATCGTCGCCTTCGGCGGCGGCAGCTGGCCAAGCTTCGAGGCGCTGCAGCAGCGGATGAACGTCACCTCACCCGGCCAGGCCAGGCAGCTGGTCGCTCAGATCCCGGTCACCTACCTGGCGTTCGACCTGCTCTTCCAGGACGGGCAGCCGCTGCTCGAGCTGCCCTACCGGCAGCGTCGCGCTCGTCTCGAGGCCCTCGGCCTGGACGGCCCGAGCTGGCAGACCCCGCCGGCGTTTATCGGCGTGGCCGGCTCGGTCGTGCAGGCGCTGTCCAGACAGCATGAGCTGGAGGGCGTGATGGCCAAGCGGCTGGAGTCCAGGTATGAGCCGGGACGCCGGTCTTCTAGCTGGCGGAAGATCAAGAACGTGCACCGGCAGGAGGTCGTGGTCGGCGGCTGGAAGCCTGGTGCGGGTGGCAGAACCGGCATGATCGGTTCGCTGCTCGTCGGCGTGCAGAGTCCGGCCGGTCTGGCCTACGCCGGCCATGTCGGCACCGGTTTCAGCCAGCAGACGCTGAGGCTGCTCAGCGACCGTCTGGCCCCGCTTGTCGGGGGTACGTCCCCGTTCGCCACCGAGGTGCCTGACGAGCACGCGCGCGCCGCGATATGGGTCCGGCCGGTCGTCGTGATCGAGGTGACCTTCGCCGGGTGGACCAGCGCCGGCCGGCTGAGAGCCGCTGCCTATCAGGGCCTGCGCACCGACAAGCCCGCCTCCGAGGTGATCCGCGAGCAGACCTGATGGGCTTAGTTTCCGAAAAGTGCATCACGTGTTTGGGCGCGGCCCCGAGATGATTCACCGCCAGGCCCCGTCGACCTTCTCGGCGGGCCGGTAGCTGCCGTCAGCGATCCTGCGGGGTACCTCTTGGGACTCCCGGATGACCCGGCGCCTGCCATCGGGGATCTTCGGCCAGCTGCTCCTGGTCACCGGCGTTCCGGCGTAGACCGGTTCCCAGGAAATGGCGTAGAAGTAGTCGGCTTCCGGGAGCAGCGTGCAGAGGGCGTGGACCGCGCGGCGGTGGTACCACTTGCTCACCACGGTCAGCCGCAGTCCGGCCGCTAGGGCCTCGCGCAGGTACGGCAGCGACCGCTCCACGTTCTGCCACGTGTCGGTGGACTGGTCCTCCACGCGGATGACGTGCGCCGGGACTCCTGCGGTCGTAAGCAGCCGGGCGAACTCGCGGCCCTCCACGATGCCGGTGTGCCGGTTGACCCCTCCGGTGACGATCAGCAAGGCGCCAGGCCGCGGTGATACCGCTCGGCGGTGATGGCGGCAGGCTGGGCCTGGTTTGTCCCGAACAAGATGTACGCGGCGGGTTCGTCAGGCGGGGACGCTTCTATGTCCACGTACGCGGTGATTGCGGTGATCTGTTCCGGGCTCAGGTCGTCATCGCTCACGCGGGTTCCTCTGCTGGCCGCGGACGGCGCGCGGGCAGCGCCAGGCGGTCAGCCGCGTCAATGTATCGGGCGTGGTAGTCAGCGGTGCCCGCGGCCTGCGAGTAGCTCTGCGCCAGGGACTGGTCGAGCCTGGCGGCCAGCACCATCGTCGGCCACACCAGCCGCCCGCAGTCCAGTGCCGCGCTCCCCGCGACGGACGCCTCATCGACATGGCCGAGCCCGGCTTCAGCGAGCGCCAGGATCAGCAGCGTGCGCGCATAGTTGGTCGGCTGATCTCCCGAAGTCCGGGACTGCGGGCTATACGCCGTCTCGATCAGGCGGCGGGTTGTCTCGGCCGCATCCTGGTACCTCTTCGCCAGCAGCAGCGACGTCGCCGTGTACGGGGGATCGTCGGCACGCGGAATCGAGTAGACACCGGTCGTAGCGGCGGCAGGCGTGAGCTTCCCCACCGCCGCAGCTGCCCGGCGCCTCGCGTCGGCCATCCCGGCCGCGTCACCCAGCATCGCCAGGGACCGCATCTCCTGCGCGGCGAGCTTGGCGTGAGCGACCGTCCCGAGCGGCGCGGCCTCCTGACCACGGCGGGCAACGGCAGCTGACTGGTGCGGCTGCCCCTGGTAGTAAGCGATCAGCGCCCTGGTCAGCGCAGCCCAGCCCAGCAGTTCCGGGTAACCGGCGTCCCGGCCGCGCCGCTCAGTATCGGCGCACCACACCAACGCGGCGGCGTGGTCGCCGATGTCGGCAGCCGATACCGACAGCAGGCTTGATAGCCATCCGGCCATGACGATCAGGTCCGGGCGCCGTCCTGGCGGCGCGTGACCCCTGCCTAGCAGCGAACCGGCGAACGTGCGGATGGCTACCAGCTCGTCGTACACGGCGGCGGACGGTGCAACGGACAAGACCGTGGCGTAATGGGAGATCAGCTCGGTCAGACCATCACGGGCGATATCCAGCTCAACCGGATCATCGGCCATCACGGCCCGGAGTGCCTCAACTGCCCTGGACGGCCTGCGCGGTGCCCGGCTAGGTCTGGGACGTTCGGGTGGCTGCTGCCGTGCGGCGTTCTCGATCCGGCCACCGGCACCAAGAGCGCGGTCAAGGCGCGCGGCTAGATAGGGCGAATACGGCCGGTGCCCGTTGAGCACCTTGGACAGCAGGCTCGCGTCAATAGTGCGCGGCCCTGGCAAGCCCGCGCAGGGACAAGCCGCGCTCTGCCATGAACCGCCGTACCTCGTCGGCGAAGTCCGCCATTCACGTGTGCCAATCGCGCCGGGGGTGTGGACCCGTGGACCTTGTCGAAGGTGTCCACAGGTCAACTGTTCCAGGTTACGCCCGCTCCATATTTGCAGGCGGAGCCCTGACCAGCCACTTTGGGTGGCACAACCGACGCGAGGATCGGTCTGACTAGGCGCAGCGGGCTGGCGGCGGTCAGCCGATCTTGACCGCAGGTCCTTGCGTGAGCTTGCCCGGAAAACGGGATCACGTAGGGAACCTGGCGCCTCGGCGGTCTGAGGCGGAGCCTCTCTGGGAGGGCTTGGCGAAACCCGGCATGATCGTTCCGGGTCAGTCCACGTGCGGGATGGGTGAATCGATGCCGTGCCGGATGCGCCGCAGGATGGCGGGGTGGATGTCGTAGGCCCCGATATGATCCGCTGGTACCCAGCGGATCTCGCTGGCCTCGTCGGTTGGCGTGGCTATGCCACCGGTCACCGCAGCGTGCAGGCACACGTTGACGGGCTGGCGGACCTCGCCGTTGCCGTAGGCAATCACATGGTCGGGGGTTG
>Ga0209517_10002208_pt1 | contig 27912 bp, 22 predicted proteins | sample PeaSoiMetSII2010_FD_187695 | JGI IMG/M metagenome (GOLD analysis project Ga0209517, IMG submission 187695) | Peat soil microbial communities from Weissenstadt, Germany - SII-2010 (SPAdes) (version 2) | ecosystem: Environmental > Terrestrial > Soil > Wetlands > Peat | place: Germany...
AGAGCCGGCATCGCAGATCGCGCGGACCGAACCGGCGCCGGATTTCTATGCTGCGATGCCGTCAAAGGCTAAGCCTGTCGCTCTGTCACAGGAAATCGAATCGGCGAAACCGGTCAGGGCAGGTGCGGCCTTAGTGTTGTCTGACGATGCTGCCGGGCGAAAGATCATTCGCACGAGTTCGATGGAGATGGTGGCGCAGCGTCCTGCGGAAGCAGCGGAAAAGATCACGTCACTCGCGGTGGGTCTCGGTGGATATCTGGTGAGCGCCGACGGCGGCGGGCAGAATGCCACCGCCGGTATGGTCACGATTCGCGTGCCGGCGGCTCGATTTGAAGAGGCGCGAGCGGAAATCCGCAAGCTGGGACTGCGGGTGGAGAGCGAAAAAATCGACGCGCAGGATGTGTCTCGCCAGTATGTGGATCAGGACGCGAACCTTCGTAATCTGCGGGCGGAGGAGTCGGGATATCTGGCGATCCTGAAGCAGGCGCATACGGTGAAAGACATGCTCGCGGTAAGCGAACGGCTGAGCGAGGTGCGCGGACAAATTGAGCGGCAGCAGGCGGAATTCAACGCACTGTCGCGACAGATCGAGACCGTCGCACTGACCATCTCGCTCAGGACTGAGGCTGAAGCACAGGTGTTCGGTCTGAACTGGCGGCCGGGCTACCAGTTAAAGCTGGCCCTGCGCGACGGCCTGGAGAGCCTGGCGACGTACGCGACGGCGATGACCACGATTCTGTTCTATCTTCCGGCGACGCTGTTGTGGGTGGGAACGATTGTGATAGGGACAATCACCGGGTGGCGAATGGTGCGCTGGGTGGGGCGGCGGTGGTTTGGCTGGACCGAAGCGACACTGTAGGGATGACGGTGCGATCGGACAAGTCGAAATCTCTCTGTGTCCTCCGTGGTTGGACCTTCTCTGCCGGCGCGACCGTTCAGGATGTTTCGGCAAGCTTGCTGGCTTCCTCTTCCGGCTTCTCGCCGCGGAACACTCGCGAGATGCCGCGCACGATGCGGCGCATGGGCAGTTCGCCTTTCGCATGGGCGAAGAAGATTTCACCGGTCCGGCTGCCGCGATAGTACCAGCGCTTGAGCAGCGCCAGGTGCTCCATGTTTTCGAGGGCGGACTTTGCTTTCGCGGGCGGGAAGGATGGCAGAATCTCCTGCACTCGCGCCTCCATCGACTGCGACTTTGCGTGCTCCGCAGGCTGAATGCTGAAGCGGATCGGCCCGGAGATTCGCCCGCATTCCACGCGGAAGAACGCAACCGCGTCCGCGACCGAACTGGGCTGAATCATGAGCGCCGAAAGCCGGTCGAGTCGCTGCACGATCTCAGGTAGCTGGCTCAGGATGGGTTTGAGTTTTTCCACGCGCGCGTGAATCGCGGCTGCATCTTCGAACGCAAGCCTGGAGGAAGCGGCTTCGCGCTCGGCGGAAAGTTCACAAGCCAGAGACTCTCCCGCGGAATCAAAATAGGCTTGCACCCGGTTCACCTCAGCCACATATTCTTCGTCGCTGCAGCCCTTGAAACAGGGAGCCAGGCACATTTTCATCTCGGAATAGATGCAGCCGGGAAACTTGGGGTCGGGATGAAGATCGTCCACGCAACGCCGCATTTTGAAGAAGTCGAGCGAATCGTTCATGAACTTCTCGGCGGCTACGCGCGAAACGAACGGGCCATAGTAGAGGGAGCGTCCGCCGAGACGGCCAAGCCGCGTTGTGATGGAGGCCCGCGGGTACTCGTTTTCAAGGTGCAGCTTCACTAGCGGCGCAAAACGGAAGCGCATGCGATCTGAGTAGGTCTTGGGGAAGGCAATTCGCAGAACGCTGTAGAGCAGGAAGCCGGACTCGAAGTCGGAGCCAGTGGGCGCATACTCGATGACACGCACCCGATCGCGCAGGTTGAGTTTCTTGGTGCGCTCTTCGACAGGGCCAAGCAACCGCTGGAGGCGGCGCCGCAGGTTTGCGGTTTTGCTGACGTAGGGTTCGGCATGGGGGTCCGCGGCGCGAAGAAGAAACACAGCCGGAGCGGCGGGGACCGCGGTAAAGACCTCCGCATCCCGCTCAGGGGCGAATTCGAGGCGCTCGGTCAGCACGGAATCATTCTAGTTTGCGAGCGCCTCGGAGAACACTCGGGAGAACTTCTTTCGCCACGGATTTGCGCGGATTCACACGGATAAATCAAAGGATGGAGATTTGAAAGCAGGGCGGGAGCTTCACCGAAAGCTGGCGCTCTTGACTCGCTCACGGTAATCCTGGCCTTCCATGGTGACGATGCGGCACATTTCGAGGAGGCGAGAACGCATGCGATCGCCGATCCGGTCGCCTAGCGTCTCTCTCTCGGCCGCATACTTGGCAGCCGCGGGGCTGCTACTGCTCACGTTGCCGCTAAGCCGGTCGCGTTCCGGGAGATTTGGGTAGTTTGTCGTGATGATTGTGGTGCGATTGTCGTTATACCGCGTGTTAAGGATCAGACTCACAGTGTCCCAAACCCACTCGGTCGGCCGGACCGCGCCCAGTTCGTCGAGCACCAAGACCTCGGTTTCGAATACAGGCCGCAGCACGTCCAGTTCGGTGGTTTTGACGGAATCGTTGTAGGAATTCTGGATCTGCTTCAGCAATTCTCGGTAGTCGTAGAAGAGGCAGGCGATCCCTTTGCCGACAATCAGTTCCTTAATCATGCCGACGGCTAAGTGGGTTTTGCCCACACCAATCGTGCCAATCACGAGCAGGCCAGTCTTGTCGATCGGATACTCCTCCACAAACTTGCAGGCCGCCATGCGAGCTGGGGCCAGTGAACGATATGGACCGTCAAACTCAAAGTTGGACAGTTCACAGTGTTCATAGCGGCGCGGAATGCGGGCTGCGGCCAACAGGGAGTCGCCCCGTGCCCGCAACTGGCAGTCGCAACGCGTGACGCGGCGGTCGTTGGTGCTGCCGCCGGAGCCAGCTTTCACGGTTTTCCATCCTGTGCCCTCGCAGAGCGGGCAGACCTCCGCGGGAGCCTTGATCAGCTGGGACCCTTGCATCTTCACCCTGTCTATCTTCGAGTCGTTGACCTTGGAGCCCATCATCTTCAAACGAATTTCCTCTCTTTTGACTTTGCACCCGAGGGCCGGTTCCGCGCAAGCCGGAAACCTTGCCTGCCTGTGTACATCCTGTGAAGGAAGGGTGAGGCCTGTGGAGGACGTAGGAAAACCCGTCTCACGAGACTGGAAAGCCGCTAGGGTAGGCCCAATTCGGGCCGAAGGAGTGCGAAACAGGCTTCCGGCGCGGATTTTCACAGTTGACTTTCGCCACAGAGGGAGGAGAATACAAGCCGTCAGGTTTCCCAACTCAGCCATAGCCAGTTGTCTCCTGTTGTCGGCTGGGCACGAAAGAGACCTGCGAGGAGAGACTATGAACAAGGCCGATCTGGTTGACAAGATCTCAGGCGCATGTGAAATCAGCAAGGCGCAGGCCACGACTGCCATTGATACCGCCGTGGAAAGCATTACTGGTGCCCTCCGCAAAGGAGATCGGGTGGCGTTGATAGGCTTCGGCACCTTCTCGGTGTCGCAGAGAAAAGCGCGGAACGGGCGTAACCCGCAAACCGGCGCGACCATCAAGATCGCGGCCCGCAAGGTCGCGAAATTTACCCCTGGGGCCGAACTCAAGAAATCTGTCAACAAGAAGTAGTCGGAGCAAGCACGCAAAGATCGCGAAAACGGCAGGGGGTCGGCCCTGCCGTTTTTTTGCTGGCTGCGCCCATGTGGAGTGGGAGAAGCGTCGAGCGATCATGGAAGCACGCTGCGCTTGACCCCCTGCCGACGCCGACCCTACCATCGACTGGGCCCATGCGAGTTCCATCCTCTTTTGCGACCAATCCTGTTTCCCGCACTCTTATCTGCGGGTGTTTGCTGTTTCCAGTTCCGGCGCTGTGTGCGCAGCAGGCGAAGACTCCCGCGCCGCCAGTGACCCCGATTGCAACCTTCACCGACATCGCCGAAAAAGCAGGCCTGACGGCGCAGAACATTTTTGGTGGCGTCGACACCAAGAAATACATCATCGAGACCACCGGAACCGGCGCCGCCATCTTCGACTACGACAACGACGGCTGGCCCGACATCTTTCTGGTGAATGGCACCAAGCTCGAAGGATTTCCCGCCGGACAAGGCCCCAGCAACCGCCTGTACCGCAACAATCATGACGGAACTTTTACCGACGTCACCACCAAAGCAGGCCTCACCGCGACCGGATGGGGACAGGGCGTGTGTGTTGGCGACTACGATAACGACGGGTGGGAAGACCTCTACGTTACCTACTACGGCAAGAACCGTCTCTACCACAACCAGAACGGAGTCTTCACCGAAGTCGCCGAAAAAGCCGGCGTCGCGGGATCGGGCAAAGCCTGGGGCACGGGTTGCGCGTTTGTCGACTATGATCGCGACGGTCGGCTCGACCTGGTCGTGGCCAATTACGTGGACTTTGATCTGGCAACGGCGCCGTCTCCCGGCGAGCGGCCCACCTGCATCTGGAAGGGCGTTCCGGTCATGTGCGGCCCGCGCGGCCTGGCCGGAGCGAAGAACATCCTCTACCGCAATCGCGGCGATGGCACGTTTGAAGACGTCACCACCAAGGCGCATATTGACCGCACCGATGGCCACTATGCTTTCAGCGTCTCGACCCTCGATTTCGACGAAGACGGATGGCCCGACATTTTTATCGCTTGTGACAGCACGCCCAGCATTCTTTATCACAACAACCACGATGGAACGTTCACCGACGTTGCCGTTACGTCGGGCGCGGCCTACAACGAAGACGGCCGGGAGCAGGCCGGCATGGGCTCGACCGTCGCCGATTACAACGGCGATGGCCACCTCGACATTTTCAAGACTAATTTTTCCGACGACACGTCCACCCTCTATAAGAACGACGGCGACGGCACCTTTACCGACGCCACGGCGGCCGCAGGTCTAGGCATCTATACGCAGTATCTTGGGTGGGGAACCATGTTCTTCGACATGGACAACGACGGCTGGCCCGACCTGATCCTGGTGAACGGCCACGTGTATCCCGAGGTCGACAGCCAGCTCTTGGGCAGCAGCTACAAAGAACCTCGCATTCTTTTCCATAATAACGGCGATGGGACGTTTAGCGACATCTCCGCATCAGCGGGACCTGGCATCACCACAGCGGCGTCTTCGCGCGGATTGGCGGCTGGCGATCTTTGGAATGAGGGCAGGGTCTCTGCGGTCATCAACAACATGAACGCCGCGCCCAGCTTACTGGTGAATCAGATTCGCAATGCGAATCACTGGATCACGATTCATGCGGTGGGAACGAAATCGAATCGAGATGGCATCGGAGCGCGGATTCGCGTCAAAACCGCGACGCGGATCCTGGTGGACGAAGTCCGCAGCGGGTCGAGTTATATCTCCAACAGCGATATGCGGGTGCACTTCGGCCTGGGCACGGTTGCGAGAATCGACTGGGTTGAGATCCGCTGGCCGAGCGGGCTGACGGAACGCTTTGCGAATCTGCCGGTGGATCAGATTCACACTCTCAGCGAAGGGTCGGGCACTCCGAACGCGGGTTGAAAAAGCCCTAGGTTTCGGCAGTACCCCTCCAGTGTCATTCTGAGCGAAGCGAAGAATCCCTACACGCGCCCGGTTCCGCTTGGGGTAGGGATCCTTCGACTGCGTGATGCCGTTCGCTTTGCGAACAGCATCACTGCGCTCAGGATGACAAATCGTTTGGTTACTTGCCGTGATTCTCCCTGAGGAGATCTTGCTCCGACGCTTTCCTATCGCGCAACAAGAGACGGAAAGGTTTACACTCAGCAATTGCTACTTTCGTCGAAAGGCCGCGGCGCCTGACTGATCGCAGGGTCGAGGTAGACGCGATCTTTCGAATGACACTTCGAGGAGTCATCTTATGAGACGTAGGTCCTGCTGGATCGTTGTAGTTTCATTGCTATTTCTGTCTCTGCTAGCGGTGACTGCTCAGACCGCGGGCAAAGCCCCAGCGGTCAAAGCCCCAGCAGCAGACGCGGAAGGCCATCAGTGGTGGCAACACGCGGTATTTTATGAAATTTATCCCCGCAGCTTTGCCGACAGCAACGATGACGGAATCGGCGATCTGAAAGGCATCACCTCGAAGCTGGACTACCTGAAGGACCTCGGCGTGGACGCGATCTGGATCACGCCGTGCTTCCCTTCGCCACAAGTGGATTTCGGCTACGACGTCTCCGACTACGAAAATGTCGATCCCATGTACGGGACCTTGGCGGATTTCGATGCGCTGGCCGGCGAAGCGAAGAAGCGTGGCATTCACATCATCCTCGATTTTGTTGTCAATCACAGTTCCGATCAGCACAAATGGTTCCTGGATTCGAGGTCGTCTCGAACCTCGGAACATCGCGACTGGTACATCTGGCGCGACGGAAAAGGGCCGGGGCAGCCCCCCAATAATTGGACGTCTACTTTTGGCGGCTCGGCGTGGAAGCTTGATCCCACGACCGGTCAGTATTACTACCACTTCTTTTACGCCGAGCAGCCCGACCTGAACTGGCGCAATCCAGTGGTGAAGGACGCGATGTTTGACGTTACACGCTGGTGGTACAAGCGCGGTGTCTCCGGGTTTCGTCTCGATGCTGTGGATACGCTGTTTGAAGATCCCAACCTGCATGACAATCCCATCAAGCCGGGTACAAATGCCTTCGGCGATCCAATCGAAGAGAACAAATACAACACCAAGTTGCCCGAAGTGCATGAGGTACTGCGCGGATTACGCACAATCGCTGACGAAAACCATGCCGTGCTGATTGGGGAGACCTGGACCGCCGACATCGCGGAACTCAACAAGTATTACGGCGAGGGCAACAACGAGTTGCAGTTGCCCATGGATTTTCTCTTCACCACGGTGAACAAGCTCTCGCCCGCCGACTTCCGCAAGCAGATTGCGGCCGTCGATGCCGCGTCCGGCTGGCCAACATTTGTTATCAGCAACCACGATATCGTCCGCTCCTACGACCGCTATGGCGACGGCGAGCACAACGATCAGATCGCGAAGCTCATGGCGGGACTGTATCTGACTCTGCGTGGAACTCCCATCATGTATTACGGCGAAGAGATTGGGATGAAGACCACGCCACCGACTCGCAAGGAAGACGTCAAAGATCCGATCGGCCGCACGGGCTGGCCCAAGGAAAAGGGGCGGGACGGCGAGCGCACACCCATGCAGTGGGATGAGAGCGAGAACGCGGGGTTCTCCAAGGCCACGCCATGGCTTCCCGTGCCTTCGACGGCCAAGACTCACAACGTCGCCGACGAGTCTAAGGATCCAGAGTCGGTGCTCACCTTCTACAAGAAGGTGCTCAAGCTGCGCCATACGAATAAGGCCCTGTTGGAGGGGACCTACACTGCGCTGAATGAGAACGATCAGAATGTGCTGTCATATCTGCGCGCGTACAAGGGCCAGGCGGTTCTGGTGGCCCTGAACATGTCGGGAGCGGAGCGGAAGGTGAACTTTGATTTCAGCAAGGATGGGTTCTCGTCGGCGAAGAGTCTGGTAGCGACCGGAAAATCTTCGGCGAATGGAACGGTCGTGACCCTGGAACCTTACGGCGTTTTCATCGGCCAACTTTCGAAGTGAACGAGCCGCGTTCACTCGCCGGAGACCCTTCGCGATCGGGTTTAGAATACGCACGGCACCAGCATGCACGAATTATCGATTGCGATGAGCATTGTGGACGCTGCGGTGGAAGAGGCGCAGCGTCGCGGCGTGCAGGTCAGCGCCGTGCATCTCAGGCTGGGCGCGCTTGCGGGCGTGGTCAAGGATGCGCTGTTGTTCTGCTATGAAGTCGCATGCCAGGGCACGCCGCTCGAGGGATCGCGGCTGATCGTGGAAGATGTTCCGGTGATCGTGTTTTGCGCGCCGTGCCAAAAGGAGCGAGTATTGCAGTCGGTACAGTTGTTTCAGTGTCCGGAATGCGGGACGCCGACGATGGACGTGCGCCATGGCAAGGAACTTGAGGTGTATGCGCTGGAAGTACAAGAGGATGCAGTGCAGGAATCGGAGGTGCGGGAATGAGCGAGCCACGTCTGGTCGAGGTCCGCAGAAATGTGTTGAAGCAGAACGACGTGATCGCGCGCTCTCTGCGCGAACAATTCCGCGCGGCGGGAGTGTTCGTGGTGAGCCTGGTTTCGAGTCCGGGGTCGGGGAAGACGACCTTCCTGGAGAAGACGCTGACGCAGTTGCAGCCGCGCTATCGAGTGGCGGCGCTGGTTGGAGATCTGGCGACCGAGAACGACGCCGTGCGTCTGGCGCGGAGCAAAGCCCCGGTGAAGCAGATCACGACTGGGACACTGTGCCATCTGGAAGCCGCGATGGTGCAGAATGCGCTGCAGGATTGGGACCTGCATCAATTGGATTTCCTGTTTATCGAGAACGTGGGCAACCTGGTTTGTCCGTCTTCGTATGATCTCGGAGAGAATCTTCGTCTGGTCTTGATGTCGGTAACCGAGGGAGAAGACAAGCCGCTGAAGTATCCGACAATTTTCAATAGCGCGGACGTTGCGATCGTGACCAAGAATGAATTGGCGAGCGCCGTTGAATTTGACTGGGAGACTGCGCGAACGAGCATCCAGGCGGTGCGTCCGGGAATGCAGATCTTCCGTCTCTCGGCGAAAACCGGCGAGGGGATGGAAGAGTACTTGAACTTTCTTTCGCAGCAGCTGGTAGAGCAGAGAGCGGTCGCGCAGGTTCTGAGTCCGTCCGTACGTCAGGTCCAGTAGTCTACGCGAAGTGTTCGTGGCGACGGAGCTCGGCAACGCGTTACTGGAAGCCGTATCTGGCTACGATCTTCTTTTCTTTTTTCCCAATCACTGCAATTGCGGCGTGCTCTGCCGGTAACGAAAACGCAATCGGGACGCCGGTGGCCTGGTCGCGGAGGCTGATGCTGGTGTCGTTCGCGGAGTCTGAGACCAGGACGTAGAGGACGGAGTCGGCCAGGACCGTTGGAAATACCAGTACGCCGGACGGCAGAGGCGTTTGCTGGCTGAACATCGGGGTAATGTTCAGCCGGGCCGCGACGTAGGCGTAGAGTTCGGATGTCGAGTGCAGGTCGGCGGCAAGTTCGACGGGATAGGACGCCCAGAAAATCCGGCCTTTGCCGCGAGAGATTTCTTTGAAACTCGCACCATCGTCGAAGCGCAGGGAATCCAGCCAGTTTTGTTGCGGCTGACCAAAAGCCACGGCCAGCGACTGGTCTGCGATGCGGACTGTCGCGTTGTGATAGGTGAGCGGTTCGACGCGGGCTGCGAGTCCTAGCTCGGCGGCGCGGTGGACGATCTGCCAGTGCTCATCGCGCTCCACCGGGCCGGTAACCAGGAGGTTGCCGCCTGCGTCCACGTAATTCAGCAGAGCTCGCCACGCGGTCTCACTCAACGCTTGCGGGGAGGGCAGGATAACAAGCTTGGGTGAGGCCAGCTTCTCGATTTGATTTTCCGCGATCACATAAGCGGGCAAGTGGACGTCGTAGGCCAGGGCGCGAACTGCGCTCTGCTGTGCCGCCAGCTGGAAATCGGTGAGCGCCGAGAACTGTGCGGCCTGCGACGTGACGATTGCGATGGAAGGCAGCTGTGGGTCGCGAAGGTGCTCGTGCAAGGACGGGGCGAATTGGGCGAAGGCCCGCAGCAGGGTGGCTTCCGGCTTCTCGGTGTAGTCGGTGCGAACGGCGCCGATTGGGGTCTCGTTGCTTTCCGTCATGGCGGAATTCGTATTCCAGAGCCATTCGATGGCCCCGGAACCTTGAATGAACGACGCGGCGATTTTTCGTTCGAGGAGAGCGGCCTCGCTTTCCGGCGTGCGGCGGGCAATCTCATCGATGTTTAACTCGCGCTGCAATCCTGTTTCCTGAATCAGCATGGCTTGACCGGGCTGCTTCGCCGCGAGCGAATCCCACAGGATGTGGTCGTTGAGCCACCAGGAATGATTGGTGGTGAAGTCGACGGACTGACCCCAGAAGGCGGGTGAGAGACGGTCTTGAATGCCACCTTCATCCTGGCCGACGGTTACGAGTTGTTGAGAGCCGGTTGACCGGATGGTGTCGCGCATGGTGCTCGCCCAGTGCGCGAATGATTCCTGAGCGAACAGGAAATAGTCATGCAGGCGGAGCGAGTTGGTTCCGGTGTACATGCCACGGGGGGAGAACTCGTCTTCGCGGGGAAGAGAAATAGTTCCTGCGACGGATTCGGGAGGAACGTTCCAAAGGGTGGCGAGTTGGGCGCGATCGGGGTAGCGTTGGCTCAGCCAGTTGTTCCAGGCTGCGAGTTCGATGGCATCGCCGTTGGGGCGCGTCTTCCACAGATGCTGAGAGAAACTGGGCTCGTTGATGAGGTCCCATGCGAGGAAGGGCACGTCGTGGAAGCGTGCGACCACGGACGAAATCAGAGTTTGCTGGCGGCGAACGGCCTCAGGGTCGAGGAAGGCGTTGCTACCTCCGAGAACATCTGGGAGAAAGGCGAAGAAATTGAACTGCACTGGCAGCCCGTATTTGCGGGCGGTCATGAGATAGGCCTCGAGGGTGCGCAAGGTGCGCTCGTAGGGTTGGCCGTTTTCGTCGCAGAACTTGTCCCAGCCGGTCCACCATCCGGTGCGGATCATGTTGAGTCCGGCATCGTGAATCTGGCCGAGATCCTGGTTCCAGACGTACACGTTGGGACGCTCGAAGAAGAGGCGCTGCACTTCGCTCGACATGTATGTCGTTCCGACGACGGCGAGAGGATGGCCATCGAGTTCGAAGTAGTCATGGTTGACGCCGAGGTGCGGGCCAGAGCGGAGATAGGATTCGTCGCGGACCCAGAAGGCGGAATGGTAGATGGCACGAACGCGGTCGCCTTCGAGCAATTGCGCTTCGATGATGTAGAGACCCTTGCCCTCGGGAGCGGGCAGCACGACGGGCTGGTTGGACGGTAGCGCCGCAGTGACGGTGGAGCGATTCGAGGGCTGGGTTTCGGGGAAGGAAGTGATCTTCAGAGAAACTGACGCCTGAGGCGGCACTGCCGCATGCCATTGCGCCTGCAGATCTACGGGCTCGCCCGGCAAGTAGAGCGGCAGCACCGGGCGGACGGTGAATTCCTCCGCGCCTTGCAATGCCCGTGCCGCAAGAAATTGCACGAGGCTGGCGTTGTCGAAGAAGTTGCGGTTGAGTTCCGCGTTGACGAAAATCCAGCGTCCGCCATCGAAACCGTTGCGGTAGTGATCGACCTGGAGGACTGGGGCCGACAACTTGCGGCCATTCTTGATGCCCCAGGCAAGAGTGTCGAGGCGCGCGTCGATGGAGCCGGCGGCGCCGCCGCGGTGATAAAGATCGACTGCGCTCAGACGAATCACGGGGCTGAAGGCGCGCTTCCACGCGAACGCCGGAAGCTGCAAGGGTAACTCGGGATTTGGTTGGAAGTGCAATCCGTCGGAGCCGGGAGTTTCCTGGTACTGGTCGATCATTAGCGGCCGGATGAAGCGGACACTGTATTGACGAAGATGCCAGCCGGTGGAATCGCGGTAGGCGGCGCGAGTGAAGGGCATTCCACCGAGCACCAAGAGATTGCCTCCGCGGTCGAGGAACTGCTTGATGGCGGGCCAGGCCTCCTCGGGGAATGAGGAGCCGTTGGGAAGGATCAGAAGTCGAGTGGACGCCGCTGCCAGAACGTCGCGGAAGTGGTCCGCGTCGACCTGCTGAGCGCCGGGCAACAGTGCGATCAACTGCTGCGGGGAGGGGGCGGCGGAGTCGGCCGACGGAAAACCGGGCTCGCTGAACACGACCACGGCGGACGTGCCGGCTTGGGCAAAGAGTGCGGTTTGGCAGACCAAGAAAGAGAAGACGGCGACAGCGAAGAGCACAGATTCGCGCATGAGTATGGCCTGATGAGGAGATTCGACAGGCGGAGACGCTTGCAGTCTCCGGCATGGGGCGTGGATTGTCAAGCTAGAGAAACGATTTTCTAGAGTACCAATTCGATATCGCGCCTAAGAAAAATGCGTAAAAGCACGCTCGGGCGATGCTATGATGGCGCGTTCGTTGTTCGCACAGCCCGATTTGTACAGCCGATTCGTGCAATCTGGTTGCGCACAATCTTCGGAAGGTGGATACAGCACTCATGGCAATCGCAGCCCCCAACACTTCTACTACGACCGCGGCGCCGGGCACGGGGCAGAGCTACGGCGCTCCGCTGGCTACGGTGACCACGCTTTTTTTCATGTGGGGATTTCTTACCTGCCTGAATGACATTCTGGTTCCGCATCTGAAATCGATCTTTGACCTGGGCTATGCCGAGGTCATGCTGATTCAGTTTGCGTTCTTTGGAGCCTATTTTATTTTCTCCATTCCGTCCGCGAGAATCATCGATTGGATCGGATACCAACGGTCGATGGTGGTGGGACTGCTCACCATGGGGCTGGGCGCATTTCTCTTTGTGCCAGCGGCTAGCGTTCCGTCGTTCCCATTATTCCTGGGGGCGTTGATCGTGCTTGCCGCGGGGATCACCTGCTTGCAGGTGGCGGCGAATCCATACGTCACCGTGCTGGGGAAACCCGAGACGGCTTCGAGCCGGCTCAATCTGACGCAGGCGTTTAACTCGCTGGGCACTTTTCTGGCGCCGTTTTTCGGCGGCCTGCTGATTCTGACAGCGGCAAATCTGTCCGCCGATCAGATGCGAGCTTTAGCGCCCGATGCCTTGCAAGCTTACCGGGTACACGAAGCAGCGACGGTCAAGATGCCTTATGTGGGTTTGGGCATCGCTTTGGTGCTGTTGGCGGTTGCTATCGGCAGTCTTAAGTTGCCGAAAATCGAGCACGCTCAACACAAAGTGGGCGAGAAGGTGAACGACTCGATTTGGAATCACCCGAATCTGATCTTTGGCGCCATCGCCATCTTCGTATATGTTGGTGGGGAAGTTTCCATCGGAAGCTTCTTGGTGAACTACTTCGGCCAGCCTGAGATTGGCGGCCTGACGGAAAAGGTCGCCGCCGGCTTCGTCGCACTTTATTGGGGTGGCGCCATGGTCGGTCGCTTCTTTGGGTCTGCACTATTGAGCGGAGCAAAAGCGGCTTACATGGGCTTGGCGTCGGTCGGCGGTGTTCTGGCTTTTCTGCTTTCGACTTGGGTTGCTCATGCATGGGCTGACAACCTTGCGGCTCCGGCTGGCCATTTTAGTCTCACCGCTGTACTATGGGCGATCGTCTCTATCCTGGTTACTGCCCGTCCGCTTTTTGCTTTGGTCGCCGTCGTAGCGGCAGTGCTCGCAATCCTCACGGCTCTCCGTGGTGGCCGTTTGGTTGCGCCAACGGGAGTGCTGCTTGGCATTTGTGCCGTGTGCGCAACGGCGCTGGTCGCCATTTCCATGCTCACCACCGGGCACACCGCCATGTACAGCATCATCCTGGTCGGATTCTTCAACTCCATCATGTTCCCGAGCATCTTCACGCTGGGTGTGGCCGAACTTGGTCCGCTCACCGGGGACGGCTCCGGGATCATGATCATGGCGATTGTTGGAGGAGCCATTATTCCTGTAGCGCAAGGGGCGATTGCCGATCGCATCGGCATTCATCACGCGTTCTTTCTGCCGGTCATTTGTTACTTGTATATCTTGTTCTTTGCGTTGAGCGGATCTAAGCCCAACAGCCAACGTTATGCAAAGGCATAGCAGCGTCGAAAAAGCTCGATTGGTTCTTTGCCTCACTCGGATGAGAACGTATGTGGAATCACTGACAGGATCCTGAGATTTGTTACGATGTTTTGATTGGAATTTTACGAAGTCATTCATTCAAACGATCTAAAAGATCATGGGGCAAATTAAGAAGCCTGGCCAAAAACCAGAGGTCATCACCCTCAAAGCCGTCGCCCAACATATTGGACTTACTCCCGGCACGGTCTCGGCTGTTCTTAACGATTCGCCGTCGGCTCGTTCCATTCCGCAGGAGACCAAGAACCGGATCCACGCCGCGGCCAAGGAACTCAACTACCGGCCCAATTTTTTCGCGCGCACGCTGCGCAACAAGCGCACCTATACCATTGGAGTGATTGCGGAAGAAATTGGCGATTCCTACAGCTCGCCCATCATCAGCGGCATTGAGCAGTACTTGAGGAAGCGCGATTATTTCTTCTTGACGGTGGTCCACCGGCACGATCCGGTGTTGCTGAATCGATATTCGCAATTGCTGTCGGAGCGCGGAGTCGAAGGCATCATCACCGTAGATACGACCGTACAGGAGGCGCCCACGTTGCCGACGGTGGCCATTGCCGGCCACAAAAAGTTGAAGGGCGTGACCAACATTACTCTGGATCACTTAAGGGCCGCGGTTCTGGCACTGAACCACCTCAAGGATTTATCGCACGAGCGGGTCGCGTTTATGAAAGGGAATCCCGTGAGTTCCGATGCGAAGGACCGCTGGGACGCAATCTGCCAGGTGGCCGCGGAGATTGGGATGAAGATCGATCCCGAACTGACCGTGCAAATCGACACGGATGATCCGACGCCGATGCTGGGTTATCCGTTTGCCAAGCAACTGCTGGCTCGCGGGAAGCCGTTTACCGCGCTGTTTGCCTACAATGACATCTCGGCGATCGGCGCGATTCGAGCGATACAGGAGCAGGGACTGCGGGTTCCCCAGGATATTTCGGTGATGGGATTCGATGATATTCCGGGAGCCGCGTTTCACACTCCGAGTTTGACGACGGTGCAACAGCCGTTGAATCGAATGGGAGAGGTGGCCGCACAGGTTCTGTTGGAACGGATTGAGGGGCACAAAGAATATCCCTCTGAAATCGCGATTGAGCCTGAACTGGTGGTGCGGGAATCGACGGCGAAGGCTCCGGGGGCCTCCTAGCCTCGCGGTTCCGATATAGTAGCCGCAGAGCGTGCCTCGCCATTCATGCCCCCCTCTGACTCACCGAACGCCTCAACCTCCGCCAAAGCCCTTACCTTCGCTGCGTATGCATCGTTCGTGCCGATCGGGATCGCGACCGTGCTTCTCGGTCCGATGCTGCCGACGTTGTCGGCGCGATGGTCGCTGAACTATGCCCAGGCAGGAGCACTGTTTACGGCGCAGTACTTGGCTTCGACTTTGGCGGTCGCTCTGTCTGGCGTTCTGGTTTCGCGCTGGGGATTCCGTTTCGCGATCAAGACTGGACTTCTGCTCATGAGCGCGGGGGTGGGCCTGCTGCTGGCGCGTCCGAAGGTGCTGGGAATTCTGTGCGTCGGGGCATACGGAGCAGGTCTGGGTCTGGCGGTTCCGGCGGCGAATCTGCTGGTGGCGGAGGTGAATCCGGGGCGGCGCAGCGCGACCCTGAACATTCTGAATTTCTGCTGGAGCGCGGGCGCGGTGGCTTGCCCATTCCTTGTGGCGGCAGCGGTGAAGAGTCACCAGGTTCCCTTGTTTCTCGCTTCAGTGGCCGGCTTCGCGCTTGTGGTGGCAATTGGGATCGCGGTCATGCCGTCGTCCATTGTTGAGCCGTCGGTGAGAAGGGATGCAGAGCGAACGAAGGGGCCGGCGATTCCATGGGGGCACAGCGCTTTGCTGATTCTGGCGGCGCTTTTCTTTTTGTATGTCGGCGTGGAGAACGGTTTCGGAGGATGGGTGGCGTCGTACTCGAAGAGTCTGGGAACCCTGACCCCGACCATGGCGCTCATGACTCCTTCATTTTTTTATGCGGCCATGATGCTCGGGCGATGGCTGGCACCGATGCTGTTGCGACTGGCGAACGAGATCCGACTGGTGCAAGTGGGACTGCTGGTTGCCTGCGCGGGCATGGGGGGCTTGGTCTTGTCGCATGGCCTGCGCGGAGTGGTGCTGAGCGCTTGCCTCGCGGGGCTTGGGCTCTCTTACGTGTATCCCATCACGATCTCGCTATTGTCGCGGGAATTTGGGTCAGCGTCGGCTCGGCTGGGGTCGATCATGTTCACGCTGTCGAACATTGGAGGAGGACTGATGCCGTGGATGGTGGGTGTTTCGTCGAATCATTTCGGTACTCTCAAGGCTGGGCTGGCCGTGCCATTGATCGGATGCGCCGCGATGTACGCTTTGTATCTGGGAAAGTGGAGTGCGGGGACAGAACCAGCGGTCTGACCGGCTGCTGAGATCGAGGGTCAGGCACCTCGGGGGCTAAAGCCGTTAGCGAAAGGAACAGCTTTCTCGCAGCGCTTGAAGCGCTGCGCCACCCAAAATCGGCAGTTCCTAAAGATCGGCAGTTCCTGCAATCAGTAATTTCAGAGCGCTACCCACGGAACAGGAGCGAGCGAGTTAACCGCGGACGAATCTCGCTGCCAGCCTCGAAAGCCGGACCAGCCGGTACAACGGGAACAGTGACGCGGGGAGACGCACTGCCTGCCATTCGCCCGGACCGGGGGTGAAGACCAGGCGCTGCAGGAATCGCAAGCGATCGGTCGGCAGCTCCCGCAAACGCATCATGAGGCGAAAGTAGGCCAGAGACTCCACGTTGTAAGTGGACTCGCTCGCGATGTGAGTTTGAATCTCTTCCACCAGCGCCGGCGCCTCGGAATCTTCGGGGAGATTCGCCTGCGCCGCTGGCGGGATCGTGGCGCCTAGAAGCCGGTTCGCCAGGAGCATGGTGACGCGAAGGATGCGCACAATTCCCAATGCCCTCGCCTGAGATCCGATCCAGCTCCAGTTCAGACTTGGCAGGCGCATGATGCGCGCGATGTCGCAGAGCCAGACCAGGCGTCCCCAGACGTGTTTGGCGGCATGCGCCGACAGTATCAGCAGCAAGTCCTCGGAGGAGGGCGTCTTCATGGAGTGGCCGGCGACCGTGACGGTCGCTGCCCGCTGGAACAGGCTGCCCATGTCAAAGTCCATGGCATAAAAGCGAGGCTGAATGGCCCACTGCAGTTCGAGAAGGTTCGGACCGGCAGCGCCATCGAAGGCACATTCGTATCCCGATTTCAGATAAGCCCGTTCCTCAGCCTCGGAAAAAACCAGGTGGGGCGTGTAACCGAGTTCGCGGACGGCAGCGCGGGCCCGCGGCAAATCCTGGGGGCGGATCAGCACGTCAATATCACCGGCTTGCCGCAGCGCGATGTCTCCATAAGCCACTTCCGCCAGCGCCACACCTTTGTAGGGCATGACCTCAATGACGAGAGCGGACAAGTGATCCACGATTCGAATTAACTCGCGCGAAAGAAATAGGGCTTTGTGCAGGTTGGTCTGATAGAGCTGCCTCAGCGCAGACATCTCGGCGGGAGGAACGGCCCCGGCATCCGCATCCTCAATGCCAACCAGAGCCTGGTAGAGAAGGGGCTGAGTGCGGTGATGGTCGGCGAGGTCGAAAAGAACTTTCCAGCGAACCGGTGCAAGTGCGAGGACGCGGAGTCGGACTGCCTTTTCTTCGGGGGAAATTTCGGAACAAGCGGCTAGTAGAAGGGACCACTCGGCTTCGAGTGTGGTGCTAGTGCCGGGCATGTTTTCGGCTGAGCCATCTTACGTTGGACCCGTGGAAGCGCGTCCAGATCACGCAGTAGCGCTCGTCGCAGCCGTTCCAACGTTGGCCGGGAGCACGCGAATCTGCACCAGATTCGCCTGACCGAGTATCGTCGGTCCCAGTATCGTCGGTCCCAGGTTCGCCCCGGCGCGCTTCTTGGCCAGCATATTGGCCGATGGAACTCCGGTGCGGGCGTATGACCTCTCGCAATCCTGCGACGAAGGCCCGCGCATGTTGCCTTCCAGGAACGCCAGACCGGGACAGCGGGAGCAGCTTGAAACGTGGGTGCACGAAGTGCAGGTCGTCAGGTCCTTCACACGGATGGAGCGAACATCATTCATCGCATCGGAATGCCGCCAGATGTCGATGAAGCGCTGTTTCCTCACGTTTCCCGTGGGCAGAGGAAACTGGACGCAGGGAAAGACGTCGCCGTAGGGCGAAACATAGCAGCTGGTGTGGCCGGCGCTGCAAGGAAGATTTTCCAGCGCGTCCTCGTCGGGGTTGGTTGCGATCGCGCAAAATTCCTCGACATCGCCGACCAGCGACGGATCACGGAAGACCTGCCGCAGCGCATTCCGGTCGACGCCCAGGCTCAAGACCGATCGGTCGCCGTCCATCATGGGTGTGATCGTGGGATCGAGCGTGCAATCGACGCCCATTTCCGCAGCGAGAGCACGCACCGCAGGATAGTCCTGCATGTTCTGGGTCATCAGAACGTTGGCGATGATGACCCTCAAACCCTGAGACTTGAGAAACCGGACCGCATCGAGCGAGCGCTTCAGCGAACCGGGCACCAGGGTAATGGCGTCGTGCACTTCCGGCCGATGTGAATAAATGCTGATCTGGATCGACTCAACGCCGAGATCGCGGATGCGGGCGGCCTCACGCTCCCGAATCAGCATTGCATTGGTCTTGAGCTTTACGCAAAACATCAACGTGCGGCGGGCATATTCGAGGAGCTCGAAGAAATCCTTGCGCAGAAAAATCTCGCCGCCGCTGAGGGTCAGAATGAAAACACCCGCGTCGGCCATCTCCTTCAGCAGGTGCTTGATTTCCGCCGTCGTCATCTCGCCATGGTCGTCATGATCGAGATAACAGTGCACGCAGCGCTCGTTGCAGCGATAGGTCAGGTCAAGCTGGACGCTGAGCGGAACGTTCAGCTTCAGCGCCTTCTCGGTCATCTGCTCCAGGAGGCCGTTCATCGGGAATCTCCGGCCGTGGGATTCCGCTGAGGAATCGGCTCTTCCGAGATTTGGATGATGTCATGGCTGGCCAGTTCCCGGGCCAGGGTTTCAGCGTCGTGCAACGCCTCGGCCGGCTCCACCTCGAACTCCTGGCAAATTCGAAGCTCGACGATTTCGTCGAGGGGAGTAGTCCCGTCCGCCGACTGCCACAGGATGGTCGCCGTCTTATTGAGGGTAAAGAGAGTGGAGTCGCGGCCGGACATGATCATCATTTCGCCGTCGAGACTGCGCGCCGCGACCCGCGGATTGCGTGCAACGTAAAGCCTGCTCATCCAATCAGCTCCCAGACCCGGGAATCGGGCACAAAGGTCAGCCGGGAAACGGGTACCCGGCTAACGAACTCAACGGCGGAATGAAAAGTCGATTGCACCAGTTCCTCATCCTCCGCGAAAAAGAGAAGATTGGCAAGAAGAGATCGAGCCGCTTCGCCGGGGGCGATCGGATCAATTCGATTTTCCGAACCCTGGGCGAGCAGGTACAGCGCGGCAAGGGGCGCCGAAACATTTTCCCCCAGCTTGGCCAGCTCTCCCGTAAATGGAGTGCCGTAGGCGATGTAGCCGGCATCCTGCTTGCGCACGTACGAAATCTCGTCGGTCAAGAGGGTGACGTCGGGAGGAGCTAGCCGGGCGATGGTCGTCTTGCCCGCTCCGGACACTCCCGCGAACAGAAACGCTTTGCCATTGCGGATGGCGCTGGCGGAATGCGCCAGGAAGCCTCCCTGGCGGGCGAGCACCAGCGTGTGCACGATGCGAAGGACCGCATCGATGGAGTAGGGATTGGCCGTCTGGCGAATCCGGCCAGTGCGCGACGCAGGTTCCCATTCGGCGAGAAAATCTCCGGCCTGCAGGGACCAGCGGCCGAGGCGCTGGGTGACACGCACGCCGATGTCAGGAACCGGGTAGACCGGCGGAGTGACGTCGACGTCGAACTCAATCTCGGCTCGCTCGTTCGAGCCCAAAAAACCGGCATAGCGATCCTGCAATATGTCGAGGAAAAGCGGGTCGGTCGTGTTGACGCGCACGGGCATATCCCCGATTGCGATGACGAGACTCAGGCGTTCGACTTCTGCGGTCAATTCCGGCAAGGGTTGTCCCAGTTCCTATGAACCCAGTTCCTATGAACTCTGATGAATACCGTGTACGCCCACAACGACACGGGCGGCGATTTCCGAGCTTCGAACTAAGGCGGCCACGGCGCGTTCTGAAAATCGAAGACTCCGGCTGGGAGCGATACATCTTCCGTCGCGCACGATGACGGAAACTTTTCCCAGCAGCTCATCCTCAGCCAGCGGCGAATCCGGGGCAGGCATGGCGTCCCCCCGGGTTACAACTCGCGAATCTCCGGGCTGACCGCGCTTGGTGACCACGCGATGAGCAAAGAGGCGGCGATCGCGCCCGAACAGCACGATGTCACCTTTGCAGACCGAGTTGCTGTCTGCTGACTCGACGACCAGGGTGTCCCCGGGCCAAACGGTGGGCAGCATGCTCCAGCCCATGACCTGCAACCGCAAAGTTCCAGAGGAACGCAGCACCTCGCCTGCCAGATCACACTTGAGGGCGTGCGCCTCGTCCAGTGATTGTGGTGACGGTGTCATGAGGCACTGGGGCGCGCGATGCAAGCGCTCTGCGTGGTGCCGACTTTTCCGCAGGACAGGGCGGTGGTAACAAACACCTGTTCGAAGCGGAAGGACGGTTTTTCGTACGGCTTCTTGGTGGCTTCGGGACGATTATCGGAGGAGGTGCTGTTCATAGCCATAAAAAAGGAACCCCGTGTATCTTTCTATTGCAATGCCGCAATTGTAATGCCGGCTATTGTAATGCCGGCTGAGATGCCTGCACAGCGCAGCCACCCGAGCCACCGGATGAGGGACAAGTCTGGTCGGCCAGAGTTGTGAAGTATACCTGAGACGCGCCCGCCAAGGTGCCAGGCCCGACCGCATTGTCTGAGATGATGCCGCTGGTGCCTCCGGCACTTGCCAGCGCAAAGGTGCCGATCTGGCCAAGATTTTTCCAGGTGACGCCATTATCTGTAGTCGTAAGCCCAGGGGTTGTGTTCCATATGGGTTGAGATGCTCCCGAGGTGCCTGGGGTCGATAGCTCGACATTGTTGTTTGTGTCGAGAATGCGGAGGGTCCCGTAGGGGTGATTAGCAAGCCAACTCACCATCGTGCCGGCCCCAAGAGCACCTTGATCGATCCAGACCACGGAGCCGTCTGTTTTCAGCGAGCCCGCCGTATTGCTCCAGCTAGGTGCTGATGTAAACGACGTGCCCCCCACGGTCACGGTTTCGACATGGAACTTGGTGCTCAGGATCTGCTGGCCCACGACATACGTCGTGGAGGGCTTCCATGCAGCAGAAACGAAGTTCATGATGCATCCACCGGGGCTGCAGGTAGTCGGCAGACCATTGCTCTGCACACTCACGAACATCCGTTCTGACGGACCGCCCGTGGTGTTGGGGTTGGGAACGTCGGTCACTGGCGAGCAGGCAGCGGTTGAGGCCCCTGTGGTGAGCGCCACAATTGGCAGGCCCGCTCCTGACAATGGGAATGCCCCAGCCAGAACGGGGACCTGATACAGGATTGGGTTAGCCCCAGTGTTGCCGCAAACGTAAAGATTCCCGGTCGCGTTCGTGGAGCTGTAATACGCGCTGTCGAAGCCCCCGATATACAGCGGGTTCGGGTTCGGCGGAGCTGACGCCACGCTGTTCCCTACTGCGGCTTCCGTCCCAGTAGCCCCCAGGCCGAATGTGGTGCTGAGTTGGTAGACAGCGGAACAATTTATGGTTCCCAAGGCACAGGTCGAGCTATTGTCGCTCGAGGCAAACACGTAAACGAAGCCGTTCACGGTATCGACAAGTGGGCTTTCTATGAGTCCGACACCGAAGTCCAACTGGGCGGACCGTGTGACCAAACCGGACGTGGCGTTCACACTGTTCAAGAACCCGCCGCCATCGCCCACGAAGACATTGTTGGAAAGGGGATCGTAAACCGGGCTCGAGAGAGGCAGCGTACTGGCCACCTGAGCGGGGAACCCGCCCCCGTGGACCTCCGCCGGAATTCCGCCGAACATACCCGTAATCTTGTGCAGCCATCCCCTGGCGCCGCCCACCCAGCCTATGTCGTTGGTATAGTCGTAGAAAACGGATGACGTCGTGTCGTCGGTGACGAGATTGCTGCCGTCGTGCAGAACGATGGTCGTCATACAGGGTGCGGTACAGCCCGAGTACGCGCCGGGGAGCACCGCAGTCGGGGTGGCCGGAATGCCGATCGTCCCAGTCGAGGCAGCCCATTTCAACAGGACCAGGGTCCCAACCGCGCCGGTATTAGTTTGCACGAAGGCAACCTGCTTGCCATCGCGCGAGAGCACCGGAGACGTGAGAACCTGGCCAGCCGTGTTGTACGCCCAATAGAGTGTAGGCACCCCGACGCCGCATCCGGAATACAGATTGTCGAAGGCGACAATGTTGGCCTGAGTTCCGGTGCCCAACAGCCCCGTGCTGTAGACGACGTAATCCGGGGTGGTCGCAGAGCCGCAGTTCGCAACCTTACTGCTGAAAGAGAACTTGGCTGGATAAATGCCGGCGAGTACCGGACCTACCAGGGCGAGGCTTCCGAGATCTTCTGACCAATCGCGGTGGAACTTTTTGCTCGCCTTAAGGATCGCAGTGGGGAAGGCAGCGGCGTCGACGCTGGCGGGCAGCGTCAGCGCCTGTTCGCGACGGTGGATCTGCTGCTGGTAGCGCGGGTCCTTGCTAACCCGAGCGAGCAGTTCCGCCGAACCCGGACGGGAGAAGATAAGGTGACTGTGACTCCAGTCGGTGGGCAACGGGATTCCTTGCCTGGGGGGTTGGGCCGCCTGGCCGGCTAACACCCAGCCCAAAATCATTAATCCAGACAGACTCACACCTAACCGGAGAAATCGTGCGGAAGTACCGTTCATTGTCCTGACTCCATGGGTCGCGCGAGATGCAAAAAGAAACACGGGCAGTGCTCAAAATCTTCCGTTGTTAGGTCCGTCCCTGATTTGGTGAAGCCGCAGTCTGGATAACTGATCTCGATCGTTGCTCCGGCTGACCGTCTTCCCAAACTTGCGTGCTTGAAACGCCAACGGAAAGTGGACGTATGCCTCCCGTCAGTTAGCTGGATTGGCGCTGATTTTACTCTTTACTCGGGGCACAACGCAAACCCGTTTTCCTTCTAAATCAGTCCGGCGGGAGGACTGAAACGGACTGCGATTCCGGAGCAAACTTCCTGAGCGGGGGAGGGACGGGGGCCTCCGCCCGAAAATCGGAGCGTCGTCCTCGTCCTCATCCTCATTCACGATTTCATCCCCACCCCTTACAATAGAGAATCCTCTGGCCGACGATGACATCATCCTAAGTTCAGTAGCTAGTTCAGCTAGTGCAGTAGATTGAGGTCCAGGACGACCCCAACGGAGGCAGACGAACTCGATTGGACGGACACGAGAAGGTGGCAGAAGACATGATGCAGGAAGTGCACACAAATGAGGTCAGAAACGTTCTGACCCTGGAAGAGATTGCGAACCTCGCGGCGGAGGGGGGACAGCCAGCGGAAACGCTGATGAACGTGGTTGCCCTGATCGCCAAGCGATTTCGGACGGATGTCTGCTCCGCATATTTGCTGGAGCCGGACCGCGCCAATCTGGTGTTGGCGGCGACCGTCGGACTTCGCCGGGAATGTATCGGCAGTCTGCGGATGGCCGTCAACGAAGGGCTCACGGGCCTGGTGGCCGAACAGGTGCGGCCGGTTTCCGTGGAACAGGTGAAGAACCATCCCCGGTTCAAATATTTCCGCGATGCGGGCGAGGATGCCTACCAATCATTCCTGGGAGTTCCGCTGATCGAACGGGGCGTATTGCAGGGGGTTCTGGTGGTGCAGACGATCGAAGCCCGCGTTTTCAGTGAAGACGAAATCCGCATGCTGACGGAGGCGGCCACTCAGGTCGCTCCGGTGGTGAGCGAAGCTCGCACCCTCGATCGCTTCATTGCACCGCTGCAGGAGCGCTTGTGGGCGCTGGCGCGCAATTTGTGGTGGAGCTGGGATCACAACTCCTCCAGTCTATTTCTCGATCTGGATCCGGCGCGCTGGAACGAACTCAACCACAATCCAGTGGCGCTGCTGGGAGAGATGCCTCTCGCCAAGCTGGAAACCCGCGCCGCGGAACTCATGCTGCACAGCCGGGTGAATTATGCGTATCGCCGCATGCTGGAGTATCTGGAAGCCGATCGAACCTGGGGTACGAGGCACGCCGGCGTGCTGCGGCCTCACCCGGTGGCCTATTTCTCGGCGGAGTTTGGTCTGCACGAGTCGCTGCCGGTTTATTCCGGCGGCTTGGGAGTGCTGGCAGGGGATCACATCAAGAGTGCGTCCGATCTCGACATTCCACTGGTGGGCATTGGCTTGTTCTATGGCCAGGGCTATTTCCGGCAGAGGCTCGACGTGGGTGGATGGCAGCGGGAAGAATATCTGAAGACCGACGTCAATCAGATGCCGATGGAAGTTGCAATCGGGAAGGACGGCAGGCCGGTCGTGGTCGAAATCGAGACGCGCAGCGGCCGGATCAAGGCAAAAGTCTGGCGTGTGGACGTAGGACGCCGGGACCTGCTGCTTCTGGATTCCGACGTGGAGGGGAATGCTCCCGAGGACCGCGAGCTGGCCTCGCGACTGTACGGCGGTGATCTCCGCATCCGCATTCGTCAAGAGTTGCTGCTGGGCGTGGGTGGATTGCGCGCTCTGAAAGCGCTCGGGATTTCTCCCGGCGTTCTTCACCTGAATGAGGGTCACAGCGCGTTTGCAGTACTGGAAGCGATCCGCATGCGGATGCAGGAGGAAGGCCTGGCGTTTGACGCAGCGGTTCCGCGCGTTTCGCGGGAAGTGGTGTTCACCACGCACACTCCGGTGCCTGCCGGGCACGACCGCTTCGATGCCGGGCTGGTCGAGGAGCACATCGGACCGCTTCGCGAGGCCCTGGGGCTCTCCAAGGAAAGTCTTATGGGACTGGGGCGCGAGAACGCCAACAATTCGGACGAACTGTTTTGTATGACGGTGCTGGCGCTGCGGCTCTCACGGCGCGCCAATGCCGTTTCGGCGCTGCATGCCGAAGTGTCGCGCGCCATGTGGACCGGGCTGTTCCGCGACAAACTGGAAGACGACGTGCCCATTGGGCACATCACCAACGGAGTCCACGTTCCCTCGTGGCTGGCGCCGCAAATGTTCCGCCTCTATGATCGCCACTTGGGAACGGACTGGCACCAGCGCAGCAGCGAAGCCAAAATCTGGCTGGGCATCGAGGATGTGGACGACGGTGAACTGTGGGAGACGCACCTCAACCTGAAGTCGCAGCTGATCGAGTTTGTTCGCCGGCGCGCGGTGGCGCAAGCGGAACATCGAGGAGAATCGCGGGAGACGTTGCAGCGTCTGGAGCGGGTGCTGAGCCCGGATGCTCTCACCATCGGATTTGCCCGGAGGTTTGCCACTTACAAGCGGGCCAATCTGATCTTGACCGACATCGAGCGGCTGGCTTCGATGGTGAATGACCCGAACCGGCCGGTACAGTTCGTGTTCGCGGGCAAGGCTCATCCGCTCGACGAGCCCGGCAAGCGCGTGTTGCAACAGATTGCGGAGTTGATGCGCGATCCGAAGTTCCGCGACAAGTTCGTGTTTGTGGAGGACTATGACATCAACGTCGGGCGCCATTTTGTGCAAGGCGTCGACGTCTGGCTCAATAATCCGCGCCGGCCGCTGGAGGCCTCGGGCACGAGCGGTCAGAAAGTGGTGCTGAACGGCGGCCTGAATCTTTCCGTCCTGGATGGCTGGTGGGCCGAAGCCTTCGATGGCATGAACGGTTTTGCGATTGGAACCGGCAGAACTCACTCCAACATGAGCGTGCACGATGCCCGCGATGGAGAGGACCTGATGCGAACGCTGCGCGAAGCAGTGATTCCGCTGTATTACCAGCGTGATCGCGATGGGCTTCCGCGCGGCTGGATCAAGCGCATGAAGCGGACGATCCGTACGCTGGGCTGGCGCTTCAACGCAGATCGCATGGTGATGGATTACACGCTGAAGTGCTACGTTCCGGCAGCAGGGGGGACGTCCAGCGACATGAGAGCCAGTTCGTAGGGCTGCGCTCGAACATGTCGGTCAAGGCGCGCGCTGCGAGTTTGAGAATCCACTTGAACCGTGTAGCAAAGGCCCATGCAGCGAAGAAGATTCATCAGAATCGCAGCGATGGCCGGAGGCGCGGCCGCTGTGTGTCAGCGCTTGAGAGGGCGCTCGCATTTCCACTCAATCACTGGTTCGCACTAGCTTCTTCAGCTGTCCTGAACGAGTTTCACGCGACAAGATCCGGCACGCAGGCTCACTTCTTTTGCGATGTTGCCTGGGCTGGACCGAGCGGGATCGTGTGCTCTTCCAGTCCGCGGTCGCGCAGCCGGAACTCCCGCATTTCTTCCGGACTTTCCGACTCCGTCCAGAAGTATTCGATCGGACCGAACACGGTCCGCAATTCTGCGGTAACGCAAGTCGGCAAGTAAGCCCTCAACACCCGCGGATCGTAGTACCGGAAAACCAGACGATTGCCGCTCGAGTCCCGGACCACCAGGAACTCCCTGAGATGCCGCCGAAGCTTCTTGAGAGATGTGCTGCTCCTGAGAAAAACTCCCCAGCTATTCCCCCAGGCGCTCCGGATCAGACGATGAGTGTCGCGATAGTCACGATCGAGCTGCACCAGATAGGGCGCCGCCATCTCCAGGTCAGGGGTCAGCGATCCACTGTAAAGGCAGGAATACTCTAGGTGGCATTCCAGGAGCATTCGGAAAACTTCGACAGTGCGAGCTCCGTCGACGATCATCCAAACGTCCCGACTGGGGCAGTCGTGCCACAGGATCTCTTCAATCCGAGCTAGCCGTTGATCCGTCATACTCAGTTAAATCTAAATGCTCAGCTAAATCTAAGTTGCTGCCTTCTGGCTCTTCTCACATTCCTGGCAAAACGGGGTTCCCGCAGCCGCAGCAGCAACCAGAGCGGTCGCTTGCGCGGAAGGGTTGCCCTTCGAGGAAAAGGTCGGGGGATCGGCCACTGGTGGTGGAGGGGCCGTATCGCGAGATTGCCGCTCCGACAGCGGAAAGGCTACAGATTGGTCAGAGGTCTCAACACCTCCAGCAGCGATTGTCTCCATCTCCTCGGCGTGAATGTGCAATCGATCGGAAACCAATAAGTCAGCGATCTGCTCAATCACCATGTCGTCGGCCGTTTGCGAGGGCGGCAGCAAGATCTGGTTCGACAGCAAATCGCGCAGGATACGCATTTGAAATGGGTCGCCCTTGAATTGCTGGAGCCACAATCGGGTCCCCAATCGACCCGGCAGATCGTCCACCCGATCAGGCTCGGTGCAGATTTGTTTCTGGCAGAACGACCATTCGAATTGGGGCAGCGGCAGCAATGTCGGTCTCGGTTTTAGGAAACGTGGTAAAGCAGATCTGCTTCAGCAACTGGACTAAAGACTGAAAAAAGCCGACCTCTGGGGGAAGGGTCAGGCACTCACTCAAGAAAACTAACGTATTGTAGCGCATCATTCCATCCAGGGTGCGATGGGCGGTCAAGTCGGCTTTGGCCACGGTTCTTCCTTGCGGCACCAGCATCCGGAGGCCCCCCAAATCTGGCCGTGAAAGTTTTCCAAGGCAGGTCAACTGGTTGTTACGAAAAACGAACATCGTTGTCTCCACGATTGACTTCAGGCGGATGACCATAGAATATTCACGCAATATTGCAGTGTCGCCCGAGACGCTCCGTAAGACGTTTGTCCTTCCTTCCTCGTCAAGGGCCAGGGCCGGCTCTAGCCAGCTTGATGGTTGTTTCGTCAGGAGCGGAGACAAATGAAAATCAATATTGATCCTGTAGTCTCCAGCCGGATCAAAGCGGCGTGGGCCCAGCTTAGTGCCGCGCGACGAGCCGAACTGGCGCCCGCAATCGCGCAAGCCAACCAGCAAGCAATTAGCTTCGCGCGGAGCGGAAGGGCACCCGCGGAGCGGGCGGCCCCTCACCATCTCATGTTGGCTGAAAGCGCACTTTCGAACGATCGAGACAACGTCGTGTCTAACCTGGATGCTGGCGTGGTGCTGGATGTGGGCGGCGATGGCGTGATCTGGGGCACCGGCAAGTACGAGCAA
>Ga0209517_10002210_pt1 | contig 27895 bp, 21 predicted proteins | sample PeaSoiMetSII2010_FD_187695 | JGI IMG/M metagenome (GOLD analysis project Ga0209517, IMG submission 187695) | Peat soil microbial communities from Weissenstadt, Germany - SII-2010 (SPAdes) (version 2) | ecosystem: Environmental > Terrestrial > Soil > Wetlands > Peat | place: Germany...
GGCGTTTGTGGCTGCAGTGGGCGCAGGACAGCGGAAGGCACACCGCGGTGTAGGAACCCGAGACTCTAGCGGGACCCCGCGACCTTCTGCAGGCCAGCACGAACCGGTGCGCCGTGACTAACTAAGTGAACACCCGCGCTCTCATATCCAATGGCTCCGAAGTAAGCCGCCCGATCAAAGAAGCGCTGCAAAGAGTTGAGCAAATCAATCTCGCCCCATAGTTCGACCGGTTCTTCCATCAGGCCTTCTCGTTCCAGGTATTCCCAGAGATGCTCCTTGATCGCACTTACGACCCAGAGGAAATCGCTGAATGGTACGCCTTGTCGCGCACGTCGAACGCCCAGGCCGATGTAACGCTCCTCAATCTCGGACTCGGTCTTGTTCGACAGCCATTCTGCCAGGTGCTGGTAAATCTCGTGAATTCGGCTGCGCAATTCGTGCGAAGGCACAAGCTGTACGAGGACCTCGCAGCGCGGAGACTCTTTGAGTTTGTGCATCAGGCTATCCGTCAGCCTGTCGGCGTGAGTTTCTATCATCTCAACCAGTTTTGCTGCAAACATGGCAGCCTCCTCAGGGTGCATGTCTGGACCGCAAACACACACCGTCTCTCTTATTGTCGCTCTTGTTTGTCCTGCTGACAGTGACGACTCACACAGGTTTGCGTGATTGGCTTGGCAAAAACCAGCCCCAGTGCACCTCTATAGGGCGGCCGCTTATTCGGCGCCCGCCCACACTCGCGTTTGTTTTCACCGGCCAGACATTAAGGCTTCACGATGACCTGTGGGTCGACCAGCACTTTGCCGGCAACGTCTGTGATCATGTATTTGTAGTGTCCAGGGTGCGTGCCTGCAGGCGCGGTGCATCCCGTAATTTTGCAGGGGTTGGTACCCTTCACCACCGGTCCGGACCAAACACTGCCATGCGCCGGAACATGAAACTCTGTTTCCTTGAAAGGGCTGCCGGCCGGAAATTTGACCAGACATTCAGTGTCTGAATACCACTCCACCTCTTCCCCGCGTGTCAAGCCGATGTTCGCTAGATCAGGGTTGGCAATGGTTCCTGTTATCGTGACTCTAACCGCTGTCGCTGTTGCCATAATTCACCTCGTGAACAAAATTGGTGAGTCGTCCCCTGACGACTCGGACCAGGTTCCTACTGCGGTTGTTTGTCTGGGACCGCAGGGCTCTTCTCCTGCAGCAGTTGTTGAAATGGTTTACGGAAGCGCAGGTTGTCGAAGCTGGGATGGTTACGAATCAGGTTGGGCGACAGTCCCGAGTCGAGCGCTGCGCGCAGTGAAGCGATGGCTTGCCTCTCATCTCCAAGCTGGTTGGCAACCAGTGCGGCGTTGAGGCGAATTTCAGCCGTGTGGGCGTCCAGAATGAGGGCGTGTCGCAGCTTGGCCCACGCCGACTCCTTCTCCCCGAGCATGGCGTGATACAGCGCAAGATAACTCAGTAAAATTGCGTCCCGCGGGTTGACGCGCAGAGATTCCTCCGCCAACTCAACCGCCTTTTTGTAAGCAGCGACGGCTTCCGCCCGGTGGCCCACATCCCAGTAGTAAGCGTCGCCCAAATTCGCCCAACAGGAACTCTGGCGGTCGTCGAGCTTGACCGCCTGTTCGTACGCGCGCGCAGCTTCCGGGAAACGGCGCTGATAAAAATAAGTCGTACCCAGATTCAAGTACGCATCCTGCGTGGGCGTGATGCTGACCGAACGCTCACAAGCGGGCAGCGCTTCCGCGTACCTCCCAGCCATGATGTAGGTGCCGCACAGATTGCTGTAACCGCGGACATTGTCGGGAGCAAGATGGGTCACTTCGGTGAACATTTGCGCGGCCTCGTCATAGCGAGCGCCCAGATACAAGAAAACTCCCAGCCAGTTGTAACCACCCCAATACTCGGGACGCAGCTTGATCGCGTTGCGGTAGGCCTGTTCTGCCTCGGCCATCTTGCCCAGGTGCTCATAGGCGGAAGCCAGCCCTCGATATGCATTCTGATCAGACTTGTCGGCCTCCAGGGCGTGCTGGAACTCGACCGACGCTTCTTCGTATTTGCCAGTTCCGTTGTACACGGTGCCCAGACAAGTTCGCCCCTCATCAGTACTGGTGGCCCGCTGGCAAGCGTCCAGCGCCTTGGCCACCCACTCCGGCTGATGAGTGAGTTCATACTTGTGCCAATAGCCTTCACCCAAACCGGCATAGGCGAGGGCAAAGTTCGGGTCGCGATCCAGAGCGCGGCGGAACACTTCGATGGCACTCTCGATGCTTTCTGCCTTCTGATACTCCTGCAGATAGCCGCGGCCACGCAGATAAAAGTCGTAGGCGACCGGCTGGGTCGTACCCTTGGACGTCAGAATGGCTTTTTCTTGCCGGTCAAGTTCCAGGTTCAGGGCCCGGACTCCGCTGCCGACCACGCGGTCTTCCAGGGCAAACGGGTCAGCAGCATTCGCAGTGATCGTGTCGGCGCGAAGCACCCGCAGATTTTCTGCATCCACCAACTGGTAGACGACCCGCACCTGCGATCCAGACTGACGAATGCTGCCTTCGAGCACAAGGTTTGCACCCAACTCAGCGCGCGCCTGTCCGGCGGACGCCACGGGCACTTCCGGGGGTTCACGCGGCGACACCACCTGCAACGGATAGCGATCGCCGAGCTGAGACAACTTGGCGGTTAAGGCCTCGGTCAGACCTCGAGCGAAGGCGCGAGCGTCCGCATCGGTGCTGGCTGCTCCGAACGGCAACACCGCCAGATATTTCTTTTGGGGCAATTCGGGCGCGGCCACCCACGGCTTCCAACGATACAAAAGTCCCGCCACGACCAAAATCAGCAGGGCTAACACCGCGGCTGCGGCGGCGAAGCGAACCTGGGTCTTCCACCTCCGCCTAACCGCTTGGAGCGCCGGGACCAAGGCCACCCGGCCCACTTCCCGCGGCACAGCATGCAGATCAACCAGCAAATCCGCCGCGGTCGCATAACGCTGTTCCGGGGATTTCGCCAGCATCTTGAAGACGATCCGCTCCAACTCCGCCGGCACTCCACCGACCAGACTTCCCATGGCCTGAGGCTGCAGGTGCAAAATGCGGTCGGCGGTAGCGACGAGCGTCGGCCCTTCGAAGGGATGCCGTCCGGTCAGCATCTCGTAGAACACCACGCCCATAGAAAAAATGTCCGCACGGCTGTCCAGGTTCTGCTGCAGCAAGACTTCAGGGGCCATGTAACCTGGAGTGCCGGCGCAGCTCAAGCTCTGGGTCTCGATGCTGGCGGTCAACGCGTCAGCATCAGCAGCCGGCAAATGACGAGCCAGACCGAAATCCAGGACTTTGACGCGGCCCGAACCAGTGAGCATGATGTTGCTGGGCTTGATATCGCGATGCACGATGCCTTTGCGCTGCGCCTCCGCCAGCGCCTCCGCGCACTGCACTGCGATGTCGAGAAAGGAGTCCAGCCCCATGCGGCCCAAGTTTCGTAATCGCCGGCTCAGCGTGGTGCCATCCACGTACTCCATCACGAGGAAAACTTCGTCGAGGTCTTCGAAGACGTCGTATACGCTGGCAATGTGCTCCGAACTTAGGGCTGACGCTCGCTGGGCTTCTGTGAGGATGCGGCGCCTGACTTCCGCGTAGGTGTGGAGTTCGTGGGCTATGCGTTTGAGGGCGACAGGACGGTGCAGGGTGGTGTCCTCGGCAAAGTAAACTTCTCCCATCCCTCCGGCGCCCAGCTTATGGCGGACGACGAATCTGCCGAGCTTTGTGCCGGATAAATCTGCAGGCAGGGAAGACTCTGCCGATGCTAAGCGGGCAGTGGCCATTCGGGACCCCCGCAACCGCTGGTTCGTGCGTTACAGGTTCCCGTCTCGGACTGGCGGGTCGCGCGCCCAGCCAGCCGAGACGGGCTTCTATTTTCCCAGGGTAAGCTGTTTCAGGCTTACCCGCGCTCTTCTCGGAGCACAGTTCGTAGAGAATTGTGCTTCCAGGAGGTGATCGCTGTTCTGATTAGCGCAGATCGCAGTGACAGAAGTCAGTGATAAGAGTCACGCGCTTCAGTGAGGCATACGCTCTGCCTCGCACGCGGTGGATGACGCGCAGCGGTGCGCTGCAACCGTCACATCAGTTTCCCAACCACCGCCTCTGCTGCTTCCAGAATCTTGCCTGTCTTTGTCATTTCCGTCAGGTGGTTGATGTCGTCAAACAACGGCCGATCTTCTTCCAGCGTCTTAACGCGGCTGCGGATGGTGTCGTACACCGCCTGAGTCGCTGGTGACGGCTTGGTCGGACGGCGGAGGTCAAAAGCCTGTGCCGCAGCCATGAGTTCAATGGCCACTACGTACCAGGCGTTCTCGATGATTTGCCGCGTCTTGATGGCGGTGGTCATGCCCATCGAGACAAAATCTTCCTGGTCAGCGGCTGCTGGGATCGAACCCGTCGCTGCCGGATGGCTCAGCACCCGGTCCTCGCACACCAAAGCGCCAGCCGTGTACTGCGAGAGCATCAGCCCGGAGAACATGCCCGCGCCTTTGGTCAGGAATGCCGGCAGCCCCATCGAAAGATGAGGATTCATCAGCCGGTTCAGCCGTCGCTCCGAGAGCGCTGCGACCGTGGTGACTGACATTCCCGCCAATTCCAGAGCAAACGCCATGGGCGTGCCCTGGAAGTTCGCGCCGGTCAGCACCAGCTCTTCATCGGGGAAGAAAGTGGGATTATCGGCTGCGTGGTTGAGTTCGATCTCCAGCATCTGCCGTGACCATTTGAATGCGTCTTTGGCCGCGCCAATGACCTGCGGGCTGGAGCGCAACGAGTAGGCATCCTGGACTTTCTTGCCTGGCCGCTCCAGCAGCTGCGATCCCGCCGTCAACTTGCGAATATTTTCGGCGCACACCTGTGCTCCGGGAAAACCTCGCACCGCATGAATGCGCGCATCGTAGGCATTCATGTTGGCGTTGAGCGCCTCAAGTGTCATTGCCAGCGCCACTTCCTGCGTGCGCAGCCATCGTTCTGCGTCGTACAGTTCAAGACATCCCATTCCGGTGATGAAGCAGGAGCCGTTGATGGCCGCCAGACCGTCTCGTTCACGAAACACAATCGTCGGAATCCCTGCCCTCGCCATGCCTTCGGTCGCCGGGAGCTTTTTGCCCTCAAAAAATACCTCGCCCTCGCCCATTAACGTGATGGCTGCCTGCGCCATCGGCGAAAGATCACCGCAGGCGCCGACCGATCCCTTCTGGCAGACCAGCGGCGTTACACCACGATTGAGCATCTCCACCTGCGTCTCGACCACCTGAAGCCGGATTCCGGAATGGCCCCAGCAATGGGTGTTGAGCCGGGCGAGCATCGCCGCCCGCACGTCTTCTTCGCGGCAGGGTTCGCCGCAGCCGGCAGCATGGGAGTACAGAAGAAATTTCTGATACTTCTCCACCTGCTCAGGCGTCAGAATCACCTCGGAAAGTTCGCCGATGCCGGTGTTCACGCCGTACATGATCTCGCGCGCCTTGATTTTGCGCTCCAGGAGACCACGGCATTTCTTGATGCGCGCGACTGCGTCCTCGTGCAGGCCAATCGGCTCGCGGTCTCTGGCGATTTTGACTACGTCCTCAATCTTGAGAGAGTGGCCATCCAGCGTAACAGCGTTGCCGGCCGGTGCGAGAGGCCGTTCTTCCAATGCTACCGTCATATTTATCTCCTGGCTCCTTATAACATTGTTTCGTTTTCCTGCCTCTTTCCGCTGTGACCCCGCTCACCCGACCTTATGAGGTCCGGCGCACTAAAGATACTCCGGACCCAAGATGCTTGAACCCACAGCACGTGATTCCTGTCACTGCGGCAGCATGAGCATCGGCTGGACAATTAGGAGTGCAACGCTAGCCGTCAGGATGGTTGCCATGGTCATCGCATCGGAACTGAAAGAAGGAATGGTCATCCGCATCGAGGGCGAGATTTACAAGGTCCTCGAAACGGAATCGAAGGCGGGTGCTGCCAAGCTGGGCGGCGTGGTGAAAACCAAGCTGGCGAATGTGCGCAGCGGCCGCCTTTGGGAACCGCACTTCCGGCCGCTGGAGCGGTTGGAAGAACTGGAACTCGAACGGCATTTGATGGAGTTCCTGTTTGCCGAGGATGACAGTTGCACGTTCATGCGACCCGACACTTACGAGCAGGTTGAAGTTCCGGTCGCCATCCTCGGTCTTGGGGCGCGGTTCTTGCAGCCCGGAATGGAAGTGCCGGTGGAGTTCTTTGAGGACGAACCGATCAGCGTCGTCTTCCCCGGCGTGGCCGAGGCAGCTGTGGCCAACACCGCACCTCCGGCGCACTCCCAGCAGGACAGCGCCTGGAAAGAAGCGAAACTGCAGAACGGCGTCACTATCCGCGTACCTTTGTTCATTGCCGACGGCGATGTGGTTCGCGTAGAAATAAAGAGTGGCCGTTATGTGGAGCGGGCGCGAGCGGACCACAAGAAAAGCGCTTAGCCGGGGCAACCGAACGAATCCCCGCCTTAACGGCAAGCCATCACGTGCAGCAAAAACTGCCTGCAAGATTTCCCATGACAACTGTTTCGGCTCTTTCGGCGGTCAAACTCAAGTTGCGGCTGACAAGGGCATTAGCCGGCTAGAGTCCTAAGTCTCCATTGCTCCGAGCCGGAGTTTTTCGATAGACTTCTCCGACGGAGTTGCTACCTGCTGCCCCCGGCAAGTGACCGGCTCTGAGTTTCCCTCGCGGCTCGCGTGAGAGAAACCAACTCCAACGGAGGAACCCACTTTCATGAATCTCCCAGATCTCCGGAACCAGGTTGCCTATCGCGGCATGGTTTGCGTTTGTGCGCTCCTGTTGATAGGCTTCGTCACCCTCGCCAATGCGCAGTACAACCTGATTTCGACCGTCGCCGGGGGAGGGTCCGTCAATGGACCTGCCAACGGGTCCAATGCCGATCTTCCGGGTCCGGAGTCCGTGGTGCAGGACAGCAAGGGAAATACCTACATTGCCGTGCCTAACGCGGCGCAGGTTTACATGGTGGATCCTCTCGGGAAAACCATATCTGTGTTTGCCGGACTTGGTTGGCCGACCGAAGAGCCGACAAATTATGACGGTAAGGCCGCGGTGAATGCGAGCCTCAAGGAGCCAAACGGCCTCGCCGTGGACAACAACGGCAACGTTTATATCGTCGACACCAATGACTACGACATTCGCGTCGTCAACTCGTCCGGCATTATCAATACTGTGGCGGGCAACAGCCATCTGTGCCCAAGTCCCGGAATGAGTTGTGGTGATGGGGGGAATCCCCGGCAAGCGAGGTTGAACTTTCCTCAAGGCGTGGCCACCGACAGCGCCGGCAACATATACATCGCCGATACCCTCGACAATCGAATCCGGGCTGTGAACATGCAAGGCAGCAGCATCGTCATCGCCGGTGTGACCATCGGAGCGGGTGACATCGCTACCATTGCCGGCAAGGTTGGAGTGTCCAACAATGCGTGCCAGACTCCGACATCGCCGTGTGGCGATGGCGGCCCCGCGACAAAGGCTTTCCTCAACGGCCCCCTGGGTGTGGCCGTGGACAGCGCTGGCAACATCTACATCTCCGATTCCGGTGACCACCGTGTCCGCGTGGTTAACGCAATTAGCGGCAAGATCACCGGCTGGGCCGGCAACGGAACTCCATGCAATCTCTCGCAGGGCAACTGCGGCGACCCCGGCCCCGCCACGAGCGCCAATCTCACCAGTCCGTGGCAGCTCTCGATTGATAACTCCGGCAACCTCTATATTGCAGATGCTCCGGAGAACAGAATCCTCATGGTGAACAGCGCGGACATGATCTCCGTCGTGGCCGGAACTGGCGTCGCCGGGTTCAACGGGAACAATCAGTCCGCCCTAACCGCCGAACTGAACTCGCCGCGTGGAGTGTTCATCAACAGCACGACCGGCAATTTGTATATCGGTGATACCGGCAACCAGTGTGTGCGTCAGGTGAGTCCGGCGAACCCGCCGGGCACGATTAACGCGTGGGCAGGCCGGGGCAACGGCAATGATGGGCAAAGCCCCGCTACCGTAGGAATTCTGGGGGCCGACTCCGACGTGGCACTGGACTCAGCGGGCAACCTTTATATAGCGGACACGGCAAACAATCGCATTCGAATAGTCAGCGCCGTTAGCGGTGTGGCAAACGGTGAGATCAACACGGTGGCCGGCAACGGCACAGCCGGTTCGTACGGAAACGGCGTATCTGCGACGACGGCCAACCTGAGCGCTCCCAATGGCATAGCGGTCGACTCCATCGGGGATATCTATTTTTCCGATTCGAACAACCTGATCATACGCAAGGTGAGCGCCGGTACCATCAGCACCGTTGCCGGCACGGGCAAGCTGTGCACTCCTTCAACCGCCGCCTGCGGCGACGGCGGGCCGGCTACCAGCGCAACTTTTGGTTTCACCGTCCAGGTGGCCGTGGACAGTGCGGGCAACTTGTACATTGCGGACGCCGGCACCAACCGAATCCGCGCGGTGAACATGCAAACGTCTCCGATCGTCATTGCCGGCATCCCCATCGCCCCGAACAACATCGCCACGATTGCTGGCAATGGCTATGCGTGCAACAACCCGGTGTTGGGCTCTTGTGGCGACGGGGGACCCGCTATTGGACCGATCCAGGGGCAGCCCTCAGTGGGACAGTTGGATCTGCCATTCGGCGTCGCGGTGGATAACAACGGCAACGTCTATATCGCCGACACCTACGACAACCGTATCCGCATCGTGAACAGCCAGGGCATCATCAATGGCTACGCTTTCACCGGCGTACAGGGCTTCGGGCCGGACCAGGTGCAGGCGCTCGATTCCCAGTACAACACGCCAATGTATGTGAACGTCGACCCGCATGGGAACCTGTACATCAGCGGCAGCGATTTTTATTACGTGATTCAGCGCGTCGACGTGTACGACACCACCATCTGGAGCGTGTCGGGCAGACAAGGCGACCCAAAATATTACGGTTTCTGCGACGATGGCCAGACCGCCCGCGGGGCCTGCACGAACAATTACGGAGCCACGATCGATGGCCAGGGACACTTGTACATCGCGGATGGTGGAAACAACCGGGTTCGCTACATACCCCTGGTTCCGACCGCGGCGCTTTCCGCTACCCAACTGCAGTTTCCGCCGACGCCGCTCGGACAGACCAGTCAGGGAATGTCCTTTAATGACACGAACAACGGCTCCGACGATATGTACATGTCGGGTAAGCCGGCGGTTACTGGTCCCTTCAACTTGACCAACGTCGTGGGCAGCAGTCCGGCCAACACCTGTAATAACGAGATTGCGCCGGGACAATATTGCACCTACACCCTCACCTTCACGCCCACGGGATACGGATTGCAGAAGGGCTCGATCAGCATCAGCGATAATGCGGCCAATAGCGCAGTCCAGAAGGTATCGCTGTTCGGGTACGGGCCGGATTATTCAATGACGGCCAATCCCACGCAGTTAACCATCTCTCCGGGGAACCAGGGCAGTTCAACGATTACCCTGACCCCGAGCGCAGGTTTCAATCAACTGGTGAGTCTCACGTGTACGGGCGCGCCGAGCGGCACCACCTGCGGGCTAAACCCCACTCAGATACAAATGGACGGAGTGAACGCGATGCCCTCCACCATGACCGTCATCGTGGGTTCATCGACGGCGCCCGGAAATTACACGCTGACAGTGAATGGCACGAGTGCGACGAACCACAGTGTGTCGGTCAGCTTGACGGTACCGTAGAGCGTTTTGCGAGGGCGCGGCACTGCACGTTTTTAGAAGTTGGTCGTGAGCCGCGCGGCAACGCTCCGCGATGGTCCAATCGCGTTGACCGAAAAAAGACCGTTAAAGTCGATGACATCGAGGACATTGGTAAGATTCTGTCCGTCGATCTGAAACCGCATCGTCATACGCTCTGACTTATAAACATCCACGCCCGCCGAAGCGTTGACCTGAAAGGCCGGATAAATCCGCCCGCGGCCAAAATTAATCCGATTCAACACCTGCAGGCCGTATTCGGAAAGAACGGTGACCGGATTGCCATCAAACTCGAACGGCAATCCGCTGTCATATTGAATTCCGCCCGCAATCCAGAAACGCGGCGCGACCTGATAACGCAGGCGGCCGCGAACCGTGTTGCGCTGGTCTTGCGAATCAGGAAAATGTCCGGTTAGCTGTGATTCCGCTTGTGTGGCACGGTCACCCAAAAAGAGGCCGCCGGTCACCGGAAGCCACACATTGCCGACCGCGTAGGAGTAGCTCAAGAATCCCGAAAAGTGGCGCCAGTCGGGCAGATCAAGTTTTGCTTCTGCGCCATAAATGATGGATTTGCGGAAGGCAATCGGATAACTGATGGATGTGTTCTCGAGCTGGTTGTCGTCCGCGTAATTGGCTACGAGGCGGCGGAAATAATTGGCGTCCAGCCTGATTTTCCCCGCAAAGCCCTTGGTCAGCCCGGCCTCGTAGTAGTTCCCTTCTGAGGGTTCGACCGGCAGCCGAAGAAAACTTGCACTGAGGGATTCTACCGCCGTGGAACTCGAAAGCAGAATGTTCTCGAACGACGGCGTCTGGAACACCCGGTCATAGGAAAAATGCAAGATGAGATCGGCGGACGAAAAGTAGCGGGAAACTGCAACCCGTGGATATACCGCCTGGCGGTTCAGCAAGAGTTGATAGTGGTCCCAGCGCAATCCGAGGTTGATCGTCCAATCTTTCAAGCGAATCTGGTCCTGCACGAACGTGGATTGCTCCAGGTCTGGGCGATTAGAGAGGAAGCTAAAGACTAAAGGAGTGTCGCTGCCGAATTGAGTGGGGTCGGTGATGCTGTAATTGAAATTTTCGTTTAAGAAAGTGTTATCCGACTCTACGCCAAACTTCCATTCATTCCGGCCATGATCGATGACTGCGGTACTTTTGAAATAGGCTTCGCGAAAGCGATTGTGCTGAAATACCTCGATGGGAGTTGACTGCGGGTTTGAATTGAAATCATTTGCATTGTCACGGGCCATTACACGAAAATCGGCCATCGCACTGGACGAAAATGTGTGCTGGTAGGACGCGGTTCCCATGGTCTCAAGGTTATCGGCGGTTTGGTGCTGGCCGGCAGTCTGCTGGACCTGCTCGTTGGGAATATCGTAGCGCGAGAGTTCATGGCGAACGGTGAATCGCAAGCGATCTTTCGAGGTCAGATCGAGCTCGTAGTTGGCCGAAAAATCGCCGAGTGTGCCGGTATTCGAATAGTTCTGCGGAACGACCGGATTCAGATAGTGGTCGGTCAGGCTGCCGCTGGCGCTGGCGCCGAGCGTATTCCTGCCCCAAACGTACTGCCCCTGCGCGGAAGCCCCGCCCGAATCAAAGCTACCGCCCGAAAGCACTACTTGGCCATGGAAGCCTCGCTGCGCAACCGGCAGCGTGTTTACCTCAACCACTCCTCCCATTTTTCTGCCATATTCAGCCGGAATGCCGGCGGTGTAGATGCTCAGCGATTGGACATCGTCGGCGTCAATCGCAGGGCCAGAACCGGGCGAACGATTGTCGGTGAGCGGGATGCCATCCACTACAAACTGGGCTTGATACTCCGAGCCGCGCGGATGCAGGACGCCGTTGCCTTCGTATAACCAGCCCGGCTGCGAATTCACCAAATCCTGCAAAGAGCGGCCTGGAATCGAGCTCAGCCGGTTCTGGATGAGATCGGAGCCAATTTGATTCACCGAGCCGGCTTGATCGGGATCGATCAAGGTATTGGCCGCGCTCACGGTCACCGACTCGTTCACCGTAGGCAGCTTGAGTTGGATCGTACGTTCGATGGGAAGAGAAGAGTGGATCTCGACAGACTCAGAGACCGGGGCAAATCCTGCCTGCTGAATTTCCAGCTGATAAATGCCATAAGGCAGGCGTTGCACATCCAGGCGTCCCTGATCGCTGGTCGCCAGCGCATTTCGATACTGATTCGCCCGGCTGGTGAGCTGAATGGTGGTTTGGACGGCACGACCGTCGGGACCGATGACTTTAAGGCGCAACTCGCCGCTGTTGCTTTGGCCGAAGAGCGGGCAGGCGCAAAAGAAGAAGAGGATGGCTACCGATCTCTTCATAAAGAATCGGCCAGCGCCGGAGGCTCGGCTCGCAACTGCGTGCCGCTGGATTTGACGTTCATCATTTGCGCGGCTAAATCCAAAATACGAACCGCAGCGTCCGCCGGACTCACACCGCGAGCGTGAATGTTGGAGATCAGATTTCGGTCGGCATCTCTGTGCCCACGTTGGGGCCGGTACGCCATGTAAGCTGACAGGCTCTCGGCGGTCGCGAGGCCCGGACGCTCTCCGATCAGAAGGACTGCTACGGCTGGCGAAAGCAGTTCGCCAATCTCATTCAGGATGCCCACCCGGCAATGGCGGATGACGAAGCTCTGGCCGAGGGTCCAACCATGAGATTTGGCTCCGTCATACAGAACGGGCAAAAGTTTCGGAACCTGGGCGAAGACCGCAGTGACCGAAAGGCCATCGCCGACGGCGATCTGCAAATCGTTCCCAGGTGTACAGCGTCTCAGCAATTCAGATCGCGCTGGCTCGGAGAAGGTACGCCCGAGATTCGGCTGCAGAAGATATTCATCTTTGGAATTCGCCTCGGTACAAACTTCGAACAGTCCCCACTGTTTTACGAAGGCCGTTCCCAATTGCTTTTCCAGATCCAGTTCGGCGCGAACGGCGTCGCGCGCCGCGGCATGGGCCTGGCGAAGATCCATTTGCGTAGCCGTTCGATAGGCAGCGCCAACACGACCGACTAGCACGCGGGCGGGAGTGCGTGCGCGAATCTTGCGCACAATTCCTGACCAATCGCCGGGCAGAAGAGAGTCGTCCGTCATTTCAGCTTCTCCAATGACGACTCCAGCCCTTGCATCAGCCTTCGCCTTGCCGGCGGATCGAGCAACTTCGGTTCCTCGTCGCGGTAAATTTCCATGCGCTGCAGCCAGGCGAGAAACTCCGGAGCGGGCCGGAGTTTGTACATTCGTCTCATGGCCAACGCATCGTGATAGCTGGTGGACTGGTAGTTCAGCATCACATCGTCGCTGCAGGGGACGCCCATAAAATAGTTGCAGCCGGCCGCGGTCAACAAGAAGAGAAGATTGTCGGCCGAGTTCTGATCGGCCGCAGCGTGGTTCGTGTAACAAACATCGCATCCCATCGGCAGACCGAGCAGCTTGCCCATGAAGTGATCTTCCAGGCCGGCGCGGATGATCTGCCGCTCGTCATATAGATATTCCGGCCCAATAAATCCGACCACGCTGTTCACCAGAAACGGATCCAACGCCCGCGCTACGCCGTAGGCCCGCGCTTCCAGAGTCAGCTGATCCACTCCGTGATGCGCCTCAGCTGAAAGAGCGCTGCCCTGGCCAGTTTCAAAGTACATCACGTTCGCGCCCTTCCAAACGACATCGCGTTTGCGGTGATGCTCGAGCACATCCTCGCGGCCTTCTCGCAACATCTGCAGCGTGATCCCAAAGCTGCGGTTCGCGGCTTCGGTTCCGGCTACGGATTGGAAAAGCAAATCAACCGGCGCTCCACTCCTCATTGCAGCCAGTTGAGTCGTGATATGCGCCAGGCAGCAACTTTGCGTGGGAACTTCGTAGGTCTCAATCAGGCAGGCGAGAGCCTCAAGAATCGAACGAACCGTAGAGACCGAATCGGTGGCGGGATTGACGCCGATCACTGCGTCTCCGCATCCGTAAAGCAAGCCTTCCAACGTCGAAAGCAAAATTCCGGGCACATCGTCTGCCGGATGGTTCGGCTGCACGCGAATGCCAAGCACTCCCGGCTCGCCCATCGTGTTGCGGCAGCGCGTGACGTTGCGAATCTTGGCTGCGGCCAGAATCAGATCTTTGTTGCTCATGATTTTGGCTACAGCAGCGGCCATTTCCGGAGTGATGGCGCGCTGCAGGCCCTTCAAATCAGCTCCGGCAGTGGCATCGTCCAGAATGAATTCGCGGAATTCACCGACCGTCAGGCTCTTGATCGGGCGAAAAGCCTCTACATCGAATGTCGCGGCGATCAGACGACTCACGTCGTCTTCGTCGGGATCGATTAGCGGCTGTTGAATGATTTCTGCCAGTGGGAGATCGGCAAGCTTGCGCTTCGCTGCGACCCGCTCACGCTCCGAGCGCGCCGCCAATCTTGCAAGCTGGTCACCCGATTTTTCCTCGTTGGCCTTGGCAAACAGCTCGCGCAGATCGCAGAAGGAGAACTCTTCCGACATACAGGTCTTAGGGTAGCATTTGGAAGCTACATCCCCAGGAGGTTGTTCTGCAGCTTGGCGTAGCCCTGACCGCGTGCCCAGAGATCGAGGGGAGCGGAGACCAGTTCATCGACCATGGGCTCAGCGTGTCCATTTTTGGTGAGGTCGACAGTCTTGACGTAGGTTTTGCAGGCGTCGCAACATTCCACGCGGATGTAGTCGAATTCACTGGCGGTGAAGACGGGGAGCTTCCGGTCGTTTTCTTCGCCGCATGCGGGGCAAACGAGCCGGCGGAACTCCCACTCGGCCAGACAGAAATAGCAGACTAAAGAGCGGGCGGCGCCGTCGCCCATCTGACGCAATACGCCGAAACCCGGCTTGCGATTGCAGAAAGGACAGAGAGCGTATGTGTGTTCCTTCGGCGTCAGCTTGCCGTGGGAACGTAACAGCTCGGCGTAGGGTTGAAGAAAAGCCATCGCCAGGAAGCCCTGCGCATCGGACGGGGAGTGGTTGGTCCAGCTGTTATTCAGCAACTCAGACCAGAAAGTTTGGCCGCGAGCCCGCAGGGCGCGGCTCATCTCGGACAATTGCTGTGGGCCGTGCGTTTCGGCCAAGGTCAGGAACGATTCAAATCTTGCGCTGAGCTGCGACAATTCGGCTGCGCTGAGTTCGCCGCCGATGGATGCAGACGGTGGTTTCGGGAAAGCTGCGCTCAGCCGACGATGCAAGTCCTCCTGAAAGCGCGCGACGTGGATGTAGAAGCCGAGGATTTCTGCGGCGAAAGAATGTTGCACAGCCAGTTCTTGCGCGCGCTGAATACGCCGCTGCCAGGGGGAGACCGTCATCGTGCAATTATCAGCTCAGTTGACCTTATCGGTCGACCGGGGACAATCGTCATTGCCGAACTTTCCTGGCCTCGGCCAGCCCCCCAGCGGGCTTTTCAGACCGTCACTGCCGGTCGTGAAGCCCGATAAAGCTGCCCGGCAAACGCTCCTAAACCCAGGCAAACCACACCCAAGTGGACTAGCCCGCCAAGATACGGGATGAACCCGACGATGGTGAGGATCAACAGGCCTACCAAGAGTCCCACCAACCAATCGCCCTTCGTGGCTCCGGAGGGCTTCAGAAGGATCCGCCCCAGGAAGGCTCCAACCCAAATTTTCGCCAGGTAGATCGCAGTCAGGTACACCGCGAGCAACATTAGCGAGACCGGGAAGCCAACCAGCGTAATGGCTATGACGACCATGGCCACCGGCACGCCCGCCAGAACCCCAACCCCCAGTCCCAGACTGCGCCAGCCTGAGCCCACCAGCCGAGTGGTTGCCTGGAAGAAGCCGGGAAATAGAAGTAGGCCCAACCATCCCACCAGCATGGCGCCAGCAAGCCAGACAGCTTGGTGGAAGTAGAATCTGGGGCGCGTGAAATGGCTCTGCCTTACGCGTACCTGGATGTCGCGCTTGCCCGTAATGGTAGCCCCATCGGCGATGTGCACGTCTTTAAGCTGGCGCACGCGAGCACTCAGGTTGCCGCCAACCTGGGCGGTGTTCGTCAGCGTAAGGCTGCCTCCGGTCATGGTCAGATCGCGGCCGATACTGCCGCTTACATCGCCACTCTCACTAATGACCATGTTCACGCTGCGCTTCACCTCGCCTTCGAGGTTGGCGTCGCCGGCGGCCATCACGACACCTTGGCCCACATGGCCCCGGTCATCCACATGCAAGGATTGCACTGCGCCGTAGATGCTGTGGCCCAATTGGCCGTACAGCTCGAGCGTGTGCGAGAGGGTATAGATGTTGCCTTCCACGGTTCCGCTGACTTCTGTCCGCGAAGCAGCAGTAATCAGGTCACCCTTAATGGTGCCGCGCACTTCCACGGTCCGGGCAATGGCTATCAAGTCTCCATTGACCACTCCATCCACGCGCACGATGCTAGCGGCCGCCACAAGAGTGTCGTCCACAGTTTCGTTCGCGGCCACGGTGACGAAGTCAGCGTGACGCCGATCGAGGGCAAAGCTGGGCAACGACAATGTAAGCAACACGATCAGCAGGCGCAGGTGAGGGTAGCGTAGCCTCGCCCGGCGTCCCAGCAGCAGCGCGCCTCCGCCCAATAGTAAAGAGAGCCCCCCAACCACAGCAGCATAATCAGTCAGCATGGCAGTACCTCCGTGTGCGAAGTAGTAGGAAAGATTGAGAATCAGGTTCGTAAGGCCGGTTAGACTCAAGGGATTGAACCATTCCAGCGCTGCCGGAATACTCAGCTCATTGAACCAACCGGAAATGATCGAACCTAGCGCCAGCACCGCGGCCAGGATCGCCAGGTCGCCCCACCCCCAGGACCAGCGCAGAGGGGAGAAGCTCGCCGGGCTGGCTTTTTCTTCCGGAAGCTCGTTGAGACTTTCGCTCAGAACGCGATTCTCAGCGCGCAACGCGTCCACTAGCGCCCGGCAGCGCTGGCACGTGGCCAGGTGGTCTCGCAGGCGTTGCGCCTCATCCGCCGCCAGTTCGCCGTCCACGGCGAGGGCGCAGGTCTGTTCCGAATAACATTCCATGATCACTTGCTCCTGTGAGGCAGCCGTCGGCGCAGCTCCTGTTTGGCCCGAAATATCAGCGCCGCCACGTAGTTCCTTTTCAGGTCCAACTGCTGCGCGATTTCGTCATAGCTCAGTTCGCTGTAGTAGCGCAGGACCAGCGGCACGCGATAATTGTCCGGCAGGCGGGCGATGGTGTCCCGCACCTTCGCCCTCTCTTCCTTGCTGATGACCGCACCCAGCGGCGACGGTTCCGAACTGGCCGCCTCGATGACCGCGGCTCCGTCTTCAACTTCCGTAATCACCTTCCGTCCACGCCGCCGGCGCCGCAAAGCGTCAATGCATTGGTTGCCAGCGACCCGTAGCAGCCACCTGGGGAACGGTATCGAACCGTCGTAGCTCTCGATGGAGCGCTGCAGCTTGAGGAAGACTTCGCTGGTGGCATCTTCTGCGTTCTCCCGCGAGTCCAGCATGTAACGGCACAATCCGAATACGCGCCGGACATAGCGGCGATAGATCTCCGCCAGGGCCTCGGCATCGTGACCGCGCGCGCTCTCTATTACGCTCTCCAAGTCCAGCCCCTCCATCTGCCCGGTTCCGCCCTCGCGGGGCTGCGGTCCTTTCGCCATGTTCCTCTTGGCGTCCATAAAGCAGTACGCTGCAGATCGAAGGATGTTACACACATTTTAGGGGAGGTGGGAACCCAAGGTTGGCACCTAGCTCTGGTTGCGCGTAACTGTTGTACACAGGCGATTTTACTCTGGGTTGGCTCCCCTCGATTCTGGTCGGAACCGTTGCACCGAGACTACCTGGGCAGCGTGAGAAGGCGGCAACTTCTTACCGCCCTCTGTGCCCTGCGGCGGTTTGGTGTCACAACCGTTTGTGACGCCCCTCACAGCGCCGGTGCGCAGCCAGAGTACACGCTAGTGGATGGTGAAGTAGTAGTAAGGATGTGGCTTCTTGCTTTTCGCACTACGGACTCTTTTGCCTTCTAAACCTTTTCGCTAGGAGAACTTTCGATGCTGCATCTCGATACTGGTAATACGGGCTTCATGATTTTATGCACCAGCCTGGTCATGCTGATGACACCCGGCCTTGCGTTCTTCTATGGCGGCCTGGTCGGGCGCAAGAACGTGCTCGCCATCATGATTCAGAGTTTTGTCTCCATGGGCTGGACGACGGTGATCTGGTACATCTACGGCTATTCTCTGTGCTTCAGCGGGGACTGGCACGGGGTCATCGGCAATTTCCACAACGCATTTCTGCGCGGGATTGATCTCAATACTCCATCGCCGAATATCACGATCCCGGCATTTGTCTTCATTGCGTACCAGATGATGTTCGCCATCATCACTCCCGCGCTCATTTCAGGCGCATTCACCAATCGGGTCACCTTCAAGGCATACATGCTGTTCCTGACCGGTTGGCTGACCTTTGTTTATTTCCCGTTTGTGCACATGGTGTGGGGCGGAGGCTTCCTGCAGCAATGGGGTGTGAAGGACTTTGCCGGAGGCATCGTCGTTCACAACATTGCGGGATTTGCCGCTCTGGCATCGGTTTTGTATGTGGGCAGACGCCGTGTCCTGGACCGCGGCCCGCACAGCATTCCGCTGGTTGCCCTGGGAACTGGCCTGTTGTGGTTCGGATGGTACGGGTTTAATGCCGGCAGCGAAATGCGAGTCGATTCCGTGACCGCCACAGCATTTCTCAATACCGATGTGGCAGCTTCGTTCGCGGCCATCGCCTGGCTGCTGGTGGCGTGGTTCAACGAAAAAAAGCCTAAGTTCCTCGGCCTGCTGACCGGAGCCGTCGCCGGGCTGGCCACCGTCACTCCCGCGGCTGGGTATGTTTCTCCCACGACCGCGGTCATCATCGGCTGTGTTTCCGGGGTGGTTTGCTACTACGCCGTTGAAATGAAAAACAAGCTGCACTGGGACGACGCGCTCGATGTTTGGGGAGTCCACGGTGTGGGTGGTTTTCTCGGCATTGTCATGCTGGGAATCTTCGCCAGCAAGGCCTATAACCCTGCGGGTGCGGATGGTTTGCTCAACGGCGATCCGACGTTCCTCTTGAAACAAGTCGTGGCGGTTGTCTTCTCGTCGGTCTGGGCGTTCATTTTCACCTACGCCATGCTCCGGATTATCGATGGGTTCACGACCGTGACCGTCAGCGAGATGACGGAAGAGATTGGCCTCGATGAATCCATCCACGGCGAGCACGCCTACGAGGACGTGTTCCACAGCGAGGAGTTAGCGCGAAAGGTAAACGAGGCTCACGCGGAGGCGCTGCTAACTGGCCGCAAATGACACTAAAGGGGCTGTGGCAAGCATCATGCCGATCCCTGGGAAAACTGGTCATGGCAGGGGTGATGGTGACGTCACCCCTGCATGCACGTGCGCAGGCCAGTGCTCCCGTCCCGGCTCCGGCAGCTGATCCGGTCGTTAGCATCGAGGAAACAACACCCTGGTGGAAGCAGATTTCTACCGACGGCTTCCTGTCTCTCTCCTACACCTACAACACCAACGACCCCATCCCTCGTATCAACCAGTTTCGAGTTTTCGACTTCAATGATGACGATCCCCAATTGGATGTCGCGCAACTGGTCATTCAACGTGCGATCAGCGAACCGAAAGAATTCGGCTTCCGGCTCGACCTGATGGCGGGGTCAGGCGTTCCGGAAGTTACCGCTGCCTATGGACTGTTTCGCGACACACAAACTGGAATCGCACACCATTTCGATATCCCACAGCTCTTCGTCAGCTACATCGCGCCTGTCGGGAAAGGCCTGCGGTTTGATTTTGGAGAATTCTCCTCCCACCTGGGATATGAGGTAATCGGCGGGTACGACGGGTACAACGACAATTTCGGCCGAGGGTTCATCTTTGGATATGGCACCCCGTTCACCTTGACCGGCGGCAAAGCGACTTATGCCTTCAGCAGGAAATTCACAGCAATGGTTTCACTGACGAACGGGTGGGACGACGTTCAGAGACTCAACCACGCCTACACAGTTGGGGCGCAACTGGCGCTCACTCCCATCAAAACCTTCAACGTAGCTTTCAACTTCATTCACGGCCCAGAGCGCCGGCAGGACAGTCACGACCAGCGCAGTGTCTACGAAATGGTCGCGACATGGAAACCGCTCTCGAAGCTGACCCTGGGCGGCGATGGACTTTACGGGCACGAGCAGAATGGCGTTGCCGTCGGCCACGACGCGCTTTGGCGAGGCCTGGCCGGATATGCAAAGTACAGTCTGACATCCAGGTTCTCGCTGGCATTCCGCGGAGAGGTTTTCAACGACGGCGGTGGTACCCGCACCGGTACCGATCAAACTTTGCAGGGATTCACTCTCACTCCGGAGTACGATTTGAACGCCAAATTCTCCCGCCTAAACTCTCATTTCAGGAAGGCAGATGGGAAATTCGCGGTGAGGGGCGAACTGCGTCTGGACCTGTCGAACAAAAATGTGTTCCTCGAAGGCAGCAACCCCACCAGGAAGCAGCAGTTCACTTCGGCGGTGAACTTGATCTATCTATTCTGAGTTGGCATTCTTAGGCAGAAAAGAATCTGACTCCCAAAGCGCCACACGAGTAGACTTATGTCTGTAGTCTCGAAACAAGCTAAGGGTTTCTTACGTATATAGAACTGACAGGGCATTCATGACAGGTTGGAAGATTACCCTAATCGCGAGTTTGATCGGAACCGCAGTCGGCTTCTGGGCCTGGTACCTTGGCTTGACGAAAATGGTCTGGCCCGAACATCCTCAGCTTGCGGGCTTTTTCCTTACCCTCATTGCCACCATTGCGATCCAGATCGCTTGGCCAAAGGACAATTCCAAGACGTCTTCCAGAGTTTAGTAGCCGCGAAAATCAGACTGACCCACTGCAACTCCCCCCGCATTTGACTCCCTTTTACCGCAGCAGTATATTTTTGGGCATCGGTCCGGCTACGACTTGGTCGTCTGCGTGGGGTCACACGGCGACCGTAACCTTTAACCTCCGTCTCACATCTGAGTTGTCTGGGATCCGCATAGCGCGGATCCGTTCGGTCGAGTGCTGGAGGTTTCAATGGAATTCTCCCGCAGAACGTTCATCAAGAGCACCATTCTTGGCGGAGCCGGTCTTTCCACCCTGGGATTCGACCTCACTCCCGTCTATGCCCAAACCGCGAGCCTGAAAATCTCCCGCGCCAGCGAAACGCGCAGCACTTGCCCATACTGTTCGGTGAGCTGCGGCGTCATTATTTACACGCTCGGCGACAAGGCGAAGAACGCGATTCCGCAGGTGGTGCACGTCGAGGGCGATCCCGACCACCCCATCAATCGCGGAACGCTTTGCCCGAAAGGCTCATCGCTCGAGCAGGACATCATGAACGATCGCCGCCTGCTCAAGCCGCAAGTGCGGAGGCCGGGCGCGACTGATTGGGAAGACATCTCCTGGGAGCAGGCCTATAGCGAGATTGCAGCCAAGGTGAAAAAGACCCGCGACGACACGTTTGTGGAGCAAGATGCTCAGGGTCACACCGTCAATCGCTGCGAGGGTATGGCGTTCACCGGCGGCTGCACCGACACCAACGAGTTCAACTATCTGGTGGTCAAGACCATGCGCAGCCTGGGGGTCTGCTACCTGGAAAACCAGGCCCGGGTTTGACACGGCCCTACGGTCTCCAGTTTGGGGCCCACCTTCGGACGCGGCGCAATGACCAATGGCTGGATCGACATCAAGAACACCGACATGATGTTGATCATGGGCGGAAATCCGGCCGAAAACCATCCCTGTGGCTTCAAGTGGCCGATTGAAGCCAAGATTCACCGCAATGCGAAGACGATTGTGGTCGATCCGCGGCTGACGCGGACCGCCGCGACCGCTGATCTGTTCTTGCAGATTCGCGCTGGCGCCGACATTGCCTTCCTCGGTGGGCTGATCAATTATGCGATTGCGAACAACCGCATCGCCCACGACTATCTGGTCAATTACACGAATGCGGCGTTCATTATTAAAGATGGATTCAAGCTGCCCGACGACGGCTTGTACTCCGGCTTCGATCCGGAGAAAAAGACCTACGACAAGAAGACCTGGAATTATGAGGAGGGCGGAGATCTGGCTGGCAAACCAGTTACCGGCTCGCCGCCGGAGAAGACTCCGCCGCCTGCGAAGCCGGGTGCACCACCGCCTCCGCCACTGTTGCCGCCGAAAACGGCGTACGATCTTTCACTGCAGCACCCGCGGTGCGTATTTCAGTTGCTGAAGAAGCAATACGAGCGCTACACGCCGGAGATGGTCGAGCGCATTACCGGCATTCCGCAAGATCAATTCCTGAAAGCTGCGGATCTGTTCACGTCGATCCGCAAAGACGGCGACATGAAGAAAGTCGCCACCATTATTTATGCGGTTGGATGGACCCAGCACAGCTTCGGCACGCAGATCATCCGCACCGCCGCGATGTTGCAGCTGCTCATGGGCAACGTGGGGCGCGCGGGCGGAGGCGTGAACGCGCTGCGCGGGCATTCGAATATTCAGGGCGCCACCGACATGGCCGGAGTGTTCGACATTCTGCCCGGCTATTTGAAAATGCCGAATCCTGCGGACATCGATCTTGCTACTTATTTCAAGCGGATCACACCCACAGCAGCCAAACCTGATCCCTGGGATTCGTTCAACTACTGGTCCAACACACCGAAGTTCGGCGTCTCGTTCCTCAAAGCGATGTACGGTCCAGCCGCCACCAAGGAAAACGACTGGGCGTTCCATTACTTGCCGAAGATCGACCGCAACTATTCCTGGGTGAACATCTGGAATGACATGTACGAGGGCAAGGTCAAGGGTCTATTCGCTTTCGGCATGAATGGCGTAATGATTGGTCCCGATTCAGAGAAAAACATCAATGCCCTGAAGAAAGCTGACTGGTTGGTGGTTTGCGAGATTTATCCCGACGAGACCAGCGAGTTCTGGCGCGCGCCAGGCATCTCGACCGAGGACCAGAAGAAGATCAACACCACCGTCTATCGCCTGCCGGGCGCGGGTTTCGCCGAGAAAGACGGGACCTTCGTCAATTCCGCCCGCTGGCTGCAATGGAAAAACGTTGCCCTGCCTCCGCCGGGACAGGCGAGACTCGACCAGGAAATTCTGGCGACGATTTTTCTGAAAGTGCGCGAGTTGTATCAGAAGGAGGGCGGCAAGTTTCCAGACCCTGTTCTGAACGCGACATTTGGATACACGAATCCGTACAACCCTTCGCTCGCCGAGGTCGCAAAGGAGATCAACGGCAAAGCGCTGGCTGATCTCACCGATCCGAAGACGAATGTGACGATCAAAGCCGGCCAGCAGCTTCCGGGTTTTGCTTGGCTCAAAGACGACGGCACGACTCTTTCCGGTAACTGGCTGTATTGCGGCTCCTGGACCGAAGCGGGAGCGCTGACCCAGCGTCGTGGAACCGAAGATCCGTCCGGACTTGGCATTTATCCGAACTGGGCGTGGTCGTGGCCTGCGAATCGCCGGGTGCTGTACAACCGCGCCTCCTGTGACGCGAATGGCAAGCCGTGGGATCCGTCGCGCCGGCAGGTCTGGTGGGATGAAGGCAAGCAGTTGTGGGCGGGCAACGATGTGCCCGACTTCAAACCGGATTCGGCGCCCAAAGATCACATGGGTCCTTTCATCATGAATCCGGAGGGAGTCGGCCGGTTGTTCGTTCCGCTGGGCGCGATGGCCGACGGCCCGTTCCCCGAATTCTATGAGCCGATTGAAAGCCCGATTGCAAATCCGCTGCATCCGAAACAGTCGAACAATCCGGTGGTGAAGAGATACAAGACCGATATGGATAAGTACGGCACCGTAGATCAGGGCTTCAACGTGATCTGCACCACGTACCGGCTCACTGAGCACTATCACTACTGGACGAAGAACAATCCCATGAACGTGCAGTTGGTTCCGGAGCCATTTGTCGAAGTTCCGTTTGAACTCGCCGACCGAATGGGTTTGCGAGGTGGAGAGAAGGTCAGAGTCACCAGCGCCCGCAGTCAGTACATTGCCAAAGCCATGGTCACTCGCCGCATTCGCCCGATGAAGATCGACGGTAAGGAAATGTTTCAGATCGGCATTCCCATTCATTGGGGATTTCGTGGCATTGCCGAAGACGAAGGCAAGACCGCGAAAACACTGGCGAATCAGTTGACGCCGACGGTGATTGATCCGAACGCGTTCACCCCGGAGTTCAAGGGATTTCTGGTGAAGATCGAGAAGGCATGACCGAGCTATCGGCTATCAGCTTTCAGCTCCCAGTAGAGGCTGGAAAAAACTGATAGCTGAAGGCTGAAAGCTGACAGCTTTATATGAGCGACCGCAAGACGCTTCAAGTCAAGCAAATCTCGGGACATTCGGGAGCAGCGCCAGGTTTCGGCACGCAGCGCGATCTCGAAGTGTGCAAGCTGGTCGATACCACGATCTGCATCGGGTGTAAGGCGTGCGAGGTGGCGTGCGTTGAGTGGAACGATATGCCGTTCAGTCCAACCACTTTCGATAACACCTACCAGACGATGCCGGAAACGCGCTGGAATTTCTGGAACCTGATCAAGTTCAATGAGCACCAGAAAGAAGATGGCACGATCCAGTGGCTCATGCGCAAGGACCAGTGCATGCACTGCGCCGATCCGGGCTGCCTGCGCGCGTGTCCGGCCGATGGTGCGATCGTACAGTACGCCAACGGCATCGTCGATTTCCAGCAGGAAAACTGCATCGGCTGCGAGTTCTGCGTCTCCGGATGTCCTTACAACATTCCCAGGTTCAATCCGGCGACCAAGACGGTCTACAAATGTACACTCTGCTCCGACCGCGTGGGGCAGGGCCTGGAGCCGGCATGCATCAAGGCCTGCCCGACCGGCTGCCTGAAGTTCGGCACGAAGGATGACATGAAGTACGTGGCGGAAGAACGAGCCAAGCAGCTCCGCGAAAACTTTGGCTTTGAAAAGGCTGGTGTGTACGATCCGCAATCCATCGGCGGAACGCATGTGATTTATGTGTTGCACGATGCCACCGACCCCGAACGCTATGGAGGATTGCCGAAAGACCCGCAAATTCCCTGGGCATACACGGTATGGAAGTGGCTGGCCAAGCCAGTGCTGGGAACGTTCGCGCTGTTCGGATTGCTGGGCGTCTGCCTGCACTACGTGACTGTGGGCCCACGCAGGGCGCAGCCTCAGCCACCCAGGAAGGAGGACGGCCATGGCCAGCGCGGTTGAACGATTCGATGACAAGGCGCGCCAGACCTTCGACCGCTTTGGACGAACGGAAACGTATCAGGGCGAGTTGCTGCGTCATCCTGTGTATACGCGTTTCCTGCATTGGATGGTAGCTCTGTTCTTCTTTCTCGCTCTCTTCTCCGGCTTCGGTATCTATCTGCCGTGGCTCTTTCGCTGGTTCACGCCCGTCTTCGGCGGTGGGCCGCTAGCGCGGGCGATGCATCCGTGGTTTGGCTTGGGGTTCGTTGTGTTCTTCGCCTTGCAAATGCTGAATTGGCTGAACCCGATGAAGTGGACACAAGCGGACACAAAATGGATGCGCAACATCAAGAGCGTGATCTCCAGTCAGGACGAGCTCGAGCCGCCCGATACCGGCTTTTTCAACGGCGGCCAGAAGGTCCAGTTCTGGGAGATCGTGGCGGGATGCGTCGTCTATCTTGTCACCGGAATCATTCTGTGGGCAGGGGCGCGGACGTTTGGACGCTGGCCGGTCGCAATCAGCTACGTTCTGCACGACATTTCGGCGCTCATCATGTTGGGCGGAATCTTCATTCACATTTACCTGAGCACGATTGGCGAACCTGGGACTTTTCAAGCCATGACCCGCGGCGCGGTGAGTGAAGCCTGGGCATGGACGTTTCATCCCGCCTGGTACAAGGAGGTCACTGGGCGCGATCCGCGCCAGGCGTGCGAGGAAGCGCGTCGGCGTGGAGAGTTCGCGGAACGTTAGTGGGGTCGAGAGGCGGTGGTAGCAGAATTCCGCACTTCATTCCGCACTTCCGCCTGAATCAACAACGGGCGACGAAGTCGCTCAAGCAGCCCTGCTAGAGGTTGTTCGTGACCCAGCCCAGAAGAACTTTAATGCTCGTGCCAACACCCGTCATGAGATACAACATGATCAGCAGAAGCAGCAGCATCATGCTGTACTCTGCTATCGCCTGGCCTTTTTCGCGCTGGCGGGACGTAGCACGCGCGTTCTTAATTGTTTGCTTTTTCATTGTGGCTAACACCGGCTAACACACACCGTGCCAGAATGCCACCTGGGGGGAACAGCAGAGGCGCTTACAACCGGCACTTCATTTTTGCGTCCGTCCACCGCAAGTAACCAAGTGAACGAACATTGGTAATATGCTCCCAGATTCCTTCCGTACTCGTCTATGGCACGAAAGTGGGGTTGTGTCGCCGAACAAAAAAGAAGCCGCCAGCGTGGCCAATGGGGGAGGGCGCCAGCGGCTTTTCTGCGAACCAGAAGCGTGCGTTCTAAACCTACAAGTGGGTGGGCGGGCAGTATATACAGTAAATCCCGTATTTTCAGGCATTAGGGGACGTGGGCATGGCCGCCGTAGTCACAGCATATGGAACTGGTTACGCCATGGCTGAATCAGCAGCCGCCCGACCTCACCGTTGCGCCGAACAATTGCTCGCGACCGGTCTCCCGGCGAACCTGCCTTCGATCCAAGCAATCTGATCTCTCACCGAGTCCCCGATGACGTTCCCCGGATCGGGGTCGGGATAGGTCTCGACTTGAACGCGATCACCCTGCTTGCACAGCCGCATCACAACCTGGGCTGTGCTCACCGGCGAAACCGAATTGGACGCGCCGCTGATCACCAGCAGCGGGCCGTATGCGGGTCGCTCACCCAGCCGACTCCGGCTGAAATAGAGCTGCACGAACCGGCTCTTCTGCCAATCTTGCTTGAGCAGACCGGCTCTGGAAGCCATCGGCTCTTTGTTCGCCCAACCGCAAGTTTGTTCGGCATCGTGATTAAGCGGGAGCGCTTTGTCGGTCAAAATCTCGTTCACCTCAAATTGCGGAAAGACAGTCTTGATCCCATAGGCGAGGAAGACCGGCAGACCATCGGAGCTATGTTCGAAGCGCCCTTGCAGTTCGTCCAGACCTGAGATTGCAATGCTTCCCAGGTAGCCAGGATCGCGAATCTGGTTTTCGAGTTCGGCCACTGCCACAGCGGCCAGACCACCTTCGGCAATTCCCATCGCAATCCATCGCGAGCCAAGAGACGGAACGGCAGCGCGGGCCGCCGGAATGGAATCGATGACATCCGTGGCGTTGGATTGCGCGTCCGTGAACGCGTTGCGGAAATTGGTTCCCAAACCCGTGTAGTCGGTTGCCACCACGGCGTAGCCAAGATTGACATACATGGCGAGGAAGGGACCGTGTTGCAGATTTCTGGTCAGTGATGGAGCACACGTGCGGGCAACGCCGGATAATCCGTGTGCCCAGGCAATCACCGGCCAGCCACCAGCGGGAGGTTTTTTGTCGGGAAAAAGGACGACGCCGGATGCAGCCACGTCTTCCCCGGTGGCGGCGCGTGAATGGTAAAGAACGCGGACGGCAGACACTTCCGACGGCAGGTCGTACTCCTCAAATATCTCTGAACGAATCAGGTCCCCAGGCTTCCCGGGAGGTAAGGGATTGGGAGTGTCATAAAACTTGCTCAACGGAAACGAGCGTAGAGCATCAATTTCCCTGGGTGCCGCGGCGGCCTGGGCCGAGGCCCGTCCGGCCTGAAGAGTGACCGTGATCGCAATAGCGACAGCAATCGAGAAAACTCGACTCGCTCCATCGATGTGCTTCGCGAGGTCCCGGAGTATCTTCACGCAGGGTTCGCACCTCAATGATCTAAGCGTGCACCCTATGAAAACACTTTGCGGCGGATTTGTTAAGCGATGGGTGTGCTGGTTCAGCGTGAACTTGATGGAACTCAGCTCGTTAGCTGGCCACTCTGGAAAGGTGTCAAGTGCTCGCCTTCGCTCTAAGAGGTGCTTTGGATGGAGGGTGTTTATATCAGCATCTTGCTCTGCTGGCGGCGGCCAGGATGGTTGGGGTCGGTGAATTCGAGCAGTTCGATGGGCGCGGCGTTTTCGACTATGAACGCTACGCGGACGCCGTCGG